>CDZC01008744.1_pt1 | contig 79119 bp, 60 predicted proteins | sample 557371 | NCBI WGS metagenome assembly CDZC01 (sample SAMEA3182085, study PRJEB8094) | gut metagenome | biome: human; feature: gut; material: Stool; isolation source: human stools | place: Canada | collected 2013-01-21
ACTTCTTCATTCTCTATGATTGTATTAGAGAAAGACTTGTCCAAGCCATACGAAATGATCGACATGGTCACAACTCCTGACGGAAGCCTCGTAGCCATGGTACATTGCAATAACTGTACTTCCGATCTCAATGCATGGATCAACCTGTTTAAAGAATATCAGGAACTTCTGGGCATACCTGTAAATATGGATGAAATCTATAGCAAACTCTACAATATCGCACTTACCGGTGACACAGATTGCGGAGGTCTTCTTTCGTACAACTATATTTCAGGCGAACCTGTAACAGGACTTGCCGACGGAAGACCTTTATTTGTACGCTCTGCTAATGACAAGTTCAACCTGGCCAACTTTATGCGGACTCACTTATACGCTTCAGTAGGCGTTCTCAAGATTGGTAATGATATCCTGTTCAACGAAGAAAAAATCAAAGTGGATAGAATTACAGGTCACGGAGGACTGTTCAGAACAAAGGGAGTAGGCCAAAGAATCCTTGCAGCAGCCATCAACTCGCCTATTTCGGTAATGGAAACAGCCGGTGAAGGTGGTGCCTGGGGTATTGCCTTGTTAGGTTCTTATCTCGTGAACAACGAAAAGAAACAATCTCTTGCCGACTTCCTGGATGAAAGTGTATTTGTCGGAGATGCCGGTGTCGAGGTATCACCCACGCCCGAAGATGTAGCCGGTTTTAATACATACATCGAAAACTATAAGGCAGGATTGCCTATTGAGGAAGCAGCGGTCAAATTTAAATAAGCCTCATCACGAGTGCTTTCTCTGCTTTTTCTTCTCATAATCATTTAAGTATTAACATAAAACATCCTCATCCCCTCTCCTCTTTTGGAGAGGGACAAGGGGAGACTATTATCATGAAAACCACCTCGTTCATACTTGCCCTTGTCCTGTCCACCTCACTGGCTAAAGCACAAAATGCTCCACAGGTGTCTTACTTCCCTTTACAGAATGTGAAACTATTGGATAGTCCGTTCCTGCAAGCCCAACAGACTGATTTACATTATATACTTGCCTTAAACCCCGACCGTCTGCTCGCTCCTTTTCTACGCGAAGCAGGATTGCAACCTAAAGCTCCCAGCTACACCAACTGGGAAAATACCGGATTGGACGGACATATCGGCGGACATTATCTATCCGCCCTCTCCATGATGTATGCCGCTACCGGAGATACTGCCGTCTACAACCGCCTCAACTACATGCTGAATGAGTTGCATCGTGCACAGCAAGCTGTAGGTACAGGATTCATCGGAGGAACTCCGGGAAGCCTCCAACTTTGGAAAGATATAAAAGCAGGAAAGATCCGCGCCGGAGGTTTCGACCTTAACGGCAAATGGGTACCTCTATACAACATACATAAAACGTATGCCGGATTGCGGGATGCTTACTTGTATGCAGGAAGCGATCTGGCACGTAAAATGCTGATTGACCTTACAGACTGGATGATTGACATCACTTCCGGTTTGAGCGACGAACAAATGCAGGATATGCTTCGCAGCGAACATGGCGGATTAAATGAGACTTTCGCTGATGTGGCTGAAATCACAGGCGACAAGAAATATCTGGAACTGGCCCGCCGTTTCTCCCACAAACTTATCCTCGACCCGCTTATCAAAGATGAAGACAAACTGACAGGTATGCACGCCAACACACAGATTCCCAAAGTGATCGGCTACAAACGAATTGCCGAACTTTCGCAAGATGACAAAAGTTGGAGTCATGCTGCTGAATGGGATCATGCCGCCCGTTTCTTTTGGAATACGGTAGTCAATCACCGTTCTGTCTGTATCGGAGGAAATAGCGTCCGTGAACATTTCCACCCATCTGACAATTTTACGTCCATGCTGAACGACGTTCAAGGACCGGAGACCTGTAATACTTACAACATGCTCCGTCTTACTAAAATGCTTTACCAGAATTCTCACAATCCCAACAATACACAGGAGCCTGACCCCAACTACGTAAACTATTACGAACGTGCGCTTTACAATCACATTCTTGCATCGCAGGAACCGGACAAAGGTGGTTTTGTATACTTCACTCCCATGCGTCCGGGACATTACCGCGTTTACTCGCAACCGGAAACATCCATGTGGTGCTGTGTCGGTTCAGGCTTGGAGAATCATACCAAATACGGTGAATTCATTTATGCACATCAGAAAGATACGCTCTATATCAACCTCTTCATCCCCTCGCAACTAACCTGGAAAGAGCAAGGCGTAACTTTGACACAGGAAACCCGATTCCCTGACGACGGTAAGGTAACTTTGCGAATAGATGAAGCGCCTAAGAAAAAACGTACTTTAATGATACGCATCCCGGAATGGGCTAACCAATCCAAAGGTTATAGCATCAGCATCAATGGGAAAAGAAAAATATTCATTATGGCAAAAGGTAATCAGTATCTTCCTCTCTCCCGCAAATGGAAAAAAGGAGATGTCATTACTTTCAACTTGCCTATGAGAGTCAGCATGGAACAAATTCCTGATAAGAAAGATTATTATGCTTTCTTATATGGCCCTATCGTTCTTGCAGCTTCCACAGGCACTGAACACCTCGATGGTTTATATGCCGATGACAGTCGCGGCGGACATATCGCCCATGGCAAACAGATTCCTTTACAGGAAGTTCCGATGTTGATAGGAAATCCCGATTCCATCCGTAAATCTCTTCACAAAGAACAAGGCAGCCGGATCGCTTTCAGCTACAACGGAGATGTTTACCCTGCACAAGGCAAAGCATTGGAGCTTGTTCCCTTCTTCCGCCTGCATAATTCCCGTTATGCCGTTTATTTCCGGCAGACTAGCGAAGAGCAGTTCAAAGCCATTCAGGAAGAAATGGCAACGGCTGAACGAAAAGCAACCGAATTAGCTAATCAAACCATTGATCTTATCTTCCCCGGCGAACAGCAACCGGAATCCGACCATGGCATCCAATATGAGCAGGCAGAGACCGGAACGAACACAGACCGGCACTTCCGTCGTGCCAAAGGTTGGTTCGGCTATCAACTGAAAGTAAAAGAAGAAGCAAGCCGCATACTGGTCACCATACGGAAAGATGACCGTAACAAAGTGGCTATTCTACTGAATAACGAAAAGTTAGCTGTTAATCCGACGATCAGTGAAGCAGATAAAGATGGCTTTATCACCCTTTCTTATGTCCTGCCTCAAAAACTGAATACAGGTAGCTGTCCAATACGTTTCATCCCTGACGGAACGGAATGGACACCTGCAATTTACGAAGTGCGTTTACTAAAATAAACGTTCAAAAAGAAATAACCATCATCAAAATCAAACATCTATATAATCATTAAACAAATACCATTTATGAAAGCAAAACTATTAGTCAGCACGGCCTTTCTGGCAGCATCAGTATCTCTTTCCGCGCAAAAGAGTGCTACCATAACCGTACATGCCGACCAAGGCAAAGAAATTATCCCGAAAGAAATCTACGGTCAGTTTGCCGAACACCTGGGTTCATGTATCTACGGTGGTCTTTGGGTAGGCGAAAAGTCAGATATACCCAATATCAAGGGATACCGTACAGATGTATTCAATGCATTAAAAGACTTGGCTGTTCCCGTTCTACGCTGGCCGGGTGGCTGCTTTGCCGATGAGTATCATTGGATGGACGGCATCGGTCCGAAAGAAAACCGTCCGAAGATGGTGAATAACAACTGGGGCGGAACAATTGAAGATAACAGTTTCGGTACACATGAGTTCCTGAATCTTTGCGAAATGCTGGATTGTGAACCTTATGTAAGTGGAAATGTAGGTAGTGGTACCGTAGAAGAACTCGCCAAATGGGTGGAATACATGACCTCCGACGGGGACTCTCCCATGGCCAACCTTCGTCGTAAGAATGGTCGTGACAAAGCATGGAAACTCAAATATCTGGGAGTAGGAAATGAAAGCTGGGGCTGTGGTGGCAGTATGCGTCCGGAATATTATGCAGACTTATACCGTCGTTATTCTACTTATTGCCGTAACTATGACGGCAACCGTCTGTTCAAAATTGCCAGCGGTGCAAGTGACTATGACTACAACTGGACAGACGTATTGATGAATCGTGTAGGACATCGCATGCAGGGACTTTCTCTCCACTATTACACCGTAACCGGATGGAGCGGCAGCAAAGGAGCAGCCACTCAATTCAATAAGGATGATTATTATTGGACAATGGGTAAATGCCTGGAAGTGGAAGATGTGCTCAAGAAGCATTGTGCCATCATGGATAAATATGACAAGGACAAAAAGATCGCTCTTTTACTCGACGAATGGGGAACCTGGTGGGATGAAGAACCGGGAACCATCAAAGGACACCTATATCAGCAGAATACATTGCGCGATGCTTTCGTTGCTTCTTTAAGCCTTGACGTATTCCACAAATACACAGACCGCCTGAAGATGGCAAACATCGCACAGATTGTCAATGTACTTCAATCCATGATTCTGACGAAAGACAAAGAAATGGTGCTCACTCCTACTTATTATGTCTTCAAGATGTATAAAGTACATCAAGATGCCACTTATCTTCCCATCGACTTGACTTGCGAAAAAATGAATGTACGTGATAACCGCACCGTTCCGATGGTAAGCGCCACAGCTTCCAAAAACAAGGATGGAGTGATCCACATTTCTCTGTCCAATGTAGATGCTGACGAAGCACAGGAAATCACCATCAATCTGGGTGATACGAAAGCAAAAAAAGCAGTCGGAGAGATTCTGACCTCTGCAAAACTGACCGATTACAATTCTTTTGAAAACCCTAATATTGTAAAACCGGTACCTTTCAAAGAGGTAAAAATCAATAAAGGTACAATGAAGGTAAAACTTCCTGCTAAGTCCATTGTTACTTTAGAGTTACAGTAATTTTAGGGCAATTACTTATTGTATCACAAACAAGAAGACCGTAAAATTGTCGATAAAAAAGATAGCTCTTTTGGATTGTTAAATCCACATAAAGAGTTATCTTTGCGAACAATCTGACAGAAATCAATTAAATTTTAATGATATGAACGATAACAAACTTATGAATCGTGCAGCGGATAACATCCGTATTCTTGCTGCTTCAATGGTTGAGAAAGCCAATTCCGGTCACCCGGGTGGCGCCATGGGTGGTGCTGATTTTGTAAATGTACTCTTCTCTGAGTTTCTAGTATACGATCCTGAAAATCCCCGTTGGGAAGGACGTGACCGCTTCTTCCTGGACCCTGGCCATATGTCTCCGATGCTTTATTCTACACTGGCATTGACAGGTAAATTCACTTTGGACGAACTGAAAGAATTCCGTCAATGGGGAAGTCCTACTCCGGGACATCCTGAAGTGGACATCATGCGTGGCATTGAAAACACTTCCGGTCCGTTGGGACAAGGACACACTTTCGCTGTGGGTGCTGCCATCGCTGCCAAATTCCTGAAAGCCCGTTTCAACGAGGTGATGAATCAAACAATCTATGCTTACATCTCTGACGGTGGTATCCAGGAAGAAATCTCTCAAGGTTCCGGACGTATTGCCGGTGCACTGGGATTGGACAACCTGATTATGTTCTATGACTCCAACGATATCCAGCTTTCTACTGAAACGAAAGATGTAACCGTTGAAGATACTGCCATGAAATATGAAGCATGGGGATGGAACGTACTTAGCATCAACGGTAATGATCCTGACGAAATCCGCGCAGCAATCAAAGAAGCACAGGCTGAAAAAGAACGCCCGACACTGATTATCGGTAAAACGGTTATGGGTAAAGGTGCACGCAAGGCAGACGGCAGCAGCTATGAAGCCAACTGCGCTACACACGGTGCTCCTCTCGGTGGCGACGCTTATGTAAATACAATCAAGAATTTGGGTGGTGATCCTACTAACCCGTTCGTTATATTCTCGGAAGTAGCCGAACTGTATGCAAAACGTGCAGAAGAGCTGAAGAAAATTGTAGCTGAAAAATATGCTGCAAAAGCTGCATGGGCGAAAGCAAACCCGGAACAAGCTGCCAAACTGGAACTTTTCTTCTCGGGCAAAGCTCCGAAAGTGGACTGGGCTGCTATCGAACAGAAAGCTGGTAGCGCTACTCGTGCTGCATCTGCCACTGTACTGGGCGCACTTGCCACACAAGTAGAAAACATGATCGTTGCTTCTGCCGACCTTTCTAACTCTGACAAGACTGACGGTTTCCTGAAAAAGACTCATTCTTTCAAGAAAGGTGATTTCAGCGGAGCATTCTTCCAGGCAGGTGTATCAGAATTGTCGATGGCTTGTATCTGTATCGGTATGTCACTCCACGGTGGTGTAATCGCTGCTTGCGGTACATTCTTCGTATTCTCCGATTACATGAAACCTGCCGTACGTATGGCTGCTTTGATGGAACAACCGGTGAAATTCATCTGGACACACGACGCATTCCGCGTAGGTGAAGACGGTCCTACTCACGAACCGGTAGAACAGGAAGCACAAATCCGCCTGATGGAAAAACTGAAGAACCACAAGGGACACAACTCGATGTTGGTACTTCGTCCGGCCGATGCAGAAGAAACAACTATTGCATGGAAACTTGCCATGGAAAATATGTCTACTCCGACAGGATTGATCTTCTCTCGCCAGAATATTGCCAACTTACCGGCAGGAACTGATTACGAACAGGCAGCTAAGGGTGCTTATATCGTAGCAGGTTCTGACGAAAACCCGGATGTAATCCTGGTAGCTTCAGGTTCTGAAGTTGCTACATTGGTAGCCGGTACAGAATTGCTTCGCAAAGATGGCGTAAAGGTACGCATTGTATCTGCTCCGTCTGAAGGTCTGTTCCGTAACCAACCGAAAGAATATCAGGAAGCTATCCTTCCGGCAGATGCAAAGATTTTCGGTATGACTGCCGGTCTGCCTGTCACTCTTCAAGGTCTGGTAGGTTGCCACGGTAAAGTTTGGGGATTGGAATCTTTCGGTTTCTCTGCTCCTTACACTGTATTGGATGAGAAACTTGGATTTACTGCCGAGAACGTATATAACCAAGTAAAAGCAATGCTCTAATGAAAACAATCGGATTAGCATGCGACCATGCCGGTTTTGAACTGAAAGAATATGTTCGCGGCTGGCTGGAAGTAAAAGGCTGGGCTTACAAGGATTTCGGAACCAACTCTACCGCTAGCGTAGACTATCCGGATTATGCTCATCCGCTGGCTCTTGCAGTGGAATCGGGAGAATGTTATCCCGGTATCGCTATCTGTGGCAGTGGAAACGGAATCAATATGACGCTGAACAAGCACCAGGGAATTCGTGCTGCTCTCTGCTGGAATGCAGAAATTGCGCACTTGGCTCGTCAGCACAACGACGCTAATGTTCTGGTCATGCCGGGACGCTTCATCAGCACTGAAGAAGCGGATATGATTTTGACAGAGTTCTTCTCTACAAAGTTTGACGGTGGTCGCCATCAGAACCGTATTGATAAGATTCCGGTAAAATAAAGCCTGAAGATAAATCAAATATGAGTAAAGCTGTTCTTCTTTCTGAAGGGCAGCTTTATTTTTATGTAAATATCATATAAAACAATGAAATAAGATCCATCCTTACATATCATCTAAAAAACAAACCGGCAATAAACTGATAACAGAAATAACCGCAAACAACAAACTTCAGCAAAGTTCCCAATATGAATCCGATTAATGAGCCGAATCCGGATTTAAGTGCCTGAGAAAATTCCTTATTTCCCAATAGCTCACCAATCACAGCTCCGAGGAAAGGCCCGAGAATAATACCCCAAGGTAAGAAAAGAAGTCCGACTAGCGTTCCGATAATACATCCCCAGTTTCCCCATTTACTACCGCCACTATACTTACTCCCGAGCATTGGCGAAAAATAATCTAACACCTGCAATACAGCTACAATTAATAACCAAACGATCAATTGTGTCGTAGTATATTCCACCTTATCCGTGAAATGAAGAATGACTAATCCCAAATAAGCAATGGGAGGACCGGGAAGAAACGGAAGGATACAACCTGCTAACCCAGCTATCATACAAAGGGCACTAATCACAATCAAAATAATGTCCAGCATAGTCTATACATTTTAATATCTGCACAAAAATACAGTAACTTTCAGTAAATACAAGCTAACATCAATAATTATTTCCCCTCCCTTCACCTTTCTCCTGCCATCGCTTTATTCATCGGAGATTGCAGGTGAAGGGCACACCCTTCACCATTGTTTCACAATGAATCTGTCATCGACGGTATCATTGATTTACACATCCGGGCATTTTTTCTATTTCAAACCTCCCCTCCTAATATAAAAAAGCCTACCTTTGTCAACCAAGCGATTCAATAATAAAAAAAATGAACGATAACAAATTAAAAAACAAACCGGTACCTTACAACTATGCCCGTTGTTTCAACGAACACTGTCCGAAAGCACCCGATTGCCTGCGCCATGTCGCAGCATTACATACCACAGCCGATACTTCTTTTATCAGCATCGTAAATCCCGTCAGTATTCCGACCGACAGCACTGCTTGTCCTTACTTCAAGACTGCCGAAAAAATGCACGTAGCTTGGGGAATCAGTCATCTATTGGATAAAGTACCCTTCAAAGATGGAACCAGTATCCGCAACCAACTGATAAGTCATTTCGGCAAAAACCTTTATTACCGTTTCTACCGGGAAGAACGTCCCATCACTCCCAATGACCAAGCCTTCATCTGTCAACTCTTCCGCCGGAAAGGAATTATGGAAGAACCTGCCTTTGACAGCTACACTGACGAATATAATTGGTAAAGCTACGCTCTAAATAGTTTTTCCCGGTGTGAAACTTTTGGTTTCATGCCGTAGAACTAAAAGTTTCACACCGGGAAACCAGTAGTTTCACACCGAGAAACTAATAGTTTCAAGGCATGAAACAAGAAAAAGACTCGGATCATGCCAACATTGTACGATGTATCTTTGTTTTTTTATATTATGAATACAAACATCAGAAAAATACTAAATGACAAGTACGGGCTTTTCGAGAAAGACATAAATTTATTACTTGAAAAGTTTACAAGGCTTTCTCTGAAAAAGAAAGAGACCATCCTGCAGGAGGGTCAAGCAGATCATTATATCTATTTTGTAGAGAAAGGGATCGTAAAAAGTACAATTTTCAGAGAAGGCAGAGAATTTATCGTATTCTTTGCACTAGAGAATGAGGTTCCTTTTAGTTCGCCCGATTTGATTCATAGCGGACAATCCTTATACACTTTAGAGACGATAGACGATTGCATTTTGTGGAGAATCTCCCGTAAAGACTTGGCTGACCTATTTGGAACATCTATTAATCTATCCAATTGGGGAAGAATGCTTCTCCAGGAATGGCTTGCAGTATCTTCTTCCTATTTTTCATCCATCCACTGGATGAGTAAGAAAGAGCAATATCAGTACTTACTTGAGAAAATGCCTCAACTTGTACAAAGATTGTCTATGAGAGATCTTTCCGCATGGCTGGATATAACTCCACAGTCTTTGAGCAGAATCAGAGCCGATATTTATTAATTACCCTTTGGTAACTTTTCGTTCTTCCGGTTGGCCTACCTTTGCGCTCAAATTTTAAATACGTATGATATGAAAAGTTTAAAAGGTATTATTTATGCCATGATTTCATCAGGCACATTTGGTCTCATTCCATTATTCACTATCCCACTAATGGGGGATATGGGGATGAATGAATCCAACATTCTTTTTTATCGTTTTCTGTTTTCAACTCTTATGATGGGAGCAGTATGCCTCATACATAAAAGTCCTTTAAGAGTCAATATGAAACATCTGATTTCCATCACTGGGTTAGGTGCTTTGTATGCTCTAACAGCGTTGTTCCTTATTTATTCCTACCATTATATAAGCAGTGGAGTGGCTACAACGATTCACTTCCTCTACCCTATATGCGTCAGCTTCCTGATGGTGGTATTTTTTAAGGAGCAAAAATCAAAGGCTTTGTTCCTGGCAGCTTCACTATCATTGATAGGCGTTGCATTCATGTGCTGGTCGGGAGGAAGCAGTATTCGATTAATGGGAGTCGGACTGGCAGCTCTTACCATATTGACCTACGGGATATATATTGTTGCCCTGAATCAATCGGGTTTAGGTAAACTGCCTGCTGAAGTACTTACATTCTATGTACTCCTGGGCGGCTGCATCATCTTCTTTATCTATAGTCTGTGTACAACGGGAATATCTGCCATTCCGGGTACAAAAGCCGGATTATATATCCTTGCACTGGCATTTCTATCAACAGTCATCTCGGATTTGACGTTGATTTTAGCAGTGAAGTATGCAGGCTCCACCACAACAGCCATCCTTGGTTCGATGGAACCGCTGGTTGCAGTTGTTGTAGGAGTATTAGTCTTTGCGGAACATTTTTCATTTCAATCTTTGGCCGGTTTATTGCTTATATTATTATCTGTCATTATTGTCATATTAGCCGACCAACGAAAGAAATCGCAGAAGATACTAGAAAAAGAAATTGTTCAGTCACATTAAGGAAGTTCTGGTGAAGAGGCGGGTGAAGCATAGGGCTTCACCCGCTATTGCTGATGAATAAAGAGATACAGAAGATGTTGTAAGAGTGAAGGAGCATTTCACTAAACACTCAATATCGATCAGTCATCACAAATACCAATTCTCCTCCTTTCATAATATCCGAATGATATATTCTGAAATTCTCAACAGGTTTGCCATTCAACGTTACCGACTGCACATACTTATTTTCATCCGATAAGCCCTTTGCCTGTACCGTGAATGTTTTATGATTCGGTAATGAAATGGTGACTTCTTCTATCTGCGGTGCTCCTAATATATACTCCCCTCCAATCGGATTTACCGGATAGAATCCCATTGCAGAGAAGATATACCATGCAGACATTTGTCCGCAATCGTCATTTCCGCACAATCCATCCGGTTTGGGCAGATAGAAACGGTCAAAAATCTCACGAATGAGTTGCTGTGTTTTATGCGGTTGTCCCACATAGTTATATAAATAAGCCACATGATGGCTTGGCTCATTGCCGTGTGCATACTGTCCGATAAGCCCCGTTACATCTTGGGTGAATCCTGTATTCTCTTTAGATGATTCCAGGAAAAATAAAGAGTCCAGTTTATTGGCAAACTTCTCTTTACCTCCGAGTTGTTCGATTAACCCTTCCACGTCATGTTGCACGTGCCAAGTATATTGCCAGGCATTCCCCTCCGTATAATCTCCGCCGGAAGTGGCAGCATGTGACAATAACAAGGTGTTAAAAGGAGTACGCCAGTCCCCCTTCGAATCTTTCCCTCTCATCATGGTTGTTGAAGGGTCCAGCAGATTCTTATAATAGGAAGAGCGTTTGGAGAAATAAGCATAATCTTCATCATTCCCCAGCGCTTTAGCCATTTGAGCCACACAATAATCATCATATCCCGATTCCAGTGTCCGGGAAACAGATTCTTTTGGGATAAGATCGAAAGGATAATATCCGTATTGGTCATAAATCTCCCAGTCGGAATGCTGATGACTAACGGTTGAAGTGCCACGAATAGCAGCATACGCCTCTTCCGGTTCAAATCCGCGGAAACCTTTCAGATAGGCATCCACTATGACAGGAATGGCATGATTCCCTATCATACAATGACTCTCCTTTCCCCACAAAGCCCATATCGGCAGATATCCTTGTATTTTATAATGGTCAAGCATACTCTGGATCATACCATCCACCTTTTCCGGACATAGAATCGTATATAAGGGGTGAGCTGCCCTGTAAGTGTCCCACAAAGATAAAGTAGAATAATAACTACCCGTCTTCGAAGTATATATACTATCATTGGCTCCACGATAACGACCGTCTATATCAGCAATGTTGTTAGGTTGGATAAACAGATGATAGAGCGATGTATAAAAGTTGGTTTTCTGTGCATCACTTCCCGTAACTTTCACCCTAGAGAATAGTTGATTCCATTGGTTATGTGCCTTCGTACGGATTCCCTCAAAATTCCATGTCGGATTTTCTTTTTCCAAAGCTGCAATGGCACCCTCTACTCCTACCGTTGAAAGTGCTATTTTCACTTGCAAGGTATCCCCTTTCGCCAGATTGAAATCCAACAGAAGACGTTTCCCTTTCTCCGGATCAACAGAAGATAAGGTATCCTTTACCGTATAGGGTTTATCAAAAGAAATCACATAATAATAGGAACGTTTCACCCAGTTCTCTACCATCTGATGTCCGGTGATGGTATGGTTATCCGGCAGATCCATATCAGCATACAACACATGTTTTTTAAGCCATTCCCGATCCCATACGACTCCGCTCTGCAAGTCTACCAGTAATCCGGATGGTGCATCCGAATGATAAACGTAACGATGAAAAGCTGTCCGTTGGGTAGAAGTCAGTTCGACATCCACATCAAAATCTGTCAGGTGAACAGCATAATATCCGGGAGAAGCCTTTTCTGACCTCTTATCAAACTTACCTTTATAAACATTATTTTCGATCTTCCCACTGAAAGGTAGTAAGAGGATATCACCCAAATCAGGACATCCCGTTCCGCTTAAATGAGTCTGGGCAAAGCCGATGATAGAATCATCCGCAAAATTATATCCGCTGCAATACTTCCAGGCATCATTTCCTGTTTCCGGGCTCGCCTGAATCATACCGAAAGGAACGCATGCTCCCGGAAAAGTATGTCCGTTATCCGCATTGCCTATAAACGGATTCACATATACCGAATAATCGGCATTTACTTTGGGTTGTGTAGTACAACTCAACACCAATAGTCCTCCAACTATATTTAATAATAGGATGGGTATCTTTATTGTCATCTTCATTTGTTTATTACTCATTTCTCATTCATTTGTGTCCTGAAAAGTAATGTTCCATATCCGGGACCATCACACCATTTAGAGCCCCCCTCAATCGGTATTTTGGACATTACACGCCGGGTATAGGGCATATCCAACCCCTTGCGGGTGACATAGTGGTTGTATACAATCTCAAATATCGGGCGAAAGGCTCCTCGTTCTTTCTCCGAAATCACTTGCCAATCGCAATAACGTCCTGATATATCCGTCCAGACTTTGAAAGGAACCGATTCTCCCAGATTATACTTTACCGTATATTCGTAGCCGGTCAGCAAGCGGTTGTCAAGTGCGGCATACATCTTTTCATCACCTTGATTATAACCTGTTTCGCAAACTTCAGACAGATTACCCAATCCGAACATCACGTGGTCCTGATCGCGTCCACTCTCCTGGCACTGCCCGCTTTCACTGATATAATTTTTAATTGTACCATTATCGTGACCATTATAGTAGAAGTCAACAGCCTGATTATACAAAGATTCATCATCCAGGAAAATGCCGAAAGCCATATATGCTTTCGTTGCAGCGGCTCCCCAGTTTCCGTTTGTATAAGGCTTGGCTTTGAAAAAGGTGTCCAGAACCGGAATAAATACCGTACGCAACATGTGCTCCCAGCTTGCAATATCTTTCTTTTCAACCTTGTCATACGTATACTTGATAAGTTCGGCGGCATTGGCTAACATACTTCCTTGTAAAGAAGCACACAGGGGATCATCATTATCATTGGGGCCAATAAGTTTTAATACAGCGCTATACGCATTCAATATTTCGATTGATTTGCGGGCATGGGCTTCCTTTCCTGTAATCGTCCACATCAGAGCATTCAAATAAGCTGCTTTATGGTCATCTTCGCTCGGTCTTTTTGTATAGCTGTTCACTCCCAAGCGGGCTATAACCTCAAAAGGTCCCTGAAGCTGATAATCGGATGAAGCACAAGGATCGGCCTGCAACAATAAATAAGACTGATAAGCCGGATTTATCTTCTGGTCTACATAATGCCTGATTCGCTCCAGGCTCTCCCGGGTATGTAGAATACCCGGATGGATAAATTTATTCTCTTGCGACAGAGCTTGTTTTGCTTCTATTTTCTTCCACCTCATAAGTGCTTCTATATAGTAATAATCAGCATAAATGATAGAAGCATCTATTTCTTCCCCGGCAGGATAATGCCCGGTAGAATGTAATAGAAAGGAAGAGTTCTTCTTTCTACTCTGATAGTGCTCTGAAGATAAGCTATGAAGCATTTCTTTTGCTAATGCATAATATCGTTCGGATCGTTCCGGATCGTCTTCCAATGTTGACAGTTCCAATAAGGCGGACGCTGTTACCGCAGCAGCCGAAGCGTCTTTGGGTGCTACCGGAATATCTGGTGCATCAAAATCCCAGAATGGAATCGGGTCGGCCGGCAAACGACTGATATAAAGATCGGCCAGCTTTTCTGCAAATCGCAAGAAGTCCTTATCACGGGTTTCACGATACACCATCGTATAGCCATAAATAGCCCATGCCTGTCCACGTGCCCACATAGAACGGTCACTATATCCCTGGTGAGTGATTCCTTTTATAAGCCTGCCGGATATGGTATCATAAACGGCCACATGATAGCAAGAGCCGTCTTGACGAAAGTGATTTTCTTTAGTCACACGAGCATGCGACAATGCCATATCATAATACTTTTTGCCTCCTCCATTCTTTGACGCCCAGAATAATAATTCCAGATTCATCATATTGTCTATGATTGTATTGTGCGGCCAACCATTTTCCGCAACTTTCCACGGCCATGACAGAATAGTTCCGACCCGGGGATTATACAGTTTTGACAGTTCTTCCGCACTTTTGAGAATAACGTCCTTATAATATTTATCCTTTGTCAGACGGTAGGCATTGCCATAACTACAGAATATCTGGAATCCCAGATCATGACTGGTAACTTTATGGGATAAAGGCTCTAACAGTCTGGTGAAATAAACGGCTTTTTCTTTTATCTCTGGTTCCCGGCTATATTCGTAATCATACCATAAAACTCCCGGAAAAAAGCCACTCGTCCAATCATCGACACTCACCATATTCCAATGCAACTTATGAACATCCATGGATCTCGGAATTTTAGAAGAAGTTCCTATCGCTTTTAATGTTTTATGTATTTGCCGATTACAGTAAGCCAGTTCTGTCTCTTGCGCATTAGCTATACAGATAATGCATAAGCCTATCCACAAAGAGAGTATTCTTTTCTTTATCATTTACCTATATTTTAATGATGTATATAATAACAAGAGGGTGTATCGAAAGCCTACAGTAACTCAAGACACACCCTCCCTTTATCCTCTTTTTACCTATTTTTTACCTTATAATTGGGAGGTGATTAGTTTTCTTCCAAATATTTAATCAGTTCCGCCTCGTTTCTAAAGGATTTCATCCATTTAACGGTATAAGGCGATACGCCGTCCGGATATTCAAGATCAGCAATCTTCAACTTGAGAGACATATTGAATGATTGATCCGTAGGTATCGGCTTACCTAACGTGTAACTTGCTCCCGTCACCAAATCCCAGTAATAAACGGTACCATACTCCTTCTCAACGGTAGAATAAGTGCCATGTCCGTGCTGGTTACCTTTATCATTTATTAAAGATCCATATTCGGGAGAGTCAAACGTTATCGCTTTCTTCGCCGGAAGACCTTTTATAACTACCGCTACAATAGGATAATTACCTACGTGGAAGGTTGACTTTCTCTCTATATCACCTCTATATTTTCCATTGCTTTGCAAAGCAGGTGTCACAACCAAATTATCTCCGTCTGCTGCTGTCGTTGCATTGGCCGTAGCGACCTTCCATTCGGTTCCTTTCGCATCAATAGCTCCTTCGCTCGGCGGCATACCCGATTCTGTACGGAACAGTAGTGTGCCATATCCCGGATGGTCACACCACATCGCATCCCCTTCCGGAGAGATTCTTGAGATAACCTGCTGCGTATACGGCATTTCCAGACCTTTGCGAGTTACGTAATGATTGTAAGCAATCTCAAATACAGGCCGGAACTTTCCTCGATCATCATCAGAGATATTATTCCATCTCACTCCCGTCACATCCGTGAAAGGTTCAAAAGGCACATCGTATCCGAGATTATACTTAGCTGTATACTCATACCCTTTCATAAGTCTGTTTTCCGATGCGCTCCAAAGCGTCTCGTTGCCCTGATTATAAGCAATTTCGCAGGCTTCTGCCAGATGTCCTATCCCCAGCATCGTGTGGTTTTGGTCACGTCCGCTTTCCTGACATTGTCCGCTCTCCATAATATAGTTCGTCAAACTTCCGTTGTCGTGCCCCTCATAGAAAAACGTCACCGCTTCGTTATAGAAACTTTCGTCATCCAAAAAGATACCGAACGCCATAAAAGCCTTGATAGCAGCGGTTCCCCAATTGCCGTTTGCATAAGGAGATTTGGCAAAGAAGTTTCTCAATACCGGAATAAATACGTTACGGAACATATTCTCCCAAGACTTGACATCCGTATCCGATACCGAAGGATAAGTATGTCTCATCAGTTCAGCGGCATTAGCAAGAAGAAATCCCTGCAAAGCAGCGCACAGGGGAGCGTCATTATCACTCATATCGATCTCACGCAATGTGCCGGCATAAGCATTCAATATCTCAATCGACTTTTGAGCGTGCGCCGGATTCTGGGTAATACACCACATGATAGCGTTCAGATAAGCAGCTTCGTGATCTTCTTCGCTTGGAGTCTTGGTCGACGAAGTGTTCTGTCCGAAACGTGAAATAACCGTGAAAGGACCTTGAATCTCATAAGTAGACGAAGACAAAGGACTCTGCTGCAACAGTCTGTAACAATCTATTGCCGGAGAAACATTCCCATTCACAAAGTTCTGCATCCGGGTAATGGCAGCTGTCGTATGTAGAATACCGGGATGAACGAACTCCATAGAAGGTCCCACTTCCGTATAGTTGGGATTCGGATTGGGCGGCGGAGGCGTATTATCTTCCTGACACGAAACAAACGTAAACAACAAGCATAATATCGGTAGTATATATTTCATTTTCATATGAATATCATTTTAAAGGTTCAACATTCGATTACCAACCCGGATTGTTACCCAATTCGTGACCATTGGACAAAGAGTTCAGCCACTGCAAAGGAATCGGACGCAATTTAAACTTACTCTCAAACGACTCTTGTGTCAAGGTAGTCTTGATTGTTCCGCCATAAATATTGGAAACATCCCAGTTGTACTTCAACACACGTTCAGCCAGTTTGCCGGTGCGCTGCAAGTCGTTCCAGCGTGATCCTTCACCAAGGAGTTCTTTGGCTCTTTCGTCCAAAATATTATCTATCGTGACATTGGAATAACGAGAAAGCCCACTCTGCGGAGAATGTTTTTCTGCACGGGAAACAACGTAGTTAATATATTTCTCGGCATTAGCCTGATCGTTGTTATTCATCACTGCCGCTTCCGCCGCAATCAGACAAGTTTCCGCCAAACGGAAGAGATAGATATCACGCGTTCCCGAACCGGATTCGTCTTCCCTGTACTCCGCATTTCCATCTTTGAATTTCCAGATAGGAAGACAGGTACGAGAAGTTGCGTTCGTTGTCTGATAAGCGTGTTTGTAGTAATCATCATTCGCCCAATTTGTATTATCCCCCATCGGATAGTTGAACACTTTATATCTTACTCCATTCTTGTCCGTTTCAGCCCAATACTTATATTCAGGATCGGTAGGTACCGGGAAATAGATAATCTTATCGCCTTTGGCGAACACTCCATCTACAGGAGTAGTACACTGGAACCAGTTCTTGCCTGCATCCTTTCCGTCTGTGGAAGTACTCGCATTACCATTCAAAGGACTCATAAAGGTCACAGAAGGACGTCTGTCTTTCTGCCAGTCATACATCATATAAGCAAATTTAGTAGGAATCGCCTCCACATGCATACTCGCATTACCATAATAACTGTCTTTGCCCAATCCCAGCCATCCGCCAATAGCATAAGGCATCATATACCATTGATTCCAGATATTGGTGTTGTAGTTAGCTCCGTCAGCAAAACCGATAGGGAAAATAATTTCATCGTTTATTTCATTCGACTGACGATGAACCATCGCATAGTCGTCCAACAACTTATGTCCGGAATTAAGATACACATCTTCAGCATCCTTGAATGCGTTTTCAAAATCCTTCGGATCGGCATACTCTTCATAACCACGTGTCAGATAAACCAACGCACGGATATGCTTCGCAGCAGCTTTGGACATGCGTCCGTAGTTGGAACCCGTTTGACGCCAAGGAAGAACACTAATGGCTTCTTCCAAATCTGTAAAAATCTGCTGGTAGAAAGCGGCACCATTCGAATACTCGACAGTATAGCTCGGCTCTTTAGACTCGTTGATTTTCAACGGTCCCTGTCCCCAGTTCCTCACAATCTCAAACAAATACCAAGCTCTCAACGCTTTGGCTTCAGCCACAAGCTGTGCCAACGCACTGGGTTCTATTCCATCAGGGTCGTCTGTCTTCAAAATGACACTCTTCGAACGATCGATAGCAGCATTTACATTATTCAACGCATTGAAATAAGAACTCCACATCGCATAAATAGTACCGTTATTTGACTGATAAGTAGTGGTATACTGATTCATTGCCGCTACTTCTGTCGGATAATTCTGTGTGAAGACATCCGTACCTTGTTGTGTAAATATCTGATAAGTAGTAGTATTATAGATATTTTTCAAGTTTGAGTAGCAACCTACAATCAGACTCTCATATCCCCCCTTTGTCTGATAGTATTTGTCCGCTGACTGGCTGGAATGGTTCACTTCGTCCAGAAAATCAGAACAAGCAGTCATTCCAAAAGTAAATAACAGAAGCGTATACTTCAAATATCTTTTGTTTATCATAGATCTGTTTTTTTAAAATGAAATATTAACACCAAGTAAAGCATTCATAGTCATACCGTCCGTATCTCCAATGTTAGTAAGATCAGGCTGTTCGGGATCAAGACCTCTAAACTTCGTAAGAATGAAAGGATTCTGTACAGTCACATAAATACGGGCATTATCCAGTCCCCATTTCGACATCAGTCTCTTGTTCAAAGTATATCCCAGCGTGATATAGGAAACTTTCAGGAAGTCTGTTCTTTCATAAGCGATATTACCTCTGGACCCCATCTGTGAGGGGCGTCCCATGGTATTCGAAGGATTCTCCGGCGTCCAGTAATTAGTTCGCAGATTGTTGAAGTTCTGGCTGTTCCATTCTAATGCGAAGTTCTCAAAGAAACGGTCGTACTGTGTGGCTCCCGCCTGGAAATACATGTGGAATGAAAAGTCGAAATCATAGATTTTGAACATATTTGTCATACCTCCTGTCCAGTCCGGTGTTCTCTTTCCGTCGATGATATAGTCATCGTCCGTCAGCTTGCCATCATTGTTATAGTCTTTAATCTTGAAGTTACCCGGTACACAACCATATTTTGCAGCCTCTTCTTCTTCTCCCAACTGCCATACGCCAATTGTATTTTGAGTCCAGTTCGTATCTACCGGCTTACCGATGAAACGCTTGTCAGAATAGCGTCCTCTCATGCCTTTCAGATGAATGGAATAATTGCTAAGATCTTCTTCATCAGCCAGACTTACGATTTCGTTTTTATTGTAAGCCAGGTTGATGGTCGTATTCCAGGCAAAGTTCTTGGTCACGATATTCGCGGTATTCAATTGCAACTCAAATCCGCTGTTTCTTACGGAACCTACATTCGAAGTAACCGACGAATAACCCAAATGAACAGGAATATTACGTTTCATCAACAGGTCATTGGTAGTACGATTGTAATACTCAATGTTACCCGAAATTCGTTGGTTTAAGAAACCGAAATCAAGACCTACGTTATATTCTGAAGTACGCTCCCAAGTCAGCATCGGATTGGCAATGTTAGCAGGAAGATTTCCTACGGAAGTAGACGTTCCGAACGGATAATATACAGACCCCGAAATGGTACCTTCGGATGCATAAGGAGACACAGAGTTGGTATTACCTGCCTGACCATAACTGAAACGCAGTTTCAGGTTGGACAACCAATCCAGATTCTTGGCAAAATCTTCTTCAGTGATTCTCCACGCAATAGCTGCGGAAGGGAAAAGCGCCCATTTATTTCCTTCGGACAAACGTGAAGAACCATCGTAACGCAAGCTGGCTGTAAGCAAGTATCTATCCATCAACCCATAGTTGATTCTACCTACATAAGACATCATCGTCCACTGACTGAAATTGGAGCTCAAGCTCTCGATAGCTCCCCCATTCAGGTTATACCAAAGTGAATTGAAAGACAAATCCTTGCTTGCACCGTACAATCTGTCGTACTGATACTTTTGAGCGGAGAACACTCCGGTCGCAGTAATAGAATGAACAGACTTCTTCCAAGTATAGTTCACAATGTTATCCCAAATCCAACTCAATGAATTATCTTTCGTCGCATTCGCCTTAGCACCTTTGGCAGTTCCCTGCTGTGCTTTTGTCCACACTCCGATATAATCCCCCATGGAAGTCTGTGTAAAATAAGGAGAAAACGAGGAAGTAAGTTCCAAATTCTCAATAGGTGTTATTTTAAGATAAATATTGCTTTGCAGGTTGAGGCTCTTCACTTGCGAGCGCTGGTTTTGAGAAGTAACCAACGGATTGAAAAGATTATTGCCGGAATATTTCCATATCTCCTCACCTGTCACCAGGCTATTGGGATGTTGAGTAGGACGCATACGGAACACATCACGCAACAAGTCCCAGTTACCTTTTTCACGAATACTGTGAACCGCATACATACTTCCTCCAAAAGAAACATGCTTATTAATAGTGATATCTATTACCGAACGCAAGTTGTAGCGTGTATATTCTTGCGGCTGAATCATACCGTCTTCAAAATAATAGCCGCCAGAGAAACCGTATTTCACAGCTTCCGTACCACCAATTGCCGACAAGCTATGGTTTGTCATAAAGGCAGGACTGGACACAGCGTCCAACCAATCGAAATACTTACCTTCTTTCACTGCCTGCAATTCGGACGGGTCAGTAAAAATTTGCTCGTCTCTCTTATAAATATAGTTGGGAGCTCCGCCACGGGTAGCCTCTCTCGCCAACTGCACATATTCGTCACCGGACATCATGTCGGGCAAGTTTGTATAAGATCTCACACCAACATAACCGTTATAGGAAATTTTCGGCTTACCAGTCTGTCCTCTTTTGGTCGTTACGATGATTACACCGTTTGCACCACTGGAACCATAGATAGCCGTTGCCGAAGCATCCTTCAGGACGTCAATCTTTTCAATATCGTCCGGATTGACAAAATCCAGATTACCGCCGGGAACCCCGTCAATGACAATCAAAGGAGACGAAGAGGCAGTGATAGAGTTGATACCACGAATCTTTATATCATAGCCTCCACCCGGTTTGTTATTCGAACGTGTGATGGTCACACCGGACAACTCTCCTTGCAACGCACCTGCGGAATTCGTTTTTCCACCTCTAAGCAGAGTTGTATTGGAGACAGAAGCGACAGAACCAGTCAAGTCGGACTTTTTCACAGATCCGTAACCTACCACCACTACTTCGTTCAATGACTTCGCATCTTCACGCAATACAACATTCAGAAAGTTTTGAGCGGATATTTTTATTTTTTGTGTCGTATAGCCAAGATATGAGATTTCAACCTCATCCCCTGCTGCTACTTCCAAAGAGAAATTACCGTTCATATCCGTTATCACTCCCTTTTTTGTTCGGGGAACGATCACATTAGCCCCCACCACAGGAAGGTCTGTTTCATCTTTTACGATACCTGTTATCTTCTTTTCCGAACCGCTTGCGCGTCCGTCTTTGTTTGTAGAAGAGACGTTTGGCTTTTTAGCCAGAATGATATGACGTCCTTTAATGGTATATGACAGGTTGGTCTTACTTGCAACCGCATCCAGGACATCTTTCAAAGAACTGTTCGTTTGATTAATTGTGATTCGTTGTTGCTTGTTGATTTCGTCCGAATCATAGAAAAACAAATAGTTGGCCTGTTTTTCTACCATTCGTAACACAGTCTCGAGTTTTTCATTTTTTACTGATATCGATATTTTCTTTTCCTGCGCATACACGTTACCAACTATACCCTGCAGAATAAATAACAACAAAACAGCAAAGGTTATTTTTGTATTTTTTATGCTTCTTTTTAGGGCAAACCCATAGACAATAGGCTGTTTATTCATACATTTGTAAGTTTTAAGATTAAATACTATTCCGTTCGAAGGAAGTTTAATTTAGGAGATGCGTGCATCTCTCGGAGAGAAGAGGATTCGCCAAAATCTTCTTCTCTTTTTTTAAGGCTAACTACTGTTCATAACAATGTTTTATTAAATTATACGGCTCAATGAATCGTCACTTGCCGATTATTAATACTGTATCGAATAGGGATTGAAATATTAATTATGTCCAAAATGTCTTTGATGCTTTGCCCCCGATAGAAAGTTCCGGTAAACCGACGTTCTTTCAACTTATCAGACTGTATCCGGAAACTGACACCGTATATATTTCCCAATCGGGCTAATATACCCTCCAAATTCTCTTCATGGAAATAGTAATAACCGGAAATCCATGAGGTGTAAAGAGCCGCATCTACTTGAGCCACTTTATAAGAACCTTTGTTTTTGTGATATATATATTGTTGATTCGGAGTTAAAACGGTTAAAGTGTTTACCTTTTCACTAACCAAGCGAATGGAGCCTTCCAATAATGTGGTGGTTACCACGGAATCAGACGGATAAGCATCAACATTAAATTTCGTCCCTAAAGCTTCTATTTCCTGCCCGTTCACAACTACGATAAAAGGCTTGTCTTTCTGCTTGGCTACATTAAAGAATGCTTCTCCTTCCAGATAAACGACACGCTTCTCTTTTCCATATTGCGGATCATAGCGGAAAGTAGTCTGACTACCCATGCTGATTTCTGTGCCGTCTGGCAAAACAACTTTATCGGCTACGATTCCATCGCCACTGACATATCGGGCAACAGGTACGGAAGAAGTATCACCCAACCACCAAAAGAGAACGGAAGTTAAAGCAACAGCTATCATCGCCACCGCTGCATAAGCCTGAACTTTCCGGAAGAGAGTGTATATTTTCCTCGGAGCCTGTTTCTGTTTCTTTTCCAGTAACCGCTGCCAGCTCTGATCCATATCAATATTATTTCCTTTAGACAAGCAAGCGTCATAGACCATCTTTGCCTCAAAAAAGATCTGTTTATTTTCAGGCGTTTCATTCACCCAATCATAAAACTGATTGATCTCTTTCTCATTCAACGAGCCTTTCAAAAATCCTATTATTAAATCTGAAGTCATGCTTTCCATATATAAATAGATATTATTTTCCTGTTTTTATATATGTAACGAGCAATCAGCAGGAATTACTCACCGACTTCTTTATTTTTTTTGAATTTTATTTTCCGAGACTGCGAAGAATAGAAATAAATCAGCACTAAACGAACATGAATAGATAGACGAAAGCAGTCTGAAGCTCTTTTCGTAAGAAAAGTAAGGTTCTGTATAATTGGTTTTCTACTGTCCTGGTGGATAAGTTTAATCTCTCGGCAATTTCCGCCGCTTTAAGTCCTTCCATATAAGATAACAGGAAGATTTCACGTCTCTTTTCGGGCAGTTCATTTATTTTTGCCATCACATGTGCCATTAAGTCTTTCCTCATAAACAATTCATCAGCACCGTCATAAAAACTCAACTCATCTAATTTGAGCTGGATAGCACGCTTGTCGGCAAACTCCTGTTCGAGATTAATACGACGCAAATGATCGATACAGGCATTCCGGACAGCAACAAACAATATATTTTTAACCTCTGATTCAGATAACAGAAATACTTGTTTATCCCATATTCTAAGAAATACATCCTGCACAATATCTTCTGCAAAAAAAGGAGAAATAAACTTCCCAGCAAAACGCAACAACATGGGCGCATATTGCATATACAGTTTCTGATAATTATTTATATCATTCACATGTTCATTTTTCATTTCAGTATTCTACAAGGCCAAAGTGTATTAATAATCATCATCAGAGAAAACAGCCAATCATGTTGGTGGCGACAAAAATAGATATATTCTCGTTATAAACAAAAAAGATGAGAACCGTTTTTTCTTTCATCCTGACTATATATTCATAGAATATGCAATAAAGCCCAAACCTTGCAAATTTCCGTTCTCATTTGCCCCATTTACACAAATAAAAACTATCTTTGCGTTTCAGAATCCCGAAAGACGAAAGAAATGGAGCAAATAGACAACCTAAAAGAGCTTATCAATCAGGGGGATGTGGACACAGCGATTAAGCAATTGGACCAGCTTCTCCAGGACACTTCTGTCGAAAAAGAGAAAGATACTCTTTACTATTTACGGGGAAATGCCTACCGAAAAAAAGCAGATTGGAAGCGGGCACTGGACAATTACCAGTATGCCATCGAACTCAATCCGGACAGTCCTGCCGTTCAGGCCAGAAAGATGGTAATAGATATCCTCAATTTCTACCACAAAGATATGTTTAATCAATAATCGAACTCAAAGATAACGTAATAAAATAAAGATTATGGCAAAAATCAAAGGAGCAATCGTAGTCGACACGGAGCGTTGCAAAGGATGCAACCTGTGTGTAGTGGCATGTCCGCTCGATGTAATCGCCCTCAATAAAGAGGTAAATATGAAAGGCTATAACTATGCCTGGCAAGTAAAAGAAGATACCTGCAACGGATGCAGCTCGTGTGCAACAGTTTGTCCGGACGGATGTATTTCAGTGTATAAAGTAAAAGTAGAATAAAAGAAAAGAATATGGCAGAAGAAGTTGTATTAATGAAAGGAAACGAAGCCATCGCCCATGCAGCGATCCGTTGCGGTGCGGATGGATACTTCGGTTATCCTATTACTCCCCAATCGGAAGTGTTGGAAACGCTTGCCGAACTGAAACCGTGGGAAACAACCGGCATGGTAGTACTCCAGGCAGAAAGTGAAGTGGCAGCTATCAATATGGTATATGGAGGTGCAGGTAGCGGAAAGATGGTACTGACCTCCTCTTCAAGTCCGGGTGTGAGCTTGAAACAGGAAGGTATCTCATACATTGCAGGTGCCGAACTTCCTTGTCTGATTGTGAACGTGATGCGCGGAGGTCCCGGACTGGGAACTATCCAACCGAGTCAGGCCGACTATTTCCAGACAGTGAAAGGCGGCGGACATGGTGACTACAAGTTAATCGCTCTTGCTCCGGCATCCGTACAGGAAATGGCGGATTTTGTGGCATTAGGATTCGAACTGGCTTTCAAATACCGTAATCCGGCTATTATTCTTGCCGATGGTGTGATCGGACAGATGATGGAAAAAGTAGTTCTTCCTGCACAAAAGCCACGCCGCACGGAAGCGGAAGTGATTGAACAATGCCCGTGGGCTGCTACCGGAAAGGCCAAAGATCGCAAACCGAACATCATCACTTCTCTGGAACTGAAACCGGAAGCAATGGAAATCAACAACCTCCGCTTCCAGGCTAAGTATCGCCAAATCGAAGAAAACGAAGTACGTTTTGAAGAAATAAACTGCGAAGATGCAGAATATCTGATTATTGCTTTTGGCTCAATGGCGCGTATCGGTCAGAAAGCCATGGAGCTGGCTCGTGAGAAAGGTATCAAGGTAGGTATCCTTCGTCCGATTACTTTGTGGCCGTTCCCGACAAAGGCTATTGCCGCTTATGCTGATAAAGTAAAAGGTATGCTTGTTACGGAACTGAATGCCGGACAGATGATTGAAGATGTCCGCCTGGCTGTTAACGGTAAAATAAAGGTAGAACATTTCGGACGTCTCGGTGGTATTGTGCCCGATCCGGATGAAATTGTAACTGCCCTGGAAGAAAAAATAATCAAATAACGAAACGATGAATCCCGATAAAATAAGAAACGTACTGAATATCCTCTTTATGATATTGGCCGTTGCAGCCATCATCATCTATTTTGTAGCCAAAGAAGATTTCAAAATGTTTATCTACGTATGCGGCGCGGCAATCTTTGTCAAGCTGATGGAGTTTTTTATACGGTTCACCAACAGATAAGGAGAAGAAGTTATGACTAAAGAAGAAATAATCAAACCCGAGAATCTGGTTTACAAAAAACCGACTCTGATGAACGATAACGCCATGCACTACTGTCCGGGCTGCAGTCACGGTGTGGTACACAAGCTCATTGCCGAAGTAATAGAGGAGATGGGTATGGAAGATAAAACGGTGGGAATCTCTCCGGTAGGATGTGCAGTTTTCGCCTATAACTATTTGGATATTGACTGGCAGGAAGCTGCACACGGACGTGCTCCTGCTGTGGCAACTGCTGTAAAGCGCCTGTGGCCGGATCGCCTCGTATTCACTTACCAGGGTGACGGTGACTTGGCTTGTATCGGTACAGCCGAAACCATACACGCTTTGAACCGTGGCGAAAACATCACGATTATCTTTATCAACAATGCCATCTACGGTATGACAGGCGGTCAGATGGCCCCGACCACACTGGTAGGAATGAAGAGCTCGACTTGTCCTTACGGACGTGACGTTGAACTTCACGGCTATCCATTGAAAATCACAGAAATCGCAGCCCAACTGGAGGGAACGGCTTACGTAAGCCGCCAGTCCGTACAATCCGTACCGGCCATCCGTAAGGCAAAGAAAGCTATCCGCAAGGCTTTCGAGAATTCCATGAGTGGTAAAGGTTCCAACCTGGTGGAAATCGTTTCCACTTGTAGTTCAGGCTGGAAGATGACTCCGGAGAAGTCTAACAAATGGATGGAAGAACACATGTTCCCATTCTATCCGCTGGGTGATTTAAAAGATAAAGAATAACGCTAAAAGTCAACAGAACAATGAAAGAAGAAATTATTATAGCAGGCTTCGGTGGACAAGGCGTATTGTCTATGGGTAAGATTCTGGCATATTCCGGTCTGATGGAAGGCAAAGAAGTGAGCTGGATGCCGGCTTATGGTCCTGAACAACGAGGTGGAACGGCCAACGTTACAGTTATTGTAAGCGACGACAAGATATCTTCACCGATTCTAAGTAAATATGATGCTGCCATCATTCTGAACCAGCCTTCACTCGAGAAGTTCGAAAGCAAAGTGAAACCCGGCGGTATCCTGATTTATGACGGTTACGGAATTATCCACCCTCCTACTCGCAAGGATATCAAAGTATATCGTATTGACGCAATGGATGCAGCCAACGAGATGAATAATGCCAAAGCATTCAACATGATCGTACTTGGCGGTTTATTGAAACTTCGTCCGGTTGTAACTTTGGAAAATGTAATCAAAGGATTGAAGAAAACCCTGCCGGAACGCCACCACCACTTGATTCCTATGAACGAGGAAGCTATCAAGAAAGGGATGGAGTTAATCCGTGAGGTTTAATAAATTAAAAATTGAGAATTGAGAATTAAGAAATAATTGCTCGCCAAGTAAAGGATGCAACATATTTTTCAATTCTCAATTCTCAATTCTCAATTAAAGTAAGTATCTTTGCCTCCAATTATGAGACGAATCTTACTATTATATATATTACTTTCCGTTATAGGTTTGACGACTGTTCACGCACAGTTCGATAATGGTCGCCAGAGAGTAGACGAAAACGGATACGACCAATACGGAAATCAGGTAGACCCTGCCATGATTCCGGACAGATTGGATAGTGCAAATGTCGAAGTACAGGGATTGCCTCCAAAGTTGTATATGTGGCGTATCAAGAATCAGTTGGGCGACCGGACTATCATCCCGGCAGATACTGCCTTTCATCATTTCCAGAATTCAAACCTGACCGACGGACTCACCGGACATTACAATTATCTGGCCAATATGGGCTCCCCCCGTATGTCACGCATCTTCTTTGACCGCCGTGACCCGGAACCGACTATCTTTATGGAGCCTTTCTCCAGTTTCTTCATTCGTCCTACGGAGTTTAACTTTACCAATAGTAACGTACCTTATACGAATCTGACATATCACAAAGCCGGTAATAAAGTGAACGGGGAAGAACGTTTCAAATCTTATTTTTCTGTCAATGTAAACAAGAAACTGGCTTTCGGATTTAATGTAGACTACTTGTACGGACGAGGATATTACAATAATCAGAATACGGCGTACTTTAACGCAGCTGTTTTCGGTAGCTATATCGGCGACAAATATCAGATGCAGGCTATATACAGCAATAACTACCTGAAAACAAATGAAAACGGAGGTATTGAGGACGACCGGTATATCACTGCACCGGAAGAAATGGCGCAAGGCCAAAGAGAATATGAATCAACTAATATTCCTACCAAACTAAGTGCAACGACCAACCGTAACCATGACTTTTATGTCTTTCTGACCCAACGATATAATCTGGGATTCAGCCGCGACATACCACAGGCCGAAAATGACACCACTCCCGCCAAACAGGAGTTTGTACCTGTCACCAGTTTTATACACACCATCCAGGTAGAGCGGGCACGGCATACCTTCAACTCGAATGATGATATGCGCGAGAAGAATTATTATCAAAACACTTATTTAGATCCGGATAATCCTACGGCCAGAGACAGTACCACCTACGTAGGAATTAAGAATACCATAGGTATTGCTCTATTGGAGGGCTTTAATAAATATGCCAAAGCTGGATTGACAGCATTCGCTTCCTATAAAATCAGTAAGTATACACTGATGAATATGGAAGGAAATCCGTTGCCCGACAAATACAACGAAAATGAAATATTTGTTGGAGGCGAATTATCCAAACGTGAAGGAAATGTGCTTCATTACCATGCGATCGGTGAAGTGGGATTAGGCGGAAAAGCCATCGGTCAATTCAATGTAAAAGGAGATATCGACTTGAATTTCCGATTGTGGAAAGATACTGTCAGTCTTATAGCCCGTGGTGAAGTCAGCAATAAGCTTGCTCCTTTCTATATGCGCCATTATCACTCCAAGCATTTCATGTGGGACGACGATATGGACAAGGAATTCCGTACCCGTATTGAGGGGGAATTGAGCATTGCACGTTGGAGGACACGCCTGAAAGCAGGAGTTGAAAATATCAAGAACTATACTTACTTCAACCAGGAAGCAATGCCGGAACAGAATGGTGGAAGTATACAGGTACTATCTGCAAGTCTTAATCAGGACTTCAAGTTGGGAATCTTCCATCTGGACAATGAGGTGACTTGGCAGAAATCGAGTGACCAGACTGTACTTCCTTTGCCTGATCTATCGCTATATCATAACTTCTATATGCAGTTCAAACTGGCGAAGAAAGTACTTAGTGTGCAATTGGGAGCCGACGTGCGTTATTTCAGCAAATACAATGCACCTGCCTATATGCCGGCCATTCAGAATTTCCACCTGCAACCGACAGACGACCAGGTACAGATAGGAGGTTATCCGATTGTGAATGTATATGCAAACTTACATTTAAAGCGTACACGTTTCTATGTAATGATGTATCACGTGAATCAGGGCATGAGCAGTCCGAATTACTTTCTGTCTCCTCACTACCCCATCAACCCACGTGTGCTGAAATTCGGTCTTTCATGGAATTTCTATGATTAACAAAAACTATACGACTTATGGTATCACGCCCCAAATTGAGACTGTTCAGATATTTAGTGCCAGTGATTATTGTATTGGCATTTATCTTCTCTTTCCGTCAATGCGGTAAGCAGGAAAAACCTGCGGGACATCCGCGTGATTATGCTTCCATTGCCAAAGAGGGTATCATACGTGTAGCTACCGAATATAATTCCATCAGTTTTTATGTAGACAGTGACACCGTTTCCGGCTTTCATTACGAACTGATACAGGCATTCGCCCGGGACAAAGGACTCAAAGCCAAAATAACACCTATTATGAGTTTCGAAGAGCGGTTGGAAGGATTAAGCGAGGGACGTTATGATGTGATTGCTTATGGCATATTAGCCACCAGCAAGTTAAAAGACTCTCTGCTTCTCACCTCTCCCATTTTCCTCAACAAGCAAGTGCTGGTGCAACGCAAAGAGATTGGAGAGAATGATTCACTCTATATCCGTACCCAGCTGGATTTAGCCCAGCGAACACTTCATGTCGTAAAAGGCTCCCCCTCTATTTTGCGTATTCAGAATCTAGGTAATGAGATCGGAGATACTATCTACATCAAGGAGATTGATAAATACGGTTCCGAACAATTGATATCAATGGTAGCGCACGGAGACATCGACTATGCCGTTTGCGACGAAAGCATTGCACTGGCAGCAGCTGATTCGTTGCCGCAAATAGATATCAATACAGCTATCAGCTTCACGCAGTTCTACTCATGGGCAGTCAGCAAACAATCCCCCGCCTTACTCGATAGTTTGAATACATGGCTGGATAAATTCCAAAAGGAAGAGGAGTACCAAAAGATTTATAAGAAATACTATATCTCAAAATAAACTCCCAAAGACTTGACTTTCGCTTCCGAATGTCGTATCTTTATAGAGTTAATGATAAAGTAGTTTCAATTAAACTACGTGTAAAGGAGGGAATTGCGATTCCTTCCTTTCTTGTTATATACCAAGGAGAAAATGATCTCTATAGAAGAAAAATATTCCTCAACCCGGCTTTTATTTCAGTTTCTCCGGTATTCCCCCGCCCTTCACCCGGAGGTATAGTGGTCTTCACCTTGCTTCTTACCGGAATTAGAGTGTGCGTTGCCATCTTTTAGAGGCTCTGTTCTCACCAAACAGACCGTCTGTTCAGCTAAAACAGAACCTCTATTGAAGTAAAACGTAATGTCTGTTTTCCCACTGTCTCTGCTAAGTTAATAATCAATAAAGTTGCTCTTGACAAAAAATAGCTTTATCTTTGGGGGTTGTTAAAACAAACACAATAGGGATAGTATATTATGAGTGAAAAGATTATCAAATGGGGCTTCATTGGTTGTGGAGAAGTAACCAAGACAAAAAGTGGTCCCGCTTTCCAGAAAGTAGAACATTCGGAAGTCGTAGCTGTGATGAGTCGTGACGGTGCGAAAGCGAAAGCGTATGCCAAAGAGAGAGGAATCAAAAAATGGTATGACGATGCACAAGAACTGATCGATGATCCGGAAGTAAATGCCATCTACATTGCCACTCCTCCTTCTTCACATGCTACGTATGCCATTATGTCCATGAAAGCAGGCAAACCTGCCTATATTGAGAAACCAATGGCTGTGACGTATGAAGAATGTACGCGTATCAACCGCATATCCAATGAAACGGGAGTTCCCTGTTTCGTTGCTTACTATCGCCGTTATCTCCCCTATTTCCAGAAAGTAAAGGAATTGGTAGAGAACGGGACTATCGGTAATGTTATCAATGTGCAGATTCGTTTTGCCCAACCGCCACGCGATTTGGATTACAATCGCGAGAATCTTCCCTGGCGTGTGCAGGCTGACATTGCCGGAGGTGGTTACTTCTATGATCTTGCTCCGCACCAGATTGATTTGTTGCAGGATATGTTCGGTTGCATCCTCGAAGCAAGTGGTTATAAGAGCAATCGGGGTGGACTTTATCCTGCCGAAGATACATTAAGCGCCTGTTTCCAATTTGATAACGGATTGGTTGGTAGCGGTTCCTGGTGTTTCGTAGCCCATGACTCTGCCCGCGAAGATCGTATTGAAATTATCGGTGACAAGGGAATGATTTGTTTCTCTGTCTTTACTTATGAGCCTATCGGCTTGCATACCGAAAAAGGACGGGAAGAAATCTGTATCGGTAACCCGGAACATGTGCAACAACCTCTTATTCAGGCAGTGGTCGATCACTTATTAGGTAAGTCCGTTTGTTCCTGCGACGGGGAAAGTGCAACGCTCACTAACTGGGTAATGGACAAGATATTAGGTAAACTATAATCCAAAAAAAAGCAAAAAGAAGGAGCATTTTCTTGCAAAGCTTACCGATACTGTAAAAAAATTAATAGGGATATTCCATTGTATATTGTTAGTTTTTTCTATCTTTGTAAAAAGATGCAAAAGGAAAATGAAACTAACAATATATTTTTTGTGCCATGACTAGAGAAGACTTAATGCGGAAAGCGATCGAGCTTTCCAAAGAAAATGTTGAAAATGGTGGAGGTCCTTTCGGTGCTGTGATTGCCACGAAAGAGGGGGAAATAGTTGCAACAGGAGTAAATCGTGTTACGGCATCTTGTGACCCAACTGCTCATGCCGAAGTGAGTGCAATACGTGCCGCAGCTGCCAAACTCGGTACTTTTAATCTTAGCGGATACGAAATCTATACTTCCTGCGAACCTTGTCCCATGTGTCTCGGTGCTATTTACTGGGCACGATTGGATAAAATGTACTATGGAAACAATAAGACCGATGCCAAGAATATTGGCTTCGACGACTCTTTTATCTATGACGAACTGGAACTGAAGCCTGAAGACAGAAAGCTTCCTTCCGAAATCTTATTGCATAATGAAGCCCTTACTGCCTTCAAAGCCTGGGCGGCCAAAGAAGACAGAGTAGAATATTAAAAAAACCTCTCACTATTATTAACCTATTAATTACCCCTCAAATGAAAAGAAAAAGCCTTTTATTTGTGATGGCATCAGTATGCCTGTTCAGTTGTCAACAACAAGACGAACTGCAAGCCCCCAGTAAAGAAGGTATCAACTTTCTTACTACTGTCGACAATGAAAGTATCACTGACGCTGTTACTCGTAGCAGCAGTAACTTGTCACTTCCTTTAAAAAGTAGTTTTTCAGCCGGAGACGTCATTTCAATGTCCGTTTCCGAGCAGGAATATCAGCCTTTTACCTTGGGAGTAGATAACCAAAATTGGAGCGAGACAGCTACAGATTCGGAAGCTGTAACTTTCTATGCTCATTATCCCGAATTGTCCGGTGATGTAATGACTAGATCCCTCTTTAGTCGCTACCGTGACATCAAAGGCGGTTTAGAATATTTGTTCGGCACAGCCCAAGCCCGCAAAGGTTCTAGCAATGTAGCCCTTACATTCAAACGAATGACTGCGCCCGTTATTCTACTTGATGAAAAAGGCAACCCGTACGAAGGTAAAGCAATCGTTAAACTTTTCTTGAAGAACAAAGGTGTGCAGGATCTTTTCAACGGTAAAATCGAAGCTGACAAGAATGCAACCCCGGAATATATCAGTATCCGGAAAATTTCAGAAGGTATCCTGACTAACTTGATTCCACAGATAATCAAGGCTGGTGAGAAGATTGGTTCTGTAGTTGTAGACGATAAGGAAGAACCTATCATCGCAGATCAGGATATTACCATAGAAGCCGGAAGTCCTGTTACGATGAGACTTTACGGAGGCCGCGGAATTATTGATGAACGGACTCCGTTACGCAGATAAAACAAAAGAATAAAAGTGATACTAATAAAAATCCCCGGAACCGCTGTAGACACTCAGCATTCCAGGGATTTTTTACACACAAAAGTTATTATTGAAATTGAAAACTGTCTCTTTATTAGATTAGAAGCGCATACCTACGGTAAGAACCACCTTATGATTATTATTGGTTACCTTTGTTCCTGGTAATTCTAAACTATCAAAAGCATAGAATGTTTCTTTATAAGTGTTATACAAATATGCCATATCCACATAGAAACTTTCACCACGATAACCACAACCGAATGTATAATTATTAGTAGCACTCGGATTAGAGAACTCCGTATCAGTACGCATTGAGTTTACAGGAAGATACTTAAAAGCGTCTGATTTCAAAGGAGCAGTTATATGATTATATCCCAAACGGAATGAAAATTCCGGTGCTAGCTTAAATTCAGCTCCAACACGAAGTGTATGAACAGGCTTCATCATCGCTTTAATGTCTTCCGTCTGACCTAATTCATATCCGTCCGGATCTTTCATTTTAGCTTTAGTACGGTCTGAATATTCATACTCAACTCCCAATGCGACGGAAGAACCGATAGTATATCCCATACTTGCATTGAATTTCCACGGAGTAACTAATTTATATTCATATTCTCCTTCAGTATCATTTCCACGAGCATCATAAGGTCTGGTAATGTCCTTTGTTTCTTCATTTAAATCAAAAGCAAGATAAGCAGTATTGCGTTCCTTCAAACTAAAGAAAGTCGGAGTATGCACAGCAGCACCTATACGGAACGAAGATGACTCAAAAGGACGAAGAATGAAACCAAGCTTAAAATCAACTCCACTACCATCTACCCAGAAATCATTTCCTAAGGTATATCCTCCATGGCCATTTCCATCCTTGTCTGTAAAGTCTTCATTATATTCGCTGGTTCTATCATAGTTCACACTGTAAAGTCCTAATGTAGCTCCAACATAAAAACGATCATAAAAATTCAACGCACCATTCAAATCAAAAGAATGGATGCCTCCACTTTCTTTTGAACGATAGGACTGACTCACAGCATCTCCTGCCTGAAAATAGGGCAGATACCCCTCAAAGGGAGGTTCTGCATCCGGATTATCAGGATCAACTTCCCCGTAAACAGGATTCACTAAATGAGCATTATATCCCATAATACCCAACCAAGGCAATTCCGGATTTTGGAAAGCATCATCGCTCCTCAAAGCTGCTTCTGTAAATGGATCAAAACCTCCGTATGAATCAAAGTTTACCATGTTGGCCATTTGAACAGTTTGAGAAGTGTTGAATACTCCACTCATCAGCATACTTCTATTAAATGACTTCATTTTGCGATAATTAAAACCAAAGTTGGCAAATCTCAACGCTGTTGTATTTCCTATTTTGGTAGAGAACACAAATCCGGCATTATCGAATGAACCATGAAACTTGTCAAGACTCGCTCCATTAGCTTTTGTTCCTGTATTATCAAAACCAAATGACACCATAAAATCATTGCTGCGATAAATTCCGATACCGGCAGGATTGGTTCCCATAGTGGTAATATCTCCACCCAAGGCTCCCATAGCCCCCCCCATACCTACAAAACGAGCAGTTCCATTTAAATCACTTCCCATCCATCGGTTTGCATCATAGATAGTTGTTTGAGCATTTAGAAATCCTACACCTATCAAAAGAATACAAATCGCTAATATTCTATTACTTTTCATAATCAATCTCTTTTGAAATTATAAATTATCTTCTATAGCTACCGCCAGAACTACGTGAAGAGCTACCACCGCCACTACTACGTGAAGAACTGCCACTGCTACCAGAACTGCGAGAATAACTACCACTGCTACCTGATGAGTAGCTACTTCCACTACTTCTTGAATAGCTACCTGAATTGGAAGAGCGGGATGATGATCTATCAGGTGTATAGCTTCGTGATGTAGAAGTTGAACTTCCGCGTGAGTAGCTACTACCGCTACTGCGACTAGTACTTGTTCTGGAATTTCCCGTTGAACTGTTACTTCTAGTATAGGAAGAACCAGAATTACGTGTGCTAGTACCGGAACTACGTGTACTGCTTGGGCGTGTATATGTTTCCGTATTCCTACGAGAATATGAACTTCCCGAACGAACAGAACCATTACTACTGCTACGAGTATAATCACGCGTTCCTACTACTCTGCTATTTGCACCTGTAGTGGTACCGGAACGACGAACACTTTGTCCAACAGAAGAATTAGTAGGCCGTGTAGTTGATGAACCTGTTCCTCTTCTATAAGAAGTCGAATTATAATTTCTTGAGCCTGAATAATAGGAACGGTTATTTCCATTTATTACACTACGTCCGGCGTAATAAGGTCTTCCACCTCCGCCCCAGCCCCAGCTAGGACCACCGTGCCAGTGGTGGTGATGTCCCCAATAACCGCCGCCATACCAGCCACCCCAGTAGCCGCCATACCAGCCGCCCCAATAGCCCGGAGAATATCCCCAAGAGTAGTAAGGACGATTCCATCCCCAGCCATAGTTCCATCCCCAGCCGTAAGAGCCATAACGCCAATCCCACCAGAGTGGATTACTGAATGTCGGGAATGCGTAAGCATACATACCGTCGGTATATACGTTCCAGTCCCATGAATTCGGACCGTAAACGACATCCCAATACAACGGGCTGCTGATACTAATAGCAAAACGCGGATTGCGGAAACGGATGATACGTTCAGCATATTCATAGTCGTCTTGTGTACCATTGAATTCACCTGTCACCCATTCTCCGTCCAAATCCGGATTAGATTTTTCTTTTATATATAAGGTATCATTATCCATTACGAATTCATTATCACGTGCATCGTAACGGCGGTTATATTCATCCACATCCCGTGTTCTTCCCTTACGGTCCTGAACCACTACTGTAGTACCCGGTGAAGTATAGATGTTGGTCACCTGTTTCTTCGTTTCCTTCTTAACCGGAGTTTCTTTCTTCTCCTGTTTGTCTTTGGAAGGAATGAAGTAAAGGTCGTCCTCAACGCTTTGTGCCATCAAGCCTATCGGGAGGCACAAGGCAAATAGCAAGAAATAAACAATCTTTTTCATATCATCTCGGTTTATGTAATTACTTAAACTTATTCACGTTACAAAGATAAGGAAGAGATTTTTTGTTCGAGGGAGATTTTCCCCAAAGGATAATAGGGATTTCCCTATTTTAGCACTATTATACCGGAAGAAGAACACCATGGTTCCATCAAAATGAAAACATTCAACTTATCAATAGCATCATAAACTTCTCCTCAATACTTCGTCAATCATTCGTTTTTTGAGTATCTTTGCATCTTCATCATTCAGATTAAAAGAAAGATTATGAAATACTTTGAATTTTCATTCCAGACACATCCTTGCACCGAAACGGTGAACGATGTATTAGCTGCGGTATTGGGCGAGGCAGGGTTCGAAAGTTTTGTTGAAAGCAAAGACGGATTGACTGCGTATATTCAACAAGACTTATGCGACGAGACTGTGATTAAAAATGCCATAGCCGAATTTCCTTTACCCGATACAGAAATCACCTATACTTATGTTGAAGCAGAAGACAAGGACTGGAACGAAGAATGGGAAAAGAACTTTTTCCAACCTATCATCATTGGCAATCGCTGTGTGATTCACAGTACTTTCCACCAGGATGTTCCCCAAGCGGAATATGATATTGTTATCAATCCGCAAATGGCTTTCGGCACCGGACACCACGAAACGACAAGCCTTATTATTGAAGAATTACTGGACAGCGAACTGACTAATAAATCTCTACTGGATATGGGTTGTGGGACTTCCATTCTCGCCATCCTGGCACGAATGCGGGGTGCACGTCCTTGCACAGCTATCGATATAGACGAATGGTGTGTACGCAACTCCATCGAAAATATCGAATTGAATCATGTAGATGATATTGCTGTTTCACAGGGAGATGCCTCGTCACTGGCCGGAAAAGGTCCTTTCGATATTATCATTGCCAATATCAACCGGAACATATTACTGAATGACATGAAACAGTATGTTGCCTGTATGCATCCGGGATCCGAACTGTTGATGAGTGGATTCTATGTAGATGATATTGCTGTTATCCGCGAGGAGGCAGAAAAGAACGGACTGACTTATGTTCATTATAAAGAGAAGAACCGCTGGGCAGAAGTGAAGTTCATCTTTAAAGCGTGATATTGATATACATTGACATTCATTTCGGAAGACCGGACGTTTACCTCATAAAAAAAGACATATCTTTCCTCTTAATACAAAGGAAAGGTATGTCTCTTTAATCTTTATTCCGGTCACTATTCGCCGGTTCTAGTACTTATCAGGAATTATTCAAACTCTTTCTTGACCTGTTTACACCATTCTTTTATTTTCTCTTCCGCCTGTTCTGACTGATTATCCAAATCGATAACCAAACCGCACCATTGACCATCACGCAATGCCTTAGAACGTTCGAAGGTATATCCGCTGGAAGAAGTAAAGCCGACTAACGTAGCTCCATCTTCTTCAAACACCTCTGCCAACAGTCCGATGCCATCTGCAAAATTCTCCGGGTAACGTATCTGATCTCCCAAGCCGAAGATTGCAACCTTTTTTCCTTTCAATTTCATTGTCCGTAACTCCGGCAACAGTTCATCCCAATAAGTAGGAAGTTCTCCGTCAAACCAAGTTGAAGCACCGATAATGAAACAATCATAAGCCTCAAAGTCATTTTGCCAGGCCTGTTCAATAGGCACTGTCTCTATCTTTTCCTTACCGAATTCTTTCTGTATTTTCTCTGCTACCCAACTCGTTCTTTCGGCTTTGGTAGCATAAAATAAACCTATCTTTTTCATAATCCACACTATTTAATATTCCAATAATTTCCGGGCAGCCTCGTATATCTTGGCCTCATCCGGCAGAATTTCCTTTTCCAAAATCGGATTAAAACCGACAGGAGTAAAAGTAGAACCGACACGCTGCACCGGTCCATCAAGATAGCGGAACATCTCTCCACTAATCATAGCAGCTAGCTCCGCACCAAAACCGGAGAATACTTTATCTTCATGAACGACCAATGCCTTGCTCGTTTTCTTGACCGATTCGAATATCGCCTCTTTATCTAACGGAATCAAAGAACGAATATCAATGACTTCTACTTTCCAGCCACCTTCTTTTTCTAATCGCTCTGCTGCGTGCAAACAGAAATGGGTGGTATTGCCATAGGTAATAATGCTCAAATCTGTTCCCTCACGACGAATACGTGCTTTCCCGAAAGGTACTTCAAAATCTTCCGGCACTACTGCCGCCGCTTCTACCGAATTATACAATGCTTTCGGTTCGAGGAACAACGTGAAACCCTTGGATCGCATACTGGTACGAAGCAATCCGGCAGCATCATCCGCAAAAGACGGGCAGACAATACGTGCCCCTGGTAAAGTGGTCAAAGCTCCCTCCAGGTTTTGAGAATGATACAAGCCTCCACCGATATAGCCACCGGAAGCCAGACGCAGAGTTATATTCGGAGCAAATTTCCCATTGCTACGCCAGTACTCATGTGTACACTCCACATATTGTTCTACGGCAGGCCAGAAATAATCGGCAAACTCCGCTCCCTCAATCACCACATGAATTTTAGGATCAAAGCGACTCATTCCATTGGCGGTGCCTACAATATAATCTTCCGCAATCGGTGCACTGAATACACGGGCTTCGCCGAATTCCTGCTGCATACCTTTGGTTACATTAAACACGCCTCCTTTTTCCCTGTTTGCCACATCCTGTCCCCAAATAAAGGTATCGGGATTATGGCGGAATTCAGCTTTCAATGTTTCATTAATGGCATTGACCAGAAAAGTCTTCTCCCCTTCCGCCTCATGTGTGCCGTCTTTATATTTCTGTGGCTGATAAGGTTCGGGCATTACAAAGTCATAAATGCTTTTAGGATCGGGATCGGGAGCAGCCAAAGCCTTCCGGTTGGCAGCAGACAATTCTTTCTTTGCATCAGCTTCTATTTGTTGCAGTTCTTCCTCGGTCAGACGTTTATAACGCAGCAGCATCCGGCGGAACTTCATCAAGGGATCAGCATCTTTCACATATTCCAATTCATTCTCATCCCGATACAAGGTGTGTTTATCTGAATTGGAGTGCGAACCGATCCGGACACAATTCGCTTGCACAATAACCGGATTACGGGTGCTGATAGCATATTCCCGTGCTTCGGTCATAGCATTCATCGAATCGAATACATCCTTTCCGTTACAATAGATAATCTTCAAGTTCTTGAAGCCCGAGAAGTTCTCGGCCACTTTACGGTTGGCAGTCTGTTCCGATTTGGGTACGGAAATACCATACCCATTATCTTGTATTACAAAAATCACCGGAAGACGTTCGAGACTGGCACCATTGATAGCTTCGTAAACGAATCCTTCGGAAGTAGCCGACTCTCCGTGAGAAGTGATAGCCACGCCTTTATGTCCATAATATACCATTGCTCTGGCCACACCTGCTGCGTGAAGGTCGTGTGTGCCAGTAGCAGAGGAAATGTTTTCAATGTGCCATTCCGGTTTGGCGAAATGGTTCGACATGTGACGTCCTCCGCTACCCGGGTCTGTCGCTTTCGAGATACCATTCAGAATGATTTCTTCCGGAGTCATTCCGGCAGAAAGCACGGTTAACATATCCCGGTAGTATGGGAACAGGAAATCTTCACCGAGGGTGAATACCTGACCGACAGCAAGTTGAATACCATCATGTCCTGCATAGGGAGCATGATAAGACCAACCCAAAGATTGCAACAGGTAAGACGGTGCCTTTTCGTCCAAGGCACGCCCCAATGTCATCAGATGATACCACTTTTTCAGGGTTTCTACATCTGTAGTCTTTATATCATATTTCTTTTTCATGAGTAATGAAGTTCTTAATGAATGAAACAATCAGTTATCAGCCTTTCCAATTTTCGAGATAGTCGGCTATAAAATGCAGGAAGTTACCTCCCAACATTCCGTCTACTACCCGATGATCGTAAGACAAAGACAAGTACATTTTATGCCGGATTGCAATCGTATCACCCTCCGGAGTCTCTACAACAGCAGGTTTCTTCTCAATATACCCTACTCCCAAGATAGCTACTTGCGGCTGATTAATGATTGGCGTACCGAACAGGCTCTTGAATGTACCAAAATTGGTTATCGTAAATGTACCCCCATCAATATCTTCCGGCATTAATTTGTTATCCCTTGCTTTCAAGGCCAGAGAATCGATGGCAACAGCCAACCCGTTCAGATTCAGATGATCGGCATCATGCACCACAGGAACAATCAGATTTCCATCATTCAAAGAGACGGCAATACCGACATTAATATGCTTTTTGAAAAGAATATTGTATCCATCTACCGATACATTCACCTGTGGATAGGCAGCCAATGCTTTTGCCACGGCTTCCGTTATCACAGGCATATAAGTCAGTTTCACTCCTTCGCGACGGAAGAAAGCGTCTTTATTCTTTTCACGCCAACGTACCAATTTGGTAACGTCTACTTCTACTACATTGGTCACGTGAGGAGATACTTTCTTAGACATAACCATGTGGTCGGCAATAATCCGGCGGACACGATCCATCTCTTTTACTTCGACTCCAGGCATTGCTACAGGAGCAACCTTCGGACTTGCCTGTTCAGAAGAAACAGCAACTGATGGTTTGCTTGCGGCCGGAGCAGCAACAACAGATGCCGGCTTCGGTTCAACACTACCTCCTCTTTTCTTCTTTTCAACATAATCTTTTATATCTTTCTTGCTTAATCGCCCTTCATAACCGGTTCCTTGTATAGCATCCAGCTCTTCTTTCGGAATCTTAGCTTCCCGCGCCAACTGAATCACAACAGGAGAGTACCAACGTTCTTCCTCTACAACAACAGGTTTCGATGCAGTATTCGCTGATTCGTTCTTAGCAGTTTCTGCTAACGATAGTGATGTTTCAGAAACATTTATCGGCTCCGTTCCTGAAGATTCTTCTCCATCCAAATCAATTATAGCGACTACTGTTCCTACAGCAACCGTATCACCCTCCTTATATAAAATCTCCACCACTTTTCCCGCTACGGGAGAAGGGATCTCCGCACTTACTTTGGCAGTATTCACTTCAAAAAGCACATCGTCTTCCTGAATCATATCACCTACCTTTACAGACCAAGAGACGATTGTCCCTTCGGTTATACTCTCGCCCAACTTAGGCATTTTTATTTCGAATTTTGACATAGACAGTAAATTTATTATTCAACCTTGATATATTACAACAACGGGCTGAAATAGAAAGTTTTAAGTTAAGTAAATTTTAACCGGATGCTGACAAAGCCAGCCCGGACATCAACGACTATATATCCACTCTTTCTGAATATATTTCCCTTCCCGGAGCTGATTAACAGCCTCTATTTCCTTCCCAGTAAAAGCACTGACAGATTGGGAATCACTGAAATACTGAAAAGCCTTCTCTTTAAAATCAGTAACAGTTCCCTCCGATAAATGACTCCGAATATTGGTTACCTCACTCCGAACGGAAGGAACGGCATATACTGACGATAAAGTTTCATCATCAACCATCGGTTCCGGATTCAAAGCTTTATGCAATGCTGCCAGATCCGTATCATACAATAAAGTGCAATGATACAATACCCGATTCTTATGCAAGCATTGCGCACTTCCTGAAATTTTCAATCCATTCAGATAAATTCCCAATCGTTCATCTCCTTTTACCATCAGGCCTATAGAGTTCAGGAAATCCAATGTCCGTTGCAAGTACATAACAAATTCCGGCAATCGGGGAGCCGTTTCTATAAAAGTCAGATTGACATTGCCCAAATCATGATACACCGCTCCCCCACCCGAAAAACGACGGGCAATATGCACTCGTTCCTGTTCCGCCCATTTCTTATCGACCTCCGACCGCAACCGCTGATGCTTACCTATTACCACAGAAGGAGTATCCTGCCAAAGCATGAAAATATTTTCATTTCCCTGCTTCAACAGATACTCTTCTGCTGCCAAGTGAAAGTAAATATCAGTAAACGGACTATAGATACATCGAATCATAGATTAAGCGGAATAAGAGTTAAAACATAATTTCGTGATAAATCTCTCCAACCGTAGGATGTGGAAACACAGTCTTCTGGAATTCTTCCACCGTGTACCCTCTCTGAATAGCAATACCTGCTATCACAATAAGTTCTGATGCCGGATTTCCCAACATGTGGCAACCGATAATCTTCCCATCTTCATCCTGAATCAGCTTACAGAGTCCGTTTCCCTGTTCATTCTCCGCAACGAACCGTCCGGAATAAGCCATCGGTAATTTCGAAATACGGTAAGGAATTCCTGATTTTACCAGTTCTTCTTCCGTCTTTCCCACTCCCGCCACTTCAGGGTTGGTATAAACGACTCCCGGAACACAATCGTAATTCATCCGGTCTTCCACTCCTAAAATATGATTGATGGCGACTTCTGCTTCACGGATAGCAGTATGCGCCAATAAAGAGTAGCCTGTAATATCACCACACGCATATACACGAGGATGCGAAGTCAACAGATGTTCGTCTACTTTCACTCCATTCCGATGCAGTTCTATATTCAGCTTGTCCAGTCCTACCTTGGATAGATTTGCCTTACGTCCTACACTAAGCAAGATCTTCTCCGCTTCAATAGTAGACGTCTTACCTTCTTTTTCTATCACAACTCCATGAGGATTTACTTCCACCACTTTCGTATTCAAATAGAAAGTGACTCCCCGTTTGGCATATTCGGCACGAAGCATACCACTGGTTTCCTTATCCATCGCTCCCAGAATCTCTGGCATCATTTCTACCACATGTACTTTCACGCCCATACTGTTGAAGAAAGAAGCAAACTCCATCCCGATCACTCCGCCACCAATAATGACCAGTGTCTTAGGGAGTTCCTTTATTTCCAATGCCTCCTTGGAAGTCCAATAACTGATTTCTGACAGTCCCGGTATAGGAGGAATCACTGTATCAGAGCCGGTACATACCAGCAAATATTTCACGGAATAGGTTTCTCCGTCACAAGTGATTTGTATTTTCCCATCTTTTTCTCCTTCTATCAGAGCTTCCTTTTCTACAATAGTCACTCCGTAAGAACTCACAGTCATCTTCACACCGCCCGTCAACATTTTTACTGTTTTATCTTTACGGCTCATAATCTTGGATAAATCGAACGAAGGAGATTCGGCAGAAACGCCGTATTTGGAAGCACTCTTGATGCTATCCAGTATTTTAGCAGAATATAACAAAGTTTTAGTAGGAATACACCCCTCATTGAGACATACTCCACCCATTGCCTTTTTCTCAAAAAGAACGGCCTTTAATCCGTTGGCCCCTGCCCGTTCGGCAGCTGTGTACCCGGCCGGACCACCACCAATAATAGCTATATCAAAGTTCATAATCGTATTTTTTTAGTAATAATACGATTATAACAAATATAAGAAGAGATAAGTTGTAGGGAAAAGAAATACCCGTTACTTAATTGTCAGCTTTTTAAGTTCCTCTAACGAGCCATTGAACACATTCAAATCTACGTCTTCTTTAATGCCGGGGACACTTCCTACATCCGTATGTTGCCAAAAGTGCCATTTTCCCTGATACCGCACAGAGTCCACATAATAATGGGCAATCCAGTAAGGGTATGCATTGAAGATAGAGTCGTCCAGATAACGGGTTTTAAATTTATAAGAGGTATAAAGAATAGGCTTCACTCCATAATGAGATTCCACCCGGTCCAGCCAGCGTTTGATGCCTTGCTGTAATTCCTTTTTTTCCTTCCGCCCGGTCACTTCCACATCAAGTACGGGAGGTAAATCACCGGAAACAAGTTTTACCGTGCGAATAAAGAAGTCCGCCTGTTTCAAAGCATCCGTGCTTGGAATATAAAAATGATAAGCGCCACGGATAAATCCATGATTACGGGCATTGGCAAAATTTGCCTCAAATGTGGTATCGTTATGATCTCCTCCTTCTGTTGCCTTCATAAAAACAAAATGCAAAGGAGTAGCTGTCTCTTTATTCTGCAACAGCTTCTTCCAGTCAATCTTTCCCTGATAGTGAGAAATGTCAATACCATGAATATCATATCCGTCAGGGATGCAGACACCATATTCCTTTAAGCCATGGCAAGGTTTCCATCGATAAGCATAAGGACGGATAAAGAAATAATAGAAAGCGACGGAGAAACAACCGACAATTATCACTGCCAGAATATTACGAAGCCAGGTAGGCATCACAGTTCGATGCTTCACCTGTTCCTTTTTTGAGGTACGGGAAGTCTTGGAAGAAGAGGTTGTTCCCTTTCTTTTAGTGGTGGAAACAGTTCTTTTCTTCTGTACGGCAGACATCGGGTTGTTGCGTTGCGGCATTTACTTTAAACGATCAATGTTTTTAGAGATAGGCACGGATTACACGGAATACACGGTTTATAAGAAATAACTAAAAAACCGTGTTAATCCGCGTAATCCGTGCCTGAAAGAACCCTTCATTGCAGCTGTTATTGCAACAGTTACATTAACAACTGCTCTAAAGCGTATTTATTTAGCTTGTTCCAGTTGCAAAGTCTTAGTTGCCTGGTCGCAAACTTCTGTAGGACCGAAGTATTGGATCGGACCCGGATATACATAATCCGTTTCGATAGCCCAACGTTCGCGTTGTGAAGCAAATGCTTTGAAAGGAGCACCATCCAGTTTTACCAGTGCTTTCTGAATAACCGGCTTCATTTCACCGTGACGACGTTCCATGTTCATCATCATGGTAATAGGCACACCACCAGCAATCCATTCGGCAGCAGGAGCTGTTGTGTTACGTACAGAAGACATATAACCAGTCTTACCGTTAGCAATCAACATAGAAGCTGTGTAACCCAAAGAGTAGCAATAGTCAGCGTCAAAGTTTGACGGAGCAGCACAACGTCCTTCATAACCGAAGAAGTGGTGTTGAGCAGCAAATTTACCAACATACTTGCCTTCTTCTTTCCATGCAGCCAACTTAGTAGCTACCATTTCAGACAACAGTTTTTCAGTTTCGATCAATGATACCTGAACGTTTCCGTGCGGGTCACGATCTAAAGTCAACTGACGGGCAACACCTTCCGGCAGACTAGCATAAATAGCAGAGTTTTCCGGAGAAAGTTTGCGGATGATATAATCACGTTGGTGAGATTTCTTAATCTGACCGAATTCTTCAGCATTAGCAGCCAGGAAGTCATTCAATTCAGCAATCAGACGTTTCATGGCAGGAATGAACTCTACCAATCCTTCCGGAATCAAAACTGTACCGAAGTTGTGTCCTTGTGCTGCACGGTCTGCTACCACTTTAGCGATGTAAGTCACTACATCATCCAAAGACATATCTTTTGCTTCCACTTCTTCTGAAACGATACATACGTTAGGCTGTACCTGCAAAGCACATTCCAGTGCGATGTGAGAAGCCGAACGACCCATCAATTTGATGAAGTGCCAGTATTTACGTGCAGAGTTACAGTCACGTTGGATGTTACCGATTACTTCAGCATAAGTCTTACAAGCTGTATCGAAACCGAAAGAAGTTTCAATCATATCGTTCTTCAAGTCACCGTCGATTGTTTTCGGGCAACCGATAACCTGTACACCATACTTCTTAGCAGCATAGTATTCAGCCAATACACAAGCATTTGTGTTAGAGTCGTCACCACCAATGATAACCAGTGCCTTGATACCTAATTCTTTGATGATTTCATAACCCTTTTCAAACTGGCTTTCAGCTTCCAATTTCGTACGTCCGGAACCGATGATATCGAAACCACCTGTATTACGGTATTCGTCGATGATATCAGCAGTCAGCTCCATATAGTTGTGATCTACCAGACCACCAGGACCCAGAATAAAACCATATAATTTGTTTTCCGGGTTCAATTTCTTGATACCATCGAACAAACCGGAGATTACATTGTGTCCGCCCGGAGCCTGACCACCGGAAAGAATTACACCTACGTTCATAGCAGGAAGAGCAACAGCTTCACCAGCTTCGAATGTGATCAACGGCATTCCATACGTGTTTGGGAATAATGCTTTGATAGCTTCCTGATCGGCTACAGATTGAGTAGCAGCACCTGCTACAGCCTTAACAGCTCCTGATGCCAATGCTTTCGGAAGTTTGGGCTGGTAAGCAGCCCTTGCGATTTGCAATGCACTTTTAGTCATTTTCTTTAATTTTTTATTTAAAGGTGTTAGTAAGTTTCTTGTCAAACTTGAAAAGCGTTGCAAATTTCGCATTTTTTTCCGAATTATAAAAATTCTTCTTCTGTTGTTTTTAAGACAAAAGAAAGAAGAAAGAAAAATTAAGGCTATCTCCCGACGTGGGAGATAGCCTTTACGTTTTCTTCAGCGAGCTAATTTATAATATAATTCTAGGGATTCTGCTCCCAGCCTCCGCCAAGAGCCTTATAAAGTTGAACCACCGCAATCAACTCGTCACGAATGGCATTACTCAATCCGATTTGGGCATCAAAGTATCCACGTTGGGCATCCAACACATCCAGATAGTTGATGACTCCATTGATGTACTGCAATTGTGCCAGGTCCATGTAGCTCTTGGCCGAACGTTCCAGATTGGCACGAAGTTCGTACACTTCCTTAATCTTGTTGAAGTTGACAATCGCATTACGTGTTTCCTTGAAAGCTTCCAGTACGGATTTCTCATAACTATGTAGTTCAGCCTCATAAGCAGCCTTCTTCGCTTTCAATGCCGCACGGTTCTTTCCCCAGCCAAAGATAGGAGTTAATAAAGCTCCTTCCATAACTGCATAGGGAGATTTCAAAAGTTCCGACAAAGAAGTACTTTCACTACCGAAACCACCTGTCAGGGCAAGACGCGGGAACATATTCGTATAGGCCACTCCTACTTTTGCATTGGCAGCAATCAATTTCTGCTCTGCCTGACGAATGTCGGGACGACGTTCCAACAAAGTAGACGGCAACCCAACAGGAAGTGTTTCCGGAGAGTTAAACTCCTGAAGCAAACGGGAACGGGCTATCTTATTAGGATATTCACCCGCAAGATAAGCAATATCGTTCTCTTTCAGGGAGATTTTACGTTCCAAGTCAGGAACCAGAGTGGCCGTACGTGCCAACTCCACTTGTGCCTGTCGATAGGAAGTCTCGGAAGTCAATCCACCGGCAAACCGGATACGTGCTAGGCGCACCCCTTCTTCACGGGCTTTCAATGTCTGTTTGACAATATCAAGCTCTGTATCCAAAGCTACCAGTTCATAGTAAGCCTGTGCCACTTCAGCCACAATCGTCATCTGCAATGCACGTTGTGCTTCAATAGATTGCAGATACTCAGCAATGCTGGCCGAACGCGCCCAACGCAGATTTCCCCAAAGATCGACTTCCCACGAAACGAGGAATTGTGCTTCAAAGGTATCCGATCTCTTGAAAGCATCTCCTCCATGATTCTCGAGTTCGCGTTCCCCTGTCACTTTTCCTTTAATATCCGGAAGCAATGCAGCCGTAGAAATTCGTTTCTGCGCAGCCATTTCTTTCACACGGGCAGCAGCAATCAGCATATCTTTATTATGATCCAATGCACGCTCTATCAGACTTCTCAATGTAGCATCCGTATAAATATCCCTCCAGTCCTGGTCACCGAAGCTGACCGAATCCTGTGATCTTTCCAAGCTGTCGGGTAAATGAAGATCAGGACGGACATAGCTTTTCCCTACCTTGCAGGAAGTCAGTACTCCGGCAAGTAACAGGATAGCAATATATAGTTTCTTTCGTTTCATTATTTCTTATGTTTTAAGATTTTCGACTTTGTTTTATACACCATCACAAAGAAGAACGGCACAAGAATGATACCAAATACGATGGCAAATATCATTCCGAAAAATACACCTGTACCGATTGCCTGCCGGCTTGCCGAACCCGGACCACTTGCCACTACCATCGGAAGCATACCGAGCACAAAGGCAAGAGAGGTCATCAGAATCGGACGGAAACGCAATTTGGCTGCGTATATGGCCGATTGCACCAAGTCTTCACCTTTATCTACCTGCACCTTTGCGAACTCTACAATCAAAATTGCATTCTTAGCGGCAAGTCCGACCAACATAACCAAGCCAATCTGGAAATAGACATCGTTTTCCAATCCGCAAACCCAGACTCCCAAATAGGCTCCCAAAGCTGCCACAGGTAAAGAAAGCAACACGGCAATAGGCACTGTCCAACTTTCGTATTGTGCCGCAAGGAAAAGAAAAACGAACAAGAATACCAGTGCCATCACCATACCTGTCTGACCTCCCGCCTGCTTCTCCTGATAGGAAAGGCCGCTCCATTCCAGACCGATATTATCGGGGAGATGATCACGGGCAATCTGTTCCATGATCTCCATCGCCTGTCCGGAACTATATCCTTGCGCAGCTGCTCCACGAATAACAGCCGTAGTAAACATATTGAAACGTTTGATACTTCCCGGTCCTGTGGTATATGATGCATTTCCCAGAGAAGTCAACGGTACCATCGCTCCATTAGAGGCTTTTACGAAAAATAAATTAATATTGTCTTTATGTTCCCGGTAAGGAGCTTCCGCCTGAATATAAACCTTATATATACGGTTGAACATATTAAAGTCGTTCACATACACCGAACCGGTATAAGCCTTCATGGTAGAAAACACATCAGCCAAAGGCACACCCAGCATCTTCACTTTGTCTCGATCCACATCAAAATAGAGTTGTGGGATTTCCGACTGCAAAGAAGATGACAAGCCAGCCAGTTCTTTCCGTTTGGAAGCATAATACATTAATGTATCTGCCGCGTCTACCAAATTATCAAAAGTGGCTTCTCCACGAGCTTCCAGCTGCATCTCAAAACCTCCCGAACTACCGAGCCCCGGAATAACTGGAGGGGTGGACAGATAGACTTTACATTCCGGATATTCCTCAAGATGTTTCTCTACCGTATGCATGATCTTCTCAATAGTGGTACTCTTCCGTTCCTCCCAAGGTTTCAGGATCACCGTCAGTTCAGCACGTCCCTGGTTACTTCCGACACGCGGACTACTTCCCGTTACATTCTGTATATACTCAATGTACGGGTTCTTTTCCAGATAAGCAATGGCACGCTCTGTCACGATACGGGTACGTTCCAGAGTAGCTCCTTCCGGCAGTTCTAATTCAATCTTGAAATATCCCTGATCTTCTACAGGTAAGAAACTGGTCGGAATAATACGATGAATCAACATGATAGCAATCAACACCATACCAAAAGCACTCAAAACTCGACGAGGATGCTTAATTGTACGAGTTACGGCAGCCACATACTTATTACTACCGATACCCAGCCATTCATTAATCTTCCGGAAAACGATATTCTTTTTCTTCCCGCTATCCGGTTTCAGAATCAGCGAACACATCACCGGACTCAATGTCAGAGCCACTACCGTAGAAATAAGTACGGACACTACAATTGTCACCGTAAACTGGCGATACAACTGTCCTGTAATCCCACTTAAAAAGCTAACCGGGACGAACACAGCCGCTAATACCAGTGAAGTGGCAATCAAAGCACTGGAAAGTCCGTTCATCGCTTTTTTCGTAGCTTCATAAGGACTTAGGTGCTCCGTTTCCATGATATGTTCTACACCTTCCACCACCACAATCGCATCATCCACCACAATACCGATGGCAAGGATCAACCCGAGCAATGTCAGGATATTCAGTGAGAAACCGAAAATCAACATGAATCCGAAAGTACCGATCAATGAAATAGGCACCGCCACTACCGGAATCAACGTTGCACGCCAGCTCTGCAAGGATAAATAAACCACCAAAACCACCAATACCAATGCTTCAAACAACGTCTTGTATACTTCATGGATAGATTCGGAAATATAAGTCGTCATATCGAACGGAATCTCATAGCTCAATCCCTCCGGGAAGTTCTTGCTAATCTCATCCATCGCCTCTTTTACTCTCTCGGCCACTTCCATCGCATTGGCACCCGGTAACATATAAATACCAAGTACGGCAGCATTCTCACCGTTGATGCCACTCTCTGTATTATAGGAAGAAGCTTCCAGCGATACACGTGCCACATCTTTCAATCGAATGATAGAACCATTCGCATTGGCACGCACTACGATATCTTCAAATTGTCCTACAGAGGATAGACGTCCCTGTGTCGTGATAGGAATTGTAATATCCAATCCCTGTACGGGCTGTTGTCCCAGCACCCCCGCTGCCGATTCACGATTCTGATCTTTCAATGCATTCTGCAAATCCTGTACGGTCAGTCCGAAGTTTGCCAGCTTATCCGGCTGCGCCCATATCTGCATGGCATAATAACGGCTACCGATATTGGATACACGCCCCACTCCGGGAATACGGCGAATCACATCGAGCACATTGATAGTAGCAAAGTTACTCAAGTAAATCTCATCGAACTTTGGGTCAGTAGAAGTCAGACAAAGCGTCATCAACTGACTGGGAGCCTGTTTCTCTACCGAAATACCATTCTGAATCACTTCCGCCGGCAAACGGGATTCTGCCAGTTTCACACGGTTCTGAATCTCAACAGCTGCCAAATCCGGATCAGCAGATACATCAAAAGTAACTGTTGCCGAAAAACCTCCGGAGTTAGAACTATTTGATTCCATATAAAGCATCCCCGGAGTACCATTAATTTCCTGCTCAATCGGAGTAGCTACTGCCTGTGATACAGTAAGTGCACTCGCACCCGGATAGGAAGCACTAATCTTCACCACCGGAGGGGTAATCTGTGGGTATTGATCCACCGGAAGCATCGTCAGACCGATAATGCCGACAATCACAATCACGATGGAGATTACAGCCGAAAAGACCGGCCTATCTATAAAAAAAGTAACTTTCATCGTTTATTCTCCTTTCGCGTTATCCTTCGTTCCGGTAACATCTTCTTTCGCCCCGGCCACTTCATTTTTTGTCGTAGTTATACTATCCTGGGCCTCTGCATCCGGTTGGCTCACCCGTACTTTCATACCCGGAGTCAACTTATGGAATCCTTCCACAACAACCATTTCTCCTTCTGCCAATCCTCTTTCTACCACCACATTATTCCCGACTTCCGGTCCTAATTCGATAAAACGCTTCTCTACCGCATTATCTTTACGCATGGTATAAATATAAGCTCCTCCCTTCTCGATGGTAACGGCTTTCATCGGAACAACGAGTGCTCCTTCACGAACATCCAGCAACAATTTCACCTTTGTAAACTGTCCCGGCAACAATACTTGTTTCGGATTAGGCATTTCTGCACGTACAGAGAAAGTACCGGTTTGAGGATCCACCTGCGGTTCGGCAAAATCCACGTATCCTTTGAATGGATAGACTGTGTTATCCGCCAATGTAATGGTAATATTGGGCTGCCAGGAACGGGTAGAATCCTGCTGTCCCAAATTAATATTTCTTTCTTTACTCTTCAGATAATCGAGTGCTGTCATACTAAAATCAACCAACACCGTATCACTCTTCACAATAGTAGCAAGCAACGATTTTCCCCCAGGTCCCACTAACGTACCCAAGTCCACATTTCTTTCACTAATGTGTCCCGCCAAAGGCGAACGGACAATGGTATAGCCCAGCTCCAATTCAGCCTGTGCCAAATCCGCCTCACTCATGGCTACCGTTGCCTCGGCACTTTCATAAGCAGCTTCCGCATTATCCAAATCCAACTGGCTTGCAGCATTCTGCTCAAACAACGGACGGATACGTTTTAAATCACGCTCCGCCTTCAAAGCCTGCGCTTCGTCTTTTTTCAACTGCGCCCTAGCCTTATCAGCTTTGGCACGATACTGGTCCTGATTAATGACAAACAAAACCTGATTCTTATTGACATATGTACCTTCGGCAAAAAGCATATTTTCCAGATAGCCTTCCACCCGGGCACGGACTTCGACGAACTGTTGGGCACGAATACGCCCTACATACTCCCCGTATATCTCTACATCATCTTTCACTACCGGTTCTACAATGACTGTCGGCATTTCCGGCGCAGCCTTCTGAGGTCGGGTCAGTATCCAATACACACCCAACACAACTACCACACATATAATAGCAGCAATGGTTCTCTTTCTCCTCAGTTTCAACTCATGTTTCGAAAAGAATAATCTCATATCGAATCTTATTATTTAATTTAACTTATGTTTGTTCTATACTCTTATATGCAATTCATATACCAAAAATGCGTCGCAGACATTATTCGCTTACAATCAAAGCATTACAAAATCTTCTTCTTTTTGCAAAAGTGTGGAAATTCACTGTCTTGTGTAGAAATTATCCACATTTCCGACTTTTGGAACATTTTTTTTAATTCCCATTTCAACAACTAAACAAATTATGCTCTACATTTGTATTATATTAAACATCAACACTAGACCATGTCCTAATGAAAAAACAAATCTTTTCAACATTAGTTTTATCAATTGGCTTATTATTGCCTTTTTCTTTGCATTCTCAGGAACAAAGAAAAAAGGTAGGTGTCGTTCTAAGTGGCGGCGGTGCCAAAGGAATGGCACACATCAAAGCACTGAAAGTGATCGAAGAAGCCGGAATTCCTATCGACTATATAGCCGGTACCAGTATGGGAGCTATCGTAGGTGGTCTTTATGCCATCGGCTATACTCCGGAACAATTGGACAGTATGGTACGGAAGCAAGATTGGACATTCCTGTTGAGTGACCGTATCAAAAGAAGTGCCATGTCATTAACAGATCGTGAGCGATCTGAAAAATATACAGTCTCTATCCCTTTCACCAAAACTCCCAAAGATGCCGCTACCGGAGGAATCATGAAAGGACAGAATCTGGCTAATCTATTTTCAGACCTTACCGTGGGGTATCATGACTCCATCGACTTTAATAAACTACCCATTCCTTTTGCCTGTGTGGCTGCCAATGTTGTCAACGGAGAGCAAATCGTATTCCACGACGGAATACTCTCAACTGCCATGCGTGCCAGTATGGCTATCCCCGGTGTATTTACTCCGGTACGACAAGACAGCATGGTATTAGTGGACGGTGGTATTGTAAACAACTATCCGGCGGATGTAGTGAAAGCAATGGGAGCCGATATTATCATCGGGGTAGATGTGCAAAATGCTCTCAAGAAAGCCGACAAGCTCAATAGCGTCCCCGACATTCTGGGGCAAATTGTAGATATCACCTGTCAGTCTAACCATGAAAAGAATGTAGATCTCACAGATACCTATATCCGTGTCAATGTAGATGGATATTCATCCGCCAGTTTTACTCCGGCCGCTATTGATACGCTGATGCGAAGAGGCGAAGAAGCTGCAAAAGACCAATGGAGTTCGTTGCTTGCCTTAAAAAAGAAAATAGGAATAGCCGAAGACTACACTCCGAAACAACACGGTCCTTATTCTTCTCTTTCCAATGCACGCACCGTTTATGTGACAGACATCTCATTTTCAGGAGTAGAAGTGGATGACAAAAAATGGCTGATGAAGAAATGTAAACTGGAAGAAAACAGTGATATTTCCACTCAACAAATAGAACAGGCCCTGTATCAGTTACGTGGCAGTCAGTCCTACTCCAGTGCCAGTTATACGTTGAAAGAGACACCTGAAGGTTATCACCTAAACTTCCTGTTGCAGGAAAAATATGAAAGAAGAATCAATCTGGGCATCCGTTTCGATTCAGAAGAGATCGCATCTTTGTTGGTCAATGCAACAGCAGACCTCAAAACTCGTATTCCTTCCCGATTGGCCCTTACCGGTCGGTTGGGTAAACGATATGCTGCCCGCATAGACTATACGCTGGAACCAATGCAACAGCGTAATTTCAACTTCTCGTATATGTTCCAATACAACGATATCAATATTTACGAGGAAGGCGACCGTGCCTATAATACAACTTACAAATATCATCTGGCCGAATTCGGTTTCTCTGATGTATGGTACAAGAATTTCCGTTTCGGACTCGGTCTTCGTTTTGAATATTACAAATACAAGGATTTCCTGTTTAAGAAACCTGAAATCTCCGACCTGAAAGTAGAATCGGAACATTTCCTAAGTTATTTTGCCCAAGTGCAATATAATACCTATGATAAAGGACGTTTCCCTTCTAAAGGAAGTGACTTCAGAGCCGCCTATTCACTCTATACGGATAATATGGCACAATACAACGAACACGCTCCATTTTCAGCACTGAATGCTTCGTGGGCAAGCGTCATTCCTGTAACCCGCCGTTTCGCAGTCATTCCTTCCATTTACGGACGTATCCTGATTGGAAGGGATTTTCCGTATCCGCTACAAAATGCCATTGGCGGTGATGTCCCCGGTTTCTATATTCCCCAGCAATTACCTTTTGCCGGGGTTACCAATCTGGAATTAATGGACAACACCGTTATGATCGCCTCTATAAAATTCAGGCAACGTATGGGAGCCATTCATTATCTCACGTTGACAGGCAACTACGGACTAACGGATAGTAATTTTTTCGATATATTGAAAGGCAAACAATTATTCGGTATCAGTGCCGGCTATGGAATGGATAGTATCTTCGGACCATTGGAAATATCATTAGGATATTCCAATCAGACGGATAAAGGAAGCTGCTTTGTAAATTTAGGATATTATTTCTAATGTAATACAGTATTTCCGAAAAGCAAAAGAGGAGACCGCTTCACAGTGACCTCCTCCTTCTATACTCTCTATGAATATGCTTAAAAGGGTTTATTGAAAAAAAGAAGCATATTCAAAAGGGCTTTATTAAAAAATATTACATGTCGATTCTATGAATCGCATCAAAATCATATCAACGATCTTCACAGACAAATGATATGTATGGGAAATATGTATCAAATTAAATATTGATACGTAGGTCGAATAAATTACATACTACCACCTTTACCACCACTATGTGTCGGATTATAAGTTACCGTCTTATATTGCTGGTCAGCACCTGTATAGCGTTTTGCAGAGATAGATATCGTTTTTGTCTGCCCGCTATAGATAACTGTTGTAGTCAATGTAGTTGTACGAGTCTTAGCATAACAAGCATAATCCATCGTAGTATAACCATTCACATTTACCGTATTATATGTACGTTCGGTAGTAGTGATTCCGGATGTTGAACCCATCAACGAATACATACGGGTTTTGAGATAAGCTGCCATTGCATTTATTGTCGTTTGGTCACTGGTACCTAAGGCATTTTTTATAGCCGCAACCACTCCATCTACACCACCGACATAGTCCCAACCAGCTTTTTCAGAATATTTCAACACGATACCTGTCACAGCTTTCGCATTCTCGCTATTATCACGACTTGCCTGTCCCAGTACTTCGCTTTTCTGAATTTCCTCTTTGCTGATAGTGCTAGACACTTTGTTTTCTATTGCATAAGCGGAAAAGTGTTTCACCGGAGCTATATAATTACCATCTTCACTCAAAGTAACCTCTACATTTTGCCCTGATTCTTTCTCCACTTCCCATTGTCCTGATTGCGGATTCTGATAAGTCAGTTGCATACTGTTCTTCGGGAAAGTTATACCCGGAATAGGGTTAGGAATAGATATGTTAACAGCCTCTTTGAATTTTAATCCTGTCGGTTCAAAATGAGCTGCAGCCAAAGGAATGCTCTTATCTACAGCCTTGCCTTCTTCAGCAGGTTTAACTTCGGTAGTAACCTTTTCGGGAGCAGGAACAAACGTAGTGACACTGATATTGACTTTACCGTCTTTCACAATTCCTGCATTCTGCCCTTCTGCTTCAATAGCTCCTGCCGGAATCTCTATGGCCACTTTCGCCAAGGGTACATCTTCTACAATTTTAGCCGGTTCAACCTTTCCTAAATCGTCTGAAGTTGCCGGAATATCCGTATTTGATGTACTTTTATCTTCCACAACAGTTGCTTCCTGTGCGTCCAATTTGACTTCTTCTTTCGGACTTTCCCCAGTTAGAGCTAAAGCCACTGTTATCACACTACGGTTCTCCGCATTGTCAGCTATTGTCACAGAAGTCTTTTGAGAGAGATAACCGGTATGAGAAACGGTAATTTCATAAGTACCTGTAGCACTTTCTGTAACAGAAAACTTACCATTGGAGTCCGTTGTACAATTTTTACTTCCTACTTTCACAGTCACCCCATTCATTCCTGTGCCTTTTGAAGTGACCGTACCCATAATGTAGTACTCCACTACCGGTTTCGGACTTTCAATGACTTCCCCTTCTGCCGGTTTCGGATCGTCATCATCATCATGACACGCAACTGTCGCAAAAGACAACACACCCAAGGCTATCGCCATGGCACCCACATAAAACCATTTTACACTTTTCATAATGTTTCAAATTTGTTAAAAATACTAGTTTAAATATCAATCATGATTCATTTCTCACTCGTTCTAATCAAATAATAACGGATATAATCCGGCTGCCAGAAACGTGAGTTCTCGGCAGACTTAGGTTCTATACTATAACTTTCGCCCAACGAACGGTGGGCATATTCATTTCCACTACGCATATCATATTGAAAAGCAAAATATTCGGGAAGCATCACCCGTAGCGCATGTCGCTTGCGTTTCTTTCCCGGTAACGGAATAGAAAAATTAAATCCCGCATTCGTTGCTCCATCTGTATACATACCATATATGCCTACAATATATTCACCGAAATAACGTGAAAGAGTTCCACGCACTCCATAATCTCCATAAATAAAACGAGCTCCTTCTACTTTCACCAAGGTGTTCACTTCCGGTACATAATATCCTACACTAAGCTGTCCATTAACTCTTCCCCACTTACTCATTTTCCATTCACTACCGTAGAAATGGGAAGAACCGGTAATTCCTCCGCCACCTTCTACTGTCCACCGCCCATTCGCAGAAAAATAGCCGATTCCTGCAGCAAGCCCCTGACGGTCATTAGAAAAACTACCGCCAGCAAGGTATCCTTTCCAATGGTTAGCCAAACGGAAATCCTGGCGTAAAGTCACGAATCCGAAGCGAACACAGTCCCATTTACCATCTTCATTACTCACAATGGGCAAAGAAACCTGCATCCGCAGCGAAGCTCCCTTCCATAATTGCATTTCTAAAGCAGGCTGCAATTCCAAAGCCGCTTTATACAACTTATAAGTTACATTATTGACTAACATCACACTGGGATATACCACCAGATCTACCTTACCGAAAGAACTTTCTTCCCGTTTTACACCTTTCAGCCGATGCACAGCAGTTTTGGTAGAAGTTGTCATCGCCATATTACGATACACTTCATCCAACGCATATTCACCGGACTGATATCTTTGAATCAATTCCGCAGGGATAGTTATACATAATTGCGGTAAGGCATTATCCAATATAAGCAACTGCAAAGTCGGTATTTCCGGTATGGCAACCAAATGGCTTATGGCAATACCTATTCCATTATAAATGCCTCTATAGGTAGAGGTCTCAAAAGCGACAGTTATCGTGTCCTTATTCTCCACAACCGAAATATTCTCCATTTTCAATTCTTTCAGGGCATCACTCACGCGGAGTAGCTGTGCCTGCAACAAAGAAATACCACAGAGAAAAACGGCTGCTATACTAACGATCCTTTTCATCTTTATTTTAATGTATTAATATACATTCATACCGCAGACCAGCGGAAACACATGTAAATTCACGAGTAAACACATTGACGGACAAATGCTTCCAAAAGCGCATGGCAGCACCCAGATTCCATCCACGCGTATCATATTCAGCCATCAACTTTAACTCCTTGCAAAAAGAAGGCGTGTAGCGGACACCTCCGAAAGGCCCCTTATTATATACCCGGCAATCGCCCTGATGAATATACCAACCTGCCGTCACAGCCAATTGATCCCCCGAACGGAATCCGATAGTCTTTGTTAATACACCATAATAAGCTCCCCAATATGGCGTCTTCTTTTCCGTCAAGAGATCGTCTCCACCAACCACAACAGCCGGAAAATAACGACTTTCCTTTATCGGACGAATACGAATCGTATTAGAACGGTCTTGATTATGATAACCGGTTCTACCCGTAGCTGTTGTCATTTTGAGCAATGTCATCCGATAAGTGAATTCGATAAAAGAAAAAAGAGTCATATCTACAAAATAGTTCATGGTAGGGAAACTGAAAACCGAAGGAGTAAGCTGTTCGGGTAAGAAATTGGCTCCACCCATAAATGTACCAGTCTCTTGCATTTCAGCAGTAGGTATCATCAACTGCCCCGTTGTTCCTATGGAATATTGAGCATGAACCAAACTGGAGGTCATCAAAATGAGAATCAAAAATAGAATACTACCTTTCAATGAAATAAATGACTTATTCCTAAAAGTTGCTTTAGTTTGTTTCATCTTTATTTGTATGTTATACTTTTAAATAGAGATACCCTCAAGCCATTGATTAATCTACTATTTTTACCTTATATAATTCCGTTACTTCTTAGGTAACAGTAAACACACAATCGAGAACAACTAGAATGAAAGCAGAGAAAAACATCGACAATTACAGTAATAGAAGGGTTTTGGCCTTTAGCGAAGGGGGGGAATTCTCTTTTTAACAGGACATATAAATCATAGGGCATGAAGATAAGATTATTTCATGTTCGGATTTTTTCTTGCCATATATATCAGATAAAACGAAAAAAAATGAGATTATATTTGTTTGCTATCTATATTTTTGTTTATCTTTGCGTCGTATTAAAATCCGTTACCTAAGAAGTAACAGACATAATTAGATATTGATTATTAGAGTTTTGCCTATATATCACCTGCTAACATTACAATTTTTAATGTAAGATAAATTCCTTCTATTAACTTCTGTACGTTCTCTTAATCCAAAGCCTTTCAGATATATTTGTGTGGTTTTAATAGATTTGTGCCCCAACGATTCACTAATCATTTCAATCGGAACTCCGCGATATTTAGCGGTAGTAGCCCACGAATGTCGGAAAGTATATGAAGTGACGGGGGAATTCAAATGTAGTGCCCTAGCCAAATCCTTCAAACAATTATTAAAGTTCCGAAGAGCAGATTGATATTCCCTATATGCTCTTTCATCTTTCCGTTTCTTATCGCCATGTAAAATATTGAATAAATAGTCGGGACAATCAGGAACAGCAGGTTTATTGCTTCGAAGCTGATCAATCATCTCCTTTGCACTATCCAAAATTTCCAGGCTCATAGGCGTTTTAGTCTTGATACGGTTATATTGAAGCACATTTTGGTCCAAAGCTGATTTCTCTAAATGCGCCAAATCCGCGAATGACATCCCACAAAACTGAAACATCAGAGCAGCAATCGTCTGTGTACGGCGCAAGCGTTCGGACTTAGGATCTTCATACAGAAGTTTATGCAATTCGATTACAGGCAATGCTTTCTTTTGCCGGATATCCACACCTGTATAGACGTCATGAAACAACCGGGGCACATAAGGAGCTCTTCCCGCTTCCACTCCCCTATTGTAGATGCTACGCAGCATACGCATATAGGTAGAAACCGTATTGAGCTTCAATCCTGACTCATAAAGATACTGCCCATAGCAACGTAAGCATTCCCGCGTGACTTGTCTGAACGATATGTTCGTTGTTCCACAAAACTTACTAAAAGAAAAAAGGGCATTCTTGTAAACATGAGCAGTAGAATATCTCCCTTCTTTTCGCAAACGCTCAATGTACGCTCCGGCACATTGGTTAAATCCATTCTTATTCATTTTTTGCATCATTAGTTATTTTAGATTATACAATAAATTAAGAGAAAGAACAAAAATAACCCACTTTATGATTGCAACTATTATAAAAAAGAGAAGTAAAAGAAAAACCGTCACTCACGTGAAAGTTATTCTTTTACTTCTCTATAACTTAATGAACAAACTTAATAATTAACCTTATGACTTAAATGTCTTCAGTGTACATCATAGACATACAATTATCTTATTATTCCCTTTAGATTTTAAAGGGTGTCATTTTCAGATATACCCGATAATCTTTAATCATGCCTGTCTTACCGGCTTCTGCTCTCGGCAAATATGAAAATCCGGTTACTACCTTATCTTCACCGAGATTAATCACAATCTGATGCGGGAATTTATGTTTGGCAGCCGAAGAATAGCTTGTGTGCCAAAAGGTAGATTCCTGCAAGTCGAACACATTCGTTGCAATATTATTCGCTTCTTCCGTTTCCTCACTATCTGCATAAACAACTTTCCAATGTTGGCGTGACAAGGGCTTGCCATCAGCTCCCAGTAACTCCAATTCCGCAATGGCTGCAAAATCTTTCCCATCATGTGCATTCAATGCTTCCAGACAGAAGAAACGTGTTTCCACCTCTTTTCCAAACTTCACATGTTGCCAACCATTACCCGCCTTGAAAGAACCTTTATAAACGGGCGTTTCTCCGCTCAAGTCCAAGTTCTCACCTACTTTACGATGTGCATAGGCAGCACCATGAACGCGTAAATTATCGAGAATAGGTTGTTGCAAGCCTGCCGTTTCCGGTTGTACAGGTCCAGCCATATCCAATATAATCACTTCGTTCTCACCTTTCTTCAACCAACATCCCGGCACATATAAGGTTTGTTGTGGTCCTATTTCCCAGTAACGTCCAATAGCATAACCATTCACCCAGACCATCCCTTTACTCCAGTTAGTCATATCCAGGAAAGTATCACCGGTTTTATCCAGCGCAAATGTTCCACGATAATACGCAGGGTCTTTTTTCGGATTATCTTGTTTCACAAATTTCTTATTCTTTGCAAAAGCATAATCAACCGGGATATTATAAACTTTCCAATTCTTCAATGAAGTAGCAGCACCGTCCGATTGAATTTCCACCTTTTCAGTAATACCTTTCCAATCATAAATACCTTTACCGAAATTCATACGGCCCATCGCTTCTACCAGAATATCCAATTGGGCTCCTTCTTTCACAGGTGGAAGAATAACAGTCCCTTCCCCTTTCAAACGACTTAATGTCGCCAATTTCCTGCCATCAAGGAAAACCTGTGCCCAGTCATGAGCCTCTGTAATTGTCAGAACTTGCTCTTCGTTAGATGCCGGAAGTGTAGTTCGATATAGAATACTTCCCCAACCCTGATCAAACGCTTCCATTGACTGAATATTTTCACTGATTTTTGGCTCCGGCAGATTATCAAACAGTATCGCCACTTCATCTAACTTAAATGAAGGAACAGTAATCGTTGGAATAGAATCCGGGATTTCCGGCAACGATTCGCCTTCAGGTAAATAGTTACTTAACAATTTACGTACTTCAAAATATTTGGGAGTGACTTTTCCTGATTCATTGATAGGTGCATCATAATCATAAGACGTACATGTCGGAGAGAAGTTCGGGAAGTTTGCTCCTCCCCAATGTCCGAAACTAGTACCTCCATGAGTCATATATAAACTAAATGAAATATTACGATCGAGCATATCTTTCATTCCTTTTACCAAATCCTCCGCACTGCGTGTCTCATGCTTCGCTCCCCAATGATCGAACCATCCGGACCAGAACTCACTACACATCAATGGAGTATCAGGACGAAGCTCTTTCAAACGTTCAAACTGCTGATCTATATTGGCTCCCGTACCAAAATTGACAGTCCAAAGAAGATCATCCAAAGCATTGTTCTCAAAATTAGAATTCCAGTCACACTGGAATAAAGGTACCCCTGTGAATCCCGCTTGCTTCACAAGATCACGGATAGCAGAAATATAAGGCTTGTCAATACCAAATGAGCCATATTCATTTTCTACTTGTACCATAATTATATTTCCACCTTTGCTAATCTGAAGATCAGCAAGTTGTTTACCAACTTCATTCATAAACAATTTCACACGCTCCATATAATACGGATCCTGTTCACGGAGCTTAATATCTTTCTTTTTCAGTAACCACCAAGGCAATCCGCCCATCTCCCACTCTGCACACACATAAGGACCAGGACGCACAATGACGTACATACCATTCTTCTGTGCAAGACGACAAAATGCTGCAATATCCTTTTGTCCGGTAAAATCATATTTTCCTTCTTCCGGTTCATGGAAGTTCCAAAAAACATAAAGACAAATGGTATTCATACCCAACGCCTTAGACATCTTAATACGATGTTCCCAATATTCCTTTGGAATACGAGGATAATGAATCTCTGCCGCTTTTACGACAAACGGCTCTCCATTAAGCAAGAAAGTCTTGTCACCCACCTCAAATGTTCCTTTTGAAGATTGAGTACAGGAAGTGCTGAATACAGTCACTAACAAAATAAGCAAATACAATAAAGGTCTTTTCATTTTCAATCTATTCTATTGTTTTCATGATACATTAATCTCTTTAGAAATTCACCACCGGTTAATGTTTCCATTAAAACCGATAGCGAATTTGAAAACCAATCCCATTTAATTACCCCAAAAAACTAAAACTATTACCTATTGAAAACTGATGCAAAGATGGAATATTCTTCTTACACAAAGGTCTTTAAATCGGTCAAAATAGGATAATATTCATTCAATATTTCCTAATTATGGCTTTTTAGTATCAATTTGACTCTTTATAAAAATCCCGCCAATACCTCTTAATAGTATTGACGGGATTGACGTTTATAATAAAGGTTAGTTAGTATTATTTTAAGTTCTATCATCATAATACAATAAACATGTAATAAGTCCAATATACCCCGTTGATAATATTATTAATAACCACAGTATCTGAGTTGATAGAGCTAATCCTTTCCTATTCATAAAAAAACAGCAATTACCCCAGGAACTAACAAAATTATAATCAAAATAAAGATATATAATAACATCTGATTTTTTCAAAGTTCACATCAATAAAACATAATCTCCCAAATAGATGGCTTAGCACTACTTTCCAAAGTCATAAATGACAATTTTATAAACTTACACTGTTTACCTATCAACACATTAACTGGAGACCCTAAGATTCCATTAGCAGTATAATCAGCAGCAACAGTCCAATCGTTATTATCTGACGAGATTTCAACCTTCATAAAATATTTTTCCCAAGGGTACTCAAAACGCACTTCCATTGTATCAACTGCCACTATATTATCAAACAAAACCGTCAAAACAGGGGCCTTATCTTCGTCGGCAGGTTCCCAGCGTGTACCATAATCTCTATCTGTCAGTTTTCCAGGCACAGCATAATCTGCATAAGAAGAACTTCCGGTAATCGTTTCCGGTTGAATGTATAGCCTTTTTTCTTTGGCTAAATCCGGAAATAATTGCGTATGATAAGGAATGATTTTATTGATTTCATTATTAGCCTCATCAAAAGTCAGTTTACTGATGCAAGTCTGCCTATAAGCCGTTCCTTTCACAAAAGGTAACCTATGTCGATGATACAGAATATAATCCTCACCAGCATAAGAAAATAAAGTATGATGTCCCGGTCCATACACTTGTAAGCTATCATTAACTTTCAATATAGGACTATTTGCAGCTTCCGTGAAAGGTCCAAGCGGATGATCACCAATTGCATAACGTACTTCGTATGTTTCATCAATCGTCTTTCCTTCCGAATAAGTCAGATAGTATTTACCATTATGTTTCACCATCAGTGGAGCCTCAAAGTAATGCGCTGGAGTCACTTCTACAGGTTCTGCACGAAAAGAACTCATATCGTCATTCAATTCCGCAGCAAAACAATGTCCGTTCGTCCAGTTCCATCCTGATCCCCAATAAAGATATGTTTTACCATCATCATCCACAAAAGCCTCTGCATCAATCACATGATAGTATTTCGTCGAATCCCCCTGAATCATTGGCTTATCCATGAGCATATTCTCCCATGGACCCAACGGATGTTTTGCTTTTCCACACCATACTTCCGAACCAACAGACACATACATATAGAAAGTATCCCCTTTTTGGATTACCGAAGGCGCCCACACTTTATTAACTTCCGAAAGAGAAGTAGTACATGCAGCTTTTGTCGGCCAATTTAAAGTATGAAATGTCCAATTTTGGAAATCATCTGATACCCAACAGGAAAGAAAACCAGTTCCCCAAGGATCAGCTGTCACATACATATAAAATTTACCATTGTACTGCACCAAAGACGGATCGGCAAAATATCCGGGTATAATCGGATTTTGAAGTTCCACCATACGTATCTCTTCTTTCATAACTTTAGTAGAACAACTGCTTAAACAGACTGTAGTTGCTATCAATAATTGCAATAATCTCATAAATATCTATTTTATTGTACAGATCAAAATTTAATCATCGCACCTTACTAATAATGAATTGCATGATCTTTCGGAAACTCACGACCGCTCCATGCTTTCTTAGAAGTCCAATCTTGAGGAGCCGATGTCCAAAAGGAATGATTAGCAGGAAGTCCTAAAGGAAGAAAAACCTCTGATGTTATATACATACTTCCATTGTTACTATACCAGTCGGCCAGCCCGGTCTGATGTCCAGCAAAGCCTAATTGCAGAAATCCTTTCTCATTGAAATTCCCGTCAACAGAGAATAAACGTTTCATGACGCAAGTTAACGCATTACGAACTTGTCCTTCCGGGAGTTCTTCAGGCAACATTTCTTTCCAGCAGAGCATTGACAACGGCTGGAAAACTCCCAATCGATAAGTCATAGAACGACCAAATACAGGGAAGGACGCTTCAGGAGATATAAAACGCTCCAAAATCATTCCAAAACGTTGCATACGTTTTTTAGCTAAATCTTCAATCTTCTTTTGCATCTCCAAACTACGGTCATGTAATATTACCTTATGATCGTTCACAGTCTGCATTACTTGTACAAACATAGGCTGAATTACATAGCTATTATAATAATCGAACGCAAAAGTTTCTCCATCCGAATACCAGCCATCACCTACATACCATTCTTCCGCTTTCCGAACAGCCGTATGAATACGGAATAAATCATATTGCGCATCGGCTTCCATTAAAAAAGATTCAATCATAGCAGAAAATAGCAACCAGTTAGTATAAGGCGGATCAATTCGACGCAACAACTGGAATTCTTTAATATACCGTTGTTTTGTCACGTCATCCAATGGTTCCCAAAGTTGCTCTTTAGCACGAAGAAAACTACTGGCAATATAAGCCGCATCTACTAGAGGCTGTCCTTCATTTCTCCATAAAAGATAATCGGGGCTATCCGGATCAACAGCATGTGCGTAGCTTTTCAAAGCCCATTCACGCAATTGCTTACGCATTTTTCCTTCTTCCGTGTCATCATCCGGCAAAGAAAGCCAAGGAGCAATACCGGACATCAGGCGCCCGAAACATTCCATATACGTCACATCTTTGCTCCTTCCATCCCAAGTAGGGCTGATTTCTACCTGCATATTTTTCTTCAACTCTCCTTTACTCATATTACTTAATACCGGAGCAGCAATTTTATATGCCATCTGTACCCAATATTCACGGTCGCAGATTTTTCTTTCCACTTTCACTTTTTTGGCATAAATTACCGTGCTTAACATGCACAATAAAATAATGACCAAGATGTTTTTGCTTTTCATCATTACATTTAAATATAAAAATAAATTCTAATCATTTAGATATTTCACCATTTCAGAACCTGCCAACAAGAAAGCTCCTACCCCAAAATCAGCAGTTGTTTCTGGTCCTACATTTTTATGTTGGTCTGCTCTTTCACCAATCGGCTGTACATAACCAATCTTTCCACTAGGTTGCAAAGCTATTTCAGTCAGGTATTCCCAACCTTTTTTTATAACAGGTTCATAAATTACCTTATCCAAAAATCCATTATTCACCCCCCAAAGATATCCATAAGTAAAGAAAGCGGTTCCACTAGTTTCACGTCCCGGGGCCTGTACCGGATCTAATAAGCTACGAGTCCAGTATCCCTCTTCCTGCTGTGCAGCAGCTAATGATTTAGCCATCATTTTATAAATCTCAATATACTCGGCACGATGCACATTATTCTCCGGTAAATCTTGTAGTACCTTTGCTAAACCAGCAAACACCCAGCCATTACCTCTCGACCAAAAATCCTTTAATCCTTGATTAGTCTTATGTTTCGGATATATATATTTTCCATCCCGATAAAACAGGGCACTTTCCTTATCATACATCAAATTCTTGGCATACGTAAAGTACTCATACAATTTATCCAAATATTGCTGATTACCCGTAACCTTATAGAGCTTAGTCATCACCGGCATTACCATATACAATCCGTCTGCCCACCACCAATAGTCATTATTAGGAGTTGACATTTCATATTCCATCACCTCCTTCGCACGAGCTATTTTATATTCCGCCGGTTCCCGATCCATATTATATAAATCTATATAAGTCTGAAAACAAATCTGCCAATCTCCGAAAAGAACATGTTCCATCGTTTCACCATAATTATATTTCCACTTGGATTTATCATCAGAAGTAGCACCTTTCCATTGATTCTTTTCAGCCCATGCCTCTGAATATTTTTTGTAATCTATATTACCTGTCACCTCATAAGCCGCAATATTTCCCGTATGATAAGCTGCCGGATGCCAAAAGGCAAATGCCGGTTCCGGATTCTCCTCTTGCCAATAGTTATTAACCTTCTTAATAGTCTCAAGAACCTTTGACTTTGTCCATACACTATCAACAATTACTTCACTCTGACCGTTACTCTTACCTGATTTACATCCTGCCATGCAAATACTGAACACACAGCTTAATACCCAAAAAGAAAATCTCCTAAAGTTCATTAATTATACAGTTTTTCGTGGTTATTATTCAAGTCACAAAGATGTATCCTTTTAAGGATAAAAAGGTTCTAAAATGCGTCAAAACCGTACAAAAATCATTCAATTATATAGAAAATAGTCTTTTTGAGGAAAGAACTATCAGATGTCTTTATTATAAAGCATACAAACTACAAGCCCACCGTAACTAGTCAATACAATCAATAATAACCAAAGAATCTGAATGTGCCATGCTATTTGTTTTTTTTGTCATATATCTAATACCGATAATGCAAGGTACAATAAACACTATCAATATGGATAAAACAGAAATAAGATAAAATACACCCATAACTTTCAAACTTTTATTTAATCCAATATTTAACAAGTAAAGAAATTACAATGAAACAATAGCTCAAAACATTTCCGCTAAGTATCGCCCATACCAATACCTGGCTCTTATCTTTAAAGATCCATCTCACTGTCAAGTATTCAAGCCCGAAACTTCCGGCAAACATCAGAATCCAAGTAATGAGCATAGTCGGAAAGAAATCCGAACCAAACAGAAAATCAATTAATATACTGGCACATCCTATAACAATAGTCCCAATAATTCCAGAAACCAAGTTTCCAATTGTAGAGATAAGTAATGACTTCCCCCACAAATGAGAAGTCATCAACTTAATTATTACCATTTCAATAACAATGGTAGCCGGTATTATATACCAAAAACGAATAAAGCTTTCTCCTATAAGGACACCGCTCCAAACAAAATTCAATAATACTAAATTCATGTCCCAATTATTTTTATAATATTTCGTCCAATACTCTGCTACTCTTATACAACGAATGGGCACAAGATAAAGAGAATAACTGGAATCAAAGAGGAAATTATGTACCCCAAAAGTTTACATTTTAATTTATTCTATTGTAAATACTTCAATAATAAAAGATAAAAATTACCATATTGTAATTTTTATCTTTTATTAGAATTTAGTACATATAATCAATCTTTTAAAACCTCCCTATTTCGTGCTAAATAGTTCATATATATACGCAAAGCGCACTCTACGTCTTCCTGAAAGTCATCCAAGTCAGTATAGCCATGGTAACCTAACTTAAAGTCAGGATGTAATTTGGCATAAACATCATAATCATGAGGAACTTCACGTATTTTTCGTCTTTCAGCCTTAGAGAAATCACTTATTGCCTTATATGCCTTTCTCATATCAGAATTGTTCAATCTTTCTCCAGCAAGCATGGCATCTTCCACTTGACGACGGACTTCCACCACTCTACTGTCTCTTAGGATTTCTTTCCACCTATTTTGGGATTTTACCAGCATTTTCCGTAAATCCGATCGAATACTCGAAATCGATGGAAACCAGTTATCAGGAACAGCCGAATCTTTAAGACAAGTTAGCATGACTTGCAAACAACGTTCTTGCAATGCATTTATTTTATTTAGAGAAGATTTCGTCAGCTCAACCGATGAGTGCCCTATTTCTCGAGCCCATTTGTATTCTCTCCTCAAACCCGGTATATCCAATTCCGGATGAAGAACATTCACCAGACTATCCAAAATAATCTTTCGCCGCCTGCTCTCTTCCAGTCTAACTTTATCCCGAGCTCTTTTCTCCTCCTTACTAAGTTTACGGTTTATCTGCAAAATATCTCCTCTCGCTCTCGCACTTTTCTGCAATTCTTGGAGAATATATTTCTCGGCCGCCATATTTCTTTTGGGCTGCGCTTGTAATATTAACGGTAATAAAACCACCAACATCAACAAATAAAAATAAAGCTTTTTCATGACTACTACATGGAAAAACACTCATTCTTTTCCTTCCATGATAACTTTCAATCTATCGTTTACTTTCTTTAACTTCCTAATATAATATTGCTTACGTTTCTGCTCTAAAGTGTCGCAACGCAATTTTTCTTCTATCCGTATTTTACTTCTAATTAGCATATTCTTATTTATCTTTTTTCTTTCCTCCGGCGTAATTCCGACTTCAGCATCTTTCATTTTCTGATGTTCTTTTCTTATAGAATCCGCTTCAGCCTGACTATATACAATAAATGTATCAGCAATATTTTCGTTATTCACACCATCTGCCGTAAGATATCTGAAAATGAGCACTATAGGTTTACGATTATTCCTTTCATATTTTATACTGTCTTTCTGAACTTTTTTGCTTTTCTGTGCAAATGCTCCCCCCGTGGACATAAATAATAATAGAATTAATAAATAAAAACTTTTCATACGCCTAAATGTTTATAAGTTAATAATATAATGATTGTATCATTTGAAAGTACGCCTTTTCGGACCAAAAACATAAATGACATGTTCTGCATTCCTATCAGTATACCCATCTACAATACCTCCAAAAGTTGGAACATAATCGTACACTAATCCTGGAAGTTCTTTTTTTGCAGCTTCCATCTCATCTTCATTTGATGCGCCAACATTACGCCCACCACCACAACAATCATTGACCGGATGAGTGTGAAACCATGCTATGGCATAACGTCCTGGTAAATCAGGTCCCATTATAATCTCATCATCAATCGTAACAGTTACATTAGGAGGAAGACTACAACTGCAATTAGTTCGGCCATAAACGAGGTCACCAGCATAAAAAATTACATCTTCGCCTATTATATCTGATACAGTCATATATATAATAAACCCCATTTCACGTCGACAATGGTCTTTTGCGTTAGAAGAAGCAAGCATTTCATCCCATGCAGCATCCATCTCACTCATAAAAGGAGACTCTCTATCTTCTTGAATGAATGTAATATCTGGATATATAACCCTGATAGAGACTCGGTTTGAGTAGATTTTTTTATTACTTTTGGTTATAGCATAGGCTACATAATCCCATTCGCCAGCTTTAAATGCTGGCATTATATAAGAATTATAGCCTGTGAAATAATCATCGCTGGGATAATAAACATCAGTTTCATTATCGTATGGCTTTCCCGATTCTACGATTAGCACATGAATAGATTCAATTTCGTCATCATTATTTGTTTCAATGTTTAAAGATATTGTTTCTCCCATTGTCACATCTTGATAATTTAGTGACGAGAGAATAAGAATAGGCTCTATTGGGAAAGGATTAGAATTTTCACTATGCTCATTCTTTTCCAATACATTTATTTGATTAGTACACGCATTACAGAACAACATGTAAATAAAAAAATATATTTTAGATCTCATATTATCAATAGTTCATTATAAATTTAAATCAAGTCACATTGACTGTCAAATCAATAAGCCTTTGAATAATTTATTATAAAAAGCTCTACTTGACTTTAATACAATCAACTTTAAGATTTTCCGAGTATATATGGATTATACATCAGTAGTTGATATTTATTTACCGTAAAACAGGATATCATTTATTGATATCGTTCACTTACTCACAATCAATTCATTGTATATTTCCCCACCGAACTATCTTAAATATGAACCATTATATATCCCTAATATACAATAGTCCCATTTTATATTACAAGATCGAACAATCATAGTACATCTGTTTTTAATTAACAGTGACAAGATAAGGAGAATAAGTGAAATAAAGAAGAGAACTGTGTACCCAAAAAGTTTACATTTTTTCAATATCCTCTAAAGATTCCGAATAATACCGAAAAAAGTTACAATGAAGAATCACTGATATTTTGAAAAGTAACATAGTACTTACATCAGAATGAGAGAATATTTTATAGATATTACTTCGAGAACAACATAGCTGCTCCGCAAACCAAGTAATAGACCGATTTTGACGGTATAATTCTTTTTGTATCAACTGACCTATATGTACCATGTTCTATCAAATTCATAAAAGAAAGTTATGGAAGGTACATAAAACCTTCACATAACTTCTACCAATAATTAATCCTTAAACAATCTTTCTATTTAAACACACATCTATCTATTTATTCTGAGGAATAATCAAGAAACTAAACCCACAGGGACCGCCACCTCCATTTTCCAGCCGTACCAAAACTTTATTCCACCCCTGCCGGAACTGAAAAGGAGCAATATGTTCATCAATATTATACCAGCTGGTACCGTAATCGCGCCATACATCCTTACCATTAATCCACACGCGTCCGCTGTCATCCGTACCAATAGCTACTAGCATCGTAGTAGCTTCATCAAAATAAAGCTCGGTATAAGCATAGTAAGTCGAATGACCGGTCGTTACTGGAGGGACATTATGCATTGATTCACTCTGCATAAACTTCCAACGGAGCGTCCCGTCAAGCTGCACCTCGTCTCCGATAACTTTTAACGGATCAGAATCCGTCTCTGCAATTCCCATACCTACCTGCCCATCAGTATACACAGCGTCAAAGTCAATAGAAACCTCTGGCGGATGAACGATAGAAAAGTCCTCTCGACCGAAGCTCTCCCACGGTCCAATCATATACCATGTATTGATATAGAGCCACCCTTTACGTTCAGCATTTTTAGAAAAGCGCCGTCCGGGCAACGCTTGTGCTTTCACCATTTCCTTACTCAATTTCGAGCCTGAATAAGCACAGAACGTTCCTTTTCCACCTCCGGGAGCAGAAACCTCTCCATTACCTCCCATCCCCATACCGGTTCCATTTCCTTTACCACTACCGTTACCTCCAGGTCCTCCATTACCCGGACTACCATTACCTTGTCCCATTCCGTTTCCAAGATTACCAGCCTGACGAACTGCTCCGAACAGACCTTCCAAACGAGATTGTGCTAGACCTGCCTGACGAGTAGCTTGTCCAAGTAATCCACGATAATTATTCAAATCAGCAGTACTCTTTATCTGCAATCCTCCACTGGCATTACTACCAGCCGAAGTTGCCCACTCACTATCCCTTGACTGCATCCTTATCAATTCATCAAAACTCGGCATACGTGAATTTCCCGCTTTCAAAGAACTGTACACTTCAGGGAACGATTGTCCCTTAGATAAGGACTGTTTAGCAGCACTCACAGCCAAATGACTTTGTTGAATTTCAGCCTCATAGTCACGCAACACAGCATAAAGTTCTTCTACAGAAGCATTGTCTGATGGATTTCCAGCTTGAGGAATAGCCCGTGCTTTCGATGTATCATTTGCATCAGCAGGCGCTCCCCATGGTAATTTTCTTTTTTCTACTTTCGTCAACATATCGTCTTTACGCCGTCTCATTGTTTCAGCCATCGTTTGGAACTTCTTCACCTGCTCTTCCAGATTCTTCTTGACCAAAACTTCCGACTGCTCTACCAACTGTCTGGCATAATTAGACGGTAATGCCCGTTGCGCCTGTTCCTGTTTTACCTTTTCTGTCAAACTTTTCCTGGACTTTTGATTTTTCTGCTGTTTCATTTGCAAATCCATCGCCTCTTGATCAGGAGATGGCATCATCCAAATATAGAATGCTCCTCCCGCAAAACAAATCAGCGCTATCATCCATGATAGGATAACCGTCAGACGGCTACTCCCTGTTGTAGTTTTCGTCATACGTCCTGATTCCTATATTAGTTAAGTTATAAAACTGACAAGCATCCATTACTTCTACAAAGCGTCCGAACGGAGTATGCCTGTCCATATCAATGCGAATACGCTTTCCCGGATCGGTGACACATGTCTGCCGTAATTGTTCCATCATAAAATTGGTTGAGCAAGGTTGCCCGTCCCAATAAAAGTTACCATCGGCGTCCAACCCTACAATAGCCTGCTTATCATCCGGTTTCAATTTAATGGCCGATTGTGAAGTTGGCAGATCAACAGGAATATCCCTATTTTTCACTTTCGTCATGGTAGATACCAAAAAGAATATAAGCAATAAGAACACACAATCGATCAAAGGGGACATGGAAACTTCCGGTTCGTCCTCGTTATTAAATAATGATAATCTCATAAGCTTAATATGGTTTACTCCCAAGGCGTACACGTGTATGTGTAAACCCTTGTATTTGACACTGGTCGAATATTTCTATCACTGTACTTACCGGCACAGTACGATAAGCCGTCACATCAATATTTGTCTCCACTCCCCGACTATTACGTAAATCAGAAAGAAAAGCACTTAAATCTTTCACAGGCAAGTAAGTGCTTTCACCAGAATAGGCATCGTGTCCTACTACCTGATACACATTCTCCTTCTCATCTACTGAGATAATCACCGCTTCCTCACCCGCCCGTGTAGTGGAAAGGCTTGAAGTCATTGTAGGAAGTGTCAATGGAATCTGCATCTCCCATTTTTTCATCATCGTAGTCACTAAAAAGAAAATAAGCAACAGAAACACACAGTCTATCAAAGGAGACATTTGCACTTCTACTTTATCATCGTCATCATAATTCAGTCTCATGCTTTTCCTCCTTACTATCCAGGTACAATTTGGTTATCACTTCTTCAACTTCAACCTCAACCAATGAAGCCATACGCATAATGCGATTTTTGATAATAAAATATAAAGCAATGGCAGGAGCTGCTATAATCAAACCGGCAGCGGTTGTTATCAATGCTTTGGAAATAGAATCAGACAAGATAGAAGCACCACCTTCATCGCCATATAAAGCAACCAAACCGAATGCTTCGATCATACCTACAACAGTACCTAACAGACCAATTAACGGAGCCAATGAAGCAATAACAGAAAGAGGATAAATACGTGCTAAATGCGTACGAATATCACGTGCAGCCATGTCACCCGCTGTTTGGCTTACAGCTTCACGTCCGGCTTTTACATGCTCGAAAATAAAACGTAGCGAATTGGCCAATGTGGAAGGATATTTATCACATGCAGCCAACGCTCCTTTCAAATCTCCATTTATCAAACATTCATTGACACTTTTACACAAAGGTTTCGGAGCCAAACGGCCTTGACGCGAAGTAATCAATCGCTGGATAGCAATTACAAAAGCAATCACTCCCAATAAATACAACGGATACATCATTGAACCACCTGCCTTGATCTGTGCTCCCCAGTCAATTTGTACCCCCTGATCGACTGCAATACTATCTGATACCGCCTCATTATACATCAATTCATCATCTTCCTCCACTACAGGTACAGCAGTAGCAATTTCACTCGGAAGTACTTTCGGAGCATTTTTTATATCATCCTGCGTTTTTGCCAAAAAAATCTCATCAAAACCCGCATCACGTCTTTCAGGACAGATAAATGACATTCCGGTTAATGTAATGTTACCGAAATCCTTCCAAAGATCGCGTGTCATCACCATCCAATGCCCGGGCTTGTCACCAAGATTAAGGCCAGTCAACTGATTAATTAGATCCTTCGGTTCCCCGGCAATATATGTAAAATCATATTTCTTTCCTTTCTGATTAACAGACTTTTCAGATACATGAAATTTCATGCCAATTTGTTCTCCTCCCCATTTTACCCATGCAAAGGTGATATAACGATATTCACCCGGCCCAGGATTTTCACGAATGGGAATAGATAGTCCGGTCAGCTCTGCCGGACTTTTAGAAGCATTTACATATATATAGTTCTCGGATTTCTTAGAATACCCTCCATCGCGTACAAATTTACTATCCGGCTTTGTCCATTGAGCACCATCCGGCAGTTTAGTACTAAACAGTTCGTATAGTCCTTTACCGGATTTACCATTCGTTTGTGCCGAAAGCGGGGTAGCAAACAACAGTGTTGCTCCCAATATACATACACCTACTATCCCTTTCTTTAAACCAGATTTCATTTTTGTGTAATTCATGTCTATTCTTTTTTATTATTAATTTTAAATTTATAGCCAACGAAAGTCATCGAACTAATTCACAGTGGCAAAGTTCTTAAAAATAATAGAGAAACGGGTATTCTAATCATTCAAAAAGTTCCAAATCTTTGGTATACGACTTTATATGGAGTCTGATAATCATTCAAAGAGGTTCAAAAATAAATCATGTCTGAATCTTCCTTCATAAACAGTTGTTCATATGCTATAAATTAAAAGGTCATCTATCCTAATAATAGACGACCTTTTTAAAACTAACCGAACATCATATCAATATCATCCAAAACCAACTTTTTCAATCAGTAAAAAATGATGATCTTTTATAATATCATAAAGAATCTAATATCAATTTTATAGAATCTCTTTTGAGTTTCCTTTACTATTAAATGAGATGAAACGGAACACGGTTTCACTCTTTCCCGCTTCATTCAATCCCCCAAAGCAGAAATAGCATACACGAGATGACCTGACTTCATCATCCCGTTCGATAATTTGATTGTCTTTTTAACAGGTTTCCGAGGAACGGTGCGCAAAGCCCTCATGATAGTGAAAACGGAATCCACCGCCGCTCTCCGAATCTTGTCATTGCTTTTTCCGGGGTAACGATCCAAAACCTCCCGCATCAGCGTGTTTTGATAATTTCTCATGATTTGAGAACTCTTTGTATAACCTTCAGAGTCCTGCGTAGTAGCCCTCAAACTATCCGCCACCAATTTTGTACGCGGTTGTTTTAGCAGTTCCTGTGCAGTCGTCAGTTTGAAAATGTTATTTTCCATCCTCTTCAGGCATTTCACCAATTCTTTCTTCTCTTCCGTTTTAACATCGCCGGTCTGAATATTCATTAAAGCGTCCGCTTGCTCTTTTAATCGAGTAAGTTTCTCCAAATATTTACCCCGCAATGCTTCGTATGACATGCCGCCGCGCTCGTCTTTATACAATTCACGATCCAACGCTCTATATTCTTCTGATATTTCTTGCGGAACTTGGGCGTACACACCGTTAGTGCCCCATGAGAGCAAAACCAATAAACTAAAGATAAAGATCATCTCTTTCATATTCCTGTTGTTTAAGTTATTAATAAATTTATAGTAATATCTAGATATTTGCAATAACAGTTATTGGAATTACTCCCAATCATAATAGGAATCATATTCATCTTCAGAACAATCTCTCCTTTCCACTCCGTATTTAAAGATTTTACCACTCATATCCACATCATGCCCTCCACATAACTTTGCTGTATCATAATTATACACAAATGCAGGAACAGCATATTTCAGTTTATCATAATTAATCAGATTGGATAGCAAAATGGAATAAGAACCTCTTTAATCTCGTTATCAAAAAAATAAGTTTGTTCCATATATAGTATCTTTTATAAATAAGCAATCGCATTATGAATTTCGAATATACAAAAATAAGCCATTTCTTTCGTAAAATCATAAAAAGAGAAGAATATACCGGACAATCAAAAATACTATCATTCAACAATTTAAGTTCAAATACGTCCTAAAAGTTGGACAAAAAAATATGTTCTTCAACAGAAATTGTATCACCTCCTTATAAGAACTTAGTAAAACCACTTCCCAATTACCACGTATTCATTCATGTCAATATTTTATTATATATTCATCAAAATTAGACAGTGTCTGATATCTATTTACATTTAATAGTTTTTTTAATCTATTCCTACTCCTTAATACAGATTCCTCCTTAATCCCCAGTAAGGTTACAATCTCCCGATTGGAGAACCTCAAACGAATCAAACAGCATAAACATAACTCCCTCTGTCCAAGTTGTGGATATGCATACAATAAACGCGAATAAAATCGGTCCGAGATCATATCCGAAAAATAAAAAAGTTTTTTCCATTCTTCTACTGAGCAATTTAATATTATAGTAGAAGTATTCTTCTTCAATAATATATAAAAATGAAACGCCTCAATATCAGACTCTGTAATTACATTATTCACAACTAAAGGAAGTCCTTTAAAAATCAACCGAAAACGCTTCACATCCATTTCCAGGTCATTTTTAGCTTTTATTTCTTTTACAAGCTCCTTTTTTATTTTTTCGATCTCCATTCTTGCCAATAACTCACATTCTTTTCTTATATGTATTTCTCTATATTGTCTATAAAAAACAACTAATATAATCATTACCAATACCAAGTTTATCCAATACGCATTAGATGTAACAACATTATTCCAATCATCAAATGTCATTTGTTCCTAAAAATTTTATAAATATACAATATTGTTATTTATTAGAATTATCGTGCAAATATCCTGAAAATATTACTCCAATAAGTACCCATATCATTCAAAAAGGTTCATTTTTCAATCTGACATTCAATTTAAACAAAATAAATAAAATCTCTTCACCCTTCACAGCACCTTCCTATAGGGCAATAGCGGGTGAAGGGACCTCCTTCACCACCAAGTTCACACTCCTCAAACCGATATTACCCGATATACATTTCCAAACTTAGTATGTTTACGTTCTATCCCTACCGCTACCAATATTTGCGCCAAACTTGCCGGATTGGCACCACGCATAGCTGCAGGATTCCTCTTTTTTAAACATTGAAATATATCAGCCGCAGAAAGAAGATCACACTCCTCTTCTCTTTCTGCCGGTCGATAACAAGCACGCAGTACATCTTCCACTGGTCCTTGACGGTAAAACGCCATATTGTTCCTTTGCAATTCCTGTTCTTCTTCTTTCGTAAACCAATAACGTTGACCTGACAAGATTGCCACTTTCAATTGTGAATAAAGTTGTTCATATTCAATCGCTTCACAATCAATAGGGCGCTCTACTTCCACGCAAATAAACCTGCGGCTACCAGTCGGGTCAGTAAGCAAATCTTTCCTGTTAGACGTACCAATAAAAGAAGCAATACGAGGCAAGGAGCGGTAATTTTTCTGATATGCTTTGCATAGCCTCAATGAAGACATCTGCATCAGATTCTTCAACAATGGCATTTTCGCAGGAGAAAACTTATCAAATTCATCCAAATTGAGAAGTCCCATCTCCGCCAGTCTACGCTCCACATTTCCCTGACTTGTTAAATCCACCTTATCCATATAATAACACCGAAGCACAGGAGGAAGCAAAGATTTACAAAAAGTAGATTTAAAATATCCCTGTTCCGTACTGATGAGCAAGGGAGCAACACTATTCGCATGATCTCCCATTACCCCCATCCATTGTGCCGTCATCCCCAGCATCCAAATGCGGAATCCTTTTTCCCATAACGGATTTTCCGAAACCCGTCGTGCCAATGCGGACACACGGTCTATCCCATCCCACTCAGGTAATTCATCCAGATAAAGCCTGAAAGGATGATATTCAGCTATGCGGGTAGAATAAATACAACGTGACAGATCACGATCCCAGCATCCAATACCGGCCTCATGCGCTTCAAGGCAGAAAGTGTTCAACACACGTTGATTTACAGGCTGAAGTCCCTCGTTCATCCGTTCCAACAAACGAAATTCAGTTTCTTCCGTCAGAACATTATAACGGAAATCATAATGAGATTTCAAAAAAAGGTCTACACTTGCAGTCAAATTTTTCGCTTTAGAAAGTGAGCCCTTCTCTTTTATTTCCTTCCTATCTTTAGACACCTCATAACAACTAACCGAAGACTTTGATATTTCTTCCAGTAATCCTTCACACTCTCCGCTTTTACAAAAGCGGTTTACAAACTTCTGCCATAATGAAAGCAGCACACTTTTCTTGTCCATAAAATTTCGTTTTTAGTATTTAATGGATGCGAATATAATATCCGGAATATGGGATTTACAACTTTTTAATCCCTTCATTTTTATAAAAATGAACTTGGCGTTTTACCTTATTGTTTCTTGTTTATCTCCTAATTAAACCTTATCTTTGATGCGGACATTTATTATTTATCACAATAATGATAATATCTTATCACAGTAATGACATATACATATCACATTAATGATACAGGGCAGACGCATTATATTTTTTACTATCCCACTCCTGTTTTCATTCTATTTATATGATTGATTATTAACTTATTAATTCTTTCTTATTTCGACTATTTTCCTTATCTTTATAAGATATTATAAAACATAAACTAACATGAAAATAGGGATAATTGACCTTTGTAAACAAATAGAAGATCCTAGAATGAACCGTAAAAAAGTCCATAAAATGGAAACCATCGTCTATATATCCATTGCTGCTGTAATTTGTGGTGCCCAATCCTGGAATGAGATTGAGGAATTTGGCAATGCCAAAATTGCTTTTTTCAAAAGTCGCATACCTAATCTGGAGTTCATCCCCAGCCATGATACTTTTAATAGATTCTTTAGCATCATAAAGCCCGAATATTTTGA
>CDZC01011731.1_pt1 | contig 63231 bp, 91 predicted proteins | sample 557371 | NCBI WGS metagenome assembly CDZC01 (sample SAMEA3182085, study PRJEB8094) | gut metagenome | biome: human; feature: gut; material: Stool; isolation source: human stools | place: Canada | collected 2013-01-21
GGCCCTATATTCAGATGCTTTTTCGTTTTCCGGCATGCCGTTTTACCGGGCTGCGCCTGCCGGCGGGACAGTCTCTGGAGGAACGTTCTCTGGCGGGACAGTCTCTGCCGGAACGTTCTCTGGCGGGGCTGTCTCTGCCGGAACCTTCTCTGCAGCGTCCCTCTCTGTCTCCAGCGCCGCCCTGGACTGGGATATACGCTGGTCCTCTTCCTCTGCTTCCTCCGGAGTAAGCAGCCCGCCGTAGTGATAACTGACCCCTGCATCCCAGAGAATCCACTGGTCATAGCCTGCATCGTAGACAGCCTGTATCTGCTGCCTCACCTGTTCATCGCCATATTTAATATAATGTTCCAGATAGGACGCAGTAAAGTCCTGAAGCCACGGCCTTACCACGGCCTGCGGCGCATCCTCCTTTGCGGATGCGGCCAGAAGCTCCCTGGAACCATTCAATGCATTTAATATTGTATCATACGGCTGGGTATCCGGATACTCTATTCCAAAATTTCCCGGTCCGTAGTGGGATGGATAAATCATGGGGCATATATAATCCAGCTGCTCCGCCATGTCCTCATATTCCTGGCCCACGGCAGCCGCATCCTCCTCGCTGCGCATAATGGTGCCGAATACATCGGCCGACACAAAGAGTCCTTCCTTTGCCAGCTCATCATGGGCATAGCCTATGAATTCCGTAATAGCCTGGGTCTTATTGCGTCCCTGGGTATCCGCGTCGTCAAAAACAACATCATTCATGGTCTTGTCCACGGCAAACCGGATATAGTCGAACTGAATCTCGTCAAATCCCGCTTCGCCTGCCTTTTTCCCCACCTCAATCAGATAATCCCAGACTTCCTTCTTATAAGGATTTACCCATGCAAGGCCTTTATTATCCCGGTAAATCTTGCCGTCAGCCACATGCAGGCTCCACTCCGGCTTCTGTTCTGCAAGATAGGGATCCCTGAACGCCACCACCCTGGCTATGGTATAGATTCCATGCTCCTTAAGCTTTGCCATAAGCGCAGGCATGTCCTGGATAAAAACCTGGCAGGCCCCTATCTCATTTACCGTAGGGGAATCCATGGCATAGGTGATCCTTCCCTGGTCATCCTTCACATCAATGACCACTGCATTGAGCTCCGTCCTGTCGACCTCCTCAATGATCTTATCCATCATATCACCGGTACCGGCTACATAGGCGGATACATAGATGCCCTTTACCTTTACCGGGTTTCTGGGCGGATATGTGGAAATGGTAATGACCTGGGAATCAGCCGCCTCTGCCTCCTGGGTCTCCTGCCCGTTCTGGGCCCCTGATGCCTCAGACTGCACAGACTCCTCCTGGGCTCTGGTCATCTCCTTTGCCGGTTCATACCGGGAACATCCTGTCATTGCAAGGATTAATATGCCTGCTGCTATCCACCTTTTCATACGTAACCTCTGTCTTTCCCAATTATCTTATGATTCCTGGAAATTCCCATTTCCATTCTTAATCTATATCAAAAAGGCAAATGCCTGTAAGTTCAGTGAATCAGACCTAAACATCCGTTCGTTCCCACTATAATACCATATTCTCCCTGTTTTGTATATAAAATATGACTTTTTTGTTACAAATTCATTAATTTCTCCCACTTTTTGTAAATACTCACATCTCCCCAACATCAAAAAGCGCCCGGACAGGGGCTGTATGCCTTTGTCCGGGCGTGTGCCGGGCCGGCCAGGGGCCGGACCGTGTTTCTTATAGATTCTTATATTCTCTCGTATTTTCTTGATTTAAATGTGTCTAAGCCTCTGCCAGATGTTTCTGAAGGGCAGCCCTTACAGCACCCTTGCCTGCAATCAGCTCAGAGAAAATGCTCTCCACATATTCGCCCAGCCCTGCCTCATACAGGTCCACTCCGAATATCTTGGCATCGCTTAAAACAGGCTGAAGCACTTCGTGTACATTGCACGGCTCTCCTACCTTTACGCCCTGCAGCTTCTCAGCCAGTCCCTCATACATGGGGTCCGGGCTTACGGCAAAGGTATTGCCCTCATCATCTACCCCCAGCAGGTAACGGCACCATCCTGCCTGAACCATGGGTATGAACTTAAGGGACTTCACATCCAGCTCAGGCCTTGCCATGTATTCCTTAATGGTCTCACCGAAACGGATGGACAGCTTCTGGGATGTGTCGCAGGCAATTCTCTGTGGCGTATCAGGCATAAAAGGATTGGGCACGCGGATCTGCAATACCTCGTCAATAAACTTCTTAGGAGAAAGAATGCCGGGATCCGTAACCACAGGAAGACCTTCTTTGTAACCGATGATTTCCACCAGCTTCACCAGGTCTGCGTCCTTCATCTCCTCGCTGATCTTGGTGTAGCCCAGGAGACAGCCATATACAGCCAGGGTGGTGTGAAGGGGATTCAGGCAGGTGCACACCTTCATGCGCTCCACCTTTTCTACGGTATCCCTGGTAGTAAACATGACGCCTGCATGCTCCAGCCTGGGGCGTCCGTTGGGGAACGCATCCTCAATCACCAGGTATTCCGCTTCCTCTGCATTGACAAAAGGAGCCACATATGTGTTCTTGCTGGTGACAATGCTCTCTGTATCTGTAAAGCCTGCCTCCTCCAGCATCTTCTTGACGCTGTCATCCGGACGTGGGGTGATTTTGTCAATCATGCTCCACGGGAAGGAAACATGCGCCGGATTCTCAATATACTCCAGGAATCCGCTGTCAGCCTTTCCGTTCTCTGTCCATGCCTTTGCATAAGCGTCCACAGCCGCATACAGCTTATCGCCGTTGTGGGAACAGTTATCCATGCTGACCAGGGCCAACGGAGCTGCGCCATGGGTATATCTCCAGTAACACAGGGCGGAGAGCTTACCGATATAACTGTCTGCCTGTTCCGGACCAGCCTCAAAATCAGCCTTTACGTCCGGGCGGAAGGACCCGTCTGCCGAAGTGATGCTGTAGCCCTTTTCTGTGATGGTGAAGCTGACCATCTGCAGGGTTTTACTGGCAAAAATATCCTTTAAACAGTTCCAGTCCTCCGCATCCTGGCGATCCACGGTCAGGGACTGGGCAAGGCTTCCAATCACAGTTTTCTCAATGGTTCCATTGGCTTTCAGTGTGACCAGGAGGCTTAAGTCATCCTGAGGCCTGTATGCCTTTTTGATGATTTCATAGTCATAACCTTCTGCCACGATGATTCCGGTCTTTTCAACACCATCGTTCAGCAGCTTCTGCTGACACGCTGCAGGAAATGCGCGGAAGATATTGCCTGCACCGAAATGTACCCACTGCGGACACTCTCTGGTAGCTGCCTTCATCGCTTCTCTGTCAAATTTTGGAAGTTCTATTTCTGCTGCTTCCCACTCTTCCTTATTCCTCAGTTCACTGTCTAATAAATGCATAACCATTCCCTCCTGTGTTTGTTGATTTCATGATTTAATATTACCACCCTGAGGGTGAATAATCCATATCCCTTTTTGTTCAATACATTGCAAAACTTGCTGTCAGCAACCCCGTGATTTGTCAAAAACAATGAGACCTGGTTTTACCGCATCAAAAAAGACCAGCATCTGCGCCGGTCTCTCCTCATAACTGCTGAACCTCAAAAAATACTGCATCGTCACTGAATCACCGCTGATACATTGGAATTCTCTGTCTGGTCAAACAAATCATCCCCGTTAGCCGCCATTGCATTTACCAAAATCAGCATCGCCGCAAGCATGGCCCACGCAAAGCCGCCCAGTACCTTCCTGACTTTCATTCTACTCTGCCTCCTGGATTCATAAGCCTGATAACTGAAAATTACATGCTTAATTTCACTCCGTTATCCCATTATACAAACTTTTATGAAAAAAGCAAGTCCTTTTCCTCTTACACTGTCTTACATTTTCCTTAAAAGCCCTATATTTCAATGGATTTTACTAAATTAGAATTTTTTTCCATAAGGGGAAAACAACCTGATTCCAGCGTTCTTTAGATAGATTCTAAGGAAAATGAAGGGCAATGGGCAATGGATTTTGTCCGCCTGACATATGTCCATCCCCTCTCCCCTTACGGCTAAAATGGAATTTTTCACCTTTTTTGTAGGCAAATTCTGCATATCCGGGATATGAGCCATTTTTTTAGGTAAACTGAAATTACCTTATTTTTCTATCTATATAATATACACGTAAGAAAAGAGGATACACCGTGATTACATATGAACCTTTTTGGAACACGCTCAAGAATTCTGATGAATCCACCTATACCTTAATCTATAATCATAACCTGTCAAGCTCCACCATAGACAGACTCCGGAAAAACAAGCCGTTAAGCACCACAACGCTCAATGACCTCTGCCGCATTCTGGACTGCGACATCAATGACATCATATCCTACCAACGTTCTGAAAGTGACCAGTTTCTTTAGAAGGGACACATACTTTCCTTCCTCCTTACCCGGTTTTTGGAGATGATTTGCTCCAGGCCTAATTGCCTTGGACCGCTGCGCTGCGAACAGCAATGGCTGAAGCCATTTCTATCACAGCATCCATACTGTCCCTGGCATCATCCTCCCAAAGTTCATAGAACACACCCTCATGCTCCCAGGAAACCAGTATACCGTGGATATCGGAATTTTCCACTGTTTTTTGGATTGTCATTTTCACCAGTTTCTCTCCTGCCCAAACCTCCTGCTGCAGAGTCCCCTCCTCGTCAAGGACGTAGTATTCCGAGGGGCCGCCTCCTGCCTCCAGGGAAGCCCAGGCCATGGCATCAGACTGTGTGTTTTCATCATGAAACTGAATCTGTACGGTATGCTCATCCTTCTGAATTATAACAGGGCTGCTGCATACCGTTACGTCATCCGGCAGCTTCAGACGCAGAACAGGGGCTTTTGCAGCTTCCTGCTCCGGGATATGCTCCGTGGTATGCTCCGATGCAGTCCCTTCCTCTGTTTCAAGCTCTGTCTCATGCCTTGTTTCATGCCCTGTTTCATGCCCGTTCTCATACCCTGTTTCAGACTCTGTTCCGGACTCTGTGACCCCGCTCACCGCGGTCTGCTGTCCTGCTGACACAGATGTCGCCGTCTCCTTCTGCGCACCTGTGCCGGGCGAGCACGCGCCAAGGCCAAGGCTTGCCGCAGCCGCGGCGGCGGCAAAATATAAAATGTATTTCTTTTTTCTCATATTGCAGCTCCTTTTAACCTGTTTGTACTTTCGGCTCATTTATGAGCTTAACGCCTTTGTACCTTTAAAAGCCATGAATCTGTTCGTTCTGTGTATCTACAGAATACCATATTTTTATATTACATGCCTCATTTTTTTATTCGTAAATTACTCCTTCCGCCCAAAGAAGTCCTTATCAAAAAAAGCCTGCCCGCAGGCACCCCGGGCAGACTTAAAAATTCATTTAACAAACTCTTTCTTATTCATATATAAAACCGCTGAGTTCATAGACACTTACAGTTCCGCAGCACTTCCCTTTTATCCGCATACCAGGACGGTCACCGTACACCCTTGTGGTAAAGACCTCCAGTCCATCATTTACAAATATTTCCAGCGAAGTGGTGTCTGAAAATATGCGCAGGTCCGTAAGCTGTTCCAGTAAAACACTGCGTCTTGTCCTGCCGCTTCCGCTGTTTCCCATGTCCAGGGTCAGCAGGCCATTTTGATAGGACAATGTGACATCATCCCTGATGGCCAGGCACATATCACTGCAGGACTCCATGGATAAACACGCCTCGAACACAAGTCCTGTTTCCACACCCTTCCCAAGCTCCCAAAAATCATAATCCCTTCTGTCCCGGCGAAGCTCCTTCATTTCCTCCAGAGGCTGCTGTAAAAGACGTCCTTCCCTCATATGAAGGAGGCGCGGCATAGTAAGGGCATGCTGCCATCCGGCTTTTACCGTCGGATTGGTATATTCTGCGTCCGGTATTCCCATCCAGCCTATGAGAATGTGCCGCCCCTGCTCGTCCAGAAAGGTCTGAGGCGCATAAAAATCAAAGCCCCGGTCCACCATTCCGGGAAACTGCGAATTCAGCCTGATGGTATTTTCCCTAAAATCATAGTCCAGACAAAAGACCGTGCACTGATGCACATTCTGATACTCTGTTCCCATGGGCTTCACCCCCTGGGGGCAGCAGACCAGGCAGAGCTGGCCGTCCAGACAGAACAAATCAGGGCATTCCCACATATAGCCAAATGTTTGTTCCGTCGTAATTCTATTAAAATACTCCCAATTTGTTAAATCCATTGACCGGTACACAAGGACCATTCCCTTGCTCAGGGCATCCCTGGCCCCCAGTACCATATAGTAATACTCCCCTTTTTTAAAGACCTTGGGGTCCCTTATGTGACAGCTCATGTCAGCCGGATAATCCTTGTGGTTCATGACCAGTTCCTTGGCAGAAAAATGATATCCGTCCCTGCTTGTAACATGAATGGTATTGCTCACCCGGCCGCTCATAATATAATCGTAATCATCCCTGTCAAACAGCTTTACATTGCCTGTGTAAAAATAATGGATGGTCTTATCCTCCACATAAGCAGAACCGGAATATACGCCATGGGCATCCAGGTCCTGGTCCGGAAAAAGCGCCGGCTCCTCCTGTTTATAGTGAATGAAATCCCGTGTGGTATAGTGACCCCAGAGCTTAATCTCCCCTGTGGGCTCAAAGGGTGTATACTGATAATAAATATGGTACAGTCCCTGAAACTGGCAGAGCCCATTGGGGTCGTTCAGCCAGCCGGTTTCCGGCATCAGGTGGTAGGCCAGGCGGCTTTCATCCGCCCTGACCCTTTCCCTGTAATCCCGGTTGTCCCGGTACCATGCTTCATAGTCCTCCCTGAGGACCTTCTCATATTTCTTCAAGCTGCTTCCTCCTCACCACTGCTTTCTTCAGGCGGCATTCTTCTCACCACTGCTTTCTTCAGGCGGCTTTCTCCCTACCTGCGCAGCATGTTTATGCCGTCTTAACTGTCTTAACCGCTTTCACCGCCAGGTCCCCGCTGTCCGCCAGGATATACGGTCACATCCAGATTTCCGCCCTCAGGCAGAATCATCATAGTCTGCGGATTCATTCCCTTTTCCCGAATCAAATCCAGGTCAGCGGCAATAAGCTTATGGCCCTTCTTTACCTTATCCCCCTGTGCCACAAAGGCCTCAAATCCCTGCCCATCCAGCTGTACTGTATTGATTCCGATATGAATGAGCACTTCCACGCCTGTCTCAGATGTAATTCCCACCGCATGCTTTGTCGGAAACAGCAGGCTTATGGTGCCGTCGCACGGCGCACATACCATGCCCTCAGCCGGATTGATGGCCACGCCGTCCCCCAGGGCCTTGGATGCAAAAACCTCATCTGCGGACTGTCCCACATCCAGGACCTGCCCTTTCATGGGGACATAAAGTTCAGTGATGATTTCCCGGGACTGCTCTATTACCTGTGGCATTTCGATTTTTCGGGATATTTCCACGTCCGAGGCTGTTTCCGTTCCCTCAGCCCTGCCTGCATCCTTTTTCTCCGGGCCGTCCTCCCTGCCAAGAGCAAACTTTTTCCAGAACACCATGGTAAGGGCAAAGGAAACGCCCATGGACAAAATGATTCCAATGGCAAAATTCATATAGTGGTCAGGCTTCATGGAGATAAAGCCCGGAAGTCCTGCCGCGCCCAATGCCTGAGCCAGTGTCTTGGTGGCTGCCAGATAAGCGCTTCCTGCCGCCGATCCGGCCATGGCTGCATAGAATGGATACTTCAGTTTCAATGTCACACCAAACATGGCTGGTTCCGTAATGCCTAACAAGGCAGAAATACCGGATGCAGAGCAGATGGACTTCATCTTGTCATTCTTTGTCATAAGAAGCACTGCCAGGACCGCGGCGCCCTGGGCCACATTGTTCATGCTGGCTGTTGAGAAAATGAAGCTTCCGCCTGTATGGGCGCTGTCGGCCAGCAGCTGTGTCTCAATGGCAATAAAGCTGTGGTGCATGCCGGTCATGGTAATAGGAGCATATGCAAATCCAAAGAGTGCTCCGCCCACAGGTCCCAGAGTATTATAGAGCCATGTGATGCCTGAGGCCAGCAGATTGCCGGCTTCCCTCAGCGCAGGTCCCACGCAGATAAAGGTCAGGAAAGAAGTTACCAGGATGGATAAAAGTGGGGTTGTCAGATTATCCAGCCAGGACGGCGTAACCTTGTGAAGCCGTTTCTCGATATTGGCCAGAATCCAGGAGACAGCCAGAACAGGAAGAACAGTTCCCTGATATCCGATGGCAGCTATCTGAAAACCAAAGATGTCCCATACAGGAGGCTGTGCCAGACCAATCTGGTATGCGTTCAGTAAATCCGGATGGACCATAATCATGCCCATGGCCGCCCCTAAAAACGCATTTCCTCCAAACTTTCTGGTTGCGCTGAATCCAATCAGTACCGGCAGAAAGGTAAAGGGTGCGTTTGCAAAGGTGTTGATGGCCGAAGCCAGTCCCTGCCACATGGGGTACAGCTCAATCATTGACTGCCCGTTTACAAGCGGGGACGTCAGAAGGTTGTTAAGTCCCATAAGAAGACCGCCTGCCACAATAGCGGGAATGATGGGCACGAAAATGTCACTGAGCATCTTGATGAAACGCTGGACCACATTTCCCTTCCCCTCTTCTTTTTCCTCCGGCTTTTCCTCCAATGTTCCCAGCTGCTTCTGTACTTCATCGCAGACCATATTCACAATACCGGAACCAAATATGATCTGGAACTGGGATTGTGTGAGAAACACTCCCTTTACCCCTTCCAGGTCACTGATTGCCTCCTCGTTTCGCAGCCCGTTATCCCTGAGCTGAAAACGAAGTCTGGTGGCACAATGGGTAACTGACTTAATATTGTTTTTTCCGCCTACGTACTTGATGACCAGACTTGCCGTCTTTGCATAATCCATCATATTCCTTCCCCTCTTCTTACTATGATTTCCCTTTGCTTTTTGGTATCGGTTCCACAACTATATAATAGGGCATTCAGCCCTTAATGTCAATGTTTTATTGGCACCGGTTCCATTTTTGAGCGTAAAAAAATCGTCTCTGAATTTGTGCACTTTTCACATATCTTCTTCTATTTCTCCCTGCATGCTTAAAAATCACTTTGTTCTTTGACGCTGTGACCTTCTATCATTGTGTAATCCACTATCTGCTTTTTTGGCACCGGTTCCCGATGTATCATCTTAAGTATGGTTTCAGCCCCCAGATAACCCAGACCATAGGAATCAAAACGCAGGGTGGTCAGGTCCGGCTTTAACAGAGTGCTTTCATCATATCCGCCAAATCCTGCCACGGAAACATCCTCGGGAATCCTTAATCCTCTCTCCCCCAAAACATGGTACGCGCCAAAAGCCAGGCGGTCCGTGGCACATATGATTGCATCTACCGGACCCTGGTCCATCATTTCCTCAGCCATGCGGATTCCGCTGGCATAGCTGTAATCCCCGGCAGCCGTGACCACATCCTTAATGCCCCATTCTTTCAGGCCGTCCATCACGCCCTGCTTGCGGTTGATACCCACGGCCACATCCAGGGCAGACACTCCCATATACCCAACCCGGGCCGGACGGGCCTTTGCCACACGGACTCCCATGGCCTTTCCTGCCCCGTAATCATCGTGGACAATGGAAATTCCCCCGTCATAGTCCTGTGCCAACACCACCACAGGCACAGGGCTTCCCTGTATCAGCTTACGGTGCGCCTCTGTTATGGTAATGGCGCTCAGTATGATGCCGTCCACCTTCAGCGTAATCAGTCTCTGAATATTCTTAAGCTCCAGGTCCACACTGTGGTCCGAATCCTTAATCAGCGTTTCATACCCCTGTTCCCTCAGGTAGCGTCCGATACTGGTCACCACACGGCTGGACACTTTTGAATTCAGGGTGGGAAGGACCACTCCAATCACATTGCTTTCCTTGGCCTTTAACCTGGCAAATGTATTGGGTTCATAATTATACTCCCTTATGATTTCCTGTATCCGTTCCCTGGTGGACTCTCTTACACTGCCTCCGTTAAAATATCTGGACACCGTACTCTTGGTAACCCCTGCCATATTGGCAATATCATCCATGGTAATCTTTCCTGATGACATATCCATCCCTTCACTTTCATTTGCTGTGATTATACTGATTGCAGCGGAAGCACAACAGACGCAGACTCCCAGTACGCCCTGCAAAGCGGGTATTGACAGCTGCGTCTGCTTCCCTGTTATCTCTTGTGTATTAGTATATCAAAACCGCGGCATTCTGTCCTCCATTATCATAAAATAACTGCACTGTGCCACATTACCCCGGTCTGTTTTCATGCCAAATCTCAGACAATCTGGCTTCCGAAGGGCATCAGGGCCAGTTTCGCCAGCTTGAACTGCTGCAGCCCAAAAGGTATGCCCACGATGGTAATACAAAGCAGTACTCCGATGATGGCTGACTCAATGGCCAGGGGCAAACCGGAAACCAACAGCCAGATAATATTCAGAAGCAGGGACGCCGCTCCCCCGCCGTAGACCACTTCCTTTCCAAAGGGAAAGAAACTCAGGCCCGCAAACTTAAAACACTGCAGTCCCACCGGTATTCCTATGATCGTTATGCACCACAGGCAGCCTGTCAGGAGCCAGGATAAGCCGCTTATACATCCGCCGAATATAAACCATAATACATTTCCAAGACATCCCATATACCTTACCTACCTTCCTGTTCTGTTTCCAGTGTCTGCCTCATCTCCTGGAGACGTTTCCTGATACCGCTCACCTGACGTCTGGCTTCCCTGACCTGGTTCAGAGCATCCCCTATTTTAGACTGCACCATCCAGTCAGCTATGACACCGTCAAAAAAGTAATCGGCAAAGGTCAGAAAACTTCCCACATCCATCTTTAAATCCCCGGTCAGGTTTACATCCAGCAATTCTCTCTTTAATCTGCGCAGATGTCCCCTTGCCTCATTCATGGCTGCCTGGGCCTCATCCATCCGGTTATGCTTAAACATGGTGCTGAAAAATCCGCCGCCCAGCATATCCCAGATTCCCCAACTGCTTGCCTTCTGCAGCAGTTCCTCCGCCTTTTGCAGGCTCATGGAAGCCATATCTGCTGCCATTAATGCCTCACTGATTTCCTGTTGTCTGCTTTTTCTCTCCATTCTTTTCTCCTTTCTGCGATAAACAATACCTTGCCGTTGTGCGAGGCAGGTATTACCGCCAGCATTGCATCATAGAAAAAAAGACCTTTATGGTGGCTGGCTCCCTGCCACAATAAAAGTCTTGCACATTTCATTTTATACGGGTGCCTCCGGCACCGAGATGACGATTTAAAATCCACCTTCTGGTGGTTCGCTACTCCCTTTTATTGGAACTGATTATAGCATGCTGTATGATGAATGTCAAATACGATATGCTGAAGAATCTATTACATTTTTCTTAGCTGTTTTCTTAGTTATTTTCTTAGTTGTTTTCTTAGCTGCCTTCTCAGCGGCCTTCTTCCGTCAGTGCATTACAATTGTTTTCCTTGATGCACTCCCAAGTCGTCGTTCCATAGCAAATGAATGTGTGATATAATTTACTAAATCAAATCGGAAACAGAGGAGGTCAAAAAGTGAAAACAATTGGGCTGATTGGCGGAATGAGTTGGGAAAGTACAGTTTCATACTACCAGATTATAAATGAGGAAGTTAAGAGACGGCTTGGCGGACTTCATTCTGCAAAGGTTATTCTTTACAGTGTGGAATTTGACGAGATCGAAAAATGTCAGTCAGACGGTGACTGGAAAAAGAGTGGTGACATACTGGGAACGGCAGCTAAAAGCTTAGAAGCTGCAGGTGCGGACTTCATTCTGATCTGCACAAATACAATGCACAAGGTAGTTCCTCAAATCGAATCCATGATACAGATTCCGATTATACATATAGCGGATGCCACCGCGCAAGAGCTTCTGGCATGTCAGATTCGGAAAGTGGGCTTGTTGGGCACAAAATATACGATGACACAGGATTTTTATAAGCAGAGGTTAATTGACAGAGGTATAGACGTTATCACCCCGGATGCCGCGGATATTGATATTGTGAATGATATTATCTTCCATGAACTCTGCGTAGGTAATATCAGGGAAGAATCCCGCAGACAATTCCAGGTAGTCATTGATAATTTAAAGGCAAAGGGAGCCCATGGTGTTATCCTTGGCTGTACTGAAATCGGACTTCTTATACATCAGACCGATTCTTCACTGCCTGTTTTTGATACCACCGTGATACACGCAAAACAGGCCGTTGAACTGGCATTAGAGGTTTAGTTTCCTTTATTTAAAATTAAATCTGATGGTTTAGACAATGAAGCAAACCGGCAAAGCGGGGGATATAAAACAATGGACAACTGGTTTACAATAGATAAAACAGACTCAAATACCTACATTATCAGTGAATACCGGCATTGGGAGGAAACGCACTGCTATTTGCTGAACGGAAGGGAACGAAGCTTGCTTATTGACACAGGACTTGGTATTTCAAACATATTTGATGAGGTCGTAAAACTCACGGACAAGCCCATTACGGCAGTTGCAACGCATATTCATTGGGATCATATTGGAGGACACAAATATTTTCCGGATTTTTACGCTCATGCTGAAGAATTGGACTGGCTGAATGGCAAGTTCCCTTTATCCATAGAAACAATTAAAGAGATGGTTGTTGACCGCTGCAATTTACCTGACGGCTTTGATGTAAACGATTATGAGTTTTTTCAGGGGGTGCCGTCAAAGGTTCTGACTGATCATGATATAATTGACCTTGGCGGGAGGCAGGTTGAAGTGTTTCATACGCCGGGACATTCACCGGGACATTTGTGTTTTTGGGAGAAAGATACAGGGTATTTATTTACAGGCGATTTGGTTTACAAGGATATACTCTTTGCCTATTATCCATCTACCGACCCGGAGGCATATCTTAATTCACTAAAAAAGCTTTCTTCCCTGCCGGTAAAGAAAGTATTTCCTGCCCATCATTCACTGGATATACAGCCGGAAATCTTATTTCGTATGCGAAAAGCATTTGAGCAGCTTGAAGCAGACGGAAAACTTCATCATGGCAGCGGCATATTTAACTATGGCGACTGGGGAGTATGGTTGTAAATCTCCCCCAGCCGTGTTGTAACTTCCCATGCCAAATAATCAATGGTGCTGCCTCACAGAGCGCAAATCTATACATCTTCCCATAAACAACAAATGCGAATGGCCTAAGCCATTCGCAAGTTTCATAATTAGTATATACAGAAAAATCTCTATTCTATGTACTCTGTTCAATGGAGCATACGGGATTCGAACCCGTGCTCCATATCCGCATTTCTAGACTCAAAAACAACGTATTTACGTACTTTTTCAACATTTTCCCAATGTCCTGTACCCACCCCAAACCAAAAGTTTGGGTACGTTTGGGTACGTTTTTTATAAAGCTAAGGCTTCCTTGACATGAGTTTTCAATTCTTCATCAGTCTCAACGCCGAAAGTATAGTTACGCAACGTTGTCTGCTCACTGTTATGTCCGGCCAATTCTCTCACATCATTTATTGATAGGCCGTTGTAAAGCAAGCGAGAAACATATGTCTTCCGGATTTTGTGATTGGATTTTCTTATTTCGTTCATCTTGTCACAATACCTATAAAGTTTATTTCTGGTTGCCGAGTAACCAACTTTCTCAAATATCCGTTCCGTAATGATACCTTTCCTTAAATAATACTTGCGAATTTCTTGAAGAATTTTGATTGCCTCATTGGTCAATGGAATGGAACGTTCACCCGCTTCAGATTTTGTATACTCTTTTAAATCGTATCCAGCTAGAACCCCATTATCATAAATACGCCCATACTGTCGTTTAATGTTTACAGTATCAGCTTCAACATCATTCCAAAACAATCCCAACAGCTCTCCTATCCTAACCCCAGTCTCTATCATAAATAATATTGCAAGTGGTGTTAGATATTGTTTATCCTTATCATTGTAATCTTCCCAACATAAGTCAATTAATTTTTTTAGAACCGCCAAATTAAATACCTGAGTTTTGTTTTCAGGCTTTTTCGCATGCTTGAATTTTTTATCTGACTTCTTGATTATCACTTTAAAAGGTGATGTGTCAATAATTCCAATGTCCTCAGAAGCAGCGAAAGCTAATCCCTGACGAAGTATTGTTGAGACATTATAATACTTAGTTGATGTCATTTTGTACTTTTCAATAAGCTTATACGCCCATACTTTAATTTGGATTGGCTTAATATCCTTGATCGGATTATCAATGATATCCTTTGATAGAGGTTCATTGACGTAATACTTATTCCAATCAACATCATATCTTACTATGGTAGCCCCATCATGGTCTAGCCCTTGATAACTTAACCATTCAGAATAAAACTCCCGGAATGTTATTGTCTTATGTTTTGTATCTTCTTTTTGAGCTTGGGAATGTGCATCAATTATATCATGATGCTCTTCTACATAATCCTCTGCCTCACCTTCCTTTATATAAATAGATACTAATTCGTCCAGTAAAGCGTCCATTGTTGTTTTTTTTATTTTTCTTCTGTTATTCTCCTTACTTGGGTCAAAAACCCAAGTCATGACGCTTCCTGTTTTGGATGTTGATATTTTGTAATGTTGTTCATGCAGATACTTAGCCCTTTGTCTTAATTCCTCTTCTTTTTTCATATTAGCTAATAATATCTGTATATTATCTATACTGTTTATCATAGCACTTGAAGAATCAAAAGACAATGGGTCGATAATTTCAGACTTTTTCTTTTTTATCCTCATCACCACTTTTTAATCAAATTACAGTAGCCAAGTACCTTCCATTATTTTATTTCTTATCATATTATTATAGCTATAAACAATCCTCTTTCTTCTATAATTAATAGCAATAGCTATGCCATTTCGTTTTTAGGTACACCCCACTCCCTTGTTCTCCCTTTGATTGCCATATCACACTATTAGGCAAAACACTACCGTTTTCTAACAGCCATTGCGCATTGGCCCAATTTTGTGGTGTTGGCTCTCGATAGTAATTTCCATCGCTTACACATGCATACTGACCTCTCTGGAATACCACATCCTCAATAGAGTTTGGAAATTCGGGATGGTTTACTCTATTTATAACAACTGAGCCTACATAGCGCTGTTCCTCACCAGAATAGCCCTGTGCTTCGCCACATATCACATGAGCCAGTATATATAAATCTTTTTCCGTATATTGTGGGGGTTCAATTTCTGTATCAGAAAGATACTCAGATTTGACATATGCATAACCATCTTCTGTGGTTATCATGGACCATCCGTCATATTCGCCAATTACTTCGAACGAGGTATTCAACATGGTCTGGTCAATAATTCTTGATTCTATATCAGGCTTCTCCCGGATATTGACTCCGGCTTTGTTTGCATACATTGTTTTAGATTCTAAAGCCTCAGTAAATGCTTCTTTCATTGTTTCAACCTGTGCCGTTATAGAAACGGTTTCTATAATTTCTTCTGCCCATGCTACCATGGGCGTGATTAAAGATAGAGATAAAGCGATTATCCCTGTAGTTAATAATCTACTCATACATACTCCTTTGTTACTTTTTTATTTTAATATTTCTCTTTATATGTTATAATATATGAAAGAAGGGGGATATTATGGGACATATTGGACTTGGATGGTATATGATAAAAGAAACTGGTAAATTTACTGCTTCAACAGGTATTCCTTTGATGAAAAGAACTTGTGAAATTGCCATGAAAACTTCTTTATCATCAAATATTGGCAAGCTAGTTAAAAATATAGCCATAAAAAACTCGGATAGTCTTAAAAACATAAAAAATGTAAAATTCAAAATGCCTACCAGAAGAAAAAAAGTTGATGTAAATGGTGGAAATTGGTTTACTTTATGTGAAACTGATGGATGGGTACTTCAAAAAAATTCATTATCTAGTATGGCTAGGATAATTGATAAAGATGGCTATCAGGTTGGACTAGGAAGTTTTAAAACTATGACTAAAGAACTTAACAGCTATATAAAATTGCAGAAGAAATCATCAGTTGAACAGTAAAATAGGGTTATTATTACCCTATTTTTTATTGTGGAGTATGTCTGTCGGTTGACCCGAAACCACCATTTCGTACCGTGTTGCACTCATCATCTACCGTAACTCCAAAGGGTAAGAAAATCCCCTGTGCCATCCCCTGCCATGCTGGTATGTCTACTGTTTTGCAGATACATGAATCATTAATCAACTTTACAAAAATATGCCCCTCGTTATCAGATGAAAAATAGTCACCATCAATTATTCCAAAAGTATTACTCAGGCGTACACCATACTTAAAACCATGGCCGGAGCGTGGTAATACGCCTAGGAACCATCCAGGTTCAATCCTACATCTAACTCCAGTTGGAATCTTAATTGTCTTACCTGGCTCCAGTATAATATGTACTGGTGTAAAAATATCATATCCAGCCGAACCCATTGTGGCTCTTTGTGGTAGTTTGATTCTCTCGTAAATTTCATCAAGAAATCCATCTTCAGGTAATCCGTATTGAACACCAAAAGACTCAACCATATCTTTATAAAATTGTTCTCTTGATACCTTTTCAAATTGGGCTACTCTTGTTTCCATCGTATTCACCTTCCATATATAATACTTCTCTTTTGTCTAATTCGTTTATCACTTCGCGTAATGTTTTGTATACCGTATCTCTCACCAGATCCTTACACGTATTTGGCGTAAAATAGAATGTGCTATAACTCATACCAGTATTATTATCAATCACATACCACTCAATCTGTTCATCTGGTTCCTTTGACAAATCTATTTTGATTGATAGTGAAATTGTATCCTTATAAAGTCGATCCCTCATTCTAAAGAGCAGCTTATTTTCTGATTGCTGTCGAAATCCTGCCTTGATTAATTTCTCTGGTGTCACATCATTATGTAGTTTTAGTATTATCATTCCCACACTCCTTCAATAGATTTATAACATACTGGAACATAAGTAACTTCCTAATTAGATATTCTCTATACTCTTTACTTAATACTCCATCTAACATTATCTTATATTGGCGTACCTCCTCTTGGAAATACGCCATACAGTTCTGATTCATGCTGTCCATAAAACTATTTCTCCGTTAAGAAGTGATTTTTGAACATCAATAACTCTTTGATTCTTACTGCCACACCATTTAAGATTTAAATCTCGCTCATCGTCCATATATTTTCCATCTATAAGCACATCACATAATTTAATGGTATTTTGCCTACATGTTTTAATTAAATCCGATCTGCGTTCTAAAGGATTTTCACTAAACCTTAGGTCTGCTTTTTCTTGCCAGCTATAATCAAATGATTCTTCGAAGGTATAGCCTGTATACAACCAAATGATTTTATCTCGAAAAGTATAGCGGATTTCATTTAACAACATACAAATTTCATCTACATTTTCATCTGCCAATGGTTCACCACCAAGAATACTGACCCTTTTAACAAATGGTTTGCTAATAAGGTCTAAAAACTGTAATTTTGTTTCTTTGGTCCATTCTGATCCACCCTTAAAATCCCATGTTTCAAAATTAAAACAATTGTGACAATGAAAATGACAACCCTGGACGAAGAGGGCAACACCTATACCCTCTCCATTGCTGATGTCCATGTTGCGTATCTGAGCAAAGCGCAATGTAGTTTCCCCCTAATTCTCTATTGCATGATCATCTACATGAACATACCTATTCTGAAATTCATCTAATCGTCCTTGGTTCCACCCATTTGTTGCAGTTCCAATATATCCGCAGGTACGTCTTGCAACGTTCATTTTATTAGTATCCTCATTACCACAATTTGGGCATCTCCAACCAAGTTTTCCATCGATATCTAATAACTGGATTTCACCATCGTATCCACATACTTGACAATAATCACTCTTTGTATTTAATTCAGCATACATAATGTTGTTATAGATAAACTTAAGAATCTCCAACACAGCAGGAATATTATCTTGCATATTGCATGTTTCAATATATGAAATAGCTCCTCCAGGACTTAATTTCTGAAATTTGGCCTCTAAACGTAATTTCTCAAAAGGATCAATCTTTTCAAATACTGGAATATGATAAGAATTAGTGACATAATCTCTATCTGTAATTCCTTCTATTACACCAAAACGCTCCTGAAGTTTTTGCGCAAATTTGTACGTAGTAGATTCCAATGGAGTTCCATAAACACTATAATCAATATTTTCATTCTCTTTCCAGTGGTTACATTTATCGTTTAGAGCTTGCATTACCGCAAGTCCGAAAGCCTCTCCTTCACCTTCATCACTATGACTCTTCCCAGTCATATACTTTACACATTCGTATAATCCGGCATATCCTAAGGAAATAGTTGAATAACCATAATATAAAAGATTATCTATAGTTTCACCTTTGTCTAATCGTGCTAATGCCCCGTATCTCCAAAGAATAGGAGCAACATCTGAAGGTGTTCCTTTTAAGTGTTCGTGTCTAATACGAAGTGCTTTATGGCAAAGTTCTGTTCTTTCCTCAAATAGTTCCCAGAATTTATCAAAATCGCCACCCGAAGATAAGGCTATGTCTGGCAGATTAATTGTTACTACACCCTGATTAAATCGGCCATAGTATTTATGTTTTCCTTCTTCATAATTCATTGCTTTTGCAATATTCCCGACACCTTTTTCTGTGAAGCGGTCTGGAGTAAGGAAACTCCTACATCCCATTGGGGTATAGACATCTCCCTTCAGTTCAAGCATTACTTTTTCAGAGACATAATCCGGAACCATACGCTTTGCTGTACATTTTGCGGCTAATTCAGTCAAATACCAATACTTACTATCTTCCGAAACATTGTCTTCCTCTAGGACATAAATCAGTTTAGGGAATGCTGGTGTGATCCATATACCTTGTTCATTTTTCACACCTTGGCAACGTTGCTTTAATGTTTCTTCAATAAGTAAGGCCAAATCAGCCTTTTCTTGCTTATCCTTAGCTTCATTAAGATATAAATATACCGTTAAAAATGGTGCCTGACCATTGGTAGTCATCAAAGTAATGACCTGATATTGGATGGTCTGGATTCCTTTCTTAATCTCATCCATCAAGCGTTCATTCGTAACCGTTTCTACATAATCAGGATAATTAAAATAGCTACGAACAGAATTTGACTTGAGTAACGCATCCACTTCATGCTCTACTTTTTTTCTAATTTTCTGTCTACTAATATCAACAAATGGTGCCAAGTGTGCTAAGGAAATGCTTTGCCCTCCATACTGTGACGATGCAACCTGGGCAATAATCTGAGTTGCAATATTACATGCCGTAGAAAAGCTATGCGGTTTCTCTATTAATGTTTCACTGATAACTGTGCCATTCTGAAGCATATCTTCCAAATTTAGCAAATCACAATTATGCGTAGCCTGGGCAAAATAATCCATATCATGGAAATGAAGTATCGCTTCTTCATGAGCCTGGACAATTTCTGGAGGGAGTAAAAATCTCCTTGATATATCTTTACTAACAATGCCCGCCATATAGTCACGCTGTGTAGTAACCAACCTTGGATTTTTATTTGAATTTTCGCTATTCCAGTAATCGTTGATTCCACCTAATAATTCTTGAATTTCTTCATCAGTTGTATTAGACATTTCTCGCTGAAATTCTCTGGTCTTTCGGTATCCTTCATACGCTTGTGCCGTAAGTACAGCTTTTTTGTCTATCAGCTTCTGGAAAACCATATTCTCGATATCATAAATACTTATCATTTCGTCGTTATAGCAAGATTTCTCAATTTCATCTGCTATGGTATCTGCAATCTTTGGTTGTATTACACCACCATTTTTCATTGCTTTCATGATTGCTCTTGAGATTTTAGCTTTATCAAAATCCACCTCTGAACAATCTCTTTTTAAAACTTTTACCATTTTATCTACCTCACATATTTTTTATTCTAACCTTCAGTTCCTCCAGGTGCTTATACTTATCAGACTCATATTTTGTATGGTCCTTTACTATCATTTTTGTCTGTTCATTACATATCAATTCAATGAGTAGCTTTTTATCTTCTCTGATCATCGTTTAATATGCCCCTCTCCGCCGTCACGAATATTTAGGCACTTATGTGATGTAGGAGCATCAACAAAATCTGGCACCCTACCAATACTTTCAATAATATATTCTCTACCTTCTAACATTACCGTCAGAAAGGAATCATCATCTTTATGTAGCTCTCGTGCTAACATACCGCTTGTTGTAATCAAAATTCTCTTATCTCACCTCCTACAAACTTTCTATAAACATCACACCAATTAACTAATCGTTCATTTTTCCAATTACGATTCCACTCATATTCTTCTCCAAAACAAATCTTATGCTTAGCATTGCTACTATACAAATTCTTAGCATTATCATCCAAAAAAGAGGCTCCAGTCATATCAATACAAGATTTGTCATTGCATTTATTTAAGTCAACTCCAATAAACTTTAGATCAGAAAAGTTTGATTCGATCCAGAATTGCTTCAGAATTAAATTGGGCGGATATCCATGTGAAACTATCGTTATATCATATATCTTTTCAAGTACTGTAATTACTTCTTTTGCCCAAGGCATAAATTCAAGTCTATCAAAAAAACGTTCTTGATTAAAATATTGGTTTATGTATTCACCACTTGCGCAACTACATTCAGAAAATTCCCATGTATTTATATCCCACCAATTAACAAACTTATAGTTATCGTAATAGTGAAAATCTTCATTGTATAAATCTACAATGGCCTTGATTGAATTTACTATGCAACCATCGAAATCAAGAATTAGTTTTGGTTTCTGCATGTTCAAAATTTACCTCTAAATACTTTCTGATCTTGTTTACAACATCACACAGTTTATCATTCTCATTGTTGTAAACAATTCTATGTGCTAAGTTTTCCACTCCCTTAAAGTCTTCGTAGTCTTGGCGGAGCCGCCGATCAGCCTCTTCTTTTTTGTCTCCACGTTTCATCAGTCGATTTTTAATGGTCTGATTATTGGCATAGATATAGACCAATCGGTACTCCAAGCTGGGATACTCTTTAACCACATCTCTATAACCTTCTGGCGTAAGTATGATAATATCCTTTTCGCCAGCACTCTCTATATTTTCTCTAGCTGACCCGTAATACCATATTCCTAATTCTGTTTTATAAACCTTATATTCAGCAAAGTAATTCTGATCAATTTTCTCTAAAAATTCTTCTTCGGATACAAAATGATAATCAACATTCTGTATTTCTTTCTCCCTCTTAGGTCTGGTGGTTGTAGTCAAGACTGGGTGAAAGCCGTATTTCTCCAACTCTTTTACAATTGTTGACTTTCCCGCTCCTGATTTCCCAGTAATTATTGTTAACATTTAATCACCCGCCTTCATATTATAGAAAATATTATATAGGTCGTATCGTTCCTGTATTGTCATATCGCCTACAGACTTTTCTCTATTTTCAAAACACCAGGTGTAAAATTCATCATAAAGTCCACATGGTTTAAATTCTGGACACCCTAGGCGATATATACAATTCGGAACCAAAACATTAGCTTCCAACGGATGAGTTTTTTGTAGTTCGCATTTAAAATCTTCTGCCAGTTCTCTTGCCTCTCTTGTGGCCTGAAAACACAAACGCTTCCTCCATGTATCAATAAGATTTTGCATATTAGCGTACCCATCAAAGTTAACTAGAGCATCCTGAGTTTTCTTATCTCTTGATGTACCATCTTTTAAGCGGTCATCTCTCTGGCTGCTAATAAATTTTTCAAAGCGATGACGCGACCACTCCGTTGATACCCAATATTTTATACCCTTCCACGACCAATCAAATTCAAGCAGACGAATCGGTGAATGTTCTGAAATCAAAAGCTTTTTCTTAAATTCGTCATTTACATTATTTTCCGTAAAATCTTTATTGTCAGTAGTTCTACAATGATTCTTTACCCTTTTCCAATCATCAAGAATTGTATTGAATATAGTTTTCATTATGTACCTCATATCCTCTGATTTCTTCCATAAAATTTATAATCTCATTCTTGTGCGCTCCAAGCATCTCAACCTCAATTTCTTTACCCATCTGGATTCCAAATACCCCTATGACAGATTTTGCATCTATAACCATGCTACCGTCATATAGATTGATGTCGTTATTGTATTTTGAGCAAAGATTAATAAAGCCCGTTACTTGCTCAGGCGACTCTAATTTAATTTTTATTCTGTTCAATGGTTATTCCTCCTAATTATAACTTGGCTCATCCTTGTCGAATCTTACGCATTCGAAAACAGGGAATTGAATAGATATTCCTCCATCCTTATTCTTAGTTTCCTCTTTATACTTAACCGAAATAATATGCCCAACAACATTGTTTGGATTCAACCAAAGATGTTTCCTATCTGCATCGGAGAATCCTGATCCGACATTTACTCGATTTCCTTTATAATCGCAAATTAATGCTCCTAATGTTCCTTTATTGCGTCCGCTCCCTTCTTCAACTCCGATACACCGAATATCACAAGAATAGAACTTCTTAACTTTTAATAAAGTTTTAGTACGCTTGCACTCATATGGTGCATCTAATGACAGCATTAACCCTTCCATATCATGTGTCTCTGCATAGTCTAGCCATTTCCAGATTTGGGATTGATCAATTCCTTCATAGAACATAGTTACGATTTCAAGATTGCCAGTAATGAACGCTTTTAGCGCAAGAAGTTTTTGTTTCCGATTTCTATATGTATCTTTTGATTTTCCAATATCAAACTCATACCTTGGTAACACATCAAATAAAACCAATTTTAATTCTTCTTTTGATTCTGTTTTACTCTGGGCGATTCCTGTTCCCTTTTGGAATGCTTCAGAATCAGTTAACCCCTCCAGATTTTTATATGTAAGTTCCCCGTCAAAAACATAATCTCTTGCATTCACAATTTTTTCAATGTCATGCTTTATATGATCAAGTCCATAATACTCCTTACCTTGACGCGTATAAAATTTCCCATCATAATAAATACATCTGTTTCCATTTAATTTCTGGCTTAAGGAGAACCACGTATTCTCCGGCACCTTTGCTTTATCAATTGGAGTTCCAAGCATAACATCAAAGGTTGGAATCAGGCCCGGAATAACCTTATTAATCACTTTTGCATCACAGCCAAGTCTAAACTTTTTAGTGACCATCTGGACATAAAACATAAACTCATAATCATTTTCTATGTAATGGTCATAGATAAATCCTTTAACGTTGGCGACATCCTCATCTCGTCCAGAATTATGTTCCTTCAGATAATCCATAACATCCTCAAAGGTATTTAAATTCACAGTTTTACATTGCTGGCATGTATTAGCATCTGGTTTATTAATTTTCTTATCACTTATGCCTGTCACTATGTTGTTATCTAGTAAAAACACCAGGCACTTCTTAAATAGTTCATTGTCTTTATTAGAACCGATTATCTTCTTTTTATCATTCAGACTGCTTGTATCTTGAATTTGTTTAAAAATATCAATTACTTCCTTCAATCATGTCCTCCTACTCTTTCTCGCAATATCTCTTGGCTAATCCTATTACCTGGTAATTCTCTTTTGACCGCAGAAAATCATCAAATATAATATTGATTTTCTCCTCCACAGATAATTCCAATAACATCTTCTTTCTGGCAGCATTTGTTTCCTGTGTCTTATCATACTTCCCATAATACTTTTCCCATTCATCATCGTAATGCATTATATTCACCTCCCCTACTCGACATAACGAACATAGTCCTTTACAAAGTCTCATGCTAATATATCATCAGAGTGGCAGAAAGGAACCTTATGACCAATCAAGACCCTAAAGTAATAAATCTATTCAAAATGCAATCCAATGAAACCATTCCATCTATCAAACTCGAAGGAACTTATCTTTATGAAACAACCTTTTTCCCTGGAAGATTACTCGCAGCTGAAGTCTACGAAAATCAGATTATTATCAGACCTGTCTTTGAAAATGAACCTATGAAATTTAAGATATAAAATAATATAATGCCACTCTGTTTTGTGATAGACGAAGAAATACTCGTTTAGTCTCTTGTTGCTTCAAATGCCCTATCTTTGTCCTTTTTCAGTTCTTCGTTGGCTTCTAAAAAAGCTTCTTTGATTTTATCCTTTGTATCCCTATTTGCGTCAAACAACATCATTACAAATCCAGTAAAACAGCCAATAATCGCAATAATATCACATACCCATTCAGTCACCGTCATTGGATGTTGGTTAAACAACTTTCCATCTGGATGATATACTAGCAGACTCGTCACCAAATTAAAAACCAGCGCGGCTCCAATAACCATAATGCTTCTATATTTCTTCAATACTCTTTTCATATTCGTCTCCTTTTTAACCAGACGTAAAAAATAGAATATCATTTTCCCAATCAAAAGACAGTTTTGTTAAAACACTATATACATTTATCATGCTTAGAGCTTTATCTTCGCCCACAATATTATTAGCAATATCTAAAAGCGAATAACTCTCCAATTCCTTTTTAAGCCATTTAATTATTGATTCATATATATCTTTAGTTAACTCTATTGTGTCTTCGTATTCATACTGTAAATTATTATTTTTGAAAAAATCACATAAAACGCTTAAACTACTATATTTGACAAAGCATACTTCATCTAATATATTGTCATGTCCATAATAAAAAATAGAATCAAGTAATGCACCCGCTGTAATATTTTCAAATGTAAACATTTCCAGCAGCTTATTGCGATCTGTTTTATATATTGACACATAAGTTCCCACAGCCATCCTCACTTTTTAATGTATTATCATAAATGTCCATCAATCATCTCTATATTTGTAACAACAGGAACATATTTATCATTCTTTTTACTTTTTACTATTGCTTCAAGTACTTGTAGTATATTAGCAATACATACCTCCGTATACCAAACATCTGAATATTGTTTTATATTCCCAATTGAACCATCTGCACACCTAGAAAGTGTGTAATATTTTACTTTGTAAAGCATCTGCTTACCTCCCTCGAAACCACTGTTTCTTCCGCTTATTCAACAGTTAATTTATAATGATTCTCACCGCAATAGCGATTATATCCCTCTCGCTTAACTTCATTTATCATAGGGAATGTTAAATCTACACCGCGTATTAGTTCTGTCAATTTCTTATTCCCTTTTAAAACATCAATATTATGCGTTCCACGATATGTATTTACATACAATATATTCTCTTTTATTTCATCATCTGACCATTTTTCATTAACGTAGACAAAGCAATGCCCTTCTGCAATATCGTCATGAGATCTATAACAATCATCCAATATTACTTTTCGTTTTCCTAAATAGATATAGGTTTGCCCATTATTGCACTTATATACTCCACCTACCTGTAAGTTACTCAGGGGTATAGTAGATATGGATTCTTTTTCTTTACGCTTTGCTTCACTTTCGGATAATGATTTTTCTATCTCTTCTTTTATTTCTAGTTCTTCTTTAGATGGATTTACAACTAAAAAAACATCTCCCATAGAACGTTTTCCGCCACCTCTAAAAGCAATAGATTTACCGCTCCATACTCCAACATCCATACCTACAACATATCTTCCTGTGCCTTTACCAACACAAACATCTCCATCGTGCAGCTCTCTACCCAAAATATCTTTTCTCAAATTACACACTCCTTTATCCAGCCACGTAGCTACTTCATTTCCTGCCATGTGACCATATTCCAAGAACATCAGGCAGAACTAAAATGCCTATCATAGTTAATACAAGCAAAACACAAATCAGCCCCATAAAAAAGTCATATACTATATTTCTCATAGTTCCTCTACATCAATATCTGAGTAAACAGATTGATTACAGATATTTATATCTTTTGCCATCTGATTATCTTCTATGTATGGATATGGTTTCTTTCCATCTATCATCGGAATGCCGAATCCTTCAATGAACTCTCCATCTTCATACTTTGATTTCAGCCTAGCCACATGTTCCACCACACCCTTTAAATCATCTGCATCATAGAATGATTTACTCCATGCCCGTATAGCATCAGGAGTCCAAACAGAGTCATCTATTTCAATTTCCATGGTTGTCTCTCTGGTTACTGTACATTTGAATTTTTTCACTGCATTATTCCTCCCTGAGCAGATAAAGCTACTCTTTCATTGTGATTACCACAACTTATTATGTAGCCCCTTGCTTATAACATTTTCTTTTAGTCTGTAATATCGTGGGTTATCTTTTTCAAGATGCTCTAATACCGTATTCATACAATCTTTTAGTTTTTCTGGTTGGTGAACATATCCGATGTCTCGGCTGAGTAACTAATACCCTCAATGGAAAAACATCTATAAATTCTAAAATACCAGCGATATTTGCCGAACTCATCTTCGCAATCTTTTTCAAAACCATACAACTTTTTCTTATAAAATATCTTTGCCATTTATACCTCAATATGTTTTTTCTGGGATGAAAGAAAGGTTTACTCCTTTAATTACATTATTCTACTTTTAACAACCTCTTCAGTAAAACCGCACGACACTAGAAAATTTCTAAATTCACTAACCAAAATGTCATATTCTGAACTATCATCTACTGCACAAGAGCTAATAGTTTTATATAAGTTGGTTTCATTATTATACATATCTGTATAGCTAAACTTTAATATCAATTTATCTGTTTCTTCCATTATTAATCCTCTCTTGAAACTGCCCTTTACTCCGCTTTCTTCATCCTGTCATAATGTTCTCTTAATGAATCTGTCATAGTTGCGGCAACAATATTTGTTCTAAGATATGCTTTTAATGCATCCCCAATAATCCCACCCGCTTCGTCTAATAATACATTATCAGGAAGTATTCTCCCCATTGCCGAATTACTTTTAAGATCGGCAATGCATAACGGCTCCGGGATTAAACACCCCATATCTTTTGCCTTTTCTTTTATGTAGTTAATCGACATTCTGTTGAATGTAACAATAGGATATTGTGTTGCTTCACTCGTGTAGATTAATCCTGTTGTCTTTCCGCTTGCTCTGTCTTTAATTAGTAAATTCATTTCTTATTTTTCCTCCATAATTTCACCCACGCTTTTTGATACCAGGACAACTTTACACCAGTAATAAATTCTATATATTTATCTGGATTATACTGCCAATATTGGATTCGCTTTAACATTCTGGCAATTTGTTCCTCTACTCTTTGAGAACGCTTTACATCTGATTCGTCACCAATACTTTCTATTGAGGAGCCATTTTTGAATTTAATCTTCATCGCTTATCCTCTAAAAACAATGCATAATCTGCTCTTATATCTTGCCCCTCAATACACGTTACGAATCTCTCTATGACTCTCCATTTATACGGAGATATTTCTTTGTTGAGTTTCTCATCAGCTTTTTTCAAGTCTATCTCCGTGTTCTTAATTATTTCTCTTTGTTTATTTATCTCAGAATCGAAATGTAATGAATCCATAAATCTTTTTTCTCTTTCATACGTTTCTTTAGCATTTATCCATGTATTTAGATTAGAGTTGAGATTCTTCATATTTTCTTGAAGTATAGGATGATTACGGAATTCTTTTGGATAAAAAATTGCTATAGTGTTCAAATCCTTTATATTTTTTAAAATACTATACATAAAATTTTCTATAATTCATCACCTCACAATCTCGGAAGAAACATACGTTTCATCCTTAATAATTAGTAATCAACACTTCAATATCCTTACTTTTATCCTTCTTTTGATAATTACAATTGCTATAATCTCCATTTAAGTAATGTACATGATACTTATTCTTCCAATTGGATAACAATGGATTGTCATATTTAAGATTATTACTTAGTGCGAATTTAACACCACTATTATTTAGGGCATCTAGTATATCCAGTAAGGTAGTTTCATTTTTCCCTGTCCAACCGTTCTGTTCGTTATATGTTGCTACACTATTAAAATATGGTGGATCACAATAAACTAAATCTGAATCTGTAAAATCGGTAAAGTCTAAAGCAGAAAAATCGTTATTCATAAACACGCATTCAATACTATGTAGTCTGCCACAGAACTCAATAAATTTCTGTCTAAGTGAAGGATTAAAACTACTTCTATCTTTACCAAATGGCATATTATATTTACCTTGTTGATTAAAACGTATCTGGTAATTAAATGCATAACAAATCAATGTATAAAATTTTATAGGGGTAGGATTGTTGTTATATTCTGCTCTTAATCGCAAAAATCCATTCCTATTTTCTTTTGACAATTTATAATCACTTACCAAATCATCAATTTCTTTTAATAGTTTTTCTGTTGGTTTATCTTTTAGATAATTCATAAGTTCAACAACTTGGTTGCACAATTCATTGTAAATAATGCGTTCTGCATTTACATTAACTCCCACATTAAATCCACCACCAAATAAATCAACAAAAGTGTTAATTTTTTCTGGAAACAGTGGAATAATATCTTTCAACAACTTATATTTACCACCCACATAATTCAACGGACTCTTTATATATTTTTCTTTCAATTTATTTTAGGAGTAAAGTATACTTTTAGTTGGCCGACCAAACCTCTCTCCTCCTATTTTCTTATTCTCTAAATTTCAAGATTGAACTTTACAATCTCCCGTTAATCACATTCAGCAATTCTTCTCTCAAATCAATATTTGCGCATTCTACTTCGCTTTTGATATAATCATTGGGCTTTTCAAATTCAACAATTAAATCATCACATCCGACTTCTCTGTCATTATCGTCAATACTTTTAAAATTACATTCATAATATTCTCCCTGAGCGCCATTCAGAAAGCCAAAACTCAATTCTGTTTCATCGTTAAATCCAAGCTGTTCTAATTTCGTAATAAACTCTATTACCTTCATTATTTTCCCTCTCTCTTTTATACCATATATAGTATATCGGTGCAGTTTTACTCACTATATACGGAAATCATTTTCACATGAAAGTCCTATTTCATTGCCTCATTCAGTCTATATATAGTAGTTTTTTATTTTACAAGCCGCTATATATAGACAATTTTTATGCTTCTTTTTCTTCTAACATCATCCATGTGTTCCGTTTATTGTGACTTGTACGAATACACTGTAAAAATGCTTGTGGTTCTGCCAACAATAAACATCTCTTCTTTGCTCTTGTCAGTAATGTGTATAACATACAGTTGTCTAAAAGTTGATGGTGTGTGTTATCAATAATGCCAATAACAATCTTTCTACCGGCTCCCTGTAACTTGTGTACTGTCATTGCATAAGCAAGATCCAGAGCAGCAAGTTCCTTCTTCGTATACTCAATCAATTTATCTTTACCAAAAATATCTGTATAAGTTACTACACAATATTCTTCTTTCTTTTTACCCTCATAACGCTCACTAATTTCTGTTATATATCCTATTTCTCCATTGAACACGTTTTTATCATAATCATTTACAGTCTGCATTACTTTAGCACCAAGTTTGAATTCATTCTCAAAACCTGAAATACTCTGCAATACATCGCCCAACAGCTTTTCTTGAATAACCTTATTTAACTCGTTTGTACTATTCAGACAATCTTTTCTTCTTGGAACTGCAATAACTACATTGTCGATACCATCTGAATCAACAGACTTTAAGAATGTTTTTACTGCAATATCAAATAATGACTGTCTATTATTACGGAACATATAATACATATCTTGTAGTTCGCCATGAATAATTCTTGGTTGCAACTTTTCCGTAATAGGATTTATGTTCTCTCTAATCAAGTTTGCATCTACCAATATTCCCGATTTCTCAGCTTGTCTCATAGGTTTTACTAACTTGCTAACCACTGAATCATCAAACATTTCAATCAAATCTGAAAATACATTGCCAAATCCGATAGGCGGCAACTGTTTATGATCACCAGATATAATAATTCTTGTGTTGTCATCAATAGCTTCTAACCAATGTAAAAATAAACTTGCATTTACCATACTTCCTTCATCAAGAAAAGCTACGCTTGTAATCATATGGTTGTCTTTATTAAAGCTAAACTCATTCAACCCCATACATCCTAATGTTCTATGAATTGTCATTGCAGGAAATGATGTCGCTTCCGTTATTCTTTGTGCAGCCATTGCCGACAGAGCTGACGCAGTTAATGTAAATTGATTCTCCGTATAAGCCTTAACAATTGCCCTCATAATTGATGTCTTGCCTGTTCCAGCTTTCCCAGTTATCAAACTAATTGTTCTATGTAAACTCTTTTTTATCGTATCTAATTGCTCAATGACATACTCAAATCCTTGTTCTTCTTCTGCATGTTTGATTGCTTGCTCAATTTTTTCATCTGAAATATTGATATCTGTCTGTTTCTTAGACTTTTCAAGCAGCAAATTATATATCTGCATTTCAATGTCATAGTAATATTTCAAGCCTACTTTATCGTCTTCAATATGTAAAAACTCATTGTTCTCTAATAACCAATCTACTTTATCAACACATTCAGGAACATTATTACTAATTGCTGATTTCAATATTTTTACAGAACACCATGTATGACCTTTGCTATCTCCCAAATCTGTAAAATAATACTTTATAAATGCCACAAGTCTTTCAGTAGAATTAATAAACTCCGGCTTTAGCTTTAATGCAAGATTGTCTACTTTTTTAAAACCTAACCCATTAATTTTTGTAAGTAGATATGGGTTATCCTCTAGCTGTTGCTTTAACAGTACAGGATTTGGTTCATCGAACAGTAACTTTTTTATCATTGTATATGTGACACCTAACGGTTTAAGCATTGTAATAATGTCTGAAATAAGATAGTTATTAATGATTTTTTCTTTTATCTTATTCCATGTAAATTCTCTTACGCCCTTAACTAAGTCATAATCAATCTCTTTTAAAGTCCCATTTGCCACATCATTTACTACATTTGGGTATGCATTAATTAAGTTTTCTGCCAACCAAGGCGAGATAATTGACTGTAAGAACATCAACTGTGACTCTCTTGTTTGTGGAATCAATGCATACACAGAGATTGGATTGTATTGGTGTCCATAAGTCTTGTCACATTTATATGTTGCCTTAATCATATATTCTCCACCGACAACCAACTCTTGCATCTTTCCTGCTAATGAACTTAATTTTCTGTTAGGATTGCCTGCCTTTTTATCTTCAAAAGGCAAGTCTATCTTTGTTTCTGTTGTAAAATGCGGTATTTCATCTTCAGTGGCAAATCCGTAAACTCCCCACGTTGAGTCTTCATTGTAGTATCTACAGTAAGTTATGGTTGCTTTGAACTTTAAAATTTCTTCTTCATTATCAAACAAACTTATACTGCCACTCCTTTCTTTCTCATCTGTTCAAGCCAAGTGTTATATGGTTTAATCTTCTCTACAAAGAAATGTTCTTCTCGCTTTCTACCAAGAATAGCAAGACAATTACCCTTCTTTACATCATCACTAAACTGTTTTAACTGGCTTGACCATATTGTTGATTCAATAATTCCAAATGGTGTATACAAATCTAAATATGCAAACTGATTGCCGTTCTTATCTTTCTTTCTCTTAATATCAACAATTACACAGAACAATGTGGTCTTATCACCATCTTCAACCATATCCCAATCGGTCTTTGTAAACTTATACGCATCTTTTAATGGGTCATTAGTTAAGAACATTGACAACGTATCAAATTCCCACATATATTCATCTTTTGCATATTTCTCTTTGAACTCCATCATATGTTTCTTATACTTCTGACTTTGTTCTTCAATATATATCTTCTCTTTTGCTTTGTTGTAATCTGCCAACAATCTGTCTTTATCAACCTTTTTGCCATCTCTATAATCTTCTACATCTAATCCAAAAGGAATGAGTTTAGAATATGGTGATGGAACTGTTGTTACAGGCTTATAATCTTTCTTCTCAAACAAACTATTTGCATACTTCTTCAACAAAAGCATTTTATCCTTAGTAGGAATAGCACCTGCTTTAATCAAAGTAATGATTGCAGTCTTATCTGCCACTCTTTCAACAAAGTCATTCATACTCTGATATGGTCTGTTTTCAATAATCTTATAAACGATTGACTCTCCAAGACCTTTTACTGCCAACAAACCAAACAGAATTTCATTCTTTTCTGGTAATGCTGTGAATTTCATATCAGATTTATTAACGTTTGGTTGCGATACCTTAATACCTAATCGCTTGCAATCATTGATTACAATGCTGATTTTCTGAACCTTATCACTCTTTGAAGTAAGTAATGAAGCCATAAAATAGATTGTGTAGTGCGTTTTTAGGTATGCTGTTAAGTAAGATAACAGACCGTAGGCAACTGCATGACCTCGATTGAAACAGTACTCAGATTGCTTTAACATTAACTGCCAAATCTCAATTAACTGTTCATTGTTCCAACCCTTTTCAGTAAGTCCTTTTCTAAAGTCAGTCTCTAAACCTTCCATAACTGCTTTGATTTTCTTACCCATAGCACGTCTCGCATTATCTACTTGGTCTTCTGGGAAACCAGCATGTCTAAAAAGTTGTAATGCTTGTTCCTGATATAACAAGATAAAGTGCGTCTTACCAAATAATTCTCTTAAATCATCGTGTAAAACCTCTACACTTTCAGGATGTAACTTATTCTGACAATATGTAGGAAAACTCTCTTTAGTACCTGGTCGATTCGCAGCATTCACAACAATGATATCCTCTACGTTATCCGCTTTGGCTTCAATACACATTCGTCTTGCTTCTGCTGACTCCATCTGGAAAATACCTACTGTATTACCATTCTTATATACAGTGTCAAATACTGCTTTATCATTAAGGTCTAAGTGGTTAATATCTACATCTTCCCAAGTGATACCTGCCATTTTGAGAGTATCGTCAATAATATCAAGTGTTTCCAAGCCAAGGTAATCCATTTTGACAAGACCCAAATCATCCATTGCATTATGCATTTCTAACTCAATCATAATATTCTTCTCTGAGTCATAACATAATGGACAATAATCTGTAACTGGTGTGGGTGTAATAAGAGTACCGGCTGCATGTCTACCCATTGATTTAGGCAATCCCTCAACATCCATAACGTATTTGAACCATAATGGGAACTTATCATGTACTTCTTTCAGTTTTTCATTCTTATTAAGAATATCTTTTAGAAGCACATCTTTTTCTTCCTCTTCTCCTAAATCATTCAGAGTTTTAATTGTAGGAATCATTTTTGCAACTTCATCACGCAGCTTATAAGGGATCTGCTTATAGTAAGGAGAATCTTCTTTCTCATCCAGAACTTTACCAATATCACGGATAGCAACCTTTGTACTTAATGTATTGAATGTTGCAATTGGTGCGACATTCTCTTTTCCAAACAACTCTTCGGAAATCTCAACCATTTCTTTTCTTCTACGTTTTGAAATATCCCAATCAAAGTCTGCCATAGACTTTCTTCCAAGATTAGCAAAACGAGAAAAGTCTAAATCCCATCTTACGCTATCAATCTGTGTTACATTTAGCATAAATAAACACAAGCAGTTTGCACCTGAACCTCTGGAATAACCTAATGGAATATGTCTTTTTCGTGCTTCTTTTGCAAGCATATATAGCATAATGAAGTAGTCTGTATAATCAACTACATATAATACTGGCAATTCTGTTTCAAGTCTTTGTCTTCTTATCTCTTGGTCTTCTTTTGACATATGACCAAACTTTTCATCAAAGGTCTTAAACACTAAATATCTTAGATAATCTTCGTGACTATCGTAGCCATTTTCAATGTTAATCTTTGGCATGATATTTCCTTTGTTTAAGCCAATATCAACATTCTCTACAATGTCAGCAATATTTATAGATTCTTCAATACCTTTTTTAATTACTTCTTCCGAGAACTGATCAGATAATTTTTCATAAATCTCATCTTCCGTTTGCAAATAGCAGTCTGTATAACTCTCTCCTACTTCTCTACCTTCTCCAATTTCAACAAACATTGCATGTGAATCTTTTAAAGAATCACTTAACATATGCGCGTCTGTCGTAATGGTATATGGTAAATTATGCTTCTGAGAAAATTCATAAATCAATTTGTTAGCATTTGCCTGGTCTTCTGTATTATGAGACTGAAGCTCACATACCACATAATCAAAAGTATTTTGTAAACGACTAACAAATTGTTCTGCTTCGTCATACTTCCCATTAGTAAGGTATCTGCTTAACCTACCTGCTTGACAAGCAGTTAAACAAATAATTCCCCTGCCAAGCCCATTTTCTTTAATGTATTTAATATCAATTCTTGGTTTCTTATATAATCCTTCTGTTCTTGATACGGATGTAATCTTAATGAGATTTTTATATCCCTCTTGTGTTCTTGCTAATAAAATCAGATGGTAGCGTGGTTGAGTGTACTCTTTTGTGTCTGCCTTTTCCCACATATCATCTACTTCATAAATCTCATTGCCGATTATGGACTTGATATTATATTTATTACATTCTTTAACAAAATCCACAAATGAAGCCATACTTCCATGATCAGTTAAAGCCATAGCTTTCATACCGTTTTCACTTGCAAATTTAACAGCTTCTTCAACAGTCAATATGGAATCCAGCAGAGAACCTTTAGTTGTATGTATATGTAAAAGTGTAAACAATCAATCACCTACCATTCTTCCTCATTATCTGAATTATTTGTACTTACCACAACAACATATTCTATAATTATTTGTGGTGTTCTAACTCCGTTATATTCGTTAATTGATGGTTTTCCTACAATATTAAAGACCACGCTATCATTTTCGTCCCAGGCATTTTGTAGCCAGTCATACAGTTGGTTTCCTTCTTTACATTTGAATTGGATATATTTAATCTCATCAATCATAAAACTAATAGTATCTTCATTCTTTCCAAATATCTCAAATTGTTCTTTTGTAAGACTGATATTTTCAATTGCAAGCATCGGTTCCTCGATGCCTTGTCCGATAATATCTTCAAGCCTTGCTAAATCAGTAACAATCTTAACGGTCACATCATCAATGTCCACAATGAAATCAACTCTGTATGTAGAATCATACTCAACATCCTGTAAAATATCATTGAGCCTGTTTAATGCGTCATCTTTTTTATCTATCTCTAAACCAACAATACCGAAGGCGTTGGCATGACCTCTACCATCTAATATATTTGTGCTGTTTACTATATCCTTGAAACTATCAATAGGACTGTTATCAATATTTCTTGCACTGCCACCATATGTAATCTTCCCTGTTTTCTTATCTAAAAATTTATTTAGTAGAATACATGGCTTATTGAACATTTCAGCAATCTTAATAGCAACAACGCCAGTCAAACCATTATCAAGAATATCAGAAGTATCAATCATAACCACTTTATTTTCCTGTGGAATATGTTGTGCAATCTCTGCAATTTGAGATACACATTTTTCTTTTTGTTTGTCTTGCCTACTTTTTGCATTTTTACATAACCTAGCTGCTCTGTCATATATGCTTTCTTGAATTGTTTCAGCAGGCTTACGTTTCTTATATTCAAAGAATTCATCCTGTTCAATAAATGCCCTAAATAATAATTCCTTTTCTTCTGACGAGCCAATCCTGATCATTCCGTTTAAAATGGGAGTAATATACCATTGAACATTATGAATATTTATCTTGCCACCCATACTATAATCCTGTGCATCCACAAGAGCTTTAAAACATTTATTTTGTATATTTAATAATCCCATATCTGTAAAATACCGTGTCTCAAAAGAACGCATATCCATTACGTCACTAATGTTCGCCAATGCACATAAATCCAAATAATCATCTGCAAACTCATTCCAATTTTCTTCATCCAATGCCTGTAAAAAACGATATACCACACCAGCGCCACACAGATTTTTATTGGAATAATTGTTACTCATTTGATTATTGACAATTACCGTTTCGTATATCGTTCCATTTAAAGCGTCATCAAATATTAAATCCTCTTGCTTATTTTTTCCTTCTAATTCATGATGGTCTAATATCAAAATGTCTATTCCATCTTCATTAATATGTTTAATTTCATTTTTATCATTTGTTCCAGCATCAGGAATAATTAACAAATCAATATCACTTAAAATCTTTACATCATCTGATAGCCCATGTGCTTTTGCTCTTCCATGTAAAATGTAATCAACTGGATAATCACTATCCATTTGTTTTATGTACGAATACATCATTGCAGCGGAGCAAAACCCATCTGGATCTTCATCAACTAATATTCCAATTTTATTTTTTTGATTGAAATGTTTCATGAATAAACTAACTGCTTCTTCAATATTGTCTAAGTTTCGATATGGTTCAACAACACTCTCGTCTAAGTTTAAATATCTGTTGTAATCATCTATTCCTCTATTTTTAAGAACTTCTGCTAACACATTAGAAGTATCATTATTTCCATTTTCATATAATTTGTATTGCAAATTCACACCTCACTATCTCAGTTTGTAAATATTGTGTTCTACCATATACTGCCACTTTGTAGGGGTATCTGAAGGAGACTCATGTTCCTCTAAGATGTTGTCTTCATCAAACATATAAAAAAGCGGAACACCATCTGGAAATCTCTCAGCTATTTCTTCGTATTCTTCTTTAGTTACGTCTTTGTCGAAGCACAACACGATATCGACACCCAATCTTACTAACATATCAATTTGATACTGCGATAATTCTTTACCACCTGTACTACCGCTATTTCTATAGCCATAACTCCACAATTGGAGTGGAAATTTTTCAGCTTCTCCTACATAAATTCTGCCTTTCGCCTTGATATATTCTAATGTTTTATAAAGCCCATATATTATTTTTGACTTCGCACAAGGCTCAAGGTATATATATTTATTCTCTCCTTCTGGAACTTTTCTATCAAAATACCTACCTTTGACACCGACTAAATCACCAATTTCTGAACGAATAGGTATTGTGTATCTGTTGCTTTCTTCATCAAAGCCAATCTCAAACTCTTTTTGGGTAGAATAATCAATATTATCTTCATAGAATAAGTCATTGACGTACTCTTTATAATAGGAAAGAATTCGTTCGCTAATTGGCTTTAATGGCTTTTCTTTTTCTTCTAAGGAATTGGAGTTCATATCATCAATAATTTTTAGAATTTTAAAACTATCAGGAATATCCTCATCAAAATCGTGATAATATGACATTCCAATTTCTTCACATATAAATTTCAATCCTTCTGGAAAAGTTAAATCTTTTGTATAACAAACTAAATCAACAATATCAGTCTTTCGATCACCTTTTATCATCTGTCTTGTATAATTCAGGCACATTAAATATTCATTGTTATACAAGACAATTGCTCCATTATTGTCTCCATTAGCATTTGCACAAGTCCAATAGGCATTTGAAGCATGATACTTAATATGGTGGCAACCGATGGACTCTAATATCTGCTCAACATATCTATTCTCATATATGTAATTCTTTAGTTCTTTGGCATCCAATTGCCACCCTCCGTTTACTCTGAATTTTTAGGTCTTTTAATGATATAACCTATATTTCTCCAAACATTTAAGTTAAGGTCTATCTCGAATAACATGATTTTATCTTTGCTACCAGCTCTATTCTTATCTGGTTTAATGCAAAAGTATTGTTTCTTTAAATCTAAATCTTCTGTTACTGGCTCTCCCCAACTATCATTCTCTGCCACCATTTGATACTTGTGATATTCATCTTTATTGAGTTTCTTACCAATGTTCAATATGTCAGCAACATGTTTAATCTGTTTTGCATTGGCAATATTATTACTGCTTAGACTAAAAATATCAGTAAATACTGTATCATCACTTAACTGAAATACTGCATATCCACTCATTCGCAACTCTTTTGTGAGTTCTTTTAATCTTGTTGCAAACTGTTTAATCTGTGACCAATCATCAGTGTTGTAGCCTTTTAGAGTGTCATACCCAAAGTATTTGATATTCTGAACCATCTTTGCTTTACGCAATTCAAATTCAATTTGTTCAGGACTATAATCATTGCCGACATCCTTAAACATTACCTTGCCTTTTCTATCTAGACTATCAATCCATTCTGTTACTTTTCTTACTTGCCAATATTCATCTGATTCAGACTGAACTCGTTTGATATAATCTTCATTAGATTCAATATAGATACCAAAATCATCTATCTTTCTTCTAATAATTTCTCCTTTTCGGTCATGATAAACGCCTAAGACAATCTCTTTTTCCGGCTTTTCAAGGACAACTCCATGCAATTCTTGAAAGTCTTTGTTGTTGATAACCGTTGTAATTAAACAACTACGCAGGTCTTCTTCGTCCATCTCATTACTCATTAAGAAGAAATTCTCATTTTGAACTAATGCAACATAAGCAGCTAACAATACCATTTTTCTCGTTTTACCCTCATTAGATAAGAAACCTTCAAATAATAACTTCGTTTCTCTCATGCCAAGAAAATATTCATTATACATATACCAAGGAAAAGGCAAACCGAAATTTGGTTTTTCAAGATATTTGTCAATTTGAGATGTATTATTGTCAGTAAGTTCTACTGCTTCTTCACCAGCATTGATAACGGTATGTATTTTGTCTGCCTTTGTACGAATGATTCTGTAAATATCATTAGGAGACATTTTATCAAAGTTATTATGGGCTATTATTTTATCAACAGGAAATCCATTTCTACCATACTCCCTAACAAGAGAATATTTCTTCACTGTATCAAAATAATTTTTACAATCATTTTCATCAGCAAGATTCATATATTGTTGAATAGTTTTCCAGCCTTTATATTGTTTATATGTGCTTAATCTCTCTGGATTTTGACTCATAAACACATTCACCTTTGTCTCATCTACTGTCTGTGAGAAAGTCAAATAATAGGTTTCAAAGCTGTCATAAAAGAACTTTACTGCCGGATCAGAGAAGTCGTACTTACTTCTCATAAAATTTCCATAATTAACAAATGAATCAGGGTCTTTGAGTAGTGCGCCTACGAAGCATATCTCAGCTTGGATGTTTGAAGCACTATGTTCTTCCGTCAATCAATTACCACCACCAATCATCCGAAAATATCATCAACCAAGGCAGATATATCATCTGAATCATTTTTTTCAGCTTTATTTGATGAAGTATATCCAATGCTTTTACAAACAATATTTTCACTTTTTTCTATTTCTTTTTCTGATGCTATAATTTTCTGTTTTTCAAGCCATTTTAAATAGCTGTCATATTTATTAACCAAAATTGACAAGTCGTAATTTAATCTTTGGTCTGCCGACATTTTGATTCCCTTAATTTCATTTCTCTCTGCAACACCATTTAACATATCAATTTTTCTTTTCCACATATCAAGTAAATGTTCTGGAGGTATCCCAATAGACATCCCCTTATATGTACCATTATAAATCTCAGTAATCTTTTCCCAAATATTAGTAGGAATAATATTCAAATCATAAACTTCTAAAATGAAGTCATACACACATTGCTTTTCTATCGAGCGCAAAAAATGATTATATGAATTTCTCTTTAATTGAATAAATTCTTCGCTGTTCAATATATTATTGGTTATATCATTTACTCGATTGTGAAAATCAATTAGTTGCTCTTCATATCGTTTCTTTTTTGCTTCATTAAAATCATGTATTATTTTATCTTTTCCATTAGGAATATACCTTCGACCATTTTTATATTTTTGAACATCTATACAATATTCTAATAGTTGATCGTTTTTAGGCATTGTCTTTGAATTTTTAAATTCTTTTGGTGCAAAAGAGCTAACTTGCTTATCAATAAAGCAATTACTATGATAAGTTTTTTTATCATAGTAAATTGCATCACTGATATTATCTTTACCTATATAAAAGGACTGATTGCAGCAAGCACATACTCGACATATACATCCTTCTTTTCTTGTCGCTCTCATATTTTATCCTTCTATGCGAAAATTTATATTACTTGAACATATCAAGAACTTTCTGCAAAACAGCCGCATCTGTCACGTTCTTAAATACTGTGGGAAGCCCTGCTCTCTCTAACTTTTCTTTCATTTCTTTCTTCTTAACAGGTGGTAAAGCGTTAACCTTGGCACGAATATCAGTCTTCATTTCTTCAATATTGCTTGTTTTTTCATTATTAGATGTATCAGGAGTTATTGTATTACCCTTTAATGAATTGTGTAATTCCATTGCTTCTTTCTCATACATCTTCTGCTCTGTTTCAACAGCCTTATCTAAGTCATTTTTCAATACAAATTCTTTTCTATCAGAGTTTCTATCAATGATTGTCTGCCAATCAAGTAATGTAGGGTCTTCAATAATGTCACCAGCCTTATGCACCTTAGTTCTATCCTTTACAACTTCTGCACAAATCTGACCAGTTTCGCTATCTTGATACATATGTAAAATAGTCTTTACGTTGTAGTCGATTCCCTTAAAGCTATCGTGCACCTTTTTACCAGTAGATACTGAAACCTGCTGACCGTTCTTGTCCATCTTCTGAACTGTTTCATCTTTCTCTCTTGCAGTAAGTACAACATTAATACCAATTGCCATAAGGTCAAGAACTAAATTCTGTCCAGAGTAATTCAGCTTTTTGTAATCCTTAAATTCAAGGTCTGCACCCTGAATTTTAACGAATCTTTCTGCACCAACAAGACCATCTTTATCTGCCTTAATAGTATTTCTCTTCTTAGACAATTCAAGTAATCCCTGTTCACTTGTCAGTCTGAAAATTGATGTACCATCAATAAGAAGTGCGTCAGGGAAGAATTCTTCACCATCTGCGTCTAAAATAGGCTCATCGGTTTCATTACCTTCTTCATCATACTCGTAGAATGTGTCATGGTTTTTAATTTTATCAAGAATAGTTATTAATTCCTGAAGGCTCTGTGTATAGAAAATATGAATATTTCTTGTATCTACACCTCTTGCTTCTAAATCTTCAACTGCGTCATCTACACCGCCACCTTCTGCATCAACAACTGCTACTCTAAAAGGCTTGCCATCATTTCGCTTAAAATCTGCAAGCTGTAATCCAAGTGTTGTCTTTCCACTAAAGGTTGCACCATATAATAATGTAACTAACTTTGTCTGAATTTTATTTGCTGCTCTTGTCTTCAATATATTTACCTCCGTTAATCTGTAATTTCTATTTTGTAATTCTCAACTGCTTTATAAATATCACTTGGCAAAATACCAATGTAATTTTCTAAAACCTTTTTAATATGCTTTTCTTTAAACTCTTTATAATGATTAAATGCAATTTGAGGATTTGAATATGAGCCAATATATTTTGTTTTTCCATCTACAGAACACATTGCTACATAATTATCTCTTTCCTTATGGAAATGCACTCCCATAGGCAAGTCGCCTCGTCTTGCCTTTTCTTTAATGAATAGTAGGTTTATTTTTTCTGGTAATAACATACAATACTCTTTTGAATACATTCTGTTCCCATGCAATTTAATGTCCTTATCTATCACTAAACGTTCATCACACACATACATATTTTCTTCATACCATTTTGCAAAATTCTGAAAGTTGTGCCATTCCTTATCGACAATGCAATCATCATAGGACTCATCATCATAACTCTTTTGTTTTTTGTAACAACGTTTAATCATATTGAACCAAGCTGGATATGATATATGTTTTGAATCATAATCTCCAATTCCGATAAAACCAATTCTGTAGATACTTTTGTCGTATGGATTTGTTAATCTTCCATTTTTAAAATTGATATATGTTGTGTGATACTGAAATCTATAATCATCATTAAATTCAACAAGCACATCTTTATTATTGATATACTGGACGGTAGTGGCTTTAGTGCCATACTTGGTGTATGACACCTCGCCTGTTCTATCTTTTAATTGGTTATCTTTACCCATTAATTAGTCCCATGCTTCATCTTCATCAGAATCTAAATCAGCTTCTCCCCAATCATCACCATCATCACTACCAAAGTCATTTTCTGCCTTATTAGCCTTGTTAATCTTTGCGATTGCTTCAGCAATATTTGCTTCCGTATAAAGTTCCTTGTCGATAGTAGAACCCTTTGCGCCAGTAATGATGAACTCTCTCTTGACAGGAGCAGATACCTTTTCCATAGCGTCTTCTTCGCCCCAATTGTCGTCATCATCAACTACAGTCTCAGTCTGTACAGAAGAAACCATATGACCATTAACCTTGATTGCGTTGTAAGGCTTGAGAGATTTCTTAAATTTAGAAGCTAAATCCTTATTCTCCACAATAAACTCAACATCTTCAATTGTGCTATATGTAACAATCTTTGCAGCAACTACGAATCTACCAGTAGGCTTATCATCTACCTTTTCCTGCTCAATTCCCATAAAGATAATTACCTGATTGAAGTCGTTCTGCTGAGTGAAGTTATCATCATCAAAAACAACATCTGCACAGAGGGAAATCTGATTAGGGACTAACTTTGTGGAAGACTTCTTGTTGCCGTTGTTATCTAAGAAACTGCTATAATCAAGTGTTCCTCTGATAAATACGCTTGCACCATCCTTAAGGTTTTCATTTACTTCCTTACAAGCATCGAAGTCTGTCATAACCTTCTTATCATTTACAGTCTTACCAGTCTCATCAACTTTCTTCTTTACGCCAATGTTCTTACCGATAAGTCTGAATCCCTCACGGTTATAAGTGAATCTGTCTGCCCAAGGAACTTTAACAGTTTCGCCTTTTTCGCCTTTCTTTTCTGCTTTCTTAGAGTAGTAAACATTGTCCTGTTCCATACCCTGTAAATTAACATAGAGTGTGCTGCCTTCAGCGTATCCGACTCCAAAGTTAATCATTCTCATATCTTTATTGCTCTTGGTCTTAATTTCCTTATAGAAGTTTTCCTTCTCTACACCACTAACAATACCTTTCAACTGGAATGATCCTTTTGTCTCAGGTAAATCGAATAGTCTTCCTTTTTTCTTTGTTTCTGTCATTAATTGAATGTCCTCCTGTAAATAAAATTATTCATATATTTTTACATCTTATATAACATCAACAGCCTTCGCAGACTGGAACATAGAAAGTCACTCTATATGAAAATCTATGATGAAACAGCTCTTTCATGGCGATTTAACAACTATATATAGTATGCACCAGGCACCGTCTCATCTATATATAGTTGCATAAATACACCATAGGCAGGCTGTATCTTGCCTAAACAAATATTCTCTGTTCAATTGTTTTTATTTGTGGAAACTCGGTCAGAAATGACCATTGAATAAGAAATTAATTAAACTATTCTGGTAGCGGCATCCATGCAATAGGTTTCAACCCAATTCGTGTACTTCCCCTAACCGTTAAATAATGATACTCAATCCGTTTTTCTCCATCATGGTAAATATGTGTATGCTTATGTCCCACATACTTCCTCCCATCAAGTTTTGCTTTAAACAAAACCTCTACACCATCGTCTGGCAGGTTGTCTTTGCACAAAATCCAACCTCCACCAGTACCATCAAGCAGCTTCCTAAATCCTTCAATGGTATCTTCTCTGTTTTCATAACTCACTAAACTTTTAAAAGCTACATTATGCGGATTGTCTATCTCATATTGTATAAAATCTCTTGATAAATCCATTTAGCACCTTACTTCCCGGAAGTCTCCCTGTCCAAAATCTTCACTCCGCCATTACTCTTAACAGTGTCAGTAGCAAGTTCTCTCATCTGAGCATAAGCTGAATCCAGCTTATTCTGTAATGTAACAATAGTATTCTTAGCATCTGATAAATCCGTCTCAAGACGTTCTACCTTATCATGCAGCGCTTTCTGCTCATATTCATTCTTCTGCTCGATAGCCCTCTTTTCAAAACCCCAAGACTTCCCGGCATCGGACTTCCCCTTCTCATAGCCTTCAGTTGTTGCAGATTCAATCAACGAAGGGATTTCAGCTACCTTCTGCTCAAGGTCACCAATGTGGTTCTCCTGTGCAATAACAGATAATTCTCTTTCTTCAATAGAATTATTCCACGCTTCCAACTCTTTACGCTTCACAGCCTCTTCATCTGCCCATTTGTCTTCGGCAATCTTTCTTGCTCTATCACGATTATATGTATATTCCTCTTCTTCACGCTGCCGTTCCTGTTTTAACTGTGCTTTTAAATCTGCGGCTTCTTTTCTAATTATGGCCAGTGCTTCAGCCTTTTCTTTGTTGAGAGCATCAATCTCATCTTTAATAGCGGCCTTTGTGTCCTGAAGATTTTTCTCTGCTTCAGCTTTAACCAGCTTATACTGTTCATCCAACTCATGAGCCTTGTCTTTATGCGCGTTTACCAGGGCAACAAGTGTGTTCAACTCTGTTTCAATATCATATAATTCGCATAATTCTGCCTTTTTAATATCAACTGCCTCACAGATGTCATTGTACTGCTTAACAATTGAATCATTCAGAATACCCGCACCCGCAATCTCCGCTTCCGAATCAAGAGTCAGCTTCTGCTTTTTTAATTTCTCCTGGGCAACCGGATCGTCCTTTGCTGCCATCAACTTATCAAGTTGCTTCTTCTGGGCCATATAAGCCTCCATGATTTCTGCCTTTGTGCTCTTTGCGTTAATGTCTGTCATAATAATGATCTCCTTTTTAATTTATATTTTGTACAGCTATTGCTGTATTTCTATTTTGATAGAATTAGACTGCACCCAATTCTTTTGTTCTCTTGCGTTCATTCTTTACCTTATTCTCTATCTTCTCCGCTGCTAACTTATTCTCCATTCTTCTCATTACGCTTGCGAAATTGCCAATCGGCTTACAAATTAATCCCAAATTTTTACCTCACTCTTTCCTCAAATATTTCCCCGATTTACTAACACTCTCCATCCGACCATTATGTAAATCATCATAAAACGCCTGATTAGGATTTAGAATTGTATATGCCAGTCTTTCTCCAAAAAACACTCCACACCAGCCAGTACAGTTATCAACTATGACCGTTGTATAGGCAGATGTCATAGCCTGACCACCAATGCCGCCGAAGCCTAATGATGTATCTCCCCATACTTGAGGAAACATATAGAATTCAAACTCTGGCCAACAACAATTACCTCTCCCATATTCTTCTTTATTTTTTACCTCATTCCAAAATCTCTCTTGGATAAGTGGTAAACATGGTAGTTCTGTTCTTATTTTTCTCACCCTTTCTCAATTAATATTCCCAACACCCATATACAAAGTGCCCTAAATACTTATCACACTTTGCGCAGTGTAAATCATACTCCACTTCTCCAATCTCATCGTAATAAGGATTTTTATGTATTGTACTTTCGGAGCCACAGTCACACGTTAGCGGTAAATCTTCCATTGTTTTCACCTCACATAATCACATAAAATAGGAATTTTATATCAGTTAAAAAGTCTGTGATTTCTTAGTTGATTTGCTGTTATTAGAAGATATTTGTTTAAGATTCTTCAGAAGCTGAATATTATCATTAATCATGAGTGCTAATGCCTGGTCGCCAGTAAATCCAACTTTCACATATGCATCGTAGAGATTCTTCTTTGTCTTTGCAATCACAGAAGGGTACTCTGTGTTATTTGCATAATCCTTATAGATTTCCACCACTTCATGAGCCAGTTCATAAGCCATAGGCTTATACTTGGCAATGTACTCTCTTACCACTGGCATAACTAACTCCGGGTTACTTGCTAACAATTCTAAAATTTTCTCCATAGTGTTATATTCTCCTTTTTATGTATAATATTTTTTTAATTATCGATTTGAAATAAGATTTTCAATCGCTATTCTCTATCATCTTCTGTATCTACCTGTCCAGATTCTTCCAACCAGTCCTCAATACAATCTGTACAGGTATAACAGGATATTGCATGGTCATCCATAAATCCCGACTCATTAAGTGCATAATCACCTATAGGAATATCTTTATCACAAGCATTACATTTGTGTGGCTTTCTACACTTTACTAACTTCTCTTTATAACAAGAAATTTCTTCGCTATCCATATCACCATCATATAATCCACAGTCTGTATACATATCTTTTGGATATTTTAGTTCTTTACTAATGATGTATTCACCTCTATTCTACTATTCTCCTTCCACAATTTCATAAGTCTTTTCAAAAATGTTAGGTTTGCATGGATATAGTTCTCCATTTACTCCGCGAATAATGTAATCTCCAACATTTGCATGGTGAGTTCCTTCTAAGGTATCAATAAACATCTCGCACGGAGGTTCATCTAATCTTAGCGATCCAAAATGAATCATTCCATCCTCAAACGCTTTTACAGCCCAATCAGGAACATAATACTTGCCATCGGCTCCCAGTAAATCGCCATCATATTGAAATGCTTCAATTACTACCGGTTTCTTTCTGTACTTTGCCATTACTTACTCCTTATATTCTGAACTTTATAAGCCTCGTTCAATTCCTGTTGTAACTTCTTTTTCTCCATAGGATTTCTACAATATCTTATTCTCCTTTTAAGTCCTGGGATAGTTGGTTTATTCTCCATGATTTGAGACAGACTGTTTGGAAGAATATCTACATCTCGTCCCCTTATGAACACTTCCTGCATTGCTGCCATTAATTTTAAAGTAGCATCCCCCATTGATATGTTTGGGATTTTTTTAGAATATTCTTCAATAAGTATATATAGTTTACTAGCTTGTTCCTCAGAACACCCAATTAATTGCCATCGCCTGATGCCTTCTACATCGGATAATTTATTCGGAATACTATAACCTCCTCGCTCGAAACTTGGTTTTCATGGTCTATAAAACAACCACGTCTCCCCATTTTGTATGTTTAATTTCAATGTCAGATTCACATAAATCTTCTGTTCCTTCGTAGCATCCTCCACCGTCTCTATATTGAATCTCTACATCAAAATCTTTAGCGTTATTTTTTATTGCCCACTCATATAATTCCTGAATTGTCACATTTATCACCTCCAATGAAACGTGGGTTTATTCCGGTTTAAATCCCAAATTAATCAATGTATTTTTCAATGTATCAATAAATTGTTTTCTACATTCTTCGCACAATTGCTGATTATATCTAAACCATACACTATCCACACGAATAGGCAAATTATATTCTCCTGGACTATGGTAATATCCATCATCACATTCTTCAACAGCGCCCAGATATTCACCGCAATTATCACAGTAGAAATAATGTATTCTCCGTTTAATTATCTCTGATCTTATTTCTGTTTTATCTATTACACTCACCTCCCTAGGAAAGCAAACATTTATCTTTTATTCTTCTGCATTATTGATTCTCTTCTCTCATATCCATTCCATCCATGTTTTTCACCACAGCGAGTGATACAAATAGTATCATTATTAACGTTGTCACATCTTATACATTTTGGATCTTCATCGTCGGCTGTATAAACATTATAAACTCCTTATATAAACATAATACCTCCCTCATTTTATTCTCTTTTGAACTGGAATCTTTGACAGTTTTACATCCACCTTACCATGCGGATGAGTCTTGTCCTACCCAGGTTACTCCCAGACACGTCACTTCTGAAAGACAAATCAGATGGAGTCGAACCATCACCCCGTCGCACCATGCCCTCTGCTATTGAGCCGGAGTCGAACCGGCCTTATGGATCATATCTGACTCGAACAGATGACCGTCCGGTTATGAGCCGGATGCTCTGACCAACTGAGCTAATGATCCTGGTATCACCATAGCCACCGCCGTCCCTGGCGGTTTAGCTGTGTTAGCTAATGGGACTAACTATGGTGAGAACTGGGCATGTTGGATTCGAACCAACGTAATGCAGGAGTCAAAGTCCTGTGCCTTAACCGCTTGGCGAATGCCCATTATTTTTATAGATTACTCACTATTTACCAGCCTTGCAGATGCTTATAGCCAAGTACAACTATGCTAAACTGTATATCAAGGATTTGATAAAACTTTATATCTTTACTATTTACTATTTCAACTTTGACTCATGATTTAAACTTTGAATTTTCAGCTTTACTTTTTGAGCCTTATAACTTTAAGCTTTACAGTACACGCTTCTCGCATCTGGAAGCAATAATTTATAGTATAGTAGTATAATTTCATAATACTTACATGTACTTAGCTAATGGTCGCACCATTTTATGCCAAGTTATATGTACTGTTTTACTTGTGAAATTATACAAATATTTATCATAGATTTTAATTTCATTTGATAATATTTGCATTATATTTACAGATTTCTTTTTCGCTTTACATGAGACTATATCTGCAAAAGTCTAATGAGTTGTAGTTTTAAGTTTTCAGTAAACAGTGAATAATCTTAATTAACTATTCGCTAATAGCTAATCTCTATTTCAGTAATTGCATTACTGACCGACAATGCTGCGTCAACCTCAGCCTTGAAAGAGGCAATTTTATCTTCGAGGGCATTAATTTTGTCCAGAATTTTAATCGGATCTACCAGTTCAAAGGCATTAGCCGTCATAAAATCCTTTTTGGTTTTCTCAAAATCATCTGTGTTGGTTTTTCCTTCTTTAGAACCATAAATTCCAATAACGTACTGCTCTGCCCGCTTTTCAAGGTCATCGCCGTTTTGTTTGAGAATTTCTGCCTGTGCCTTGTTATACTGTTTATTAAGCATTTCAAGCATTCTCTCATCAAACTCTACACCGTGATTCTTCATTTCAATAGCTTCGGCTCTTGTGTATTCTTCTCCATTTATAGAAACTTTTGTTGTAGAATTTGATAAAACAACCGCTCTCTTAATTGCGTTTCTACGCCTAATTAAATCTGTTGCTTTGTCGTAGTAGCCTTGTATTACACCTTTGTATTCGTCAACTGAAACACCTTTAATTTTTTCGTTAGAGTGCTTATTTGCTACACAGTATGTTCCTCCGTTAATTGCAGAAATAATTCTGTCATCAATAATTTTCAGTTCTGCCAGGGCTTTATGTACCGTCATTTTTTCTGTCGTCATAGTTATTTTCTCCTTTTAATCTTTGATTTTGAATTTTATATTTTAGGTATTACTACCTTGTTACATTATTTTATTCTCCAATTTTTCACAGGAAATCGAAGTTTTATCGGATTTCTATTTCACCAAATTCCAGCTCATCGTTCTGAAATACTTTTCTTTCCTTATATTTAGCAAGAATACAATCATCTGTATTAATTTCCATAAATGGAATTCTCGTTGCTATTAAATCAGTCAACGCTTTCATTGTGTTCTGACTCATAAATAAGTACGCTGTCTGATTGCTAATACACTCATATTTCTCAATTTCATCAGATAGTTTTTGATTATCTAAAGTAATAATTTTCTTTGAAATATCAACTTTCATATTTTCTCCTAATCCGTAATAGTAGCAATTCCATATTGAGTAGCACACTCATATTCAATCTTGCAGCCACGCTTCTCATCCCAACCTTTTGCAAAATATGCTACATCCGCTTTTGCTAAATCAGCAATACTTCTAGCCAGATATTCAAGGGGTTTTGCGTCTGAAGAAAAATTCGTATAAAATGTATCAATTATTTCTACTTCTTCACCAACAAATTCCTTTGCTTTTGTAATAGCAATTTCTCTTTCTGATAAAATTTATTCGTCTGTTTTGCCGTTCATTGGCTGACTGATAAATAACTTCTTCGTATATGTATTCCCTTCTTACTCCTTTGTCTCTACAATGGTAACTGTACCCTCAAACACCCCAAAATCAGTAGATTGTTGAAATGTATGAGTCTCTGCAATATCATTCTCCGTCATCGGCCTGGTCAAATACCAAAGAGAATCATCTTTCCATGTAATCTCCTCTAACTTTTGATTTGATTCCAATTTCAGTGTCATGGAACCGCCCATAGACTTTGCTACACTTTGACAACCTGTAAGTAAGGTCATCAGCATCATTCCCATTAATAAAAGATTTAATATTTTCTTCTTCATAGTTTCTTATTCTCCTTTACGCTTTCACAATTTCATATAAATATTCATCCAAGTATTCTCTCATCAACTTGTCCGCATTAAAGCCTGTCCCATGATAAAATTCTTCAGCAATACCTCCACCAATAGCACACAATGTATCGGTATCACATGGCAGACTCAACACATTTCTGATGAAGCTCTCATAATCCTCACTATCCAGAAAACATCTGATTGCTACTGGCACACTTCCTTGGCAAGTTTCGTTCCATCTATATTTTTCTCTTAATTCTTTTAAAGACATCGACACCGGAAACATATACTCATCAGACGGATATTTTCTACAGGCATATTCTTCAATTTCTTTCTTCGATGCGCCTCTCTTTGCCATCCAGGCACACGTTGCCGTAACCTTGGCTCCTTTAATTCCCTCTGGATGATTATGAGTACATAATGCACTTTCTTTAGAAACGTAACTTACCTCTAATCGTGACTCACATAAGTCTACAACAGGTGATACTCTCATAGCAGCACCATTACCAAAACTATTGTACGGCTTGCTCCACTTAGACCCCAACCAGGACTCGAAGCCACAGCCGTAACTGCAATTTGGATATTTATTTCCAAACTTGTGGTACGCTTCTTTGAATGAAACATTATTCTGCAAAGCATATTTTGTTGCTACGGTCAAAACCGTATCGTCCGTGAGGAAACAATCATCTGTAAATAAATCAATGTGTTCCCAGTCTAAACCTTTCGGTCTACGAAACTCCCATCTGGAACCAGCTATGTCACCTAAAATTGCTCCTATAATTGCCATTTATATATTCTCCTTAAGCATGAAAGGTTTATAGTACTTTTGTATTTCTTTAAACACCATATAATAAAGCTGATTACATAAAGCAAAGAATTTAATATGATTACAATTCAAATCACTGTTAAATAGCTCAGTCACAACATGTCTCAATATAAACGAGATAATTGTATTTCTATTTAGTAAAATATTGTGATTGACATGCGATTCAATTAAATATATTAATTCGTTTTCTGTCTCCTCTAATTCGCAATTATACACATGTTTAAATAATTCTCCATTTTCGTCCCTTGAGTTGCCAACAAGCATTTCAAACATAAAATTTTGAAATTCATATGAACGAAATTGTTCTCTAATCTTATCCTCTGTTATTTTATCTAACTGCAACTGATTCTCTCCTTTCCACACGAAACCGATTTTTCATGTCATTTTATTGTATAACATAAGTTGCTCTTTGCTATCGTATGTAGACATATAATTTTCCATTTCATTTATGTTAAGTCTCACATAATTATCTGTACCAATTTCTAGGGCTGTGAACTTACCGTTGCGACTTGGAGATGACTTAATTTCATATATTTTATTGTTCTGTAAAATATATTTACCAACCTTAAGCTCTTTCCGCTTTTTATTAAAATAGTAGTAGTTCCAATCAAATTTTCCGTCTTTGCCTATTCGTCCTATACCATAATTATTAGATGCCTTGTGCAAATAGTAATTCTTATCTGTTCCTCCCATGTGAACTTTTGTAAAACCATAGCAACCACAATCAACACAATGTTCACATTCAGGAGCTAACTTACACCCACCACAGCAACGATTGTCTTTATAAACGGGACACTGAGGTTGATCTTCTGGAATCTTATATCTTTCATTTTTATATCTGTTTCGAGTATTAATATTTTCACAAATATAGACTGGTGATTCATTTTCTGGGTGTTTTAATTCATATTTAGATATTAATATTTTCATCAGTTTTATTATTTGTTTTATTTTTTCATCCCCCCCCCCCTGTAATAATATGAAAGACGTGCTTCATCGTATTTCGACTTTTCCAAAAGCAATATCTTTATCGATAAATATCTTTCTATGGTCAAATTCTGCGACAATTCCTGTTTTGGAATATTCTACTGAATGCCATATAGTAAATGGATATATACTCTCCAAGCAACTCATTGTATTGCCGCTCATAATAAGATAGGCTTCTTTATTTGTGCACTGTTCAAATTTATTTATACGATACCTAAGTTCGTCAATATCAACTTTCACTAAATCCAATCTAAACACTCCCCTCTATGCAATTCACATGAAAACTAGAATTCATTCTGTTGCTTTTACTTCATAAAATTTCTCTAATTTATTGTTATTATATTGTTCAAAATTATGTATAATTATCTTGCTCCTTCTAGGGCAAATCTAATGAGCTGGAGGGCACTAGTTTGAAGGCAGTTTTGAATTTGCCCTGCACCATTACTTCACGAACTTCGTAGCTGGGACATCTATTGTTAAGGTTCCTGATACCATAAATTGCGAAGTTTTGTCTAAAAACTCTATATTACCCTGGATATAGCGAATAAGAGACGAAGTCCAGTTCCCAAGTGACCGTTGAATCACGGAAGAAAAATTGACAAGGTAATGGAAGAAACTCAGGTGAAAGGTATTTAGCAGGGAATTACTAGATACCTTTTTCAAAGGTATTTCTATATAAATCTTCTTCTCATAAGTTTTCTTCCACATATCCCAGGACTCCACCCAGGCCACGCCCCTTCACAATCAGCTTTGCCACTGATACTGGTATGTAGTTTTCAAAGCTCTCACCTTCGCAGCGAAGTACTCCCTTAAACTTTCCATAGTCTTCAAGCTGCTCCAGAACCATATCCATATCAAATGCAGTTTCTGTATTGTCAATCGCTTCTTCAATCTGATTAGTACGACATCCAGTCAAATATATCTTTGTAGACACTTTATCTGAATCAATTAATCTTCCCATAACATCTCCTCTCGAAATCAACACTTCATAGCCTCTAGCAGTTGTGGATGCCACTTGTTAACAAATTCTACAAATGCTTTATCACAATCTGCATCTGAAATATTTTTGTCATATTCAATCTCAACGTCTTCACCATAATAGCCTCTAGCTGTTCCACGTTTAATATTGCACTCATTATATAAAGTGGTTATTGTACACATCTGATACGGGTCGTGCTTATACGCTGGTTCTCTTCCGAATAAAATCTTAAATGAATTATTGTTGCAAGTAACCTTATAATCAAAGCCGCCGATTTCTGCAAATAGTGTTTCTACCGCATCATCTAACATTTTATCTGCCACAGTATCTAATTCCTTATGTCCACTCCACGTATTGTCTAATTCATATGGAATATTATCTGCACCTAATCCCATATATACATTCTCTAATCCACCAATTCTGTGTCTCATTCTTTTCTCTCCTTTTCACGTCATGAAACCTACATTTACTGCTTATTCTCCAAAAGCTTCAAAACAGGTAAATTTCCCATCTTCATCAAATCTAATACTTACTGAATTACTATATGACATATAAATATATTTCTCATTTATATCAAGTTCGATCACTTTGGGAAAATTTTTAGGTTGGAAAATCCTCTTATTATACTCAATACCAACTGTTACCAAAGCATCTTCAAACCGTTCTAAATCTGTCATATTACTCATTCTCAATTACTTCCGCATCATCTTCATATTCAGCAAGTTTCCTACCAATATCTGCAATCAAACCAGTCTCATTGCCTTGAATTGTATACCTACATCTTCCCCAATCATCCAGAATATCTATGGAACCATTGGTGTTTCTATCTGTTATTCTTGTCATATAAATTTTCCTCCTTTATCCTTGCTCGAAAGTCGCATTTTATCGTATTCCATTTAATATTTCTTGTGCTGCAACATACATCTTCTTCCTTATGATTCTCATTGCTTTTTCTAACACTTCTTCATAAGCATGATACTTTAAATCAAGAATCACTTCTGAACATTCTCTTGCTGGAAAATACATAGTAAGGAACATTTTTGAATGCCCCACAAGTTGTCCTGTTAATGAGGCAATTCTAACTTCTGTATTATTTATGGTTTCATAAAACTCATATTCTCCATATGTACATGGGATTTTCTTTATAGTCATATACTTTCATACCTACCTTATTTAACAGAGGAAATTCATGATTCATCATGTTTAAACACATCCTTGGAATACGGACTTAAAACAACATTATTCGCTACGATATTTGCCATGCGACCGACCATCTTTAGTGACTCACGAATTATTGTTCCATTAGGAATCCGCTCCGTCCAACAATGCTCTGTGTCTATCTTATACTTCTCTGCCCACCTCTGAGCATATGATATCTCTTCTTTTGCTATCTGCAATGACTGAATCATATAATCAATTTTCTCTACATTTGTCATACCATCACCTCATCTCACATGAATGATTTGTCTCGACCTTTAGCACTTGCAATTCAAACTCAAAACCTCTTCTAAATGGACCTCCAACATCCCCGTTACCAAAACCGTTAGAATGCTATTCAGCATTCAGATTGACTTTTTATTTTGATTGTAGTATTTTTAATGTAAAATAGAAAGGAGACTGGAATGAGGAGATATCTGTATATCATCGGCTTCGGAATTATACTACTGATTGCAATAAACACAACCTCATTTTCATGCCAGAATAAAGAGTTTGAATATGGCAATCATCCTGCTGAGTTTACAGGCACATATGTTATTGTAAATGGTCAGCAATCAAGAGATAAATATTACATTTTAGTTGATAGCGAAAATGAAATACGAATAATTAAAATGCATCTCAATGATGTCATAATACAAAACGCCGATTCAGAGACAATTGCTTTGAGCGACATAAAAACTGGCGATACAATTAGGGTGAACTTTATGGGTGACATCGTTGCAAGTTACCCCGAAATAATAACCAAAATACAATCAGTGACACTCCTCAATAAAAGTAGTAATGCCGATGTGGAGACTCTAATTAAACTTATTCCAGGTTCCTCATAAATTCAAAAATACTTTACGCCTATATACCTAAGCACCTTAGCCATTCCCAGACCACCATACATTACAGGTTTCATACAATAAAGCCAAAGCCTCGGATGAGTCTTTAATAATCTCTGGAATCGATTAATATCCTTTTCCAGATGACACCCAAAAGCGCAAAATACACATCCCGTTCTACTATATCCTGTACAATAATATTTGCCATCCTCATCAATACATATTTCTCCATAAACTGATGGATATGGTACATCAAAACGGTATAGATATTCCAGAACATCATTTTCTGTCCAAAAGCTAATCGGTTGGCTGCTAGGTTCCCCTTTATCGAAAGCATTACAGCCATTATGTAGCCGCTCTGTTTTTCGCTGCTTACTCTCACAGGCCATGGTCCCAATAATAGGTATTCTTCCACTACTCTTATTGAACCTCTTAGCTGGATTCTTCTTCATGATTTGGCAGCACTTATTGGATACCTTGAATGGAGCATCAATAAGATACTTCCATTGCAGCATATTATAGATACCTTTCTCTCTGCCATTGAAACATCCGTAAGCCCAGCAATTTTTACCAAGCTTCTTTACATCGCGAACCTGGCGGCTGACAGTTTTAGAGATAACCGGATATCCTTCAGTCAACACCACATCTCTAAATGATATACGCTTACCAGATTTATCTCTCGGATAATCTACTATCAGTTCAACTTCAATACCATATCTGTTTCTTAAATAGGTTGGAAACTCTTTGACATGTTTTTTTACTTCTGGAAATTCAAGACCTGTATCTGAGAACCATAGAACTAATTTACAGTTTAGTACTTTACATACTCTGGCTGTTAAATCAGCCAATACGCTACTATCCTTGCCTCCGCTAAAGGAGACGTAACACATGTTATTATATCTGTTATATGTTTCTAATATCCTGGTTTGACTCACCTGAATTTTTCTTTCCAGGAGCCAGGACTGCATAATCTTTAAGTCTGTTGCTGTATATTTGCTTTCTACCAATATGTACTTTCCTCACGCAATTTATTACGCTTGCATGAGGCAAAGCCATACTTAGCGGGTGTCTTTTTATGTCACTACCGCATATCTTTTTCGATTATTTATCTCAGCGTTCCAGCTTCATAATCTCGTGACAACCTTTATCTACTAAAGGCGTTTAATACATCTGGTAAAAACCTACCCAATTGGTAGCACAGCGTCACAAACGAATTCAATCTTATTTATCATAAAATCTAGCATCGGATTCTTTGGATGAGCCGAGTTATAGGAATCACATTCCATTTGCACATTTGATTCAACATATAAATTAAATGAGTCTGATGATTCTAGATGTGAGTTGTCTAAAACAATATACTTTTCCGTATGGCGAAGATTACCTTTTATTGTACTATATGAAATTGTAATCTTGAAAACCGGAAGTGTAACCCTGGTTTTTATGAAATTCAAAGGATGCACATTTTTAAGCTGCTCCTTGATATAGGGATCATATTGTTCAAACACATCCATGTGAGTCCGACAACCTACCTCTTCAAAGAATTTGCTCGGATGCACTACTTTTCACCACCTTTCTTCTAACCGATTTTTACTACTTTTTCACGCTCCTTTATTTCTCATGAAACGATGGTTTATTCTGATGTATAATTCAAAAACTCTTCCAAAGTTTTACATGCATCTGCAATATAAATATCACATAATTTACCAGACTCTTTAAATTGATGAACAGTTATTATACTATCGCTATAAGATGCATATGTAGCGATATACAAATTATCATATAAACTCTCTGGGAAGTCTCCCTTTGTAGTAACATGTTTAATATTTGCATTTTGTAATAACGATAGATATATTTCATAATCTGATTTATTTTGATCCATACTATTATCCTCCCCGTACACAGGAAACCAAGATTTCAAACCTTATTTTGAAGCTATACTACCAATATTGCTTTCGATTTTCTTATATGTATCATTCGCCATAAGTACATTCAGAACCGCTTCTGATAACATTTGCTTTGTGCTGCTATCAAACATACTTTTTACTTTGCTATTTACATCATCACGAATTGTCTTGATTTCTCTATCGATCACTTTCTGTATATCAGTATCTACACATTTATCTCTAAACCATTCATTAAATGACGTTGAAGAATAACTCTTTTTTGAACCACAATCATTGTTTACAATCCTGTCCTTAATCTGTTCAATTACATATTCTCTCAATGTATATTCTTTATCATCTTCGTTCCATCCACCACCGACTCTGATGATTTCTGTATCATAAATTTCTTTCATAATATCTTTGAGCCAAACCGATGTATCCTCTGGAATCTGTTCTTTTACCTTATTCATAATCTCTGACTTAATTTCTGACTTGATTTCCTCTCGGATTTCCTCAGCAATTTCAGGCTTCAATTCTTCTTTAACCGCTTCTTTAATACCAAGAACCATGTCTTCCATATCGTATTCTATCTTTAAAATCTGCCCCATATTAATCCCTTTCTATCGTCACTTTTGTTTTATTTTTAATCTTTACAACCCTATCGGAAATACCCAATTCATTCAAATAGCACTCATATGCTTCTTTACAATATGCGCCTTCACAAGAATACGGAGTACCGCCACCAGGCATATGCCAACCAGGTTCCGCATCACAATATTCACACAATGACTCATCTTCTGCCATTTCATCTATATTTCTTATGATATTAAATCACCCACTTTCACACGAATCCAAAGTTTCAAGCCTTTGACTTTTTCAAAAGCACATATACCACTTTTTCCATATCATCACCTACAAAATCTGCATAATGTAAGAGATTGATAAGTTTCGCAATCTGCTTTTGGCAAACTGGACAAATATCCTTTTGTGATGGTCTAATAATATTTTTCGAGCAACGGCTTGTATATTGTACTTTTCTTATTTCTGGCATAAAATATTCCGGTGTTTGTTCACACTCTTTACCGCAATAATCACAATAATATGTATCAATCTGTTTTGTTTTCTTCATTTATATATTCTCCCATCTAGTAGTTCACCGCATGTACTTTCAGTCCATATCTCTTCGCCAAATCAATCATATGTTTAGTTCCTCGACTCTTACCGTCCCAGAATGCAATCAGTACGCCAATGTTACCATCTTCAGAAGCAAACTTTGCCATTTCAGCATTTCTTCTGTAACCAGCACTCTTTCCGTATAAATCCCACGCTGCTGGACATATATAAATGTGCAATCCCATTCTCTTCGCATATAATTCGCCAAGTTTATCAGCTCCTCTTGCGTTTCCACTTACAATGCAAACTCTTGATAATTCATCAAAATATCTATCAACATAATCAAGCTGAATTTTCTCAACACTTTTGTAAAGTAATTCAAAATCGTCAAAATCTCTCCCACCAGCTATGATAATTCTAAGTTCTTTCATTCAACCTCCTAACATGGATAACCCTCAAATAAATTTTCATTATTGTCTGTGTAGAAGTTCTCATTAAATGTTTCACTCTCACAGACGATATCCATCCAGTCTTCCAGTTCATTATCATTAATATATTTCTCTAAATCTGCTTCTGATTGAGCGTTAATATAATCCATAGCTTCGCTTTTGTTGTTGAACCCAAAAGAGTTACTGCATTTATAAATGTCACCAAGTTTGTTATATGTTGATGGATAATATATGCCGTTAGCAGCCGTTCCATAATAACATTCCGGCCTTCCAGTCCCATGATGGTCTACACAGTTTAATTCTTTACCACAATATGGACACTCCATTTTCTGTCACCCCATTTCTATTAGCACAAGAAACTCGACTTTCATCTTATATCATTTAATCCCAATTTTTCTTGAAGTTCTCTTTTTCTAATCGGAATATAATATCTGTGATAAACCCTTTTACACATATCACAGTTCCCGTATCCGTGTCCCCAACACCAACTACAATAATTCTCAAATTGCGCTTTCAGAACTTCTGATCCCTTAACCGTTACAAGCTGGTCTTCAATCATCAAAATTGACATTTTCGCCACCCACCTCCTCACACGAAACCGAAATTTCAGCCTATTTGTAATACCGATATAGACTATCCACATCATCATGTTTCTTTAAGCAACCATCGTAGAAAACGTAATTCTTCACAATGGTTCCTCCACACTTATGTATGTAATCATGAACTGCCATAGCCGTCTTACCACTATAATAGCTGTCATCGAAAAAGATGGCTTTGAACGATTGGTAACGCGGGATAGTTCCCACCGGCTCCTCCCCCTTACGCAGCCCTCCATTCAGACATATTAAATTAACATCCATGGGAATAATCTTTTTGCTGATTAGCTTAGATAATATAAGACCAATTTCTCCAGATACAACCACATTCTCAATCTTCTCTTTTTCTACTGCATATTTAAGATATGTAACCATTAACTCAATGTCATTCTTAATCAGACCGTCTAATTCATCAAAATAGCTTTCTCCACCGCCATGTATCTTCAGACATTGATTCACAATAGGAATCATCTTTTGTTTAAGGTAATTCAGCTGCTCCATTACATGGTACACTCCTTATATGGCACACAATATTTTGGCTTATTAACAGCCTTGTCATCAATAAAGACATCTGCGTGAATTTTCCTACTTTCAGTTCCGCCAAGCCACTCTAGTGTCTCCGGTAGATTCTCGTTAATAGCATCAAATTCCAAACCATGCTGTTGGCACCACTCCACAGCCTCATGCAGTTTCATCACATTGTTATATAGTTCCTCACCCCATAGCTTCTTATATTTCAACCTTGTCTTCTCCCCGTACTCTTTGTCTTTCTCCCAAAAATAAGGCATCATGTGCAAATTAATTAGAATAGAGCCGTCTAATCTATCAACGCCTTCTGAATAGTCATAAAACAAACTATCATAAGCTCCTACACAATGATGTTGATAATAATGCGCCACATTTGTTTCTTCTCCCTTTGAGTTATTAAAAGATTTTGTAAACGGCTTTCCACAGTCATGAAGGTATCCAGCATCTCGCAATAAACTATTTTCTGGAAAGTAATCCCCTACTTCAATAGAGTGTTTCCCAAGTGTTAAAGTATGATTTGGATTTTGTTGATTAAAATCCATATAATCCGTCAACCAACAAAAAATTAGGTTTGGTAATTTATATTCCGAAGCAACTTTAATCTCATCCCATCCTTCAAACCAATACGGGGTATTCCAGTTCTTATACATTCTCTCAATAACTTCATATGGAACTGTCCTGCTCCTAGAATTATTCTGTCTACAACACTTCTTCAATGAAGTTGCCATTATCACGCAAATCTTTTTACATGGAATACTTCTCAATTCAGATAAAAATGCTCTACGTCTTTTGGAATTGATATTCGTCGCATCATAAATAACACTTTCGCCTGCTTTAAGAAGTTCTTTAATTCTTTTATGTAATAATTTAAAAACCTCATCATTGTTGCTTTGCGAGTTTTCGTCTCCATACAAATCTTCTCTAACTTTATCAGAACTACAAATTATTGCGCTGCGTTCTTTTGATAGTTTTTCTGCGTAGGTAGATTTACCACTACCAGGTAAACCTACCATCATTGTAAAAATTGGTATTGACATCTCGTTTACTCCTTACCATTATGTTTTAACAAATACTCTCTTGAAACATTTTTAAAACTCTGTTGTCCATCAACACTCCTATATACAAATCCTTCTCTCTTTACCTTTGGATTTAACTCACTATATCCATCAGCCTCAAGCTTCATTTCTTCCATAGTCTTCGGCAATACACATTCAGTATCAATAATTGGAACACTTGTTAAATTATGTGCCTTGCAAAAGTTAGACATTTCCACAGTTCCAGCCCTCACTCCATCAATAATGAGATTAAATACATATAGTACATTCTCCTTCAATTTATATGGATTTCCTTGAACAGAACCAACTCCCTCTCCCTGTAATACCACTCTGCTATAATTATTCTCTGTTGCAAAATCAGTAAGAATCTTTTCAATCCCATATTTATCTGCCAGTTCCCAATAAATATTTGAGTCGTGATAAGTTTCTTGGTTTCTATCTGCTTGCCGTACATTTCTACTACACACAATAAAATCAAATTTATTTTTCCCTTTTTTTAATCTGTCAACAGCATACGTACAGCTAGTCCCATCACACTTCTCTGTTTTAACCCATTTATCTGTACTATTTAAATAAAACGGAGCATTCTCAATTCTTGTTTCATCAGTCTTCACAATCCAATCAGGAAATTTCTTCGGATTATCTTTCTTTCTGCCAAAAAGCAAAAACATTAACTTACGTCCAAATTTGTACCTCATTATCTTCCGTACTAATGGCTTCTTAAACAAATTAGGCTTCCTGTTAGCCATTGCTTTATACTTGGCTTCCGGATCAACTCCATTTGATTTTCTCTTAATATCTTCCTGAGAAGAGTATGTAATTTTCAGTTCATTGGTTACATCATCGCCAATTTTCTTACCAGCAAACTCCGGGAATAAAGTAATTGGTAATGCAAGCCCCTGACTGATTACTTTGAATTTTCCTAACTTCATAGTTTTCACTTTATAGTGTTTAGCTGCCAAAAAAGCAAATCGCTCATCATTTTCCGGACATTTACTATCAATCTCAATGTAAACAGCAATATCTCCCGGCCTAAACTCCTCCTTTTTTGCAACACAAACCCAACCTAATATACCAATAAGTTCGATATTATCAGCTCCTTCGATTGGATTTACCCATTCCACCTTTTCAATATGTGCTAATGCTCTTTCTGCCATATTACCTCCTGTTTTTTTATACTATATCTTGTTAATTTCCTCTATTTTCATCTATATCTCGTGTTGAAAAGGCATGAAATGAAAATTTCCTGTCCAGTTAATTATTCTCTATCAAAGGTCTATCATACGTAATCAACTTCTCCACAATCAAATCCCTTGGTAGTACATCTCTACAAAAGTATGCCGTTGCGAATGGACTCCCCTTAACCGGCTTATCCATATGTTCTCTGTCATGATAAGAAACTCTTGCATCAAAACTGAGGAGCTGAATGCCCTGGCTAAAATATTTGTATCTTGTTTTACCTTGAAGGGAGTTTAGCGGAAGAAGTACCGCAAAAGGTTTGTTGAATGAATATAGACGTTCTAACACTTTATCTTTGATGCTGAACGGTGGATTACTTACAATGAAGTCCCAGGTATCCGGCTCATATTCAAAAAAGTCCTTTCCTTCAGATAATGAACTTCTAATTACTTTAAAACCCTCCTCAGTCAATCTCTGGTAAAACATCGACCACTCATCATCAAATGGTAGCCACATTATTTTATCTTTTGGAAGATATTTTATAATCGGATCTACAGCGAATGCTGGTGTATAAAGCTCATTATCTTCTGTGTCTGATGTTAAATAACCTATATTTAGTCCTATGATTATCACCTCCAATAACATATTCTCCGTGTTAACGGATAAAAATTGTATTTCAATCTCTTTTGATTGAATTATGCATCTATTAGTTCTTGGCAATTAGCTTCGATTAATGCCTGAGCCATAACCGGCACTACACTATTTCCGATACGTGCCACACGCTCTTTAATTGGATACTTCATCTGCCCTAATTCGATCTAAGATAATCTCAGTGATACCATCCTCTATTTTCTTTACATTGTCTTCACCCAATAATTCAATTAATTTCTCTAACATTCTTTTCTCCCTTCACAGAGTACCAGACTAAATGTGAGTTTCATCCGTCTATATCTCTTCTACTGGAATAAAATGTTTTGCACTTTTCCAAATCCACCGATTATCACTTCTAATCAAAAATGTAGGATATCCATGTTTATCATCTTTTACTCCGTATATTTCTATTTCTAAAGCATGTCTTATATAATCCTCAGGTATTCCCATCTCGGATGCCTTTATTAATAGACTTCGATAATGCTCTTTACTTTTTTTATAAATAACTTTAAACATATTTCAAACTCCAATCTCCCTTGAAATCACGGGTTGATTCGTTTCCGAAATTTCAGTTTAACTATTCTTCTCTATGGCAAGTATTCGTCAATTTTTTGTATACATCTTCGTATAATTCCTGTTTGTCCCCATTATACGTATACTCAGCATAAATACCGTCTCCACTAACCGAAGTTGAAGCTAAACACTTGTAGTTCTGTAAAGTCTTGCAAGCCCATACAATATAAACATCATCCAAATCAATGCGTGTGCCTTTTGTCTCCACATCACAGTTATACCAATCTACAAGTTTTCTTTTGCATACACTTTCAAAATGTTTCATTCCTGTTATAATCATATTTCCTGCTTTCTCCGACACTTGGCAGTCGGCAGCCAAATGCTAATTCGAGACTATGGGAAGAAACTGAAACATCCACGCCTCATCCATGATAGACACAATGTTCCCATCCTCATTAACAGCCAAAATCTCAAGTATTTTAGGCTTAATAATAGTC
>CDZC01023255.1_pt1 | contig 62600 bp, 51 predicted proteins | sample 557371 | NCBI WGS metagenome assembly CDZC01 (sample SAMEA3182085, study PRJEB8094) | gut metagenome | biome: human; feature: gut; material: Stool; isolation source: human stools | place: Canada | collected 2013-01-21
GTTACGAAACCGGCACTGAATCCTTCCGGAAGTGCTTTCGTGCGATTTACCCGGATACAGAGAACGCTACAATCCTTTACTCTTTCTTTTCTTTCTTCAATCAGGTTCTTTACGAACGTGCGGAGGAAATAGTGCGGATTTTCTCCTTTAGGAGTAAACCGGAACCGGAGCAAAGGTTTTTCCACCGGAGAAGAATCAACCAAAGTACGTTGGAGATCATTCCATTCGGGAAGCGTGTATGCTTCTATCCGGCTATCTGCGTCCGTAATAGTCAATAGTGGTATCGCACTGTCTGGGGCAACAACACGAGTAGTCCAATAGGTTCCGGAAGTATAATTCCACTCCAGTGGATTTCCCTTTATTCCCGATGATGAATTCCTGTAACCGGAATTTCCTGTGGGATAAGTGCGAGTGCTGTTGCCCCGGCATACGATGATGTTATACCTGAAACAATCATCCTTTATTTCTGTAGCGGGTATCGTTGCCTGATAGGTATATCCGCTTGTACGTTTCATCTTAATATATGGATTATGCTCATTCCAAAAAGATATCTTATCGGTGTAGATAATCACTGAATCCGGGAATTCGGTTCCTACCACCTGTGCACTAATCGTTAAATCCTTATTTGCTTCAGTGGTTGCCGATGGAGTATGAACGACTTTATAATCCGTCACACGTGGAGCAGGAGCCACATATTCTCCGATGCGGATGGAATTCCATTGAGAGTCTGCCTGCCAGTTCTGTTTGGGCGTACAGTTTTTACGTTTCAGCAGATAGGTACCCGGACGAAGTCCGCGGATAATCCCGTCTGTCACATCTCCTTTCTGCTGATTTCCTTGATTGAGGGCCGTAAAGGTAAATTCCATCCCTAAATCAGGTATTTGCAGAGCCATGTCCCAAGCACCATAAGCAATGGTAACCACTTCTTTATCGAGTGACGGTTTGGCAAACGGATCGTTCACCACTACCGCGTCCGGCATCACTTCCAGTCTCCAGACTCCCGGTTCGAGGCAATCCATGAAATAAGTACCTGTTCCCTCATAACGAATAATCGGAGAACTGCCACAACCGGCAATGGAAACAAGTTGTGACGCATCTTTGGGCTGGGTGTTGGTATGATTGGAATAATAGAATTTCTTTCCATTATTTAATTCGCTCAAGTCCTCTGTATAACTGACACGAAAACCGTCACCAAATAAAGTGTCCTGTGGATAACTGCCGTATGATTCACCTCTTTTCAGACTGCGTGCAGCTTCGGCGGCTATCTTCATACTGATAGCTTTATGAGGCGTATAGGCAAGATTCAAGAAATGAGTCTGATATTCCGTATTGGCATAAGCAATATCCATCGGATCATACGCAAACTGGGTAATCCATTGAAAACCTGCTGTACGGAAAGTACGTACCATGGCCGGATACATATAAGAATACATGATATCTGCCGGATCGAACTCATATACCATCCGTGTTTTCTTATCGAATCCTTTCACTTTATCGGAAAAGGGAATATCATAGCGGTCTATATAGGGAAGGAAATTTCCCTGCTGTGTCTGTCCGGATACCAGTCCGATGGGATACCATTGATAAGTAGTTCCCTGAATGGCAGTTTCGTAATAAGCCTCTACTACATATCCGTTGTGGCTTACATTATAGAATACAGGTTTGCGGTTTCCTGTTTTATTGATCGCTTTCAGCATCCGGTTGATATAGGCTTTCACCTCTTTCTTCGTACCGGAATGACAAGGTTCATTATTGATTTCGAACCCAACAACGGAGGGATCATCTTTATAAGCTAACCCCGTATATGGATTGACGTGCTTCACCAAACCATGAAGATAGGTTTCTTGTGCAGCGATAGCTTCCGGGTGGGAGTGCATATCGCATTTATCATATTTATAGGAGAAGCCGCCCGTCTGTATGTTTCGTTCGGGATATCCGTTCCCGAAGTTGGTCTGTGCGGTAATCACAATATGAATATTGCGTTCTTTGAGTTTGGCAATCAGGTAGTCCATCAAGTCGAGATGCTCGTTTTCGAGGAGATTTCCCTGTCCGTCTGTCAGTTCCACATCCCATAAATGAATACGGTAAGCATTCAGTCCCAGACGGGAGATATGATATACATCTTTATCTATGGCAGCTTTGAGGTCCAGTCCCAAATATCCAATGGCACGGTAAGCATGGGCGAAAGGCAGCGTATAATTAACACCGAAAAAGGAAGCCTCCCGGCGGGTGTCACTCCAACGCATCACCCCATTTCCATCTATATATATAATAGGTGTAGAGGATGATTTGCCCTGCACTTTGACAAAGGCAGATATCAAACAAATAAAGGTAAGGATCAACAGTCTTTTCATGCTATCAAATTTATCGGTTTATTGACAGCAACAAAAGTAATTTATTGGTCATTTCAATAAAAGCACAGATTGGACATATAAGGATAAAAATAGGACGAAATGCCCCAAAATGCCTCTACAGGTCTTCATTAAGGTACTGACGTGGCGTTTTTCCGAATTCTGCCTGAAAACATTTGGAGAAGTAAGAATGATTGGAAAAGCCTACCATGTACATCACTTCGGCAACGGTAAATTTCTTTTGTTGCAACAACATGGCCGCCTTTTTCATCCGGATCGATTTGATATATTCCACTGGAGACATTCCGGTCAGCTGTTTGATTTTCCGGTAAATCTGCTTATTGCTGATACCGGATAATTCACAAAGTGCATTTACATTCAATTCCGATTCAGAAAGATGGTCCTCAATCAGGCGGATAATGTTCGACAGAAATTTCTCATCTTGAGATTCTGCTTCGATTGGTTTAAGAACAGGCAACGATTCCAACTGCTTTTTCACCTGTGTCGCCGGAATCTCTTCTTTCTCTACGGCGATGACAGGGATATTCAGGCCAATGGAAGTTCCTTTTCCTTCGTTCGAGGTGACTCCGTTGATGTGACCGCCATGAAGTTCCGTATAAGTCTTGACCAGATAAAGTCCGATACCCGTACCTTCCTTATTGCCGGAATGTGGAGACTGGAAAAAGCGCTGGAAGATATATGGAATATCTTGTTGCGGGATTCCGCTTCCTGTATCTGAAACACAGATATCCAACAATCCCGTTTCTTCACGATAGAAAAGAGACAGACGGACGCTTCCGCCATCCGGGGTGAATTTGACGGCATTTGAAAGCAGATTATCTAAAATCACTCCAAGTTTGATGGCATCCATATCAGCATAAATCTTGGCTTTATTTGTCTCGAAATGGAATGTGATCTGTTTGTTTTCCTCATAGACAGAAAACAGGCTACGGCTGAATGACACAAGTTCGATGCGCGACAAAATCAGCAGTGAATCTTTATTATCCTCTATCCGGTTGAAGTTTAATACCTGATGAATCAATGAGTTTATTTTCATTGCATTACGTTGCACCTCCTCCAGTGTCTGTTTCTCATGCACTTCTTCTGCAACGGGGAGCAATTGACTGACAGGAGCGATAATCCGGCTAAGCGGTGTCTTTAATTCATTAGACAAATTGGTAAAGAAAGCCATTTTCTGGCGTGATTGCTCCAGAATCTTCTCTTTTTCCATCCGTTCCATTTTCAGACGGTTCTTGACACGGAAAAAGTTGATAACCCAGGCAATGAGGCTCAAGAATAAAAGAATGTAGACTATCTTTGCCCAAAGTGTGTAATACCATGGAGGGAGAATTTTAATATTCAGGATATATGGATGCTCGGAAGGAGAACCGCTCTTTTCTACTTTGCTGATTACCAGCTGATAATCCCCATAACCCAGATTACTGTACGTAATGCGATTCGTGTTGGATTGCAGGAAATTCCATTCTTTGTCCATACCTTCCAGCCGGTAGACGAATTCATGTTTTTCTTCTAGCGAGTAGGGGAGGTCTGAAAGTTCGAAAGCCAGGTTGTTCTGGTCGTATTTTAGTTCGATAGCATCGGTATAGCGGATGTTGGGAATATTCTCTCCGGTATGCGGAGACATCAGTTGATTGTTGATATATAAGGCAGTCAGTAAAATGGAGTGCTCCGGCTGATTCATGGCTTGTATTTCGGGACGGGATATGCCGAACCCGTCTGCACCTCCCAGATAGATATTTCCATCTTCCGAATCAAACATGAGACTGGTGAAACGTTTATCCGTCAGGCTTTGCTGGCGGGCATCCATTGTTCTCCGGTCGATGATCCAAAGTCCGTTAGTGGTGGAAACCCAGATATGTTCTTTTACAGAGGTCATAGACAGAATCTCGTTATTGCTGAAATTGCCGAAAGAGATACTTTGCTGACTCGAGTCTTTGGGATTGATACGCATCACTCCTCCGTGAAATCCTACCCAAAGCATGCCGTCTTCATCCCGTAAAAGGTAGTTCGGGCTCTTCTCGCCACTTAATTCATCGGCAAACAGCTTTGTCACTTGTCGCGTACGGGCATTGATTTTGTCTATCCCTTTGCTGTTGTATAACAATACCCATACATTACCTTCCGCATCAGGGACAATCTGATTAATGAACATCCCCGACAGCCCATTATGAATGGAATAATTTTGATCGGCCACATACGATCTTCCGGCAGATTGTATCAGTTTATGTTTGTCCACAACAAAGATACCTCCGAGACAGGTGGCGATCCAAAGCTTCCCGTCAGTATCTTCAAACAGGTAATAAGCCCAGTTGGTATTATAAGTTCCTGTACTGTCTACGATGTTGTAGTGTACAAATTGATGGGTATTATAGTCATAGCGGTTGATACTTCCGTCTGTGGCTATCCATAACTGCTGTTCTCTATCCTCGTAGATGTGCCGTATCCGGTTGTGGGATAACGGATGTTTTTTATCCCCCATTCTATACCAGATAGCATCGTGTTTATTGCCTGCCGGATGGGTGAACCGGATCACTCCGTTTGTACCTCCGAACCAATAGAATCCTTTGGAATCCCGGAACAGGGAATAGAACTGATTTCCGTCTCCTGTGCCTGTGATTTGAGAAATCGGTACAAATTGCAGCGCACTGTTATAGCGTGACAGGGAAATGCCATAATCTGTTCCCAGCCAGATATTATGTTCCTGATCCGAGAATATGTTCCAGATAATATTGTTGGTTAGTGACTGGATATTGCGTGAATCGTGAATGATATGCTGCAAAGGTTCTTTGTCATTCTGGTACACATAAAGCCCGTTGTCTGTACCTGCCAGCAAATTTTCATCTCCGTCCAGTGCCAGTGATTTGATGGAGTTGTTATGAAATACCTCTATCGCCTTCATCTCTCCTGTAGTGGGATTGTATTGGAAGAGATAACCTTCCATCCCGATCCAGATACATTGTCGGGCGGTATCTTCCAACAGAGAATTGACAAACAAATTGCTGCCTCCCCGGTTAACTGGCAAAAGGATGTTTTCAAATTTTCCACTTGCCTGTACATAGCGGCATAATCCGTTGTAAGTACCTATATAAATTTGATTATCTTTTGTATGAATGATGGAATAGATGGTGTTATGAGGCAATCCGGTCTGTTTGCTATCGAAATGATTCAGTTGACGACTTTTTAACTGATAAATATATAATCCGTTCAACGAACCTATCCACAATGTATCTCCCTGGAGTGCCATGGTACGGACATCCGTTGGGAAATCAGTATCCGGTTGCTCATATTTGTCTGTTCGATAGTTATAAACAAGAATCCCGTTATCTGTTCCCAGATATAAATAAGTGTTATCTGCTATAATACCGCAGTAGATACGTGTGTTAGTACGTTCTCCATACGTGAAATGCTGTTGTGTGGAATAACCGTCATAACTGAATAAACCCTTGTTGGAACCTACCCATATCAGTCCCTCGCTATCTTGCAGGAAGCAACTAATCACCGAAGCTTCGGCTCCGAGATAGATGTTGTCGAATTGCTGATAATTTACTTTTTGCCCATACACATTGCCACTGCTACAGTAGGCAAGGATGAGAAAAAGAATTGTTGTCATTCGTTCGCGCATGGTGTTAGGTTTGCAGGTTTCTAAATCTGTAATTGTTGTAAAAGTATTCCTTCTTTCCTGCAAATGTAGGAAAAATGTCGGTTACACTTGTAAATATCCCGCTCTTTTTGTTCCTTTGCTATCTATTTATAAACAGAAAACTTACGTATGAGAAAACTAATTTATTGGCTTTTATTGCCGTTGGCAGTGGCTGTGAGTGCATGTGGCGGTAAAAAAGGATCTTCAGATAATACGTCGACATTGGCGATGATAGACAGTGTGGATGCTCACGGATTGCAGCGTATGCAGACGTCTAAGAGCGAAACCGACTTTAAGTTTAAGGGGAAAGATTACCATTCCCTCGTTTCGCGTACTCCGGATGAAAATCTGCCCCATGTGACAAACGAGATGGGAGATACCTATGTCGACAATAAAATAGTGTTGCACCTGACGCGTGGTAACGAAACCGTGTTGAACAAGACCTTTACCAAGAATGATTTTTCATCGGTAGTCGATGCGAACTTCCTATCTAAGTCTATATTGGAAGGCATTGTATATGACAAGACTACTCCGCAGGGAATTGTGTATGCAGCGAGTGTTTGTTATCCGCAGACAGATTTGTATATGCCGCTTTCCATAACGATTACCGCTGATGGAAAAATGAGCATACAGAAAGTGGATATGCTTGAAGAAGATTATGACGATGAAGCACCCAATTAAGCTTGTAGGCGGGTGTTGACAGTAAAATTACACAAATGTGAAAACATTTGAGACAAAAGAAAGGCAGCCAATGAGGTTGCCTTTCGTATTTTTGCACCGTCAACAAACTTAATACCGAATAGAATGAAGAAAAACATTTTTGCTATCTGTGTGGTAGCAGTAGGATGTACGGCACTGACCGCTCAAACCCAAGATACACAAACGTTGGTTCCGCTTACGGAACGGGTAAACGTGCAGGCGGATTCGGCACGCGTCAATCAAATTATAGACGATTGCTGGGTAGCAGTAGGGACTAAAAAGCCTCATGCAATTCAACGCGACTTCACACGTATGTTCAACGGTAAGCCTTCCTATCGTTTTGAATTGAAGGAAGATGATAACACCCTGTCAGGATATGCCAAAGGGGAAACAAAAGGGCGTGCGGAATTTTCTTATTGTTATGCAACTTCCGATGATTTCAAAGGCCTGCCTGCCGATGTTTATCAGAAAGCGCAGATTACCAAAACTGTATATCATCATGGGAAAGGTATTTGTCCGCAAGGAGCTTCCCGCGACTATGAGTTTTCCGTATATATTCCTTCTTCATTGGGTAGCGATGTCTCGACAATTTTTGCCCAATGGCATGGGATGCCGGATCGTACATTGGTACAAACTCCACAGGGCGAAGTGAAGAAACTGACGATTGACGAGTTCGTTGAACTGGAAAAGACTACGATCTTTAAAAAGAATGAAGGGCACGAGAAAGTAGCCAAACTGGATAAACAAGGTAATCCGGTGAAAGACAAACAAGGAAATCCTGTATATCAGGCCGGAAAGGCCAACGGATGGCTCGTGGAACAAGGAGGCTATCCTCCATTGGCGTTCGGGTTCTCTGGCGGATGGTTCTATATCAAAGCAAATTCCGATCGTAAGTGGCTGACGGATAAAGACGACCGTTGCAACGCAAATCCCGAAAAAACACCGATTATGAAACCTGTAACATCAGACTATAAAGCATCGACCATTGCTTACAAAATGCCTTATGCCGATTTTCCGAAAGACTGCTGGATTACATTCCGCATTCATATCGACTGGACAGTCTATGGCAAAGAGGCGGAAACGATTGTAAAACCGGGTATGCTCGATGTGCAGATGGACTATCAGGAAAAGGGGAAAAAGGTTAGTAAACACATTGTAGACAATGAAAAAATCATGATTGGACGTAACGACGATGATGGTTATTACTTCAAGTTCGGTATTTACCGTGTAGGTAATAGCACTAAGCCGGTATGTTACAATCTGACAAACTATTCAGAAAGGTAATTAGTCAGAAGATAAAAAGAGAGTGATATCCGGATGTTCTTTTTGTGAGCATCCGGATATTTTTTTAGTTCTTTTACCGTTTATTTGTCAGCGCAGCAATGATATACTTTCCTGGTGCTCCAATTTTACTCCATGATGTATTTGAAAGTAGTTTCCATATCTGCGTGCCTTTTCTGCCATAATCCGATAGCCGGAGAATCGTTTGTTTCTCTTTCTGGTCAGTCACTTTATGGTTGTCCAGGCTCTCCATCAATCCTGCTATGTTGTGTGTAGCCAGATTGTAGGCATACCCCGGAATTTCAATCGAAACAACGTTGTTTTCTTCTTCTTCATGATTTAGTTTAGTTTGGTTTAGTTTAGTTTGTCGGGAAATGTCTGCATTTTCTGAACTCAACTCTTCTTGAGTCGATAAAATGTCTACATTTTCCGGGTTCGTATCCTCTTTTTGTTTCCCGTTTTTGGGTTTGCTATCTAATAAATAAGGTAATTGAGAGAAATCAATTTTCCTGCGTACCGTAGCTTCCAGCCAGACTTTTTGAATTTGTTTCGAGGTCAAAACTCCATATCGGTCGTAAGTCTCTTTATGAAAGAATCCTTTTTCCAGCAATAGTTCAACAATTTTTTCCATCGTATCCTCTTTAATTCCTCCACCAATTTTACGGATAAAAATCAGACTTTGTTCTTTTCCCCAAGAGATATAATACCCTTCTTTATAGATTTTGCAAAGTAATCTCAATACGATGTAAGAGGCTAACATTCCATATTTGGCTTCTAATAATTCCATGACTTCTTCATCGAAAAAGTTTGCAGGTGTCGGGAAATAAGGTATACCTTTGTTAATCATACTCATTATTCAATCTTTTTTATTGTAAATTACACAATCGCTTTCCATTCGAGCAGGTTTCCAATCATAAATCTTCTCCATGCATGTTGTTCTGTACTCCAATAGACGATGGACTCTTGTCTTGGCGTGTTTTGATACTCTCGATGAAAGAATTTTTCGTATCCTACCAACGTGCCTTGTTCCATGCAGAATGTGCCGTCTTGTTTATAAAAAGCTATCATGGCATTTCCATACTGCATGCGTTCTATCAATTCTATGCACTTTTGCACTATTCTTTCAGCATATTTTTCCGAGAATCCTTTTTCGGATACAATACGTTTTTTCCATACTAATTTGCAAGATGCGATCTTGCTTTTGTCGATTTTTCTTTTCATTGAAAAATAATTAAAATTAAAAATGCGTGTTTAGTGAAGCGAGAATACTCCCTGAAAGATAGTGACGCTATATGGGGGATATAGTGACGCTATCCTCTGCTTATAGTGACGCCATCTCAACCGGATAGCGTCACTATTTTTCTGGGATATAATTCTCTGTTTTTAGCCGGTTTAAAACGGCGTCAAAAGTAGAGCTTGCATTTTACCTGCACAATTATTTTTGTCAATACCTGTTTGATACTTTCTCTTTCTCCTGTCTTTCTTCCTCTTCCAACTGTTCCCGTTTGGCTCTTCTGATAACAGATAATTCTGTTTCTATACTGCTGATTTCCATTAGCTTATAACCTCCGTGCTTGGGTATGTATAGTATTTCTTTCTCATAGATATGTTCAGCTAAATCTTTGAGCTTTTTGGAGTAGTTGACATGAGCTTCTCCTTCCTCAAACTTGTGTAGGTATACCGCCAGTAAAGCTGTTGGGTCTCCGGTGAGCCCGCCTCTTTTTTCCAGTTCATCCCTACTGATGATTTCCCCTTTCTGATGTGCTCTTCCCTCTTTTTTTAGCTTTTGAGCACTGTTTTCTACTTGTGTTTTAGACTCTCTGTGAGTTGTTTTTTTACTAGCCATGATTTGCTAATTTTAATAAAGTTAATAATACTGAAAAATAAGTCTACATTTGGTAAGCGTGTGCCAGGTATGCAAAAAGATTTGTTTTTTTGCCGCTTGCCAAATGGTATATATATAAAATAACTAGTGATGCAAATGATGAACAAAAATGGATTTAGCCGGTGTGCAGAGTTCTACATCGGTCGTTTGCGGAAGGAAGGGAGGCATTCTACAGCGCATGTCTATAAGAATGCTATTTTTTCTTTTAGCAAATTTTGTGGCACGTCCCATGTGTCGTTCAGACAGGTCACCCGCGAGCGTTTACGACGTTACGGGCAGTATCTTTATGAGTGTGGTTTGAAGCCTAATACGATTTCTACGTATATGCGTATGCTTCGTTGTATTTATAATCGAGGAGTGGAAGCAGGTAGTGCACCTTATGTGCCTCGGTTGTTTCATGATGTTTATACGGGAGTAGATGTTCGCCAAAAGAAAGCTTTGCCTATCGGTGAATTACGTAGACTTCTGTATGAGGATCCCAAATCGGAGCGTTTGCGTCGTACGCAGGCTATTGCTGCCCTGATGTTTCAATTCTGTGGAATGTCATTCGCGGATTTAGCTCATCTGGAGAAATCAGCTTTAGATCAGAATGTGTTGCGATATAACCGTATCAAGACTAAAACTCCGATGAGTGTGGAAATACTTGATACTGCAAAGGAAATGATTAACCGGCTTCGTAGTAACCAGAATTCTCATCCTGATTCTCCGGATTATCTGTTTGATATTCTTCGTAGTGATAAGAAACGGACGGATGAAAGGGCTTATCGGGAATACCAGTCTGCCCTTCGTCGATTCAACAACCGTTTAAAGGACTTAGCGAGAGCTTTACGTTTGAAGTCTCCTGTCACTTCTTACACACTTCGCCATTCTTGGGCAACGACAGCGAAGTATCGGGGAGTATCGATTGAAATGATTAGTGAATCATTGGGACACAAATCTATAAAAACTACACAAATCTATTTGAAAGGCTTCGGGCTTAAAGAACGTACAGAGGTAAATAAAGGGAATTTATCTTACGTAAGAAACTGCTATATTAGTAACTGATTTGTATTTAAAGTATTGATAATTAGAAGTAAAGTATGTGTGTTACTTCTTAGGTAACGGATTTAAATTTGACGCAAAGATAGACAAAAACACAAATAGAAAACAAATATTCCTCCACTTTTTTTCGTTTTATCTGAAACATAGGGCAAAAAACTATCCGAACATGAAATAATTTTATTTTCATGCTCTATGCTTTTTATTGCCTGATCTCAACTTTTTCCTGTTGAGTATTAGGCTTTTCCATATTTTACGCCTTTGTCATGTGTGTGATTTCTATTTTTCCAGTAGTGTATGTTTCGTGTATGTATTGTCCGTTACCTAAGAAGTAACGGATAAACATGGGGTAAAAAAACATGATTTTAACGAAACCAAAATCAATTAGTGCTGGGCCTAGCAATGGGACAGGGGAAGGCGTAGCACACTCAAAACGCTGGTATGTAGCACTCGTTCGAATGCACCACGAGAAGAAAGTAGCCGAGCGTTTAGACAAAATGGGAATCGAAAATTTCGTTCCCGTTCAGCAGGAAATTCATCAATGGAGTGACCGTCGTAAGATGGTTGAATCCGTTCTTCTTCCAATGATGGTATTTGTTCATGCTGATCCTTCTGAACGTAAAGAGGTCTTAACCTTTTCTACAGTGAGCCGTTATATGGTGATGCGTGGAGAAAGCTCTCCGGCAGTGATTCCTGATGAACAAATGGCTCGTTTCCGTTTTATGCTTGACTATTCAGAAGACGCTATTTGTATGAACAGCTCTCCTTTGGCACGTGGCGAAAAAGTTCGTGTGGTGAAAGGACCTTTGACCGGACTGGTTGGTGAACTGGTCAATGTCGATGGTAAAAGTAAAATTGCAGTCCGGTTGAATATGCTCGGTTGTGCCTGTGTAGATATGCCTATTGGATATGTTGAATCTGCAGACATTCATGTGGGCTAATTTTTCAAATTTGAATTGATCGATGAAAATACAAACGCTTTTTCGTACTTTTCTTATATTCTTTGTGCTGGGAGTTTTTTCTCCCTTAATGGCTCAAAATATGAGTGACTTCCAAGTTCTTGAATATGTAAAGGATGGCATCCGCCAGGGTAAAGAACAGAAACAACTAGCTTCTGAACTGGCACGTAGAGGTGTGACCAAAGAACAGGCAACTCGTGTGAAGCAACTATATGAACAACAAAACAATGTCAATGCTTCCAATGCAACGGGTACCGATGTCAATGAATCACGCCTTCGTGAGGAAATGAAAGAAAACACTTCCGATATGCTGGAAGACCACCCGAGCACTCAAGACCTCGCACGTGGCAATCAGGTTTTCGGACGAAATATCTTCAACACCCGTAACCTGACTTTTGAACCCAGCGTCAACATCGCCACTCCCTTGAACTATCGTCTGGGTCCCGGTGATGAAGTGATTATTGATATCTGGGGAGCCAGCCAGAATACTATCCGCCAACAGATTTCTCCTGACGGCACGATCAACATTCAGAAAATAGGTCCTGTCAACCTGAACGGACTAACTATTGCTGAAGCCAATGACTATCTCAAAAAAACATTAAACAAGATATATAATGGTCTTAATAATGCGAATGATCCCACCTCTGACATCCGTCTGACTTTGGGCAGCATACGTACTATCCAGATCAATGTAATGGGTGAGGTTGTCCAACCGGGCACTTACTCCCTCTCTTCTTTTGCCACAGTCTTTCATGCACTTTACCGTGCGGGTGGAGTCAGTGACATAGGAAGCCTTCGCAATGTCCAACTGGTACGTAACGGCAAAAATATCGCCACGATCGACGTCTACCAATTTATCATGAAAGGAAACATTCAGGATGACATCCGTCTTCAGGAAGGCGATGTAGTGATTGTCCCCGCTTATGATGTATTGGTTAAGATCGACGGAAAAGTGAAACGCCCAATGCGTTTCGAAATGAAAAAGGATGAGAGTCTATCCACTCTTATCGGCTATGCCGGTGGCTTTGAAGCCGACGCCTACACCCGTTCCTTGCGTGTCGTACGTCAGAACGGACAGGAATATGAAGTAAATACAGTCAAAGACCTTGACTATAGTGTCTATAAAATGCGAAACGGTGATGTTGTGACCGCTGAAGCCATCCTTAACCGCTTCATCAACAAGCTTGAAATCCGTGGAGCCGTTTATCGTCCCGGCATCTACCAGTTGAATGGAAAACTGAATACAGTCCGTGAACTGGTAAACGAAGCCCAAGGGCTGACCGGTGATGCTTTCTTGAACCGTGCCGTTCTCTACCGCCAACGTGAAGACCTGACTAGTGAAGTTGTCCCAGTTGACATCAAAGCCATCATGGATGGTACTTCTCAAAATATCATTCTGATGAAAAATGACATCCTTTATATTCCTAGTATTCATGATTTGGAAGACAAAGGTGATGTTGTAATCCATGGTGAAGTAGCCCAACCGGATTCCTATCCTTATGCGGATAATATGACTCTTGAAGACTTGATCATTCAGGCGGGTGGATTGCGTGAAGCCGCTTCTGTAGTTCGTGTAGATGTATCCCGTAGAATTAAGAATCCTCGTAGTACAGTAGATAACGATACTATCGGCCAGATATATACATTCTCCTTGAAAGAAGGTTTTATTGTGGATGGAACTCCCGGCTTTGTACTTCAACCTTATGATGAAGTTTATGTACGTCGCAGTCCGGGTTATCAAGCTCAACAGAATGTAGTTGTTGAAGGTGAAATTCTGTTCGGAGGCTCTTATGCTATGACCAGTCGTGAAGAACGCCTTTCGGACTTAATCAATAAAGCGGGAGGTGCAACGAATTATGCCTACTTACGTGGTGCAAAATTGACTCGTGTGGCTAATGCAAGTGAAAAGAAACGCATGGGTGATGTGATCCGCTTGATGAGTCGACAGTTGGGTGAAGCTATGATGGACTCTTTGGGTGTTCGCGTAGAGGACCATTTTACAGTCGGTATTGACTTGGAAAAAGCATTGGCTGATCCTGGTAGTACAGCAGATATTGTCTTGCGTGAGGGTGATGTGATTTCTATTCCGAAAAACAATAATACGGTTACGATTAATGGTGCTGTGATGGTTCCAAATACAGTCTCTTATATAAAAGGTGAAGATATAGATTATTATCTGGATCAAGCTGGTGGTTATTCTGAAAATGCGAAGAAGGGTAAGAAATTTATCGTATACATGAATGGTCAGGTAACTAAAGTAAAAGGTAGTGGTAAGAAACAGATTGAACCGGGATGTGAGATAATTGTGCCTAGTAAAGTTAAGAAGAAAACTAATATGGGTAATATTCTAGGTTACGCTACTACATTCAGTACACTGGGAATGATGGTTGCCTCTATTGCTAACTTAATAAAGAAATAACGAATACCTCTTATGACTACTTTGATAGAACAAGAATCAGAAAAAGAGATAAAACAAAAACGGAATAATCATCCGGATGACGAGATTGAAATTGATCTGATGGATATCCTTCGTAAGATTATAGGTATTCGTAAAGCAATCTATAAAGCTGCTGGCATTGGTTTGATAATCGGTATTATTATAGCAATAAGTATCCCTAAGCAGTACACAGTTGAGGTCACTCTTTCTCCGGAAATGGGTACTTCTAAAGAAGGTGGGTTATCTGGTTTGGCAGCTTCTTTCTTAGGAAGCGGAGTTGCTATGGGTGATGGCACTGATGCTTTGAATGCTTTTTTATCTGCGGATATTGTTTCTTCCACTCCTTTTTTATTGGAACTTTCTACGATAAATGTACCTGTATCGAGAGATGAAAATATGACTTTGAACACTTATTTGGATGAGGAATCCTCTCCTTGGTGGAGCTATGTAATCGGACTTCCAAGTATGGCAATTGGTGGAGTGAAGTTGTTATTTCTTAACGAAGAGGGTGAATCCATGTCTTCCGATAAAGCAAGTCAGGGTACAATCGAATTATCTAAGAAAGAGTCTGCGAAGATTGAAACTCTAAAAAGGATGATTGCTGCCTCTGTAGATAAGAAAACGTCTATGACTTTCGTTACTGTGACCTTTCAAAATCCCAGAGTAGCTGCAGTGGTTGCCGATTCCGTTGTAAAGAAGTTGCAGGAATATATTACAGACTATCGTACTTTCAAAGCAAAAGAGGATTGTGTTTATTTAGAGAAACTCTTCAAGGAACGTCAGCAGGAGTACTATGCCGCCCAGAAAAAATATGCCGATTATATGGACTCTCATGATAATATCATCTTGCAAAGTGTTCGTACTGAACAGGAACGTTTACAGAATGATATGAGTCTAGCTTATCAGGTATATAGTCAGGTGGCAAGCCAGCTTCAGGTTGCCAGAGCCAAAGTTCAGGAAGAGAAACCTGTATTTGCAGTAGTAGAACCTGCTGTGGTGCCGCTGACTCCTTCAGGAATCAGTAAAAAAACATATGTTTTAGCATTTATTTTCCTATCAGTTTGTATTGTCATATTTTTGAAGTTATTCGGGAAAGATGTTCTGAATAAGTTTAAAGAAATACAGGCCTAAGATCAATAGATAACGTGATAATGGCATCAACTAACCAGATAAATAAAGTAGTAGAGCTTATTGCAGTTTTGGGAGATTTGGTCATTTTGAATTTCTGTTTGTTTTTGTTCCTTTTCTTTTGGGAAAAAGCATTCATGTATCCATATCCTCCTTTTTCTTGTACTGCTTCTTTGATGATGACTTCTCTAAGTCTCTGTTATCTGGCATGTTCAGTGTCTCGCGGGAAAGCTTGGAGCAGTAGAGAAATCCGTGCGGATCAACTTGTGTTGCGTGTATTGAAAAACATAATCATATTTTCCATCTTTTGGGCATGCATCATGACGTTCAGTGGAATTTCTATTCTTTCTCCTCTTTTTTTTGTTATCTATTTTTTTATACTCTTTGTTGTTTTAAGTATTTATCTCGTCATCATTCGTCATTCGCTGATTGGTTATTGTGCTAAGGGTAAACACAAACGTTATGCTGTTTTTATAGGTGGCGGCAATAATATGCAGATGTTATATGAGGAGATGGAGAGTTCTTTAGCATCTATTTATGAAGTAGTTGGTTATTTCGATAGTAAACCTAGTGATGCCCTTTCATCTCAATGTCCTTATCTGGGTAGTCCTGACGATTTTGTGGATTTTATGTCTGGAAAAACATCTATAAAGCATGTCTTTTGTTCCTTGTCAATGGAGGAGGGCCGCTATAATTTCTCTATTATGAATTATTGTGAGAATCATCTGTTTTATTTTCATGGTGTTCCTAATGTTTGTAAAGGTTTTCCTCGACGTATCTGGCATAGTATGGTAGGCAATATGCCGATTTTAAATTTACGATATGAGCCGCTAAGTAAAATGGAGAATCGTGTGTTGAAAAGAGTCTTTGATATTATGCTATCTGGAATTTTTTTGATTACTATTTTTCCACTTGTTTATCTTATTGTGGGAAGTATCATTAAATTAACTTCTCCAGGTCCTATATTCTTTAAACAAATGAGGACAGGTTTGAATGGTAAAGAATTCAAATGCTATAAGTTTCGCTCTATGAGAGTGAATGAAGAGGCTGATAGTAAACAGGCTACAGCTGATGATCCCCGGAAAACCCGGTTTGGTGACTTTCTCCGTCGGTCTAATATTGATGAACTTCCACAACTTGTTAATGTATTTAAGGGTGATATGTCAATAGTGGGTCCTCGTCCTCATATGTTGTCTCATACAGAGATTTACGCACGGCTAATTGATAAATATATGGTGAGGCATTTTATTAAACCGGGAGTAACAGGTTGGGCACAAACTCACGGCTTCCGTGGTGAAACCAAAGAGTTGTCACAGATGGAAGGACGTGTTAAGGCTGATATCTGGTATATGGAACATTGGACAATATTACTTGACTTATATATTATTTATAAGACTATAGCAAATGCAATCGTTGGTGAAAAGAACGCATACTAGAAAAATCTGCTAATGGATATTATAAGCAACTTAATCATTAATTAAAAAATAACTCAATGTGGACTATAATACCGCTAAAGAGATTATAACCGTAGAGTGAGTGTTTAACTAATATGAAATGTATAGTTATAGGCGGAGGAATTTCCGGCCTTGCTGCAGCAAACATGTTGCAGGATAAGGGGTATGATGTGACGCTATTTGAGAAAGAAAGTCGCCCTGGGGGTATGATAAAGTGTGATCTTATTGATGGATGTCTATTTCATCGGACTGGTGGACATGTTTTTAACACTAAACGTCGGGATGTGATGAATTGGTTTTGGCAACATTTCGACTGTGAGACAGAGTTTATCAAGACATTACGTAATTCATCTGTCGTGATACCTGGCATGGATAATGTGCCATATCCTATAGAGAATTATATGTATTGTTTTGATGATAATATACAAAGGTCATTTATAGCAGATCTACTGACACTTGTAAAGCGTCAGGATGAACAATCGAAAAATTTTGAGGAGTTTCTGCGTAACCGTTTTGGAGAGACATTGTATCATCTTTATTTCCAACCATACAATTACAAAATATGGCGTCGTGATCTCGCGCAGGTTCCATTGTCTTGGTTGGTGGGCAAGTTACCTATGCCTACAGTGGAGGAGATGATATACAACAATATGAACCATATGGAGGAGCATCAATTTGTACACAGTTCATTCTATTATCCTAAAAGGGGAGGCTCACAGTTTTTGGCTGATCGTCTGTCTCAAAATCTTGATATTGTGTATAATATGGACATCACATCAATAACCAGACATGGCAAAAAATGGAAAGTTAATGGAGTCGAAGCAGATTGTGTAATTTTCTGTGGAAATATTAAGCAGTTGCCATTATTGCTTAATAATGCTGTGGATATATTATCCTATGATGCTGATATTGAAGCTTTGGAAAGTCATGGGACTACATCTGTATTTTGTGAAATAGACAAGAATCCATATAGTTGGATGTACATGCCAAGTGATAAATATGAATCTCACCGTATTATTTGCACAGGAAATTTCTCTCCCACCAATAATGCGCCCGACAGGATGACTGGTACTGTCGAATTTACCGATTATATAAGTAAAGAAGATATTCTCGATAACCTTAGTCGCATACCATATCACCCACGGTATCTAACTCATCATTATGAGCAAACTACTTATCCTATTCAAAAGGATAATACTCGTGAGATGATACACTCGTTAAAAAATACGCTTGCTCCACAAGGTCTATATCTTCTTGGGCGTTTTTCTGAATGGGAATACTACAATATGGATGTAGCTATAGGCGCAGCAATTGATTTAATAATAAAAATTTGATTCCAATGAGACAAGTAGTTAGTATGTTTGCAGGATTAGCAAATCGGATGTTCCATTATAGCTATTATCTGTATTTGAGAAAGAACGGAGTAGATTGTTATGTCGATAATCGATATAAAGCTACAACTTGGAAAATGGAAGATGTGGAATGGAACCGGATCTTTCCAAATGCAATTATCCGCCAGGCTCCAAAGAGCTTACTGTTTAAGCTTGGTGGAGGTTATGGCTATGAGAGGGTAAGTAAATATAGGAGAAAATTAAATTTGTTTACCTCTATCTGCAATATTGAAAGTACTCCCTTTGATTTTTTAGAACCAGAAAAATTGAAAAAAGAGCAGTATATTACAGGATATTATGAAAATGTTAATATGGTTGAAAGTATAAAAGAGGAAATTTTTGAGGTCTTTGAATTTTCAACATTTGACAATGATAAAAATGCCGAGATGGCAAAAAATATTTCTACTGAACAGAATGCCGTAGCAGTTCATTTTAGAAAGGGTAAGGATTATCTACAAATGGATGCATATCATAATACCTGCACTATGGACTATTATAAGCAAGCTATAGCCTATATGAAAGCTAAACTGGATAATCCTCGTTTTTTTGTTTTTACAGATAATATCGATTGGGTTAAGGAAAACCTTACAGATTTCGATTATACCCTAGTTGATATTAATTCTCCAGTTGGTTGGGGAAATCATTTTGATATGCAACTAATGTCACTTTGCAAGCACAATATAACAGCAAATAGTACCTATAGTTTTTGGGCTGCTTTTTTGAATAGAAATAAAGATAAGATAGTAATTTCACCGCTAGATTACTTCAATCAAAAAATAGAAAAATATAGTGGTAAGCACAATCTTATGGTTTGTAAGGATTGGATTCAAATGTGAGTTGTCTTATTTATAATGTTTGGAAAATAGTGAACCTTTCATGACAGAAATTTCAATAGATAACAAGCGAATAGCAAAGAACACGGTTTTTCTCTATATTCGTCAGATTGTATCATTGCTGATTGGTCTTTATGCTAGTAGGGTAACACTCCAAGTTTTGGGTGTTACAGACTATGGAGTATATAATGTGATAGCGGGTTTTGTAACTATGCTTATCATGTTCTCTAACTTTTTCACAAGTTCTACAACGCGTTTCATCACTTATGCGCTAGCACTTAATGACAAAAAAATGCTCTGTGATACCTTTTCCACTATTGTAAATATCATTACGGTAGGTGCTCTTTTCGTGTTAATTGTAGGGGGGCTCTTATCAAACTACTTTTTGTATGAAGTCTTAGTAATCCCTTCCGATAGACTGGATGCAGCCTATTGGGTTTTGATTTGTTCGATATTAGTTTTTGTTCTTAGAATGATTATCATTCCTTATGAAGCATTGGTTATTTCTCATGAGCGGATGGATTTCTTTGCTATTGTTAATACAGGCGAATCCGTTTTAAAGTTGGGTGTGGTTGTATTGTTGCAATTTATAGGAGGAGACCATCTTGTATTATATGCTGTATTGCTGACTGTTGTTGTTCTTATTGTCAGGGTTGTATATGGTATATATTGTCGCATAGAATTTGAAGAATCAAAGTATCGTATTATTATTGATAAAAAAATATCTAAAGAAATGTTGCCATTCTCTTTCTTTGCTGGGCTGTCTTCATTTACTGGGATTATCCGAGATCAGAGTGGAAATATTATATTGAATATATTTTATGGTGTATTATTAAATGCAGCAAGAGGCATAGGGCAACAGTTACAAGGAGTAGTTGGAAGCTTTGCAAATAATTTGGGACAGGCTGTTAATCCGCAAATAATAAAATCCTATGCTAATGGCGATCATAAGAGAGCAGTATCCTTGACTTTATTCTCTGTAAAAGTGCAAGGATATTTGATGTTTTTTCTAATGTTACCATTAATGATAGAAACTAAATATTTGCTGGAGCTGTGGCTAGGTGAAGCACCTGACTATTCTATCCAATTTTCTCAGTTATCATTGCTATTGGGCTTCTCTCATATCATGTCCAATTCATGTGGCATTTTGTTTATAGCCATTGGTCATATGAAAAAGTTTTCTATTGTTTCTTCATTGATATTCGCATGCTACTTACCCTTGTGTTATTTTTGCTATTACTTAGGGACTCCGCCGTCTACAATGTTTTATGTTGGCATATTAAATGAGATTGTAGCATTCATTGTGGCTTTTTATATGATTACATTTTTAATAGAATTTCCTATTAGGAAATTCTATATAGATATCATATTCAAGATGATTTTAATTTTCGTTTTGTCCTTATTGCCGTCTTTGTTGATTAATAAGATAATGGGAGATGCTAATTTTTTTCGTTTGGTTGTCAATATATTATGTTCATGGAGCGTATTGCTAGGTTTGATGTATATCTTCAGTTTAGAGTATAAAGAAAAAAAAATTATTTATGACCTTATATGTAGATCTTTTAAGCGTAACTAATTTAACTAAAGAGGTCTTCTTTTAGGCATATTATGAATGTCTCACATAACTACTAAAAAAATAGATCTGCTTATGAATAAAAAAGAAACTCTGAAGCAACAAATCCTTCTGTTATCTCGTGAATATTATAATGAAGTTCATCGGAACTCAAAAGTCTTTGAACCAGGGATGAGTTTTGTAAATTATGGTGGCCGCTTTTTTGATGCTGAAGAACTCGTTAATTTGATTGATTCATCTTTGGACTTTTGGTTAACAGCAGGACCTTGGGCTCATAAATTCGAGAAACGTTTTGCAGACTGGCTGGGAGTTAAATATTGCTCCCTGACAAATTCTGGGTCTTCTGCAAATTTATTAGCTTTTATGACATTGACTTCTCCACTATTGGGAGAACGTCGTATAAAAAAGGGAGATGAGGTTATAACAGTGGCTTGTGGATTTCCCACTACAGTAACACCTATCATTCAGTATGGTGCAATTCCGGTGTTTGTAGATGTAACGATCCCGGAGTATAATATAGATATAACTCAATTGGAAGCTGCTTATTCTGATAAAACCAAAGCTGTCATGATTGCCCATTCATTGGGGAATCCTTTCGACTTACAGTCTGTGAAAGATTTTTGTGATTGTCATCATCTTTGGTTGGTTGAAGATAACTGTGATGCATTGGGTTCAGAATATACCATCAATGGTGAAACGAGAAAAACAGGAACTATCGGACATCTTGGTACTAGCAGTTTTTATCCTCCTCATCACATGACAATGGGTGAGGGTGGTGCTGTGTATACAAATGATTCATTGCTCAATAAGATAACTAATTCTTTCCGTGATTGGGGACGTGACTGCTGGTGTGTAGGTGGTGTTGATAATACCTGCAAATATCGTTTCAGTAAACAATTTGGTGAGTTACCTGTAGGTTATGATCATAAATATGTTTATTCTCATTTTGGTTATAATTTGAAGTTAACCGATATGCAAGCAGCTATTGGTTGTGCCCAATTAGATAAGTTGGACAGTATAGTATTGGCTCGGAGAAAGAATTTTCAGACTTTACTTGATGGTTTGAAGGGTGTAGAAGGACTAATACTTCCTGAACCTCAAAAGAACTCTAATCCCAGTTGGTTTGGTTTTCTTATTTCAGTGAAAGAAGACGCCAACTTCACTCGTAATGAATTATCTGAATATTTGGAAAGTAAGAAAATACAAACCCGTAATCTTTTTGCGGGAAACCTGTTGAAACATCCGGCTTTTAACGAAATGCGGCAAACTGGTGAAGGTTATCGTGTTGTCGGTGACTTGAAAGGTACAGATTTTATATTGAATAATACTTTTTGGATTGGAGTTTACCCGGGTATGACTGAAGAAATACTCCAATATATGATTTCCACAATCAAGGAATTTGTTACATCCCGTAAAGCGTAGAGGATAATGAAAGCAGTCATTTTTGCAGGAGGCTTTGGAACCCGTTTGAGTGAGGCTACCAATCTTATTCCCAAACCGATGGTTGAAATAGGTGGAAAGCCTATTCTTTGGCATATTATGAAAACTTATAGTCATTATGGAATTAATGAATTTATAATCTGTTGCGGTTATAAGCAATATGTTATAAAAGAATATTTCGCCAATTATTTTCGTCATAATAGTGACCTGACAGTCGATCTATCTAATAATAGTGTTGAAATACTCGATAATCACTCTGAAAATTGGAAAGTGACAATGGTTGATACAGGGTTGAATACCCAAACGGGAGGGCGCTTGAAACGAGTACAGAAATATATTGGTGATGAACGCTTCCTTCTTACTTATGGAGATGGAGTGGCAGATATAAATATAGCAGAGAGCATTAAGGAACATGAATTATCAGGTTGTGACATTTCATTAACGGCTTACAGGCCCGGAGGCAAATTCGGAGCTTTACAAATAGATTTGGATAACAACAAGGTACTTTCTTTTCAAGAAAAGCCCGATGGTGATCGTAATTGGGTGAATGCAGGCTATTTTGTTTGCGAACCTAAGGTCTTTGAATATATTCCTGTGTGTGATGATACTATTGTTTTTGAGCGTAAGCCTCTTGAAGGTCTGGCAAAAGATGGTAAAATGCATGCTTATCGTCATATAGGTTTTTGGAAGCCGATGGATACACTGCGCGATAATGTGGAACTCAATGAAATGTGGGATAAAGGGATAGCTCCCTGGAAAGTGTGGTAAATGATGAATATAGATATATTTAATAATTTCTATAGAGGAAAGCGTGTTCTTGTAACTGGACACACAGGCTTTAAAGGCAGTTGGCTTTCTATCTGGCTCCATGAACTTGGAGCAGAAGTAGTTGGAGTAGCCAAAGATCCGGCTACAGATAAAGATAATTATGTTTTGTCTGGAATAGGAGAAAGAATAAAAGCTGACCTGCGTGCTGATATTCGTGATGGTCAGCGAATGAAAGAAATCTTTCAGATATATCAACCTGAAATAGTATTTCACTTGGCTGCTCAACCTCTAGTGCGTTTAAGTTATGAAGTTCCTGTTGAAACATACGAAACGAATGTAATGGGAACGATTAACATATTGGAAGCTATACGGGTAACAGATTGCGTAAAGGTGGGTATCATGATAACCACTGACAAATGCTACGAGAACAAGGAACAATTTAGTGGCTATAAAGAAGATGACCCATTTGGAGGATATGATCCCTACAGTTCATCAAAAGGAGCTTGTGAGATAGTAATTTCTTCATGGCGGAGAAGCTTCTTTAATCCGGCACAGTATGATAAACATGGAAAATCAATAGCTAGTGTTCGTGCTGGTAATGTAATTGGAGGTGGTGATTGGGCTCTTGATCGAATAATTCCTGACTGCATCAAGGCGCTTGAAGCAGGAACTCCAATTGATATTCGCTCTCCTAAAGCTGTGCGTCCTTGGGAACACGTACTAGAACCGTTGAGCGGTTATATACTTCTTGCACAAAAAATGTGGAATGCACCTACGGAATACTGTGAAGGTTGGAATTTTGGACCGGAAACTGATTCTGTAGCTACTGTTTGGGAAGTAGCTACAGAGATTATCAAGAATTATGGGAGAGGGGAACTTCGTGATTCCTCTAATTTGGAGACTTTGCATGAGGCAAGTCTTCTGATGCTTGATATAAATAAGGCTAAGACTCGTCTAGGGTGGAGCCCCCGAATGGATATGAACCAATGTATAGAGCTTGTAGTCGATTGGTATAAGCATTATACACACGAAGATGTCTATGAACTATGTATTAAGGAAATTAATACGTTTTTGAAGTAATTATGAAAATAGCAATTATTGGTTCTAACGGTATGCTGTCTGTTGCTCTTACCAAATACTTTATGGATTTGAAGAATGAGGTTGATGTTTATGGATTGAGTAACCCCATAGGATATTCATGCACTACTTTTACACATGTTGATTTAGTGAAAGTTTCGTTAGATGTAATACCTTTGTTAGATTCTGATGTGATTATTTATGCAGCTGGTGCGGGTGTTCAAGCCGCACTTAATACAGATGCTGCGCTAATGTATCAACTAAATGTACAAGCGCCCATTGATATCACGCTTAATCTAAAAAAACAGAGTTATAATGGTGTTTATATATCTTTTGGTTCTTACATGGAGATAGGCGTGAATGATGAGGATGGAAAGGCTTTTACGGAAGAAGAGATTATTAGTAGCTTGTTGCCAGTAACCAATGATTATGCACTTTCTAAACGTTTGTATAGTCGTTATATGGCAAGTTTTTGGGGAGATTTTACTTATTGGCATTTCATCTTACCTAATATGTTTTCGTATGATGATTTTAAACCAGGTACTCGCTTAATTCCATACGTTTTACAATATTTACAGGCATATAAGCAGGGACTGAATCCGGAAAAACCACGTTTTAGTGCAGGAACCCAAACGAGAGAGTTTATCCTTATGGAAGATGTGTTCAACATCATTTCTAAATCCATAAATTCAGGTTTACCATCAGGGGTATATAATATGGGAGGAGGAAAGTTTCAGTCTATTCGTGAACTTATAGAAACATTGTTTGACTTTTTTAATGTTCCTTGCAAAGATTCTTATTTTGGACAAGAAGCGCGTAGAGATGGGAATATTAGATGCTTACGTTTGAATGCCATGAAACTAAAAAATGCATTGAATATGTTACCTTCAACTACGCTTGTAGAGGCACTTCAACAAAAACAATAGTATTGCATGACTCCAGAAAACAAACGAATAACAGTTAATACGATAGCGTTATATGTTAAGCTTTTCGTGTCTATAGCTGTAGGGTTGTTTTCTTCTCGAATTGTACTTAATGTACTTGGTGTTACCAACTATGGCCTCTATAATGTAGTAAGAATAGCCATGATAGTGTTACCTTATGGTATTTTGCATTATTTGTTGTTAGAAGAAAATTTGAACGTTTTGCTTGCAACGTTGATTTCATTTGCTTATACATATTTTACGGTCTACTCTTTCGGTTTGTCGGCTGAAGAAAAGACTTTAATAATGTTAGTCATCAATAATAAATTATTAAATAAACAGTCGTAATTATGGTCAATTCTGCAGTCTTGTTTGAAACTTTTGCCCGTCCGGTATATGCTCGGCAAGTGTTTGATCAAATCAAAAAGGCACAACCTAAGAAGTTGTATTTTTATAGTAATAAAGCACGAATTGGTTACCCTGAAGAAATGAAGAATAATGAAGAAATTCGTTCATGGGTAAAAGAAATTGATTGGGATTGTGAATTACATACTTTTTTCCGTGATGAATATGTTGATATTTATGTTTCTACCTTAGGGTCTAAAGATTGGGTCTTTAAAAATGAGGAGGAAGCAATAGTGTTGGAAGATGATAGTATACCTTCGATAGCTTTTTTTGAGTATTGTGATTTCTTCTTGAATAAGTACAGAGATGATAAGAATGTAGGATTTATTTCAGGAGCGAATTATGCTAAGAACTATAAGATAAAAAATGATGTAGATCATATTTACAGTGATATGTTTTATTTTTATGGATTTGCAACTTGGCGTGATCGTTGGCAAAATATAAATGTTAATATAACAAGCCAAGAAGTGATATCCCAAGGTCTTTTTGAGAATTATTTTTATACTCGGCGTGCTGCTCTTTTTTTTCAAGATCGTTTTGACAAGCTAGCGGATTTCATAGATCGGACACATTGTTGGGATTACGTATTTATGTTGAATTGTATAAAAGATAAATCTTATGGGGTATATCCTATTGTCAATTTAGTAAAGAATATCGGTGTTGTTGGCACTCATAGTGATTCTAGTATTTTACGACTTTCAAATAATGTATATCAAAATGATTTTTATCCTTTTACATCACAGAATTTAGGTGAATATGACGATGATTTTGAAAAAGATATGTTGAAAAAAACTCAATATAAAACATTTCGGAGTAGATTGTATGGACTGTTGAATAGCTTGTTATTATGTATTTTAGGAAAGTATAATTTGAACCGATTAAAATTGTTAATAAAAAGAATGTGAAAATAGAAGAAAGTTTTGTATCTCAATTTATTGAATTATAAAAAAGCTCGTATTAATATTTTGATTTGAATTAACCGAGGAAGAATAACAGGTCTTATATTATATACCGGGCATATAGAACAAATAAAAGAGATGTATGCCAATTATATGAAATGGAGGTATTATGCAATTCTTTTTAATTATGTAAATCTATTTCGCTCTTTATGTCAGAAAATGAGATGCTTTTTGTAATGGTGTATGTAAATATTAATATAATTTTTAACTTATGGAATTAAAAGAGTTTATAGATAGTTTTATAGAACAGTTTGATGACACTGAAGCATCAGAAATAACGTCAGATACTAAATTTAAGGACTTAGATGAATGGAGTTCACTTATTGCTATGGGGGTAATAGCATTGGTAAGAACCCAATATGGGAAGACAGTCACAGGTAAAGAAATTCGAGCGTGTGAAACGGTGAAAGACCTATTCGAATTAGTATTATCTAAGTAGAATATATGGCAGGACATTTTAATCCTTTTTCCTTAGAGGGAAAAATCGTTTTAATTACTGGTGCTTCGTCTGGTATTGGGCGTGGTATTGCGGTGACTTGTTCAAAAATGGGGGCGACTATTCTTATCAGTGGAAGAAATGAGGAACGTTTGAAAGAAACATTCTCACAGTTGGAAGGAGAAGGGCACCAAGTCTTGATTGCAGATTTAACTTCAAAAGATGGAATTAATTATATCTGTGATATAATGCCTAAAGTGAATGGTATTGTTCATTGCGCCGGCATCGGGCAGCGTAAACTTTGCAGACAATTGGAGGAAACGGATATTGATTCTGTAATGAATATCAATTTTAAGGCCCCTGTATTACTTCAAACTATAATACTTCAGAAAAAGAAAATACATAAAGGAGGATCCGTAGTTTTTATAGCTTCGATGGCATCTCATTCTCCAAGTATAGGGAATGCTATTTATAGTGCATCTAAGAGTGCTATTATTTCTTATGCAAATTGCCTTGAGGTGGAGTTAGCTCCCCGAGATGTTAGAGTAAATTGTATTAGTCCAGCAATGGTTTGGACAGATTTGATTTTGCAGGAAGGTATATCAAGAGAAGAACTTGAAGAAGATGAGAAACGCTATCCGCTTAAGAGATATGGATGTCCGGAAGATATAGCCAACTTAGCTGTTTATATGTTGTCTGATGCATCATCTTGGATGACGGGTTCTAATGTTGAAATTTCGGGGGGAGTATTTAATTTAAGTAAATGATTGTTTATGGCGTTTATAAAAGGTATATCATATTATCTGCCAGAGAGGATTGTGAGTAATGGAGAATTGTTACAAAGCTTTCCCGAGTGGGATGTGGATAAGGTTGCAAAAAAAGTAGGAGTAAATAGCCGTCATCTAGCTGCAAAGGATGAAACAGCTGGAGATATGGCGGAGCAAGCTGCAAGAAAGTTGTTTGCTGAGTATCATATTTCTCCATTAGAAATCGATTTTGTATTGTTTTGTACGCAAAGTCCAGATTATTTTCTGCCATCTACAGCATGTGTCTTACAACATAGGTTGAGTATACCGACAACAGCAGGCGCGTTTGATTATAATTTGGGATGTTCGGGTTGTATATACGGTATGGCTGTGGCTAAGGGATTGATAGCTGGAGGTATAGCAAAGAATGTACTTTTGCTTACTGCCGAAACTTATAACAAGTATTTGCATCCATCAGATAAAAGCAATCGCTCTATATTTGGAGATGGAGCAGCGGCTTGTTTAATATCAACGGAAGGCTTTGCGAGGATGGGGGAATTTATTCTGGGAACGGATGGTAGCGGTGCTGATAATTTGATTGTGAGAACTGGTGCGGCTAGACAAAAGGATAGAACTGGGTTAGCGGTTGTTGATGAAGAGGGGCATATGCAATATGATGATTATCTGTATATGAACGGAGGGGCTATCTTCAATTTTACCTTAAATGTTGTACCTGACATGATGCAGCAGATATTGAGAAAGAATAATCTAATATTAGATAACGTAGACTATTTTCTATTTCATCAAGCGAATAAATTTATGCTTGATACAATCAGAAAAGTCTGTTCTTTACCTAAAGAACGATTTTATGTTGATCTGGAGGAAACGGGTAATACTGTATCTTCGACTATTATGATCGGATTAAAGAATATTCTCAATACAGGAATGATTAGCTCCGGTATGCAACTGATGGTAGCTGGATTTGGTGTAGGTTTGAGTTGGGGAGGTACAATGTTAAAATTTGAATGATAATTATATGAAGATTTTTTTTTCATGTCTTATAATTAAGATATATAGAAAGTTCAAATCATTAATAGCCTCTTGTTATGAAAGGGAACTGGGGTACAGGGGAAAAAATGTTATGCTTGGTATTCCTGCCAGTTGTAGTTCTCTAAAAAGAATGTACCTATATGATAATACAAATATTTTTGATGGCTTTCGTTTTATTAGTTATACGGGTAAGTTTATTATGAAAGAGAATTCTGGTGCAGCTGAAGGATTGACAATAATAACAGGTAATCATCACCGAGTTGTAGGTGAGTTTATAAAGGAAACAATCCAGAAACGTTCAGAAGATATTGAACAGGATATTATTGTTCATGAAGATGTTTGGATAGGGGCAAATGTGATATTGATGGAAGGGTGTCATGTAGGAAGAGGAGCAAATATTGGTGCTGGAAGTGTAGTACGTTTTAAAATACCCCCTTATGCTGTCGTGATTGGGAATCCTGCAAAAATTGTCGGTTTCTCATATTCTCCAGAAGAGGTTAAAGAACATGAATTAAAAATGTATGCTCCTAATGATAGAATTGATATATGTGAATATGAAAAAGTCTATCAAAAATTTTACATTGATAATATTAAGCAAATACAATCTTATCTTAAATTCCGTCCATAGAATGTTTTTTAAACAATTTATATCTAAGTTGTATCGTTTACCGAGAAAACTTCGGATGAACTTTTATATTCTGTGGAATAGGGTGACGTTTCGGATAATAGGTACTCGTTGCATAGTATTAAAAGGAGTGACTATCGGTGCACGAAGAATAATAGGCAGTGGAAGTGTGGTTACTAAATCCATCCCGGTTGATTGTATTGCAGTTGGAAATTTATGTAAAGTAATAAGTCTATTAAATAATTTGGACTGAATTAGTATGTATGATATTAATAAATAAAAGCAGGGCATGTTAGAAATTCCAAGAAAAATTCATTACGTGTGGTTAGGCAGTGCTCCTCTACCCGCATCTGTTAAAGATTGTATTAAGTCATGGGAGAAATATATGCCGGATTATTCTATAAAGTGCTGGAATGAGAAAAGCTTTGATATAAACTCTGTTCCATGGGTTAAAGAGGCGATACAACAGAAAATGTGGGCATTTGCATCAGATTACATACGATTGTATGCGCTTTATACTGAGGGAGGAATTTATCTGGATACAGATGTAAAAGTCTTTAAGAATTTGAATGGATTTTTATCATGGGACTTTTTTTCTGCAGTGGAATTTCATCCGAATTTGTTTGAGACAATTGGTAAATATCAAGAGAGGGTTTTAGAAGGAAAAATAATAGATGTCTGTGGAATGGGAATCTTGGCTGCTTGTATGGGAGCCAAAGCTCAAAATGTATTTATACGTGAATGTATGGATTTCTATGAATCTCATCACTTTATCCGGGAAGATGGAAGTTTGTATACGGATATTATTAACCCTACCATTATTGCTAGTATTGCTGTTCGCCATGGCTTTAAGTATTGTGATATGAGCCAACTACTTGACAATAATATGATGATTTATGATTCATCTGTATTAGCCGGTGATCCTAGAACACGTACATCTGAATCATATATAGTGCATTATTGTGATAATTCTTGGATGGAGCAAGAATCATTCTGGAGAAAAATAAAGTTGTTAATAAAACATAGTCGGTGGTATAAACATAAATAGAGATTTAAGATGAAATTATTATCTATAATTATTGCTACTTATAATGCAGGTAACACGTTAAATACTTGCTTGACAAGTATAGTTGAGCAGAAAAGTAGTGAAATAGAGTTATTAATTATTGATGGAGGATCAACAGATAATACTCTTGATATAGCTCATTCTTATGGAGATAAAATAGATGTGTTAATATCAGAGCCGGATAAAGGTATTTATGATGCATGGAATAAAGGTATATCGTACTCTACCGGGCACTGGATTATGTTTATAGGTGCCGATGATATATTGGTTGATAATTCATTGTTGCCGTATATGCAATATGTACATCAAAAGTCTTGTCTAAATTATGATATAATAACAGCGTGTGCATATTTTGTGGATTTGAAAGGTAGATTAATAAAAAAAATAGGAGAACCATTTTGTTGGAAAAAAGAAAAGAGAAATATGCATATTTCTCATGGTTCTACATTGCATAATGAGAGTCTCTTTCAAGAAATAGGTGGATATTCATTGGAATATAAAATTTGTGCTGACTATGAACTGCTGATGCGGAAAGGTAAAAATCTTCGTTGTGCATTTTATGATCAGCCAGTACTGGTTTTTAAAATAGGGGGAGCTAGTTTTTCAATGAAATGCCAATATGAAACATTCAGAATAAGAAAAAAATATCATACAGTACCCTTAATTGTTAATCTATATCTGTGTTTGAAGAGAATGGTGGGGATTATGTTGAAATCTATTATATTTGTTACAAAGTAGAATGTCGACAGTATTATTGTCTTCTAAGAAACACTACTTCTTACTTTATCTTATTATTCTATTAATAGGGTTTCAACAATTTCCGGTCCTTCGGATAGGTGGCAGTTTTAAAATATATGAGTTACTGTCTCTAATTTTACTTTTAAAATATAGAAATCATGGATTTTGGAATAGTAAACTTATTGCATTATGGGTATTATTTGTTTTTTCTCCTATAATAAGTTTTTGTTATTCATTCTTTTTCCTTGATATTCCTCCTGATTTTTATTTGCGATACCCTGAAGCCAAGGAGTCTTTTAAGTTTGGAAATAGTTTTTTTGCAGTATTACAAATCGTGTATATGCTTTTCTGTTTTGCAGCTCTCGCAGGTGTTTATCGAGAACGAAATTTATATAAGTATTTTAACCATTTACGAAAGTATATTGTAATTATAGGGACATGTATAGCTGTCTATTCTTTATTTGCTCTTTTTATTTATGACCCGATACTGGATTTACCTTCGTTCCTTCAACATAAGTCCGAATATGATTTTAGAAGTAGCGGCTTATCTCAAGAACCTGGTAATTATGTTGTTTATCAAGTATGGGTTGTGTTATTCACTTATTATGCGAAAAACCTATTTTCTAAGAATACATGGTTATTTATGTTGATTATAAATATTTTATCGTTATTTTTTACATTTTCTACATCGCTTATTGCTTTTGTTGCATTGGTTCTGTTGTCATATTTTCTGTGCTCTACAACTAAAAAGCAAAAAATAATTATTGTCTTTCTGAGCTTAATATTGTTTGGTGTAGGATATTTTATATTACTTGAAAGTGGATATTATGATTTGTTTGAGACTTTGTTTTTGAATAAAGCAGTCAATTTTTTTAGTGCGGCAGATCATACATTGGATAGTGGTGGTTTTAGGAATTATACAGGTAGGATAGGATGGGAGATTTTTTGTAGTCAACCTCTTTTCGGAGTGGGAGTAGGAAATAGTGTTTATTATATGCATCTATATGAATTTAAAATGGGAATTGTATCTTTTGGTGAGATGTTGAGTTTAGGAATCTTTCCTCAAAATCTTTACGCTTGTGTTTTTGCGGAGCAAGGATTACTGGGTGGCATCGCTTTGTTGTTATTTTTATTAGGCGTGGTGAAAGAACTATGGAAGTATCGGAATGATAAACCTTTTGGCCGAATGTTTTTTATCGGAGGACTTTTTAATGTTGCCGTTGCGTTATCTAATTCTCTTGTTTATGCTTTGTATATGTGGGTGTTTTTGGTATTAGCTTTAGGGTATAATAAATATGTTCATGAAAAAAATTCTGATTGTTGAGGGGAGAGAAAATATCGGTGGGGGACAAATCATAACGAAGCGTATCTGTGATACGCTCTCAAGGAAATACGATGTTTCAGTTTTTGTTCCGGGGCAAGATAATGATATATCTAACTTATTGTTTGATTATCAACAATACCATTATAAGTTAATTCCGTATTCTAGCGGGAAGAAAAAGATAAAAGATTATTTTTTATTAGTCTATAATATTTTTTCTATATATCAAATGTTGTGTAAGCTGCTAGAGGAAAAGCATTTTGATTTGCTCTATATCCAGCACCAGAACGTTCTTCCTGTATGTATATTAGTAAACAAGAAAGTAAGAATCCAAATGATATCTCATCTTCATGTCATATATATAGATAATCAGACGAGGAGAATGGTAGATTGCTTTTTAAAGAATAAATATGTAAAACGAATTTTTGGTGTATCGAGATACACACTCTCACAGCTATCCGGACAAAATCTGAAAAAGAGTTTTGTTCTGTATAATCCTATACCTTTAAAAGAAAAAGCAAATATCAGCTATTCATCTCATAAGATAGCAATAATAGGGGATGTCGTTAAATTTAAAGGCCACCATGTTGTATTTAAAGCTATGGAGGCTTTACCCGAAAATTATGAGTTGCATGTGATTGGTAACCTTTTGGATAAAAGGTATTTGAGAGAGTTACAATCTTTTTCGGTTAGATGTATCTATACAGGACTAATATCAAATGTTGCGGATTATCTTATTAACAATCAAATTAGTTTAGTAATAATTCCTTCAATATCATCTTTTGAAACATTTTCTCTATCAATGACAGAAAGCTGGGCACTAGGTATTCCGACAATTGCCACTGATGATTATGGCATGAAAGAAATTGTTGAAGCATTTCTCCCATCTTATCGTGATGGAATCTTATTTGAACAAGGAAATGTAATTGATTTAGTGGAAAAAATATTGAATTTTTATGATGATGAACATTGGTATCAAGAAGTTTCGAATGCTGTTTATTGCGTGATAAGAGACCATTTAAATGAGGAGAAATTCGGAAAAATGCTTTTGAAAGAAATATCATCAATTATATAAATAATATTGAGAGAAATGAAAGTCGCCATCATTCAAGAATGGTTAGTGACCGTTGGGGGGTCTGATAAAGTCGTAAAAGCTATTTTGGATGTATTTCCTAATGCGGATATTTATACCTTGGTTGCTAAAAAGGAAGTTTGTGATGAATTAGGTATCGACTGGAATAAAGTCCATACATCATTTATTCAGAACTTGCCTTTAGGAATAAAGAAGTATAGAATGTATCTGCCTATATTTCCGTTCGCTATAGAACAGTTTGATTTGCGTGGATATGATGTTGTCATATCATCTTCTCATGCTGTTGCGAAAGGAGTTCTAACCAAAGCGGATCAATTGCATATCTGTTACTGCCATTCTCCTATACGCTATGCTTGGGATATGTATCATGAATATCTGGAAGAATCAGGATTGGATAAAGGGATGAAAGGCTATTTGGCAAAATATATGCTTCATCGTATTCGTAAATGGGATTTAATTTCTAGCTTTCACGTAGATTATTTTATTAGTAATTCAGATTACGTTGGACGCAGAATACAGGAAACTTATCGGCGAGATGCTGTGACGATTCATCCGAATATTGATATATCTAACTTTGATTTGTACGAAGCGAAAGAAGACTTTTATCTGGCTAGTAGTCGTTTGGTAGGATATAAGAAAATAGACCTTATTATCGAAGCTTTTAATCGCATGCCAGATAAAAAGCTGGTAGTGATTGGTGGAGGTCCTAATTTGGAGAAAATACAGACGATGGCTGGTAATAATGTAAATGTAATGGGGTATCAACCATTTGCTGTATTAAAAGAGAAAATGCAGAAAGCTAAAGCATTTGTTTTTGCAGCAGATGAGGATTTTGGTATGATTCCAATTGAAGCGCAGTCATGTGGAACACCCGTTATTGCATATGGTAGAGGAGGTTCTCTTGAAACAGTAAAAGACGGAGTTACAGGACTTTTCTTTTATAAACAAACTGCTGATGCGATTATTGATGCAGTGGAAAGATTTGAAAATTTAGAAGAGCCATTTGATCCTAAAAAAATACGTAATCATGCTGAGACTTTCTCCGAAGAACGGTTCAAAAAGGAAATAAAAGAGTTTGTAGAGTTGAAATATAATGAATTTAATCATCTAATGAAATGAATTATTTTATATTTGGCGGTTCAGGTTTTATCGGTACCCACCTTGTTGCTCTAATTAATAATCTATATCCAGGTACCAAAATTTATAATCTGGATATTGAGGAAAACGACCATGAAGGTAAATCTACGTATATCAACTGTGATGTTCGTTTTGATATAAACATTGATGTTCTCGTTACTTCCGAAGACGTCATCTTTAACTTTGCGGCCGTTCATCGTACTCCGGGGCATCCGGATCAAGCATACTTTGAAACGAATATCCGTGGTGCGGAGAATGTATGTACTTTTGCGGAGAAGTTCGGGATAAAGAAAATAGTTTTTACCAGTTCCATAGCACCTTATGGTGCAGCTGAAGATTTGAAAACTGAAGAGACGCTTCCTACACCGAACACGCCTTATGGAATTTCTAAGTTAGTGGCCGAAAAAATACATACGATTTGGCAGGCAAAAAAAACGAACGAACGACAACTTACTATTGTTCGTCCGGGTGTGGTATTCGGCAAAGGAGAAAATGGCAACTTTACCCGTTTGTATTGGGGGATCCGTGGCGGTAAGTTCTTCTATCCGGGTCGTAAAGATACGATTAAAGCTTGCATTTATGTGAAAGAATTAGTTTGCTTTATGCTTTATCGGCTGGAGAATCATAATGAAGGAGTCGAGTTGTATAACTGTACATTTGAACCAGCTTTTACTATTGAGCAAATAGTCGAAACGATGAAAAAGGCTACGGGGCTACAACGTATCATTGTCAAGGTATCTGGAAGTCTTTTAATGACAGTTGCAAGTATTGTTGGTCCGTTAGGGGGAAAAGCTTTAGGTATTTGTCCTGCTCGTGTGAAGAAGTTAATGATCTCTACTAATATATGCGGAAAGAAATTGGCTGATTCAGGTTATAAATTTCATTATACATTTGAGGAAGCAATTAAGGATTGGTATAGAGATAATGATAATCTGTATTTGAGATGAATTTTCTGAAATAAATTGGGTATATAATAAATGTTGAATATGTTGAGATGTAATTAACACGAAGAGTGTTTGTATGTGAGATGAAAAAAATGTAGGTCCCTAGCTTCATGCTGTAAAAAGCATGATTCTCCTACATTGTAGATTAGAAATCGTACGACGGTACATTTCTTATTTACGCCCTGGCATCGGAGGTTAAAGCCGATGTGAATTTCCCACTATATCAACTGTCTGTGAAGATCGTTGATATTAAAAAATGAATCACAAACTATAAATATAAAAGAATATGTAGGTCCCTAGATTCATGATGAACTCATGAAATCCCTACATTTTGCAGGTTAGAAATCGTACAGCGGTATATTTCTAACTTGACCCTCATATCGGCCTAAAAGCTGATATGTATCTATATGTGAAATATACCAACTGTCCGTGAGGATGGTTGGTATATTGCGTTTTAAGGAGTTGGTGTGCAGAAGAAGTGAGCATTATCAATGCAAATCTGATATTTTTTTGTAGCTTTGTAACAAAACTAACAGATATGGAAGATTTGCAAAAATTGTACCCAATTGGGATACAAACATTCTCTGAAATACAAGAAGGGAATTATCTTTATATTGATAAAACGGAATATGTTTATCGGATGACACATTCCTCTTCTAAATATATGTTTTTGAGCCGTCCACGACGTTTTGGAAAATCATTGCTGACTTCCACGCTACATAGCTATTTTTCCGGGCGCAAAGAATTGTTTCATGGGTTAGCCATAGAGAAACTGGAGAAAGAGTGGGTGGAATATCCGGTACTTCACTTCGATTTGAGTATGGCGAAGCATGTGGATAAAGAGGGATTGGAAAGTCTGCTTGACTTCATGCTGGCTGAACATGAACGCATGTTTAGTATTGATACTGTGAGTGAAAATGCCAATCTGCGATTGACTAACCTTATTAAACGTATTTATGAGCAGACTGGCAAGAAAGTGGCCGTGCTTATTGATGAATATGACGCTCCTCTGTTGGATGTGGTGCATGAACACGAAAATTTGGGCATATTGCGCAATATCATGCGTAATTTTTATAGTCCATTAAAGGCTTGTGACCCTTATCTACGCTATGTATTTCTGACCGGTATAACAAAGTTTTCTCAACTTAGTATTTTTAGTGAGCTGAATAATATTAAAAATATTAGTATGGATGAGCCTTATGCTGCTATTTGTGGCATTACAGAAGATGAGATGCTTATCCAAATGAGAGAGGATATTGATAACTTGGCTATAAAAATGGAGATTTCATCTGAAGAAGTAGTGCAGAAATTGAAAGAAAACTACGATGGTTATCATTTCACTTATCCATCTCCGGATATATATAATCCATTCAGTTTGCTTAATGCTTTTGCTGATGGAAAGTTTAATTCTTATTGGTTTGGTAGCGGTACACCTACATATTTGATAAAAATGCTGGCAAAATTCAATGTAGAACCTTCTGAAATCGGGAATAATCATGCGGAGGTTTCTGCCTTCGATGCTCCTACTGAAACAATGACTGATATTATCCCGTTATTATATCAGAGTGGTTATATTACGATAAAGGATTATGATAAAACTCTGGATTTGTATACACTGGATATTCCCAACAAGGAAGTGCGGTTGGGTTTGATGAAGAGTCTTTTGCCCAATTATGTTGCCAGCAAAACGCGGGAAACTACTACGATGGTGGCTTATCTCTCCCGTGATATTCGGAATGGTGATATGGATGCGGCGTTGCGTCGTCTGCAAACATTTTTGTCTACTATTCCTTACTGCGACAACACCCGATATGAGGGTCATTATCAACAGATGTTTTATATCATATTCAGTTTGTTGGGTAACTATGTTGATGTGGAAGTGCGTACTCCCCGTGGTCGTGTGGATATGGTATTGCGCACCAAGACTACCTTATATGTAATGGAATTGAAACTGGATAAGAATGCGGATGAAGCGATGGAACAGATTGACTTGAAAAATTATCCTGAACGTTTTGCTTTATGTGGGTTGCCGATTGTGAAGGTTGCTATCAGCTTTGATAGTGAACGGTGTACAATAGGAGAATGGAAGATAGAATAGATGGTTAAAGAATACAAAAAAAGAGCAAACTCGCATGATTCCTAAATCTTTCCAGAATCTGTATCGTTATTTGCTGTATGAAACGAAAGTATAGTATTAACGCTAAAAGAATAACGATTATGAAGAAAATTCTATCTTTACTTGTGTTGGCTATTGTAGCCGTACAGTTTTCATTTGCAAAAGATGTAATTACCAAAGACATGAATCAGTTACCGCTTCCGGCACGTAATTTTATCAATAGTCATTTTACGAAACCAGAGGTGGCTCATATCAAGATTGATAAAGATATGATGGAGTCTACCAAGTATGAAGTAGTATTGATGGATGGTACGGAAATTGATTTTGATAGCAAGGGCAACTGGGAAGAGGTAAGTGCAAAGAAAGGACAGGTTGTTCCTGTTAGTATTATTCCGGGATTTGCTGTCAATTATTTGAAGTCTCATAATTTTGTGAACGAAGGAGTGACCAAAGTCGAACGTGACCGCAAAGGATATGAAATAGAATTGTCTACCGGACTTTCTTTCAAATTTGATAAGAAGGGAAAGTTTATCAAGGCTGATGATTAACTGAAGATTTGTGATAAATAGACCTAAACAAGAAGATAGCTATGTGGAGATTTAAGTTTAGCGCTTGGGCAGTGGTATTGGTGATGACTGCTCTTTCGTTTGGCGCATGTGATAATGACGATGATGATACTTTTGTTCCGCCCAGTAATATTACAGAAGCTTTAAAACAGGTATATCCGGCTGCCCAGAATGTAGAATGGGAGATGAAAGGTGCCTATTATGTAGCTGACTGTTGGGTAAGTAATGACGAACTGGAGGTCTGGTTTGATGCCAATGCCAATTGGGTGATGACGGAAAATGAACTGAATAGCATAGACCAGCTGGTACCGGCTGTTTATACGGCTTTCATGGATTCCAAGTATAATGCATGGGTAGTGACGGATGTATATGTGTTGACTTTTCCACAAAATCCGACGGAATCTGTGATTCAAGTGAAGCAAGGTAGCCAACGCTATGCGCTTTATTTCTTACAGGAAGGCGGATTGCTACATGAAAAAGATATTAGCAATGGAGACGATACGAATTGGCCGCCGACTGAATAGTTGTTAGTCATAAAAATCAAAACGGGCTATTTCGATAAAAGGAATAGCCCGTTGTTTTTTATAATTACATTTGTTTATAATCCTTAGCTAACCCTCCTTCACTTGTTTCTTTGTAAAGTGATGGAAGATCGTGTCCGGTTTGTTTCATTACTTGCACAACTTTGTCGAAAGAGACACGGTGCATACCATCGGTGAAAGCTGAATAAAGATTAGCATCCAGCGCACGTGCAGCGGCGTATGCATTTCGTTCGATGCAAGGAATTTGTACCAATCCGCATACCGGGTCGCAAGTCATTCCCAGATGGTGTTCCAATCCCATTTCTGCTGCATACTCAATCTGTGCCGGGCTACCTCCGAATAATTGATTAGCGGCAGCTGAAGCCATTGCGCAGGCAACGCCTACTTCTCCCTGGCAACCTACTTCTGCTCCGGAAATAGATGCATTGAATTTGACAATGTTGCCAAATAATCCTGCAGTGGCTAACGCACGTAGAATGCGCATATCACTGAAATCACGGCTTTTCTGGAGATGATATAGTACGGCAGGCATCACTCCGCAGGAACCACAGGTAGGAGCGGTCACAATTTTTCCACCGGAAGCATTTTCTTCACTTACTGCCAAAGCATAAGAAAAAACAAGTCCTCTTGATTGGAGGGATTGTTTATATCCGGTAGCACGTATATAATAGGTGGAAGCTTTTCGTCTAAGGTTTAGTGGGCCGGGAAGTACTCCTTCCGCTTCCAGTCCACGGTGAATGGCATCTTTCATGGTGGCCCACACTTCAGCCAGATAATCCCATATATCTTCTTCCTCACATTCCTTCACGTATTCCCAATAACTTTTTCCGGTATCTTCACACCATTGAAGTATTTCGGTCATGTTTTCCATGCCATATACATCCGGACTTTCGATGGTCGGATTATCATTATTTTCTGCCAGTGCACCGCCGCCAATACTGTAAACAGTCCAGTTTTCCTGTACTTTATCATTACTGTCCAGAGCTGCAAATGTCATTCCGTTGGGATGGAACGGTAGGAAGACTTTGGGCTGCCATACAATTTCTACCGGAGCGATGGGTTGTAAAGTGTCTATAATAGCTACATCCGTCATGTGCCCTTTGCCTGTAGCTGCTAAACTGCCGTAAAGGGTTACTTTAAAAGATGCGGCATCCGGATGACGTTCCAGAAACATTTCGGCAGCTTTGCGTGGTCCCATTGTGTGGCTACTGGAAGGTCCTGTACCTATTCTATATAGCTCTTTAATTGATTTCATGACTAATGATGTGTTTTTGTTAATACCATTTCTTTTTTCTGAAGTACAAATATACAATAATACCGATAATTGCCATTATAATCCAGGCAAATAAATACCCGTACTGCCATTCCAGTTCCGGCATCCATTTGTAATTCATTCCCCATACTCCAACCAGAAATGTCAAAGGGATGAAAATAGTGGATACGATGGTCAGCCTCTTCATGATATCGTTCATACGTAAATCATTGTTGGAGATATAAAGATCGACTAATGAAGAAAGGGTTTCACGGCAGATTTCGATGGTTTGTAATACAAATTGCAAGTGGTCGTTTACATCATTGAAAAAAGCACGGTTCACTTTATGGATGAGCAGGTTTTCTGCCCTCAGTAGCTTTATATATTGTTCTTTTAAGGGGAGAATTGCTTTTTTCATTAGCATATATTGGCGTCGTAATGCCTGAATCTGGATACCGATGTCGTCTCCGCTGGTGATGGTTAGCAATTCTTCTTCCAAATCTTCGAGTGCGTCATCGATGGAAGAGATGGTTGAAATGTAGTTTCCCATCACGCTGTTGAGCAGTACGCTAAGTAGATAATCTGTTTGACGGCTGCGTATCTTCAGAACATCATTACGCAAGGCAGAACTGACATCATCAAAGAAATCAGTTTCTTTTTCGAGGAAAGTCAGTACATAATTATTTCCTATGATAAGGCAGACTTGCTGTTGGAGCAGTTCGTCCAGTTCATTTTCTTCTTTATGTTTGTTCGGATAGAATATCTTTAAGATCAGGACAATGTATTTATCATGTTCTTCTATCTTAGTCGGATGATCCGCATTTAATATATCTTGTAAAACAAGGAAGTCTATTTCGAAATGACTGCAAATTTCCCGGATAGTTTCTGTGTTTTTCATTCCGTGTATTTGTAGCCAGTTGATTTGATCGTTGTTTAGCGTACCTTTGATGGCTTGAAAAGTATCACTAGAGCTTTCCTGCATCTCGGTAGCATTGTAAGTACAAAGATGTAAATGGGTAGGAGTAAGACTTTCTCCTGTATAAATAAGCTTTTCGCTTAACAGATTATTCTTCATGCTTTATTCTCGTTTTAGAAAACCACTGTAACAAAGGTAGTGGTTTTCTAAATGAGAACAAGTTCTTTGAACGTTTTGTTTACGTGTTAGTCAAAATCGACTACTGTGATTCCGGCACCGCCAAACTGTACATGTTCGTCGGCATAGTGGCTGACTCCCGGTACGGTGGCCAGATATTGGCGGATAAGTGTACGAAGTATTCCCGTTCCTGTGCCGTGAAGGATACGTACACGATCCATGCCGACTAATATGGCATCATCAATAAAATAGGTGACTGCCTGTAAGGCTTCATCTCCACGCATTCCGCGTACATCAATGTCCTGTTTGAAGCTAAGCTTCTTTTCATACATCTGATCGTGTGTCTGGCTGCTGACAAAGGTGCTTTTTGCAATCCCTTCCGTCTTGGGCGTATGATTGGCACGTTCCAGACGGTCTATTTTTACGGTCGTTTTTATGCTTCCAAAAGCAACAGTCGCATTTTTACCACTGATTTCCATCACTTGGCCGACGCTTGTCTGTCCTTTGATTTTTACATTTTCTCCTACTGCAATCGGCACTATTTTAGGGGCACTTGAGGGAGAAGAGACTGCAGCTTTCGGTTCGCTCTTCTTGTTTTTCTTCCGTTCTTGCTTCTCCTTTAGTTTCTCCATTTTTTGTGCAATTTTCTCTTCATGCTCTTTAGATGCCAGTGCATCCAGAGAAGTACGGAAGTCTGTCAGTTCCTGACGTGCCTGGCGTGTCTTTTCCTTTTCGGCTTGTGCTTCCTTTATCGTACGAATCGTATTTTCAATGCGGGCATTGGATTCCTGAAGCATGCGTTCCGCTTCTTCTTTTGCTTGCCGGATAATCTCTTTCCGGGATTTTTGCAATTCTTCCATCTCTGTCTGGTAACGGGCAATGGTTTCTTCCATGTGCTTTTCCCGTTGACGGATGGTTTGACGTTTCCCTTCCCAGTAACGCTTGTCGCGTACAATGTCCTGAAGGTATTTGTCTGCATTGATATATTCGCTTCCTACGATTTCCGAAGCATCTGCGATGACATCTTCCGGTAGTCCGATTTTTCGTGCAATTTCTACGGCGAACGAACTTCCCGGATTACCGATTTGTAATTGGAAAAGTGCTTGCATGAGATGACGGTCGTAAAGCATGGCTCCGTTCACTACTCCTTCATGATCTTCGGCAAAATGTTTCAAATTCTGGTAGTGGGTAGTGATGACTCCGAATGTTCCTTTCTGGTTGAAACGTTTCAGTACAGCTTCGGCAATAGCACCTCCGATTTGCGGCTCCGTACCTCCACCGAACTCATCAATCAGGATGAGGCTCCGTTCGTTACAGCTCTTCATCATGATTTTCATATTGGTCAAGTGAGAAGAGTAGGTACTCAAGTCATCTTCAATAGATTGCTCATCACCAATATCGATAAAGATGCTACTGAATATACCGGCATGACTACGTTCGTGCAAGGGAATCAGCATACCGCATTGCAGCATATATTGCAGCAAACCGACTGTTTTCAAACAGACGGACTTACCTCCGGCATTCGGTCCGGATATAATAAGGATACGTTGTTTTTGATCGAGCTCTATATCCAGTGGTACGACTTTCTTTCCATGTTTGGCTAATGAAAGTTGTAATAAAGGATGCACTGCCATTGTCCAATCCAGTAGTTGCTCATTCTCTACGGCGGGTTTCAGACTATTGGTCTGTATGGCGAAGTAACTTTTCGCACGGATAAAATCTATCTCTGCCAGAAATTCGTATGATTGAAGAATTTCCGGGATAGATGGACGAAGGGTATTCGAGAACTCGGTAAGGATGCGAATGATCTCACGTCGTTCATCACCTTCGAGTTCGCGGATGCGGTTGTTGGCTTCTACCACTTCCGCCGGTTCTATAAACACTGTTTTTCCACTGGCGGATTCATCGTGTACGATACCTTTGATTTTTCGCTTGAGTCCGGGGGCAACTGGAATCACCAGACGTCCGTCACGCATGGTGGGAGCTACATCTTTGTCCACGTATCCTTCGGACTGCGCGCTACGCAGGATGCTGTTTAATGAACGGGAAATATTTCCCATCGTACTGGCAAGTTCGCGACGTATGCGGGCTAATTCGGTAGAGGCATTATCCTTGATTTTTCCATATTTGTTAAGGATGCCATCTATTTTTCCTATCAGTTGCGGGAACACGGCAATATCTCCTGCCAGTCGTTTCAGGCTGGGGTAGGGGGTATTGTTTTCTTCTTCATCTTCATTCCGATGTAGAAAGCGTACAATGTCACGGATGGTTTCTAATGAACGGCGTAGGTCAAATAATTCTTGTTCGTCCAAATACATTCCTTCTATCCGCACACGTTTTAGCGAAGGACGAACATCAAAGAAAAATTGATCGGGAAATCCGTCCTCTTCCTGGATGATGCGGACAAACTCTGTTACTTGGTTTAATTTCTCCTCAACCTCTTCATGTTGCTCGGAAAAGTTCATGTCTGTAACTCTTTCTTCACCTAAAGTACTGAGGCACTTATCTTTTAGTAACTGTCTTATCTGGTCGAATCCTATCTTTTGCTCAAAGTTTTGAGGGTATATCATATTTCTGTTCTTACTAATGAACTGCAAAAATACGATTAATTCGCGAAAAAAATATCAGAATGTTTGCAGATTTAAAAATGATTCGTACCTTTGCACCGCTTTCAACAGAAAGCACTTCTGATAAAGGAGTTTTGGAGAGGTGGCAGAGTGGTCGATTGCGGCGGTCTTGAAAACCGTTGTACTGCGAGGTACCCGGGGTTCGAATCCCTGTCTCTCCGCTTCAATTAATAGATAAATCCCTGTAAAGTAGTACTTTACGGGGATTTTTTTTGTGTATGTGAATAAGATAAGCATAAAAAGGAGCGGTTTCTGTTGAAATAGAAAATAACACTATTTGAACTGTTTATTTTAGAATAAACACTCTTTTTTTAGATTAAATTTATCGGTTTAAAGAATATTATTCCAAAATGCTTATTATCAGTTAAATATCTGTTTTTATCTACTGTCAGATTTCAGTTTTTATATCTACCTTTGTTCTTATTGTACGAGATTTGATAGTTATAATATTAATGAATAGAATGATGAAAAAACAGACCCAAGCGATTCATACACAGTTCCAAAGAAGAGATTCTTACAATTCTCTCAGTATGCCGGTTTACCATACAGCGGCTTATGAATTTGACAATGCCGATGACATGGCTGATGCTTTTTGCGGGCGGACAGATGCTCCGGATTACTCCAGAGTGATGAATCCCACAGTGACTTTTTTTGAGAATAAGGTGAAGGAACTTACGGGGGCAGCAGAAGTCATAGCCCTCAATTCCGGTATGGCGGCTATTAGTAATACATTATTTTCAATTGCAGCTGCAGGAAAGAATATAGTTACATCGCGTCATTTGTTTGGTAATACTTATTCGTTTATTGCTGGTACATTGTCCCGCTTCGGGGTGGAACCTAGATTGTGTGATTTGACAGACATTGGAGCAGTAGAGAAAGTAGTAGACAGTAATACCTGCTGCATTTATATGGAGATTATCACCAATCCGCAGATGGAAGTGGCGGATTTACAGGCGCTCTCACGGATAGTTCATGAAAGGGGAATTCCTCTCATCGTTGATACTACGCTTATTCCTTTCACAGAATTCGATTCACATAGCTTAGGGGTAGATATTGAAGTGGTTTCCAGTACCAAATATTTATCAGGGGGAGCCACTTCCATTGGTGGTTTAGTAATTGATTATGGTACATGTCCGGGATTCGGTAAACGTATGCGTACAGAGATGTTACTCAATCTGGGAGCTTATATGACTCCTCATGTGGCCTATATGCATACTATCGGATTGGAAACATTGGACGCGCGATATCGGATACAGTCTGCCAATGCCGCTATGTTGGCTGGTAAGCTTCGCATATTATCTGCTGTCAAACGTGTGAATTATGTGGGGCTGAAGGATAATCCATACTATGCTTTGGCACAAAGACAGTTTGGTCCGACTGCCGGTGCTATGATTACGATAGACCTGGAAAGTAAAGAGGCATGCTTTGCTTTCATCAACCGACTGAAATTGATACGTCGCGCTACTAACTTGTTTGACAATAAGACGCTTGCTATTCATCCTGCAAGTACTATTTTTGGACCGTTTACTGATAAACAGCGACAGGACATGGATGTGTTGGATACGACTATCCGTTTCTCAATTGGTTTGGAGGATGTGGATGATCTGTTTGACGATGTCAGACAGGCTTTGGATAATAAAAAGGATTAGAAGCAAAAATCCAAAAGTCATATACGAAACTGTAAATATACCGCAAATATGGTATATAAAATGCCATTCATACGGGATTTATCAGTTTGTATATATCTAATACCTTTGCCCCATCATTTTAACAGTAAACAATAATGGGTAAAAGGATTCATTTATTTTTGCTTGCTCTTGCAATAGGAGTGATACAAGGGGCAGCACAGGTGACAACAGTGCGGGGCATCGTCACCACAGAAGAAGATGGGGAGCCGGTTATCGGTGCCTCAGTTATAGTAAAAGGAACTGCATTGGGTACCGTAACTGATGTCAACGGGAGATTTGAACTGAGTGGACTCCCGCCATCAGCCACCCGGCTGCTAATCTCTTACATTAGTCTGATGGCAAAAGAGGTAGCTATTGCACCACAGGTATCGGTAACACTGAAGAGTGATACGCATCTGCTGGATGAGGTAGTAGTAACGGCTTTGGGTATTTCACGCGAGAAAAAGGCATTGGGCTATACGGCACAGGAAGTAAAACAGGATGCTTTGGTGCAAGGGAAAGATAATAATCTGTTAAATTCGTTGAGTGGTAAGATAGCTGGCGTGCGTATTACCAATACACAAGGAGATGTTGGTTCCAGTCGCATCGTTATTCGTGGTGAAACTTCTATTGCAGGTGAGAATCAACCGCTTTTTATTGTGGATGGAATCCCAGTGGATAATTCGCAGCTTAATGCACGTTCCAGCGGACGTGATTTTAAAAATGCAATAGCAGACCTGAATCCGGAAGACATAAAAACACTTACTGTATTGAAAGGTCCGAATGCCGCTGCCCTTTATGGTGCGCGTGCTGCTCACGGTGCTATTGTCATCACTACTAAGGGAGGAGACAAAAGGCAGAAAGGGATAGGGATTACATTACATTCTTCCACGCAAGTCTCTTTTGTTGCTACCTTGCCGGAGTTTCAAAATCTTTTTGGACAAGGGGCAGGGGGACGGTTCAGTTATGTAGATGGCAAGGGTGCAGGTGTGAATGATGGGGTAGACGAAAGCTGGGGGCCACGTCTTGATATTGGTTTGTTGATTCCTCAGTTCGATAGCCCATTGGACGCTGACGGTAATCGTGTGGCTACTCCTTGGGTATCCCATCCCAACAATGTACGCGATTATTTTCGCATGGGTATTTCTACAAACAACGGTATTTCTATTGCCCGTGGAGACGACAAATACCAGTTCCGTGTAGGATATAACTACGAAAAACAAGTCAGTATCGTTCCTGATGCTGGAACTAATAAGACGAATATCAGCTTAAATACGGATTACCATCTGGCAAAATGGATTGTGGTGGGAGCTACGGCCAATTACATCGTTTATACAGCTCCCAGTTTACCGGGGTCAGCTACCCCCTCGGGCAGTAACGTACGTTCTAACAGTCCTATGCTTCAGTTCTTGTGGTTCGGACGTCAAGTGGATACGAACTCATTGAAGGCGGACTATACTCGCAACTGGAATTCAAGCTATTACGACAATCCTTTTTGGAGTGCTTCTTATAATACACAGAGTCAGGAACGTCATCGTCTGATAGGTGATCTGCATGCCGAATTCCGTCTGACAGATGGGTTGAATGTGCGTTTCCGTACTAGTACCGACTGGTATAATGACCGGAGGAAATCCAAAGTAAAATGGGGGAGTGCAGGTGCCGGTTCGCCTTACGGCAGTTATGCTGAAGATGCCTATACGGTGAAAGAGAATAACACAGAAGTATTGGCGACTTATATCAAACAGTTGAATAAAAATTGGGGAATTGACGCTCTTCTGGGTTTTAATGTACGTAACAAACAATATGAGAATAATTATCAGGCTGCTCCCCGTTTGGCGGTTGCTGATCTTTATACATTGACTAACTCGCGTGATCCGCTCACTTCGTCCAATGATTTCTACCGTTTACGGCAATATGGTCTTTACGGTTCCATACAACTGGATTACCGTCGTTGGGCTTTCTTGAATATAACAGGACGGAACGATTGGTCGTCTACACTACCTGTGGACAACAATTCTTATTTCTATCCTTCGGTGACGGCTAGTGTGTTGCTTTCTGAAGCTTTCGGGTGGAGAAGTAAAGCTGTTAACTACCTAAAAATACGTGGAGGATGGTCTCAAGTGGGAGCAGATGCCAATCCTTATCAATTGGCAACGGTCTTTACTTCAGAAACAGCTTTCAATGGGAATCCACTTCAAAGCTCTTCTACCATTGGTATGAATCCGAATCTAAAACCGGAGAAGACGTCATCTATAGAAGCTGGTTTCGAGGCGGCTTTTTGGGACAATCGCCTATACTTGGATTTCACTTACTATAAGACCGATAGTCGTAATCAAATATTGAAACTAGCTACTACTGCTGCCAGTGGGTACACGTCGCAGGTGCGTAATGCCGGACATATCCGTAATCGTGGCTATGAAATACAATTGGGCGCTGTTCCTATACAAACATCGAAAGGGTTTCGTTGGAATCTGGATTTGAATTATGGTGCCAACAGCAGCAAGGTTGTCAAATTGGATGATGAAGGTTTGATTACGAGTTACCAGCTCTACTCGTCTGGTATTCAGATACTGGCTTCAGTGGGCGAAGCTTATGGAACCCTGTTCGGCACTTCATACGTGCGTGATGCTAATGGAAACGTTGTGGTGGATGCTAACGGTCTGCCTAAGATTTCGACCACTAATAAAACGTTGGGGAAGTTTACGCCCGACTGGACAGGCGGTATCAGTAACACTTTCAGTTATCGTTCGTTAAGTCTTTCTTTTCTGATAGATGCAAGTGTAGGTGGTTCTATTTTTTCCAACACTAATAAAACTGGAAAATATACCGGTGTATTAGCTAACACATTATCGGGCCGGGATGCCGAGCACGGTGGCTTGTGGTATTATACTGACGCCATGGGTAACAATGTACGATTATCAGAATCTCCTTCTTATTCCGTATCCTCCGATGGACTTTACTATGCCCAGGTCAATGGGCAATCCACCCGTGTGTATCAGGATGGCATTATGGTAGAAGGAGTGACGGAAAGTGGTTCTAAGAACGAAGAGGTTGTATCTGCTGAGAAATACTACCATCGTATTTATAGTATTGCTGAAGCTAATGTATATGATGCTTCTTACGTGAAACTGCGAGAAGTCGCTTTGAGTTACCGTCTACCTCGCTTGTGGACGCAGAAACTGCATTTGCAAGAAGCTTCCGTTACACTGACGGGACGTAACTTGTGGACTATTTATAAGAGCGTCCCTAATATAGATCCGGAATCGGCTTTGACTACTGGAAATGCACAAGGAGTAGAAGCCTATTCATTGCCTACAACACGTTCCTTTGGTGTGAACCTTTCCGTGAAATTCTAAATGTGAACCTTTAAATAATAGGATAAGATGAAAAGAAGAATATATTTTTTATATATAATATGGGTACAAGTGGTTGCCATTTCTCTATCATCGTGTGATGATGAATTGACTGATATCAACCGCAACCCCAATGCCACTGAAAATCCACAGCCGGCTTATTTACTTGCCGCTGCACAGTATCATGCCGCCAATCTTTATTGGGGAAGTAGTACGAACTATAATTCTACTCTGTTGTGGGTGCAACATTGGGCTAAAATACAATATACAGAGCCAGATTGCTATAATGTGGATAATGGTAGTTTTACCACTACGTGGGACACCGGCTATGCAACGCTAATAACTGACTTGAATGCTATTATCAGTTCGGAACTCGGAAATGATAATTATCGAGGGATAGCTACAGTGTGGCGTTCGTGGGTTTACCTGTTGCTGACCAATCTGTATGGAAATATACCATACAGTGAATATGCACAAAGTGTAACACCCGCTTATGATTCACAAGAGACTGTTTTGCGCGGGCTTTTGGAGGAGTTGATTGCTGCTGACCAGTTGCTTTCTACCACAGGAGGAACGGTAGAAGGGGATTTGATTTACGGAAATGATATTACCCGCTGGAAACAATTGGCCCACTCCCTACGGCTACGTATCGCCCTCGAATTAGCTGACCGAGATGAGGATACAGCGCGTCGGGTTATTGCTTCCCTTTGGGATAATCGTAACAGTGTAATAGATAGCAATGATGCTATAGCCCGTTTTGTTTTTACTTCTTCACCACAATGGAATCCATGGGCATCTGCTTTCAATTCACGTGATGATCAGCGGGTATCAAAAACGTTGATTGATAAACTGAATGAATGGAATGATCCGAGAATTGGAATTTTAGCCCAGCTACCTCAAGACGAAAGTGTGAAAAACTATGTAGGAGCTGCCAATTCCTTATCTGCTGATGCCGCTAATAATCAGGGATTTAATAAAGTTTCCCGTCCCGGTACTTATTTTTTGAAAGATAGCTCTCCGGCTGTATTTTATACGTATGCCGAGGTCTTGTTTATCTTTGCAGAATCCGCTGCACGCGGCTGGATAACGGCTGATGCGGAAACGCTCTACCGCGAAGCTATTACTGCTTCATTGAATCAGTTTGGCATTATAGACAATCGTATAATCGATTCCTATTTACAGCAGGAGGCAATTCGGTTCGACGCCGCACATTGGTATGAATCTATCGGATGGCAGAAGTGGATCGCTTATTATGGACAGGGACCCGATGCTTTCACTGACTGGCGTAGGCTCGGTTATCCCCAGCTTATCCCTGGTCCCGATTCCGTTTTGGGTTCCGGAGAGTTACCTCGTCGCTTTTTTTATCCCGTAACGGAACAATCACTGAATGGTAAGCAGTATCAGATTGCCATATCCCATCAGGGAGCAGATGAGATTACTACCCGTTTGTGGTTTGATGTAGCTAATAAAGAACGATGATACCTCCGTGTCTCCGGGCTGCAATATGCGTTTGAAAAATATCCGTTGAATTTAAAAATCAGAATAACAATGAACACTGACATTACATTTATCATAGCAGATAATCAGGATATAACCAGAATGGGAATGCATGGATATATTTCCGCTATATTCAGTGGATGTCGCATGATAGATGTGACAGACAAGAAAGAGCTCATGCTTGCATTGGTAGAATGTAATGACAGTGTCGTTATACTTGACTATACACTGTTTGACATCAATGGTATAGAAGAGTTTCTTATTATAGAAAAACGTTTTCCGAGAGTTCGTTGGATATTGTTTTCCAATGAATTGAGCGAAGACTTTATTCGTAGGATGAGTATAGAAAGGAATATTGGTATGATTTTGAAAGAGAACTCCGGTGAGGAAATTCATTCTGCATTGATGTGTACAGCACACGGGGAACGATTTCTTTGTCATCAGATAACCAATTTATTGATAATCGGTTCCGACAAACCGGAAATTCATTCTGTTTTGACTGTTACAGAGATTGACATTCTTAAATTGATAGCACATGGGAAATCCGTGAAAGAAATAGCATTGGAAAGAACCTCAAGCATTCATACTATTATCACCCACAAAAAGAATATTTTCCGGAAGTTGGGTGTGAATAATGTATATGAAGCAACTAAGTATACTTTACGCGCCGGGCTGATTGAAATGGTAGAATATTATATATGATATTCAGAAGAGTGTTAGGATAAGAGTTAAGAAGAATTTGTAGGCAGGAAAATTCTCTGTATCTTTGCCCGCATGGCAAAAAAAGGTGAGTTACATATAAGAAATAAGCACAATGGTCAGTATGATTTTCCATTGTTGATGGAAAATTATCCTCCATTAAAGAGGTTCGTATCGCTCAATCCCCTCGGAATACAAACTATAAACTTTTTTAATCCGCAAGCGGTGAAAGCTTTGAACAAAGCATTATTGGTAACTTATTATGGCATCCGCTATTGGGACATACCGAAGCAATATTTGTGTCCGCCTATTCCCGGAAGGGCGGATTACATTCATTATATTGCCGATCTTATCCAGCCGAACGGAACAACACCGGATTTACCGGCGGGAGATGCTAATGGTCAGAAGTCAAAATGTAGATGTCTGGATATTGGGGTAGGTGCAAATTGTATTTATCCGATCATAGGCCACACTGAATATGGATGGACTTTCGTTGGTACTGATATTGATCCGGTTTCGATAGAAAATGCACGAAAGATAGTGACTTGCAACCCTGTGTTGGCTCATAAGATTGACTTGCGACTTCAGAAAGACAGTAAGAAGATTTTCGATGGAATTATTATGCCTGATGAGTATTTTGATGTGACAATATGCAATCCTCCGTTTCATAGTTCGCGTGAAGAGGCGGAAGACGGAACGTTACGCAAATTAAGCAGTCTGAAAGGTACGAAGATAAATAAAGTGCAGTTGAATTTCGGTGGGAGTGCGAATGAACTTTGGTGCGAGGGCGGAGAAGTTCGTTTCTTATTGAATATGATTTCCGAGAGCCAAAAATATCAGAAGAACTGCGGATGGTTTACGAGTTTGGTTTCTAAAGAAAAGAATCTGGAAAAGTTATATGCCAAACTAAAATCGGTGAATGTGTCCGAATATAAAGTTATTCGAATGCAGCAGGGAACTAAAAGTAGCAGGATATTAGCTTGGCGATTTTCTACCAACTCATAACAATGAGTGAATATCGAACTGTTATTTGTTTAACCTATTAATTAAATAGAATATTATGGAAACCAATTACATCACTTTGACAAAGGAGAATATTGCAAATGAACATATATGCTGTGCTTTTTCAGATAAGAAATGCAAGGATAGTTATGAACTGAAAAAAGAATGGCTGAAGAAAGAGTTCGATAACGGCTATGTGTTCAGACGTATTGATGAACGGGCAAAAGTGTTTATCGAATACGGTCCTGCTGAAAAAGCATGGGTTCCGGTGAATGCTCCCAATTATCTGATGATAAACTGTTTCTGGGTGTCAGGTAAATATAAAGGTTGCGGACATGGTAAGGCATTATTGCAGTCTGCCATTGATGATGCAAAATCGCAGGGGAAAGATGGGCTTGTCACAGTGGTGGGCACTTCTAAATTTCATTTTATGAGTGACACGAAATGGCTGTTGCGACAAGGTTTCCAAACAATAGAAAAACTCCCTTACGGATTCAGCCTTTTAAGTTTGAAACTAAACCCGGCTGCTCCTGATCCTTCTTTTAATGATTGCGTGTTGAGCGGTGAGTGTCCGGATAAGGATGGAATAGTCGTTTATTATACCCATCGCTGCCCGTTTACGGAGTTTCACGTTCGCGGTTCTTTAGTCAGTGCTGCTGCGAGCAAAGATATTCCATTGAGAATAATTGAATTAGAAAGTATGAAACAGGCGCAAAACGCACCTACTCCGGCTACTATATTTACTCTTTTTTATAATGGTAAGTTTGTAACGACTGACTTAAGTGTATGTCTTGAAGGGCGATTGGGTAAAGCGTTGGGGCTGTGATTCAGATGAATAGATGACTTGGAACCACGTTACATCTCTAATATGTTTAGCTAATGTTTCTTATTTTTATTTTGCAAATTTAAATTGTGTCTGCACGTTCTATAGAAAATACATACCTTTGGATCATTAATGATTAAACACGATTAAGAGTTTTATGCGTTTTTGGGTATGTATTTTTGTGCTTCTATTTGTACACAATCAATTTTCGAGGGCTGATAAAATTATAAATAATGACTCTTTATATACAGAAAAATATATCAGAGATATTTATATATCTAACCCCAAACGTGCTTTACAGTTATTGGATGAGGCAGAATCCAGAAGAGCCTTCCCTCTGCGTCTGATTAATGAATTGCGCAGTTTGTCATATCGTAATATGTATATGAATAAACTAGCTTTTATGTATGCAAGGAAGTCATACTTGCTTGATTCCATCTCTCAAAAAGAACCTAAGCACATGTTGAAGATGACGGTTTATTTAGCTGAACTTTCATCTTTAATGAGTAAATATAATGAGAGCATGCATTATGCTCTTAGTGGAATTATGCAGGCGCAAAAACTGAAGGACAGAGAGGCGGAAGCCAGATTACTTTTTTGCATAGGGGAGAATAATTGGAGGTTGTCATTGAAAGATGAGGCGTATAATTATTTTGACCGTACGATTGAATTACTGCGTGGGTCAAAGGATGTGAGAGAAATGATGCTGCTTTCCTATTATTATGGAGCGGAGATGGGATTTTTAATGACAGATTCCCGTATTGATGAAGCTTTGGCTCTTGCTTATGAACGCGAAAAACTTCTTAAAAAATTAGAGAAAGTACCGGAGGTTCCCGAAGGTTACATTGATGGTCAATATAGCTATTTATATGCAAAATTGACCTATATCTCTTATTTAGAAAAGAAATATGCGCAAGCAGAAGGATATTATCAAAAATATCTGGCAATGAAAGAATCTCATACTCCGGATGGCAAGATGTATTCGATTCCTTATTTGATTCTTTCCAAACAATATGAGAAAGTACTAGACAACAGTAAGGACTTTAAAGAACTGTTGAGGACACAACGAGATACCTTGAACGCTCAATATCTTGCTGTACTTAATAAGGAAGTACAAGCATATCTGGGTATGAATCGTTATAAAGAAGCTGCAGAAATACGTGAAACCATCATTGCGATAACGGATAGCATTAACAGTAACGACAGGAAAAATGCTGCATTAGAATTGAACGCGATGTACGGTGCTTCCGAAAAAGAAGAATACATCGCCGAGCAAGCCTCACAGCTAAAAATAAGGAATGTTTCACTCTGCTTTTTGGCGTGTATTGTAGTGCTGACCCTGTTTATACTTTGGCGTTTGTGGCGTTTCAACCATATAATAGAGTATAAAAACCGGATGCTTGCCAAACTGATAAACGAGAAATTAGCTGACAAAAAAGATGGTAATCAGTTATTGGAAGTGTACGAGGAACAGGAGGTTTCATCAGAACTGGAACCTGAATTGATTTCTCCAGAGGAACAGGATGAACTTTTGGACGAAACAGACAAAGAAAGTGGGGAAGAAGAGGAGAACAAGAAAATATTCCAGGAATTAAACCATACAGTCGTTCAGAAACAGCTATATCTTTCTCCAGAGCTCTCAAGAGAAGATTTAGCGCAGATTGTACATCTGAATAATGCACGTTTTGCCCGGATGATAAGAGAATGCACCGGAACTAATTTCAATGGGTACATCAACGGACTGCGTATTAATTATGCAATCAAACTAATGAAAAAATATCCTAACTATACCATACGTGCCATCGCTGATGAGTCCGGATTTAATAGCGCTCCAATTTTATATAACCTTTTTAAGAAAAAGACAGGAATGACTCCTTATGAATTTAAAAAAGCGCAGGACACATTGAGGAATTAAATAGTTCTACTAAACAATTTTCGTTTTTCCCGGTTTATCTATTGATAACTAAATATTAATGGAAATGATACAGGTAAGGATAAAGAGGGTTTACGAAGATTTTTCAGAAACAGATGGATACCGGGTGTTGGTAGATAAATTATGGCCACGCGGAATGAAGAAAGAATGGTTGAAATACGATTATTGGGCAAAAGACATAACACCATCCCCTACATTACGTAAGTGGTTTCATGAAGATATTCTCGGACATTGGGGAGATTTCGTCACGCAGTATCAAAAAGAGCTGGATGCTTCTCCTGCAATGACTGATTTTCTAATTCTTATCAAACCCCATCCTGTGGTCACTTTACTTTATGCTTCTAAAGAACCTGTGTATAATCATGCCCGAATCCTTCGCGATTATCTGGAAATGCGTCTGAAAGAGTGAAATTAAAGTAATTTTTATCTGTTTACGCTTTCTGTCGTTCACTCAATTTCCTACCTTTGTAATCTAAATCAAAATCGTGTAATCATGAAGTATAAATTATTAGTTCTTGATGTAGACGGAACGCTCCTCAATGATGCGAAAGAAATTAGCAAACGTACATTGGCCGCTTTGTTGAAAGTTCAACAAATGGGAGTACGTATCGTATTGGCATCCGGCAGACCGACTTATGGCTTAATGCCACTGGCTAAGATGCTCGAACTTGGAAACTATGGAGGTTTTATTCTTTCCTATAATGGCTGTCAGATAATCAATGCGCAAAATGGCGAGATTCTGTTTGAACGCAGGATCAATCCCGAAATGTTGCCTTATCTGGAAAAGAAAGCCCGCAAAAATGGCTTTGCCATATTCACTTATCATGATGATACGATCATAACGGATTCTCCAGAAAATGAACATATCTGTAACGAAGCCCGGTTGAATAACCTGCAAATAATCAAGGAAGAAGAATTTTCTGCAGCCGTCGACTTTGCTCCTTGCAAATGTATGCTGGTCAGTGACGATGAAGAAGCGCTGGTGGGACTGGAAGATCATTGGAAAAGAAGACTGAATGGAGCGTTGGACGTATTCCGTTCGGAACCTTATTTTCTGGAAGTAGTTCCTTGCTCCATTGATAAAGCCAATTCTCTGGGAGCTTTGCTGGAAGTATTGAATGTGAAGCGTGATGAAGTGATTGCTATTGGAGACGGTGTGTGTGATGTGACAATGATTCAACTGGCAGGACTAGGAGTAGCTATGGGACATTCACAAGATTCCGTGAAAGTTTGTGCCGATTATGTGACAGCTTCCAATGAGGAAGACGGAGTGGCTGTTGCGGTAGAAAAGGCTATCATTGCCGAAGTGCGTGCAGCCGAAATTCCCCTTGACCAACTGAATGCACAGGCCCGCCATGCACTGATGGGAAACCTGGGTATCCAATATACGTATGCCGATGAAGACCGTGTGGAAGCAACCATGCCGGTAGACCATCGTACCCGCCAGCCTTTTGGCATTTTACATGGCGGAGCCACTCTTGCACTGGCAGAAACTGTTGCCGGACTCGGCTCGATGATTCTTTGCCAACCGGATGAGATTATTGTCGGAATGCAGGTTAGCGGCAATCATATATCCTCCGCACATGAAGGAGACACAGTGCGTGCGGTGGGAACAATCGTACATAAGGGACGCTCATCCCATGTATGGAATGTAGACGTGTTTACTTCAACGAATAAACTGGTGTCTTCCATACGCGTAGTCAACAGTGTGATGAAAAAGAGATGACCGACGAAGAAATAAGTAATTTGACAACTATTGATGCATTTATTCAGCGGAAGCAGCCGTTTGCTGTTTACCGTATTCCCGGGGAGAAAGTTCCCCGTCTGTTGACACAGGCGGAAGGAGCGGTACGGCTGATATACGATCTGAAAGAACTGAATGGACAGAGAGGATTTGTCATCGCTCCGTTTCAGGTGAGTGAGACGTGTCCTGTTGTATTGATTCAACCCGATCAGTGGGGGCAACCTTTGCCGATTGACAATGATACGGCAGAAGAACGGGAAGTCGCTTTGCGGATGCAAGGACAAGAATCGTTCCTGACTTCTTCTACGGAGGAATATGCCGCCTGCTTTCATACCTTTATAAATGCTTTGCGTGATAATACTTTTGATAAATTAGTACTTTCACGTCATCTTACTATTGATAAAGTATCTGGTTTTTCTCCTTTATCTATATTTCGTGCAGCGTGCAGGCGTTATATTCATTCATATATATACTTGTGCTACACTCCGCAGACAGGTATCTGGCTGGGAAGCACTCCCGAAATCATTTTATCGGGTGAAAAAGATGAATGGAATACGGTAGCGTTGGCCGGGACACAGCCTTTGCAAGATGGTAAACTGCCCCAAATATGGGATGAAAAGAATCGAAAAGAGCAGGATTATGTCGCTTCTTACATTCGTCGCCAACTCCTTTCGTTGGGCATTCATTCTACGGAGAACGGGCCTTATCCGGCTTATGCAGGTGCTTTGTCACATTTGAAAACAGATTTCCGGTTTTCTTTGAAAGATAACAAAGGTTTGGGAGATCTCTTGAAAGTGTTGCACCCGACACCTGCCGTATGCGGTTTACCGAAAGAAGAAGCCTATCGGTTTATATTGCAGAACGAAGGTTACGACCGCCGCTATTATTCCGGCTTTATCGGCTGGCTGGACCCGGAAGGGCGAACTGACATCTATGTGAATCTGCGCTGTATGCATATTGAAGATGAACAACTGACTCTTTATGCCGGCGGTGGACTACTGGCTTCTTCGGAATTGAATGACGAATGGCTGGAAACGGAAAAGAAGTTGCAAACCATCAAACGGCTTATTGCAACGCCTCCTTTAAAATCATAAACTACTAATAATTATCATCATGTATACAGACAAGAAGAACATACTCCAGTTGGTTGCGTTGCTCGAGGCGCACGGGATTACTAAGGTTGTGTTGTGTCCGGGTAGTCGTAATACGCCCATCGTACATACTTTGTCTAATCATCCGAACTTCACCTGTTATGCAGTGACGGATGAACGGAGTGCCGGTTATTTTGCCATTGGTCTTGCGTTGAATGGTGGTAAGCCTGCTGCTGTGTGCTGCACTTCCGGTACTGCATTATTAAATCTTCATCCGGCTGTAGCGGAAGCATTTTATCAGAATGTTCCTTTAGTTGTCATTTCAGCAGACCGTCCCGCTGCCTGGATCGGACAGATGGATGGACAGACAGTGCCACAACCGGGTGTGTTTCAAACGCTGGTAAAGAAGTCGGTCAATCTTCCGGAGATTCATACGGAAGAAGATGAATGGTATTGTAATCGCCTGGTGAATGAAGCCTTGCTGGAGACGAATCATCATGGAAAAGGGCCGGTGCATATCAATGTTCCTATTTCCGAACCACTGTTTCAGTTCACGGTAGATACGCTCCCGGAAGTGCGTGTGATAACCCGTTATCAGGGATTGAACGTTTATGACCGTGATTATAATGATCTGGTCGACCGGATGAATAAATATCAGAAGCGCATGATTATCATCGGTCAGATGAACCTTATCTATCTGTTTGAAAAAAGATATATCAAGTTATTATATAAACATTTTGCCTGGTTGACGGAACATATCGGTAATCAGACAGTTCCCGGTATTCCGGTAAAGAATTTCGATGCGGCACTTTATGCCATGCCCGAAGAGAAGATAGACCAGATGGTGCCCGAATTGCTGATTACTTATGGAGGACATGTGGTTTCCAAACGATTGAAGAAGTTTCTCCGTCAGCATCCGCCTAAAGAGCATTGGCACGTATCGCCGGAGGGTGAGATTGTCGATCTATACGGCTCATTGACTACAGTGATCGAGATGGACCCGTTTGAATTTCTGGAGAAGATCGCCAGTCTGCTGGATAACCGGACTCCTGACTATCCCCGTGTATGGGAGAATTATTGTAAGATTATTCCCGAACCGGATTTTGCCTATTCGGAGATGTTGGCTGTTGGTACATTATTGAAAGCCTTGCCGGAGTCCTGTGCATTGCATCTGGCAAATAGTTCGGTAGTTCGTTATGCACAACTATATTCGATTCCTTCCACGATTGAAGTTTGTTGCAATCGGGGAACAAGTGGTATTGAAGGATCGTTGTCTACCGCTGTCGGTTATGCGGCAGCTTCCGACAAACTGAATTTCATAGCTATCGGAGATCTAAGTTTCTTCTATGATATGAATGCATTGTGGAATATCAACGTCCGTTCCAACCTGCGTATCCTTTTATTAAATAACGGAGGAGGAGAGATTTTCCATACTTTACCGGGATTGGATATGTCGGGCACCTCACATAAATTTATTGCAGCGGTTCATAAAACGTCAGCCAAAGGCTGGGCAGAGGAACGTGGCTTCCTTTATCTACAAGCGCAAAATGATGAAGAGCTGGCTGAAGCAATGAAGACTTTCACCCAGCCGGAAACTATGGAACAACCTGTGCTCTTGGAAGTGTTTACCAACAAAAATAAGGATGCACGTATGTTGAAGAATTATTATCATCAATTAAAACAAAAATAAATTATGCCAACACAAAGAGAGTGGACAACCATCAGAGAATACGACGATATTCTTTTTGATTATTATAATGGAATTGCCCGTATCACAATCAACCGTGAACGTTATCGGAATGCATTTACCCCGACTACCACTGCCGAAATGAGTGATGCATTGCGCATTTGCCGTGAAGAAGCGGATATTGATGTGATTGTAATTACCGGAGCCGGTGATAAGGCGTTCTGTTCGGGAGGCGACCAGAACGTGAAAGGACGTGGCGGATATATCGGGAAAGACGGTGTACCTCGTTTGAGCGTATTGGATGTACAAAAGCAAATCCGTAGTATTCCGAAACCTGTGATTGCTGCCGTGAACGGCTTTGCCATTGGTGGCGGACACGTGCTCCACGTGGTATGCGATTTATCCATTGCTTCGGAAAATGCTATTTTCGGTCAGACAGGTCCTCGCGTGGGTAGCTTTGATGCCGGATTCGGTGCATCTTATCTGGCACGTGTGGTAGGACAGAAGAAAGCACGTGAAATTTGGTTCCTTTGCCGGAAGTATAATGCACAGGAAGCATTGGATATGGGATTAGTGAATAAGGTAGTACCTTTGGAACAGCTGGAAGATGAATACGTGCAATGGGCGGAAGAAATGATGTTACTTAGTCCGTTGGCTTTGCGCATGATTAAAGCGGGATTGAATGCCGAATTGGACGGTCAGGCAGGCATTCAGGAGTTGGCAGGTGACGCAACATTACTTTATTACCTGACGGATGAAGCACAGGAAGGAAAGAATGCATTTCTGGAGAAACGTAAACCGAACTTCAAACAATATCCGAAATTCCCTTAAAATAATAGGCTAATGAAAGACTGATTGTGCAGTAATTAGCAGATTGAAAAGATATTCATTATGGATTGTAAGATAGATATTATTCCCCGGTTGCTTCATTTCAAGCAACCCGCGGGAACTTCCCGGGGAACATATACTACACGAAAAGTCTGGTATCTTCACTTTACTTCTCCTGATTTTCCGGGTAGAGTGGGAATTGGAGAGTGCGCGCCTTTGCCTGCATTAAGTTGTGATGATCTCCCTGATTACGAGGATATATTAATAAGAACTTGCCGGCAAGTAGAGGAAGAACAGGGAAAATTGGATAAGGATGGTCTATGCAAGTATCCTTCCATCTTATTTGGCTTGGAAACGGCTATCTGGCATTTCTTTGCAGGGAGTTGGGCTTTGTCCGATACGGCTTTTTCACGTGGAGAGGTAGGGATTCCAATCAACGGCCTGATCTGGATGGGAGATTTTGAAAATATGTTATCCCAGATCGAGAAAAAGATGGAAGCCGGATTCCGTTGCGTCAAACTAAAGATTGGTGCTATCGACTTTGAAAAAGAATTGGCGTTGTTACGTCATATTCGTACCCATTTCTCTTCTAAAGAAATAGAGTTGCGTGTAGATGCAAACGGTGCTTTCTCTCCGGGTGATGCAATGGAAAAACTGAAACGTCTGTCAGAATTTGATTTACATTCTATCGAACAGCCGATCCGTGCCGGACAATGGGAAGAAATGGCCCGGCTCACTTCTGAATCTCCGTTGCCGATAGCATTGGATGAAGAGCTGATAGGATGCAACACGCTGGAAGAAAAAAAGAAACTGCTGGCAACCATCCGTCCGCAATATATCATCATTAAACCATCCCTCCACGGAGGAATATGTGGAGGGGATGAATGGATTATGGAAGCGGAAAAGCAACATATCGGTTGGTGGATTACTTCCGCTTTGGAGTCCAACATTGGTTTGAACGCTATCGCCCATTGGTGTGCAACATTCAATAATCCACTACCACAAGGACTGGGAACGGGTATGCTCTTTACTGACAATATAGAAGTGCCTCTTGAAATCAGAAAAGATTGCCTGTGGTTTTGTAAATGATGGTATTTAGTGGTATTTAAAGGATATTCTGATGATATTCGATCGACAACAACAGCGCTTGCTACTGGAAGGAAAAGAATACACTTTTGAAGATATAAGCCAACTGATAGCAGGAGGAGCAGAAGCTCATTCTCCTGCTTATTGGGATTTATATCTTTTCCTGAACGAATGGTTTAATGACTCTCCTGTCATCACGGTTCATACATCGGGTTCCACGGGTACACCTAAAGAACTGATGGTACGCAAGGATCAAATGATGCAAAGTGCGCGTCTGACTTGTGAATTTCTGAATTTGAGGAAAGGTGAGTCGGCATTATTATGTATGAATCTTCGTTATATCGGTGCAATGATGGTGGTTGTACGTTCATTGGTTGCAGGTTTGAATCTGATTGTTCGTCCTGCTTCCGGTCATCCGTTGGCGGATATAAAAGAATCTTTGAGATTTGTGGCAATGGTCCCATTGCAAGTTTATAACACGTTGCAGGTTCCCGAAGAAAAAGAGCGATTAAAACAAACGGATATTCTGATTATAGGAGGCGGAGCCGTTGATGAGGCTCTGGAAACGGAGATAAACCATCTTCCAACTGCCGTTTACTCCACTTATGGCATGACTGAAACTTTGTCGCATATTGCCCTTCGTCGTCTGAACGGAGTATCGGCTTCAGAACATTATTATCCATTTCCTTCAGTAAAATTGTCTTTATCCGCAGAGAATACATTAATCATCGATGCCCCTTTGGTATGTGACGAAACATTGCAGACCAATGACATTGCACGTATCTATCCCGATGGAAGTTTTATGATTCTAGGCCGGAAAGACAATGTGATTAACAGTGGAGGAATTAAGATTCAAGCAGAGGAGATGGAGAAGTTACTCCGCCCGTTTATTCCTGTGTCCTTTGTCATTACTTCAGTTCCGGATCAGCGCTTAGGGCAGGCTGTAACCTTATTGATAGTGGGACAATTGGACACAAGAGAGATAGAAAATAAGTTGCAGACAACATTGGAACCATATTATCGTCCCAAACATATTTTTATTACAGAATCTATTCCACAGACGGAAAACGGCAAAATAGATCGTGTCGGATGTCGCGCTTTGGCAGCATCATACCTTTCCCATTCGCATCAGTTCCCATCCATAGAACTACATGATGATGCAATAATGTAGTTGAGGTTTCCGGTAAAACTAGTGAACTTGTAAAACAAGGAGGTGTCGCATTTACAACTTGAATTCAGCCTCTCATAAGCGATTTGGGGTTCTTCGTCAAATTTGGTGGTAATCTCTTTTTTATTTCACCGGTCTTCTTCTTTCTTAATCCTATTAAAAGTTGTAGATATGTTTGCTTTTTAGTAACTTTAAAGACACCACATCATTAAGAGTTACAATGCAACAAGTCATATCTACAACGTACAAATATACATCAAAAAAAGAAAATACTCCTACAAATAGGGGATTATTCCATGATTTCAGATTCAGTCTTGGCTACGATAATCTGCAACAAGATGGTATCTCTGAAGCTGTTGGCTCATTGACGGTCTTTCTACATACGGCTGGCAAGGGGGCTTCCTGTCC
>CDZC01020201.1_pt1 | contig 61476 bp, 65 predicted proteins | sample 557371 | NCBI WGS metagenome assembly CDZC01 (sample SAMEA3182085, study PRJEB8094) | gut metagenome | biome: human; feature: gut; material: Stool; isolation source: human stools | place: Canada | collected 2013-01-21
TGGTAGTACTGTGATATAATTAAGACATATTTAATCATCCCTCTGCCTCCTGATGCATTTCATCATATTGGTACTGTAAGCGGCATTCTTTACAGGTTTCACAGGGTTCTCCCTCCCCATCAATGGTCCTTAATCCGGCACATAAGCCTTCCTCCATTCCTGGATTTTCACAGCGCCGAACCATATAACAACGAGCAATCGCATGTTCAATCCTTTTTTCATCTGCTTTTACCCTTCGATATATCCAGTCCAGAAGCATGAGTAAATCCGCTCTTGTTGTTGCATTATGTGTTGCCAGGCTTAACTCCAGTTCTATCAAACTCATCTTTTTTTCGTACGGCAACCATTCAAACCTTTCTTTGTCAAACTTCATCTTCAATCCTCCTCTAAATACGTGCTCTCTTTAAAATTCCTTCTGGCGAATCGTCAAATGGTTCCTGATTGGGTTTCCACTGCACACCCTTACTCTCTGCCAATTTATCCAACATCTGAAATCGTTTCTGTGACTTCTCCCGAGCTGCATCGACCTCTTTTTGCTCTATCTCGTTTGATATCATCAACAGTTTATAAAGAGCATCCCGGAAGCGTTCAGGGTAAACAACTCGTTCGCTCCTTAATATGCGGTTAAGGCCCTGCTGTGTATATCCAATCATCTTACACAAGTCCGATACGCTCATATCATATGTGTGTGCCAGCTCTTTCAATTTCATGGATTAATCCTTTCTATAATCTCTCGTTTACCGAAATTATTAATCAACTAAATACGTGTTTCTATCATCAAATATCTGTCCTGTAATGGTATTAATGCGAATATGCGATAGTGTATCCATGTCTGTCGGTGTTAAATTACAGTCTCTGAATACAATGGTTCCATCCGCTTTTATTTCGCTTACCACACCGACGCGGCTAAAGATCGAATCAATACTCATGATTTTCCTCCATCAGAATATATGTGGGTCCTCGCACGGTCTTATGTCCATGTGACGTTTCTCCGCAATCTCCTCTAGGCATTTCATACGCCATTGATGCCCTATCTTTGCTGACTGTATTTCATAATCACGCGTTTTCAGTGACATAATTCTAAGGTCTCTCATTAATTTCTGAAATTCACCTGGATATATGGTGGTATCCGCTTCCAAAATTCGTTTTATGTCAAAAGGCGAATACCCAACTCTGGCACACACTTCTCTTTCGCTCATTTCAAAGCATTCGGCTAACTCATGCAATACGCTCATTTTTTCTCCTCACACTTCTTTATTGCCCGGATGACCGTCGCACTGCTACAGCCTAACATACGCGCTATCTCGTTCACTCCGCGGCCAGATGCTCTCAGCTTGGCAATTTCTATGTGTCTTGCATTGATTTTGTCCTTTTTTTGCTTTGCACATCGGACAACATTGGCAACCGCCTGCTGACTATATCCAGTCTTTTCTGCTATTTCAGCATTACTCAGGCCGCGATATGCCAAATTCATTATCTTTTTCCTCCGCTCTTCCATCCTTTCTTCCTCGTTCGTCATATGTATATCCGTCCGAAGTTTTGGGCGCCTTTTCACATTATAAAGAAGCGCTTCCTGGAGTGTCATGCTCCGCTGCATCCTTCCAAGCTGTAAGGTGATGATGTTTTTATAGATACCAGTAATTAGCATTCGTCTCTTGACCATCCTGGATCCTCCTATCCCATCGCTTCTTGGGACTGATTCATAATATATAAGATAGTCTCCTATCTTAAGAGATTTTCTGTATGCCTCTAATTCATCCCTTTTTATCGGGTTTTTTGTTTCAATTCCCATATTCATCCCTCAATTTGTTTGACATATGCATGCATTTCAGTTATACTATGTATGACGTGTTTGCTTCTTTGGTTTAGGAACGGATTAGCCACCGTTCCACCGGCCGATTTTATTCGGCCGGTTTTTTATTGCACCGGCCTACTGGCTGGATAAGCACCGGCTTATATCCGATTCCCTCGATTGCTGTATAATTCCGATTTTTCATCTTCCGGCAATCACACTTCTCTCCCGGGTCCAATGCTCCCCCGCAGTATTCACACGTTCTAAACTGTCTTGCCATATTTCTTACCTTCCTCCGTACATCACCAAATACATGATGACCATTGTTGCAAATCCAAGCAGGTACAAGAAGGCCGCCGACCAACATTTATAATGTTCTCTTTCTTTTCTTGCCTTCCTGCACTCATATCTCCAATATTCTTCTCCCACTGCACGGCCTCCTTCATTCTTCGCTTCTCTTATACTCATAATAGATTTCCTCCATGGTATTCGGCGTAAAAAACATCTCACGGTTATAGTAGCCTCCAATCCACATGAATACCTCCAGTGCTTCTCCTTCATACCATTCCCCAGCTAAGAAAAATGTCTGGAAAACTCTCTTGTTTCCTTTCATACTCCACGGCGATATCCTTATTTTTATCTGGCCGGACTGGAAGTAATAGCCATATTCATCTTCCTTCATTAACTTCCTGGTCCCCAGGAGCTGCATTGCCAGCTCTTCGGCCTTTTTCTTTGTGACCTTTCCTGTTCTCATGGTTCTTTCCTTTCCGATTCTTGTTTTTTCTCCCCTCCCGTCCTATAATGGACTTACAGGCCCCGCCAGGCCGAGTACATACGAAGGAGTGATTTTTTTGAGCAATTACAAACAACTATATGAACACTTAGCGAGTGCGCCTGATACATTCACATTAATGGAGCTTGCTGCAATGGACACTGCTCTATCTTGGTATAGCGAAGAGCTGAACAAAATGGTGAAACCTGATTCAAGTGTCCGTTTAACCGGTGAAATTGAAATGGCCGAATCTGCGCTAAAAAAAGTAAGATATCTGTACAAAAAAGCGGGTGGACCAAAACTTAAATAATTCTCTTGTTATCCAGCATCTCTTTTCTTTCGCTTAACAGATATTTTTGTAAGTCTTTTACATCTTGTTTTAATTTTTTCTGTCCCATCGACTGCTCTCGCAGAACTAACGCGAGGGCAGCTATTTCCTTTGGCGTCCCTTTGATAGATACTTTCATTCTGTTCTCCTTCCCAAGTTTCATTGTTTAAGCATATGTATCCACCGGAATCAATTCTTTTTTAGATAGTCGAAACGAATTTCTATATTATTTTTGTGTAAATCTGCCGCCATTAGCTGCTTTAACCTTTTGGCGGCTTCTTCTGTTTTCCTATTCACGTTCTCCCCTGCTGTCCCTTTGTGGCGTTTGAATTCTATTACCATGCTGCTTTTCCTCTCTTCCATAGTTTCAGAATAATTTTTCTTTATAATTAATTACCACATGTTGAGCATTACCCTTATCTGCTTGCTGATAGATATTTATGGATATCTGCTTTGTTATGGTACATCCCGACAGAAGCAAAGACATTAATATGCTCACAAACAATGCGACCAGCTTTCTCTTCACACTTTACCTCCAAGTTTCAATTTTCATGTTATATATTCAAATGATACTGTTTCCAGTATTAAAGAGGCCACGATCAAATGCCGCAATTTACAGGCAAAACTTGCTAAGTGTTTAAAGAAGTATCATTTCCTGACTTTACAATCAACTTCATAACTGATGTTTCCCAGCAAAAGGCGATTTTCTTTTCGAATTGCCTTTCTTAAATTTTTAAATAGCACTTTTGCTTCCTCCGGTTCCTCTGCCTCAATCGTAATTGTCAAGTGATTTCTTTTTCTCTCCCTGCTAACCGCTTTGCATAATTTAAGCTCAGGTGCTTTCTTCCTGGTTTGGATTGATATGGGAATTTTCTCACCACTTTTGATTTTTTCTATAAGCTCCTCCATCTCTGGAGTATCATTACTATCCGGTTCCTCCTTTGGGGAATCGAAAAGTGATTCATCGAATTTACATGTTTCAACATTAAAGGCTTCTACAATCTTTTTGTCTCTAAGTTCTTTTAAATGAGGGTCATATTCGGCTAAAAAATTTCCTTTCATGTCCCAGTACTGTGTTATTTTACGTACTGGGTCTTTTTCCGTACCATCTCCTTTCAGTGCCATTATTTCTATCACTTCCATTACTCTTACGCTTTCCATTCCTATTTCTCCAAACATCTGTTTTCTCCTTTCTATTTTCCCTAATGAAGCTCACTGGACTGAACATTCTGAATTGTATTAGCTGCTTCAATTCTTTCTGAATTCTCAGCATGACTAGGGAGTACGAGTATTCCGAGGTACCGTTTCAGCCCTTCCAAATCCTTTATGACAACGCCTCCAATCATATGCCTTTGTACTTCCGTCAATGTGTCCGGGTCGATATTCCTTGTCGCCTCTCCCATTACCCTTAACAGAGCAGCTATACACAATGCCATTTCTTCGTTTATCCCTAATTTCTCTTGTTTCAACAACTTTGTAAGGTGGGTCTTATTGAATGAATCCAGAATACATAGAGCGTCTATCTTTTTCATGGTACCATACGCCTCTTTTGTCATCTCATAAAAGGCATGTCTCTCTTCATAACTCGGACCTTCTTCATAGAGCTGTCTCTTCCTGGTCTCACATTCTGGTTCCAACTTTCCCATACTCAGTTCTTTCAGAGTTTTCTCCAATGGACCTTTTAACAAAGCCGGCATTGTAATCTCAACCTTTGTGGCACCATGTTCTATACACTTGCTTATGTACATAGCTACCTCCGGCCTTCCAGAATAAGATTCCGCTGTCTTTTCTCCATAATGGGTTACAAACTTTATATAGTCCTCTTCTTTTTGTTTTCGGACAAACATGCTGCATTCCTCCTTTTTATGTTCAACCTCCAAATGATAGTGTTTACACATATGTATCCACTGGAATCAGTTTAATCCCCTTGGCCTTGTAATCTCGCAATACAATATCGTAGATGATTTCAGGTGCCTCTATCCCCTCTAAGGATTCCAGTTCCCTTCCGTCCTTCATTACATTGATTACCTTAAGATGGGGCTTGTCCTCCTTTTTCATGTCCTTTCCCTCCCTATGCTGTTTTATTTTCTCGCTGTTCCAGGAAATCAACCGCTTTTAAAAAGCTTTCCAGATTAATCTGGTTCTTCTCGCTCAGCCCCGTAAGCATTTTTGCCACTTTTTCCACTTCCGGTCTACAGTCACTATCTACCATGGTTTCTGTACAGTTACAATTTGACATTATAGCTTCCTCCTCTCTTCTTGTTTTTTCTCCCCTCCCGTCCTATAATGTACTTACAGGCCCCCGCCAGGGCCGAGTACATCATAGAAAGGAATAGGATTGCAATGTCCAAAATCGACACAAATTCTTTGCGTATAGCTGTCAGCAATTTTCAGCGCTATGCTACACCGAAATCGCCTGATAAGGACAGGCCTTGCACCGCAAGAGAATTGCAAATTGCTGTTAAACGCGCATCTGAAATGATGAGTATCTTTATCGCCGAACTTGAAAATATGGAGTAGCTCAATTTCTGTCCGGCTGTTCGTCTGAATGGCCGGATTCCCTTACTACCGCAACTCCCAAGCTTTCCAGTCTCTTCCAACATTCAAATATCTTCTCCTGTGCCTGTTCCATCTCTTCCATGATTTCATTCAGCTCTTTTTTACTAAATTCAATTTTCATGTTATACATTCTCTTTTCTCCTTTCTGGGTTGATATCGGGTGATTGTTATACAATTTTTCGTTTGGGTATCAGATTTACAGGCTGTTTCACATGATGCTCCACACTCTCTTTACCATTTACCATTTCAATCAGCAGGTCCAGGTTTACTAATCTTGTTTTCCCGGTTTTCCCGGCCTTGATATGCGGTATCTTTCCCTCCAGTACCCATGTCCTAAGAGTGCAATATGTAAGTTTAGTTTCTGGATCCTCCTGCTTGAAGTAATCAGCACATTCTTTTATTGTCCTCATTCTTGGAACTGACATTTTTATTTGTCTCCTTTCTGTTGCTATGCTGAGCGCGGCTCTTTTTCTTCTCTCTTTGCCTCTCGGTCCAGTCTCTCTTTAGCTTCTAAAGCATCCGTTGCAGCCTTCACGATAATAAGCGTGCTCATGTCCATTTGCTTCATCTTTTTTACTATCCCTACTATCACACTCTCTTTGAGTGATTCTGATGACATGTATTTCACCTCCTTCTTACCATCTCATTTGTGATTACATATTATCACAAATGAAATCATATTGCAATATCTTTTTATTGCTTTTTTATTTCATTTGTGATAATCTATGTTTGAAAGGAGGTGTTTCGTTTGGAAGAGCGTTTAAAGAATCTCAGAAATGCATTAAATATGAATCAAAAAGATTTTGCTCAATCCTTAGGATTAGGACAATCCACGTGGGCTATGATTGAGGTTGGAAAGCGTGAGCTTAATGATAGACATATAAAGCTTATATGCTCTATTCATAATGTTAACGAAAATTGGCTTCGAACTGGCAATGGCGAAATGTTCACCCAGTTATCGCAAGATGACGAGACAGCACATATTGTTCAGGATATGCTGGGCAACAATACAGGAAGTTTTTATAATATCATCTTAGAAATTGCCAAGAGTTACAAAAAGCTTAGCCCTACTTCTCAAAAAGCATTGAATGAGTTGGCCGACAATTTATTGGCTGGTTTGGTTAACAAAGAAGAGAAAGATGAATCCGAAATGACGTTTGATGAATTGATTGCCGAATGCCCAAAAACTCCAGAAGAGCTCGAACGTTTATATCCGCCAGTCAACATTAAGTCGAAAGTTATTTAACAAGGCACCCAAGCTTCCGTAAGGAAAATTTGGTACTGAGTTTTTAGAACAGCAATATTTTTTGTGTCGTTCCTGAGAAGTCTAAATTATAGTAGATAGTATGTAAACTGCGATAGTATATTGCGTATATAGTCTTTCTTTTATAATAAATGTACTTCTTACTCAACATAATAACCACAACCTTTCTTGTCGGAAGATTGGGTGCAAGAATTATTATATTACTGGAAATAATTTTATTAACTGGAAATATATTCCATATTGTGAGGGTAACTTATGAAATACGATTATGAAGAACAAGATAATAAATATCCTTTGTTTGGATGGATTTTGCTATTAGTTTTAATGATGTTGATATTTCTTATATATTCAAATATCAAATTAATGAACCAAGTAAATATCTTAGACCAACAATTAGCTTCTCTAACCCAAAGTTCTTCAACAACTGGCAGTGTTACTGAAGATGATGTTAGTGCAATTAGAAAACAGATTGGAAATTTACAGGATAGTTCTTATGAAATAGGCTTAAGAGTAAACTCCGTGGAAAGGACATTAGATGATATCACGTCTTTTATTGGATTAGACGCCAAACAGCAAAAAGAACGTGACGAAATTATAAATCAAATAAAACGGAACTGATAACTTAACTATCTTAATATAAACTAATATGAATGCACAAAAGACCTTATATGAAATATTACAGATTTCTGAAAATGCTTCGGACGAAGTCATTAGAGCAGCTTATCTTGCTCTTGCCAAAAAATATCATCCAGACAACAACCCTGCTTTTCGTGATGAGGCTGCATCAATTACGAAAGAGCTGAACTATGCTTACTCCGTATTGTCTAACCACTCTGACCGTTCCGCTTACGATGTCAAATTGCATGAACACAGAAAAGGCAGTAGTTTTTCTGCATGTCCCCCTACAGGCCCTTCTAAAAAAATGGGAGCCGACAAAAAGTTTTCCGTTTTTCTTGTGCTATTTTGTGCAATAATCGTCGCTTGGTCTATCTTTCAATTTGGTTTGGGTACCGATAAAGATTATACCGCAAATCCAAGTACGACGCCAATAAGTAATAATACCAGAACTACGGATGCAAATTTGCGCGATTTGGACGAAACCGATAGTCAAGGTCCTGCGAAACATCCAACTCCACCTCATGGCTATTTTTTATGGGGTGGAAATGAGGTTACTTACCACGATGAATATGTAAGCGGATTTAATGATGATGAGTTTTACGCTCCTTTTGAAATCAAGCCGCCTTATGATGATTCATCATATTTGGTAAAACTCAAAAATATATGGAACCCTGATATTGAATACCAAATATTTGTTAAAGGTGGACGGTCTCCTATTGAGGTTAATATTCTATGCGGAACCTATAGTTTGAGTTATGCAACCGGTTCAACATGGTATGGAAAAAATGATTTGTTTGGTGACGAAACTCGTTACTATAAATCAGATGAATCTTTCAGATTTTACCATGACGGAAGAGATGTCTGCGGACAATCAATAACTCTCTACACTGTCCCAAACGGAAATTTATCAGTTGAAGAAATTTCTTCCGATGAATTTTAAACGTAAAAACCGCCCCTGCGCCAACAGGAACGGTTATTCAGAGATACTATTGCAGGAATACCCTGTATAATATCGCTCTCACAAGCTGTATTATATCATCGGACGCCCATTTCTGCAATGGGCGTAATTTTTTACCCTTATGGAGGAAATAATATGGCATCTGTAAGAAAAAAGAACAATGGTTATGAGGTTACTGTTAGTGATGGATATGATTCTAACGGTAAGAAGGTCACTGTAAGCAGGACTTTTATCCCCGAACCAAATTGGAATGAAAAAAGAGTTCAAAAGGAATTAGAAAAATTCAAGGTTGAGTTAGAGAACCGGGTGAAACACGGTGATAATGTCAAGGCAGATAAAATAACCATTGAAAAATTATCAGCCGACTTCCTGGCAGATATGAAGCCGCCTGAACTCTCCCATACCACATATGAATCTTATAAAAAAATCATAGAACAGCGCATTATCCCACACATAGGCCAGGAACGCATTACGCGGGTTAATGGTCATACTGCAAAAATGTTTGAAGATGCTGTCAGATCCGAAGGACGGCTTGATAAAAGAAAGGGGCCTATCTCAGAGCAGACTATCAAGCGAATGACTTTAGTTTTGAGCGCCATGCTCTCCTATGCGGTAAGCCTTGGGTGGCTTTCCATGAACCCACTTATTTTTTCCGGTAAACAGCGCAGGAAGCAGACCAAAAAGAAAGAATACGAGGTTGCGTATCTTTCTATAGAGCAGGTAAAAAAATTCCTTTGGATTCTGGATAATCCGGTTAAAATACGTCGGAAGGCTCATGTTTCCAAACGTGGAAATAAGGCGATTGAGACAAAAGAATATTATCAACACTGGCAGCTGGATACAAAATGGCGTTTCTTTTTTTACCTCTCCTTATTTACAGGTGACAGAAGAGGCGAAAACATCTCCCTTACCTGGGATAACATTGATTTTGAAAAATGTACCGTAAACATTTCAAAATCAACAGCAAAAACCGAGGATGGGGTATTATTAAAAGATACTAAAACTCACGCGAGCCGTGTTACAGTCGTTCCCTCTTTTGTCATGCAGGTGGGCAAGGAGCTTCTGTCAGAACAAAAAAGAATCTGCCTATCTCTTGGCGATAGGTGGCAAGGGTATCGCGGCCGCAACTTTAATAAGAATTTCGTATTTACATCCTGGGACGGCTCTCAGATGCATCTGGACAGCCCTAGAAGGGAATTTAAGCGGCTTATACGCATCTATAATGAAAATGTATCCACCGGTGAAGAGGACCGGCTTCCTGAGGCCGCTACGCTTCACAGCCTACGTCACACAACAGCCTCTATACTTATATCAAATAACATGGATCCACAATCCGTTGCCGGTATCCTGGGACATGCTAAGTCTACTACTACTTTGAATATATATTCGTACTTTTTCAAGTCCAAGAATCAGGAAGCAGCTAATATTATGGAGAATGTTTTACTCAATCCTGCTGGAAAAACCTCAATAGTAGGATGATAGTAGGATATCAAAAAGAAAAGAACCCCTATCGGAGTTCTTTTCTTTTTTACCATGCTTGTTTTTCCTTGTAAAACCGTACTTTTTCAGTCAAGCCACTGGCCGGACTCGAACCGGCGACCCACGCATTACGAATGCGTTGCGCTACCAACTGCGCTACAGTGGCATCCGAACAGCAATTGCCATTCCTTTGATGCAACAAGGCTGCTGCCTAAGCAACAGCCTTGCCATCATGACCTGACCGGGAATCGAACCCGGGTTTACGCCGTGAGAGGGCGTCGTCTTAGCCGCTTGACCATCAGGCCTAAAGGTAAATCGAGGCGACGTGATTCGAACACGCGGCCTCTGCGTCCCGAACGCAGCGCTCTACCAAACTGAGCCACGCCTCGATACCTTTGGTAGTATAATACATTTATTCCAGAAAGTCAACCATAAATTGTCAAAGTTTTTAAAATAATTATGATAATTTCCGAAAAGCCCCAGTTACAGGTTCTGTACTACACTTCCACCGCGGTAAATCCAAGGTCGTCTAAAATCTCCACTGCCTTGGCCTCGCAGTCCTTATCCCCGTCAATGGTCACTGTCTTGACGGACAAATCCACCGTATTCTTAATGCCTGCTCCGTCCAGTCCCTTCTTAATCCGGTTCACACAACCCTCGCACATCATTTCCTCGCACTTATAAGTTTTCATGTTCATTCTCCTTTTCTGTTTTTATATTAACAGGCTTTCCCCGCCCTCTGGAGGCAGGGACGCCATCCTGTCCGGCTGTCATGACTTTCTGAAACATCCCGTCATTCATAAATGCTGTCATAATCATAGTTTGCATAGAAATCCGTGATTCTATCAAAATAGCGGTCCACATTGTCGTTTGTAAGCATATGCTCTCCTGCCGCCATCCATTCCAGCAGCTGGTCACCAATGTCCTCCGAGTAGTGGATTACATCCATATAATGGTCCAGATTGCAGGTAATGTCAAACTGGTCGTCAAAGGCAAAGAGACGTATGTTTCTGCACTCCAGCAGCATACGGGCCATGAGGCGGTATCCCTCCATCTGCCGTTCAAACTCCCCTTTTACCATCAGCTCGCTGTCCCACCAGCTGATGCTGTAGGGCGGAATAAAGTAGTAAAAGGTGACCTGGGGATTGGCCCTGGCCGTGGCCAGCACATTCTGTTCCAGGTTCTCCATGACCGTACGGCGGTCTTCTTCTGTAAAAGGAGCGGTTTCATTTTTTTGCGGCTCCCGTTCATATGTCTTTAAGACAGCCTTCCTGCCCCAGTCCCGCTCCGGTGCCCAGTGCATGTATTCGTCAAAGGTGGTGGTCTGCCCGCCTGCCTTTGTCCTGGTAAAAACACCCTGAATAGTGCCGAAGATCACTTCCTTGTTGAAAATATAATTCACATCATTAAAGGGATTGTCATCCGTCAGATAATCCGGGGAAGGAGCCGCCGGATTTTGCTGGTCCTTCTGATAAAACAGGAAGCTCCTGTCAAGGCTCCTGCACACCACCTTTACCTGGGGGTTATAGGACAGGGCCCTTCTCACAGCCTGGTCCACCTCCTTATAATATCCTCCCGCATATGGTATCTTGACGGATGACACGCCGAAAAGACTGTCAAAACGGCTGGCTTTAAAATTCTCCATCATGGATGTCCCTGTTAGCACTGCGTCGTATGTAAAATTGCGGCTGATACCGTCATTCTGGTACCGTTCGCTGTCAATTGGGTATGCCAGATGTTCAAGGGGCTTGTGATAGTGGAAAAAAGGATCCACCCAGACCACCAGTCCGCCAAGCATAACCAACATGGCCAGTACGGCTCCCACGGTAAACCGCAGCCATCTCCCATACCTCATGTCTTCTGTCCCATTTTCCTGCTTTTGTGTATCCAATATAATCTCTCCTGTAGCTGTTTATTCAAATAAGCCTAATTAGAACTGAAAATAAATGAAGCCGGATATTCCTGCCAGGGACAGGACGGACCAGACCAGAAGGACGGCTGTTCCCGCTCCGCGAAGGAAGGTGGGACGAAGCTCTGTCTCCCCCATATTCCTGGCATTCATCACCAGGCAAAGCACGATTCCATACAGCCCCAGCACGGTAAATACCCGGTGGCCTGTCAGCCAGAGAGGCAGTTCCACCATCTTGAAGCTGTCCATAAAGGACGGATTAATCTGCATGTTTCCAAAATCCAGCAGCCGTTTCAAAAACAGCTTTGCCTGGGATATGCTCTCTGACCGGAAGATAACCCAGGTCAGGTTGACAAAGAGAAAGGTGGCCATCCACCTAAAAGCCGTGTGCAGATTCTCCCACTGCCGTTTAAATACACGGTTAAGGGCCTGGGCAGCGCCATGAAGCGCCCCCCACAGGATAAAGGTCCAGGCAGCGCCGTGCCAGAAACCGCTTACCAGAAACACTATCATGATATTCATGTAGGTGCGCAGGCTTCCCTTCCTGCTTCCACCCAGAGGAAAATAGATATATGTTCTGAGGAAACGGGTCAGTGTCATGTGCCAGCGCTTCCAGAATTCCACCGGAGACAGCGCTTTGTAGGGAGAATTAAAATTAAGGGGCAGTTCCAGATTGAACATCCTGGAAATTCCCATGGCCATGTCACAGTAACCGCTGAAATCAAAATACAGCTGGAAGGTGTAAGCCAGCATGACCAGAAACGCGTCTGTGGAGCTGAGTATCTCCACCCGGGCATACCCCCAGTTTACCGGCCCCGCAAAAAACTCAGCCAGGATGACCTTCTTAAACAGTCCCACGGCCAGTATCATCAGTCCCTCTGCCATATTACGGGAATCTGCCTTCAGGCGGGAGGGGTCCTTAAGCTGGGGAATGAACTCTCCGTGCAGGAGAATGGGTCCCATGGCTATCTTGGGAAAATATACGGTAAACAGGAAATAATCCCAAAAACTGTAATCTCCTGTCTCCATGCGGAAGGAGTCAACCAGCCACGCAATCTGCTGGAAGGTAAAAAAGCTGATCCCCACCGGAAGGAGAAGCCTTGTAAAGGCAATGTCCTTACCCAGAAACGTGTTCAGGTTCTCTATAAAGAAATTCGTGTATTTAAAGTAAAAAAGCAGGGCCAGATTGGCGCATATGCCAAATACCAGAACCATCCTCCTGCCGGGCCTGACGCTCTTTTTACCATCCGTCCTGCCGGGCGTCTTACCATTTCCTTTGGCTGTCTCCTTATTTCCTTCTCCTGCCAGCACCCTGGAAACAGCCCAGTTAAATACCGCGCTTCCCACCAGCAGTCCCAGATACCATGGATTCGCGTAGGCGAAAAATACCAGGGACATGGCAGCCAAAAATCCTCTGGCCCATGTATGGCGCTTCATCCGGCAAAGCCCGAAATATCCTGCCAGCACAGCCGGGAGGAATAATAATAAAAATAAATATGAATTAAACTGCATGTATCGTTTCGTTTCCTTTATCTCTGGTTTCTATAATTGTTTTCTATGTCTGGTTTCCTGTTATTTCATCATCTTCTGCAGGGTCCTGCAAAGCTCCTCCACCGTGGCGTCGCTGTCGCCCCGGCGGATATCATCCACCACGCAGCTCTTGATGTGGCGCTCCAGAAGCACCTTGTTAAAGCTGTTAAGGGCGGCCTGGACCGCTGCCACCTGGGTGATGATATCCACGCAGTAGCGCTCGTCCTCCACCATGGACTTGATACCCCTTATCTGCCCCTCTATCCGGTTCAGCCGGTTCATGAGACCGCGTTCTTCCGTCACTTCCCTGTGTTTATGGCGGCAGGTGCAGCCTTCTTCCTGATTCATGTGATCCTCTCCTTTTACCTTACTGTTCCTGGGGGAAACCGCCCCTGTTCCGGACAGGAACGGTTTCCCCCAGGTCTTTTAAGACCTGTGCTACAGCTTCAGATTCCTGAGTCTTAAGGCATTTCCCGCCACACACACTGAGCTTAAAGACATCGCAAATCCTCCCAGCATAGGGCTTAAAAGCGGGCCGCCCAACAGGTACAGCACTCCGGCTGCCACCGGGATTCCCAATGAGTTATAGAAAAACGCCCAGAACAGATTCTGCTTTATATTCCGGATGGTTGCCTTGCTCAATTTGACAGCCCTGTAGACATCCATCAGGTCAGATTTCATCAGCACCACATCCCCTGACTCCAGGGCAATATCGCTGCCGTTTCCAACCGCACAGCCCACATCCGCCTGTACCAGCGCAGGTGCATCGTTGATGCCGTCACCTACCATCATAACTGTTTTTCCCTCATTCTGCAACCGGTTTACCACCTGTGCCTTATCTTCCGGAAGCACCTCAGCCACCACCTGGTCCACATGGGCCAGCTTACCGATGTACTGGGCCGTTTTCTCATTGTCACCTGTGACCATGTAGACGGTCACTCCCAGACCCTTTATTTTTTCCACTGCCTCCACACTGGTTTCCTTAATTGTATCGGCCACACACACGATTCCGGCCAGACGTCCGTCTATCACAACATACATGGGAGTCTTTCCTGTATTGGCGTACTCTGAGGCTGTCTTTTCCGTATCCTGGGATACAGGCACATGGAGGTGGTCCAGGAGACGCCGGTTGCCCACTGCCACCTTCCATCCCTTCCAGGTGGTGATGATGCCTGCCCCGGTGATGCTCTCAAATGCTTCGGGCATGGCCAGGTCCATCTGCTTCTCCCTGGCGGCGTTTACAATGGCCTGGCCCAGGGGATGTTCCGACATCTGTTCACAGGAAGCAGCGATTCCCAGAAGGTGCTCCTTTTTCTCGTCGTCAGAGGCCTGAGGTTCCCTGGCGCTGTCCTTGGAAGCACTGCCTTCCCGGTTCTCACCCGCGGCAGGCAACACAGCCCCCGGCACAGAGGAGGATTCCAGTTTCCACACCTGCTCCACCACAGCACCGCTGATTACATTTACATCGGTCACCTTGGGCTTTCCCTCTGTGATAGTCCCTGTCTTATCCAGTATGACAGCATCCACCTTATGGCAAATCTCCAGGGCCTCTCCGCTTTTAATCAAAATACCGTGCCCGGCTCCCACTCCGGTTCCCACCATAATGGCCGTGGGCGTGGCAAGCCCCAGTGCACAGGGGCAGGCAATGACCAGTACGGCCACGAATATGGTCAGCACAAAGGAAAGTTCCTTTCCTCCCAATATCCACCACAGCAGGGCCGCCACCAGGGCAATTCCCATGACTGCGGGAACAAAGTATCCGGCCACCTTATCCGCCAGCTTGGAGATAGGGGCCTTCTTGCCCTGGGCATCCTCGATCATCTTAATGATTTTAGACAGGGTGGTATCGCTTCCCACATGGGTCACTTCTACCTCCATGGCTCCATTGTAATTCATGCTTCCGCCGATCACGCTGTCCCCCGGCTGTTTCTCCACCGGGATGCTCTCTCCGGTAAGCATGGATTCATCCACGCTGCTGCTGCCCTGTATAAGTATACCATCCAGGGGTATCCGGCTGCCCGGTTTTATAAGGATATGCTGACCCACAGACACCAGGGAGGTCTCCACTTCCCTTTCCATGCCGTTCTCATAGAGAATAGCTGTGTCCGGCGCCAGCTCCATGAGCTTGCGTATGGCCTCAGATGTCTTTCCCTTACTGCGGCTCTCCATGAATTTGCCCAACATGACCAGGGTGACCACCACGGCCGCCGACTCGTAATACAGCTGGTGGGCCTTCATGTGATCTCCGGGAATGCCAAAGGTCATCACAAGGCTGTAGATAAATGCGCTCCCCGTACCAATGGCCACCAGGGAATCCATGTTGGGATTGCCCTTAAGCAGGGAACGGATGCCTACCAGATAGAACTTACGTCCGCAAATAAGAACCGGTACGGTCAGTATCAGCTGGGCCAGGGCAAAATTGAGAGGATTCTTATCCATCTGCATGAACGCCGGCAAGGGCAGGGTAAAGGGCAGCATATGACCCATGGAAATGTAGAGCAAAGGCACCGCAAAACAGATAGCGGTAACCACCCTGCGCTTCACAGCCTCCAGCTGTTCCTCCTGCTGCTGCCATTCCTCTTCTTCCTTTTTCTTGTTCTGTTCTTCCTCCACAATCAGGCTGGCAGAAAAACCCGCCTTGGATACCTTCTCACAAATCATTTCAGGTGTCACCTGACTCTCGTCATAGGTAATCACCATGCGGTTGGTCGTCAGATTCACATTACTGCTCTCCACACCGTTTAACTTTCTCGTAACACGCTCCACTGCGCTGCTGCATGCGGCACAGGACATTCCGTCTATATGATATTGCTGCGTAGTCATATGTTTCACTCCTTCCTTATACCCCACCTGGGTATATTGCAATTATAGAGCACTAACCGCATATTGTCAATAGGTAGTATGCCCGGAATGAAAAAATTTACTATATTTACTGATTCAGCAAAATTTATGATTACTCAAAAACAGACAGATGCACGGCGGGGATAATCTTGTATCCCTGGGTGCATCTGCCTGTTTTCTTATATGTCTACTTTTTTGCTTCCTCATCCGTTTCCATTTATAACAGCTTATATCAGGAAAGCTCTGACCCGCGGGTTCCCTTCTGCCCAATCCGTATTTCAAATCCAGCCCCGGCCGTCACGGCCTCCCCGCTTTTTACGTCTACGCTTTCTCCTGTGGTAAAAATAACCATGGTGGTCAGATCTTTTCCAGACTTCCTCACTTCCTCCAAATCCACGTCCACCAGACAATCTCCCCTGCGTACCTTCTGTCCCTGGGAAACATGAAGGCGGAATCCCTTTCCTCCCAGTTCCACGGTATTGATACCAATGTGAATCAGGATTTCCATTCCATTCTCCGTGCGGATTCCCACTGCATGGCCCGTGTCAAAGGCAGCTTCAATTGTACCGTCTGCCGGTGAAAGGATACGGCCGCTGGTAAGCTCCACCGCAAAACCGTCTCCCAGCACCCTTCCAGCAAATACCTCATCCTTTACCTGGTCCAGAGGCAGAATATGTCCGTCTGCCGGAGAAACCATATCATATACTGCTTCCCCTGTTATTTCACCCGGCATTTCACCGGCATTTTTTCCTGTCAACTGATTTTCCCGGAACGCTGGGTCATGGGGTTCTCCGTCCGCTTCCAGCACCTCCTGTGGAATTCCGAAAAGGCATGTAAGGAAAAAACAGCATGCAACGGAACATATGGAAATGATGAAATACCACATCAGCTGGTTTCCCTTGTATATATACATCAGATATGAGGGAAGCACCGCCAGTCCATAGGAATTTGACTGTATTCCCAGCACGGACAAAAGCGCTGCCCCCAGGCCGGACGTAAACAGCATGATGACAAGGGGACGGAGATTGTAGCGCAGCTGGATTCCAAACAGCACCGGTTCACTGATTCCGAACAGCTGGGACAGCATGGCCCCGATGCTGGTGGATTTTACGCTCTGTTTCCTGGATTTCACAAAAAAGGCAAGGCAGGTTCCCACGTTGGCAAAACCGTACATGGCGCATAAGGTAATGACAGGGTTAAATCCGGTATTGGCCAGCAGAGAGGTCTCTATCATGGTATAGGTGTGATGGAGTCCTGTAATCACCAGCAGCGGATAGGTGGCTCCAATCAGGAATCCTCCTATGCCAAAGGGCAGGTGCACCAGCATCTCCACAATGGTTACCAGCTTAAGCTCCACCACATGCATGACGGGGCCGATTCCCAGCATCACCACCAGAAATGTTCCCAGCATCACCAGAAAGGGAGTCATAATCAGGTCCAGGGCATTGGGCATAATTTTTCTCAGCTTTTTTTCCATGGAAGCCCCCAGAAACGCTGCCAGGATAGCTGTCAGAACGCTTCCCTGACAGCCTACAATGGGGATGCGTGAAAATGCCATCACTGCCTCCACGCCGCTGCCAGGAGTAGCCACCGCATATGCGTTGGGAAGGCTGGGGGATACCAGCATAAGTCCGATGACCAGGCCGATGACCGGAGTTCCTCCAAACACCTTGAAGGCCGACCAGCATATAAGGGCCGGAAGAAAGGCAAAGGCAGTCTCTGTGAGCACGTTCACCAGGGTCACCACATAGTCCGGTATGATGGATGCGGACAGGCCCAGAAGGCCCAGCACATTGTCATTGAACACACAGCCCTTAAGTCCCAGGAACAGACCGGTAGCTGCAATCACCGGAATGATAGGAATAAAGATGTCGCCCAGCATGCGCATCATGCGCTTGACGCCCTTTTGCTGGTTCTTTACCAGTTCATCCTGTTCCTGCTTGGACAGGGTATTGAGCCCCAGCCCTTCCATCTCCCCATAGACCTTATTCACAATCCCTGTGCCCAGGATAATCTGGTACTGGCCGGCGTTGAAGAAGGTTCCCTTGACCATCCCTATTTCCTGAAGCTTCTTTTCGTCAATCCGCTCCTTATCCTTTACTATCAGTCTGAGCCTTGTGGCGCAGTGGGTGGCTGACAATATATTGTCCTTTCCCACCGCCTCCACTATCCGTCCTGCCGCATCCCTGTACTGATTCCCTTCCATCACGATTCCCTCCGCATTCTAACAGCTGCCCTTTAAAAGCAGCGCCTGATATGGTTCCAAATAAAGCGTTCCGTCCTCTATGCCGGTTCTATTACCGGCGGTTTCTTTGCCGGCTGTCTTTTTGTCAGCTGTTTCCCCATTAAACATCATTCCGTCCATTGCCTCCCGGTCATTGGCCCATATGCATCCTGCACTGATTCCCGGCAGTCTCTCCACCGTCCCTGTACCGCTGAAATTAAAGTAACACCAGATAACCGTATCCTCTGTTCTTCTCTCATAGGCAATTACATGTTCGCTGCACGCCAGAGGACGTATGGCGCCGTATACCAGGCAGTCCCTCCAGGGTCCCCACTGTCTGAACCGAATCATGGAGCGGTAAAACTCCAGTATGCTGTCCCTGTCCCCTTCCTGGGTTTTTGCGCTGTTCTCCGGATATTCCCGGCTCATGGGCAGCCATGGCGCTGTTTCAGAAAATCCGCCGTATCGCCCGCCGGTCCATGGGAACGGAGTCCTGGCATTATCGCGGCTTCTCAGGTTGATGATTTGAAGCGCCTCCTCTTCACTGAAGCCTTCCTCCAGGGAACGGTGGTACTGGTCTATGCTGGATATATCGTTAAATGCATCCAGGGAACTCCGTTCAAAATTCACCATTCCCAGCTCCTGCCCCTGGTACAGGAAGGGGGTTCCCCTCAGGAAGAAATACATGGCTGCCAGCATCTTGACAGCACTGGGATTTTCTGCTGCTTCCTTCAGATATTTGGTTGCCGCTCTGGGCTGATCATGGTTTTCGATGAAGTTGGCCCCCCATCCATAGGTCTGGACAGCCATCTGGCTTGCCATGATTTTATCCTTAAGCTCTTTCACCGTCCATTCCCTTCGCTTAAACCATTCGCTGCCCGAGGCTATATCTAAATCCGCATAGCGGAAATCAAATATCATGGAAAAATAACCGTTCCTTCCGATGAAATCCCCCAGTCCTTCATAGGGAACGCCAGGCGCCTCCGCCACAGTCACACATCCATGCCTGTCAAAGGTTTCCCGCTTCAGTTCATTGAGAAATTCCCCGATTCCCGGCTGGTTCCTGGAAGCCTTGGTGCATTTGGCCCGTCCGTCTGCCCCGTCCGGCTCTTGGTCTGCAAAGGTCAGGTCTTTCTTTATAAAGGTAATGGCGTCGATGCGGAATCCGGCAATTCCCCTCTCCAGCCACCAGTTGACCATCTCATACAGCTTCTTCCGAAGGGTTTCATTTTCCCAGTTTAAGTCCGGCTGTTTCTTCCCGAATGCATGGAAATAATATTCGCTGCGTCCTTCCACCTTTTCCCACACACTGCCTCCGAATACAGAACGCCAGTTATTTGGTTCCCTGTCCCCCTTCTTAAATATATAGTAGCCGTGTTCCTCCCCTTCGGGATCCTCCAGGGCCTGTCTGAACCATCGGTGCTCATCCGAGGTATGGTTGATAACCAAATCCAGTATGATTTTGATTCCCATATCTCCCGCCCGCTCTATGAGCTCATCCAGTTCCTCCATGGTTCCGAATTCAGGGGCCAGTGCACAGTAGTCGGACACATCGTAACCATTGTCATCCATGGGAGACTGGTATATGGGGCAGAGCCACAGCATAGTAATCCCAAGCGCCTTCAGATAATCCAGCTTTTCCAAAATCCCCCGTATATCCCCTATACCATCGCCGTTGCTGTCCTTAAAGCTTCTGGGATAAATCTGATACACCACCTCTTCCTTCCACCACGGTTCCTCCGGCCTGATTCTTAACTGCTCTTCTGCTCTCATCTAATCCTCTCCTTCTCCCGATAAATTTTGTATAATATCACTCTGCCTGATATATCCCTGCCCATATCTCTCTGCCTGATATATCCCTGCCCAACATCTCTCTTCCCGGTAAAACCTCACTCGATAATTCCCCGCCTTACCAGTTCCCTGTATATCCCATCACCGGAAGCCGGCCTGCACAGGGAATCCGCCCATTGCTTCAGCTCCTCATCCCCGTCTTCCATGGCCACTCCGATTCCCGTTGTCCGAATCATATCCACGTCATTCTTTCCGTCCCCAAAGCTCATGGTATCTTCCAATCTTATTCCATTGCGCCTGCACCACCAGCGTATGGCCTGCCCCTTGGTGCAGCCCGCAGGCTGGAGCTCCAGATATCCCCATTTTCTGATTTTGCCGTCCGTGGGGGCGGACTGCTGGACGACAGCGCCCCATCCCGGAACCGTTGCACACACGGCCTCCCAGTCCTCAGGCCGGCACCACAGACAAAATTTGTGTATGTGATCCGGGCTGTGCATATACTCTTTAAGGGTATCTTCATATGGGATACTGTTTTCCTTCTCCCGTTTCCTTATTTCCTCTGCTCCCAGTCCCTTTAGCTTGCCGATAAAGTCCTGTCTAAGCAGCACTGCCGCAGCCCTGTTCATGAATATACGCTCCTGGGACTCCATGGCAAAAGGCAGTTCCCTTGTTAACAGGTATTCCTGAATCCGTTCTGTTTCCGGTTTTTGAAAATAACTTTTCTTCTGCACATATCCGTTTTCCGCGATCAGACAGCCTCCTCCGGCTATGATGCCGTCTGTATCCATGGACAGGATTTCCTCCTGAATGGAAGCCAGATTCCGCCCCGTGCATATCAGTATCCGGATTCCCCTTTCCCTGCACATGCGGACCGCTGTATACGCGCTTTGGGGCACGCCGCTGCATTCGTCCCTGAGTGTGCCGTCTATGTCCAAGAAAATTGCCTTAACCATTTTCCCTACCTTCCTTATCTGTGTGACCTCATTCTAGCAAAAAACAAAGGCCCCGGCAATAGCCTGGACCCGCTTAAAATCTTTGTACACTTATAGTACATTTTTTCGATTTTTGAATATTTGTAAACATGTTAAAAATGCTTATTTCAGAGATTTACAGGGAGTCCAACCGGCGTTTCAGGAACTCCTGGTATGCCAGATACAGATATTCTATCAGAATAAAATAGGGGGTGGATATCTCATATTCAACCCCGTATCTGGCCGGCAGGGTGATGGAATGGATATAGAGATTCTCATCACAGACAGATGCCAGTGTATTATTGCCCAGCCGGGTAATAGAAAGGGTGGGCACTTGTCTCAGCCGCAGTTCCCGGGCCAGACTTACCGTGGCCTCAGACTCCCCGGTCAGTGATATGATGACTGCCATGTCCCGTTCCGTCATCACCCTGGACAATGCGCCCCGCATGTCGTGTCCATGGATATGAAACATTTCCTTCACCGGAAGGAAAATGCGCTTCATCTCGCTGGCTGCCCTAGTCTGGGCTGAGCCGCTGCCATAGAGAAATACCCGCCGGGCCCTGTACAGCTTTTCAAAGAGGGAATCCAGGCCGCGGCCAATCAGCTCATCCATCATTTTGTGGTAACTGTCTGTCACCGTATTAAGCAGCTCTTCCCCAGGCCCCAGGGCTTCTTCTGTTTCCTGCTCCTCCAGTCTGAGCCTGGCCTTCAGCTCCCCGTATCCCGCCAAACCGTTCTTCTTTGCAAAACGCACCAACATGGATTCCGACACATGACAGCTTCCGGCAAATTCTGTTATGCTCATGACAGCGCACTCCTTTTTATGCTCCAGCAAATACCGGCAGATATACTGTTCATTTTCCGTGAACCTGTTATAATTTTTATTGAATGCTTCTTCCAGTCTCATGGCCCTTCCTCTCATATTCCAGGTAATTTACCGACAGCATGTCTAACAGGATGTAGAAGGCAGCCACCATCTCATATCCCGGCTCCCCGCCTCCGCTTATCATTCTGGTTCCGGCATAGAGATTGTACCGGCACATCCGGGCCATGGTATTATTGGTCCAGCGGGTAATGGACAGGGTTTTTATTTCCCTGCACTGGACAAAACGCAGTACCTGTACGCCGTTTTCCGATTCCCCCGACAATGAGATGGCCACAAACAAATCGCCGGACTTAAAATACCGGGAAGCGTACTCCACCTCCCCGTAATCGAATAAATCAATGCAGCACTTTCCAAACATCAGGAAAATACGTTTGAATTCCTCCCCAATGGCCTTCTGCTCATTTCCCGTGCCATAGAGATATATGGTACCCGCCTCATGGATGGCCTCCAGCATCACGCTGTAGTCGTACTCCCTAAGGCCGTCCACCATGCGGTGGTAGTTGGATATGATTTCCTCCATATCCAGGCAGGCCAGCTCCTGCATCCCGGCCCGTTCTTTCAGTAAAAGCCTGAACTCAGCAAAGCCGCCGATTCCCAGTTTTTTAAACAGCCTGATCAGGGTTGTCCTGGACACATGGCAGAAGGCCGCCAGTTCCGTGCTGTTCATACCGGCAGACTGCGCCTTGTTCCGTAAAATCCGATTCAGAACCTCCCTGTCATTGGCCGTCAGACGGTCGTAGCTTTCATTGATTCTGTATTCCAGGTTCATGGCTGTCTCCTTCCCTTGGACTCCTTCACTGCGCCTTCGTTACCCCAACTACACTGTAAAGGAAAATGACCCGGATGTCAATGACCCCTGCCGGGTACTTGACCGGGCAGGGGCATGGCGGCGGTGCAGCACCGTGTAACCCCCTGCGTCGTATTCTCTTTTATTGCCAGACAGGGTTGTGGGGAGTAATTTTCATAAGACACACAGAATCCCCCATCTTTATACTTTTCAGTAACTCAACATCCACTTTACAGGCAAACGCTTGTTCAAAAAGGACCTTGCTGTAGCCGGTAGTACACTGGCACCATGCGGCTGTCTCTAATCGTTCCACCTCGGCAAGCATAGGACAGGGACAAAAATCAAATTGCAGAAAGAGCTCGCCGCCTTTACAAAACAGACCCTCCGCCTTTGCCTTCTCTGAATTTGTAAATTCTTCTATACTAGCAGCTCCTGCCATCAGCTCCTTTACAAGCACAAGCTTTTCGTTCATTCCGTAACCGCATTGACAGTTCATTCGTATTTCCTTGACATCCTCTGATTCAAATTTATTTTCCAGACGCCGCATAACAGACTTCACCCAGTCAGAATTACTTTCCGTATGAGCGGCCTTCTCACAGCCGTATACCACTTCACCAGCCACATCTGCATTGCTTTTTGCTCTGACAGCTTCATACATTACTTTCTCCTGCACTTTTCTTATATCAAACATATTTTCCTCCGTATTTATCTTGTACCAATTTCTATAAAGGCTTAATACTTCTTATATTATAAAAAGAAAGCGCGCTACCCGCTTCTGAATTCTTGCTGTTATGAAATTGGGATGTACAAATCCATTATAACGCTGTGATTATCCCGGTCAAAGCGGCGATAAATATTGAGTCCATATCTCCGCGTCATCTTATAACCACTTTGGGGAAACCAAACGCTGAAAATCCCCTCCAGTGTTTCAAAGATGTCTTTGATCTTTCCATCGAAATGATATACGATCCATTGGCCGCCGCTGATCCGCATAACATTACTTAGCCCACAATCCGGTTCCACAGTCATACAAATATCGCAGATACATTGCAGCGGGCTGGTAATAGCAGGGTCATTAAAAAACCGCTCAACCAAAAGCGTCTTTTCATTCAAAAAATCCTTGTACTTATCTAAAAACTGATACCAGTTTTTTTCAAGGTCCGCATAAGTTCCAATAAAACGTTCATACAGCACAAACAGATCCTCCTGCTTCTGGACTTCGATTTGTGCGGTATATTCCTCCGCTGTTTTAAAATGGACAATCCGCTCTGAGGAAAAGGGAAGAGACATACTGCGGGTGGGTATTGACTGCCTAAACATAGATGGCGGGGTATCATGGTGCTGTCTGAATACGGAGCTATAATTGGACGCACTATATCCGTAATCCAAACCAATGTCTGTGATTGCTTTTGCTGGGTTGAGTTTCATGTCGATTGCGCTTTGGTCAATTTTACAGCGCTTGATAAATGCATAGACACTTTCGCCGGTTTCTTCCTTGAAGATTCGGCTGAAGTGGTATTTCGATATAAAAAAATGAGCGGCTACTGTATCAAGGGACAAATTTTCATCTAAATGTTTCATAATATAATCAATGCTCTGATTGATAAGTTTTTTTCTATCCATATACCATTCCCTAATGCTTAAAAGCATCATTAATCTTTTCCTTACAAGTAACCGCTGTCAGATATAGTATACAGCTGTTCTAAATGATTGACAACGCCTGTAAAATCCGTTCTTTAACAGCCTGCCTCAAATTCTCCGGTTCCAGGATAGTTACATTCCCACCAAAGGATAGCAAAAAGCTGTAAAGCCATTCAGAATCCGGTAATTGCGTTTCTACTATGATGTTATCATCCTGCCGAATCATAGTATCATCTTCAAAAGCATCATATAAACGATATGCTACCGACTTATTAAACATTAGCCTTACCTTGAGCAGAGGCCCGTAATTCCCATCCAGCGTAAAATATGGAGCTTCCTTTTCAGGAGAATATTCAAAGAGTTCTTCTGTCAGTCCAGTCTTTTTCATGCGGGAAAGCCGAAACACACGCGGTTCTTGTCTCATGAGACAATATCCGGCCAAGTACCATGCACGGCAGCGATAAATGAGTTTCGCAGGTTCAACAGTTCGTACCGTCATTTCACCTTTGGCACTATAATATTCAAAGTGAATACGCCGCAGCCCGGTAATAGCTTTACGAAGTATTGAAAATAGTTCCTTATCTCTGTGAACCGTTTCGGCTGTTCCCCAGCGTGTTAAGTCAACATCAATCCAATCGCGGTCCTGGCTCATAAATAGCGCGCCTAATTTTAGAAGAACAGGGTCAATATCAGGATATTGAACAGCTCCCAGCCCTTGCAGCGCTAAAAGTATTTCAGCCTGCTCTGTCTTTGAAAGCGTTACTTTATCTAACCGATATCCCTCCAAAAGATAGATACCGCCCTTACGGCCTCCCTGCATGTAGATTGGAATACCAGCAGCACTCATTGTATCTATATCACGGTAAATGGTCCGTACTGAAACGCCAAATTCTTCTGCAAGTTCTGGTGCAGTAACCCGCTCATTGTTTAGCAGAATATATAAAATACGGAAATGGCGCCCTTCATGCATTTTTGCCCCCAATCTTTTTCGGCTTGACTTTAACGCCTACCAGTCGGATCAGGTCAGGCAGTTCTTCATCACTTATAACCGAACGATTAAGCCAACCGCCGTCTGCACCGCAGGCATATCGGTTAAGCCAGCTTGCTTGTATTTCCGGCAACAATTCGCCAAATATGGAATCAACCTCCTGAGCGCCTTTATCGTTGATAGAAATAGTACAGCAAAAACCGCCTTCTTCAAAAAACACATACAGCAGCAACGACTTTTTATGAGAATACCGGAAACTCCAGCCATATTCATTGCCGAAGGGAAACCTTATTTCGCGGCTTACATCGTACCGCTCTCTTAGCATTTCCTCAAAGCGCATTAAACGCTTCCAAGCCTCAATGCCCATAAAAATCCGGATAAGAGACTCTGGCGGCTGTTGATATTTTTCAGTCAGCCTTGTTTTCTTTTTTTATATCGAATTTTTTCTGCCATATCAAAACACCTCTTTAATCTTTATCTATTAATTATAGTATACCATAGATACCATGACACGCTCTGTCATGTTTTTGTTGGGTTAGTCATCTTTTTTATTTGAGTACATGGTTGTCATTATTATAAAATTAAAAAAATCCCATACCGGCGGAAACGCCGCACATTGTCTCCAATGGCGGCGTTTTTGTTGTGTGTTGGCTCCTGTGTTTTCATTTGTCTTATTATGCCCTTGCCTAGAACCTCTAACTGGTATGTCCCTACATAACCTTCTGCAAAAGCCTTCTGAACACCAGCAGGAGCACCGCAAAAAATACGGCTACGGATATCAGGGTCTTTGTCACGGTCATGCTGATGAACCCGCTTATAAGGATTCCGATATAAAGCGATATCATCATGGTGTATCCCGTATAGGCCCAGCAGCGCAGCCCCAGCATACGGTTCCTCTCATCGGTCTCATATATCCTGCGCTTCTCCTTAAGCTCGGGATTTCGCAGATATTTCAGATTGCGCATGATGGATATGACGCCGGCCGCGGCCAGGCCGAATCCGGTCCCACTGTAAAATCCCGGCATAAAATCCTTGTATCCCTGTTCCAGATACATCACCATAGCGTGGTTTCTGACCGCAAAGGACAGGCCTATGGCCGCTGCGCCCAACAGGATAAAACATATTCCATACACAATCCTGTTTCTGCACCTCTTCTCAAAATCAATGGGATTTTCAATAAATAACTGATTCAGCCACATAATCATTCCTCCTCTTCAAATAAAAATATATCCTCTATGCTCTTTCCGAAAAATCTTGAAATCTTAAAAGCCAGCTGCAGGGAAGCATTATACTTCCCGTTTTCCAGGGATATTATGGTCTGCCTGGTCACCCCCAGGGCCAAAGCCAGCTCCTCCTGGGTTACCTTGTTCTGTTTCCTTAGTTCCTGTATCCTGGTTTTCAATCACACCACCCTCTCGTTTCGTTCTTACCCTATTTATTCTAACCTCATTCCGGCATCATTCATTCCGGCCTTAAATCTTCACTCCTCATTCTCGTCTCCATCTCTTACAGTATAGTTCGCTTTACATTTTTAGTATAGTATACTTAACATTGAATGTCAAGGTTGTTTTACATTTTTTATCCGGAACAAAATCCGGAAGACAAAAACCTGAATACAACTATCTGAATACAATTATCTAAATACATCTATCTGAATACAAAAACCGCCCCTGAGGATTCCGATTACAGCGGATCCCCAGGGGCAGCCCTTTGCATTCATTCTGTTCTTGTCAAATACACTTTTTAATTACCTTTTAATTTCCCAGAAACTTGGAGGCATATCCCTGAATAAATATGATAAGTACAATCAAAGGCAGGATATAGCTCACATAAACCCTGGTCCATGCGGGGAAATGAATCCCCTCCCCTTCATTGGCCTCCGCCATAAATTTCTTAAAGCCCCATCCGTAACGGCTGGTGCAAAACAGCAGATAAAGCATGCTGCCGATAGGCAGAAGGTTGTTGCTGAGGATAAAATCCTCCAGATCCAGAACCGTGCTTCCTTCTCCCAGGGGGGCAAAGCTGCTCCAGAGGTTAAAGCCCAGCACACATGGAAGGGATAAAATGATGATGGCGGCTATGTTGCAGAGAACCGCCTTCTTAAGGGTGCAGCCCGTCAAATCCGTGGCAAAGGAAATGATGTTCTGGAACACCGCGATAATGGTGGAAAAAGCCGCAAAGGACATAAACAGGAAAAACAGCGTCCCCCAGATTCTGCCGCCTGCCATATGGTTAAACACATTGGGCAGGGTGATAAATATCAGGGACGGCCCTGATTTGGCCTCAATGTTGTAGGCAAAGCAGGCCGGGAATATGATGAGTCCTGCCATGAAGGCCACCAGGGTGTCCAGCAGGGTTACGCTGACTGCCTCCCCTGTCAGTGTCCTCTCCTTGCCGATATAGCTTCCGAAGATGGCCAGGGCTCCAATGCCGATGCTCAGGGTGAAAAAGGATTGTCCCAGGGCAGCAAACACGGCTTCCCCGATACCCGACTCCACCATTTTCCCGAAGTCAGGCTTCAGGTAAAACTCCAGACCGGGACCGCCTCCCGGCAGAACCATGGAATGTACGGCCAGCACCACCATCAGCACCAGCAGACACACCATCATGACCTTTGTAATGCGCTCCACACCCTTCTGAAGACCCATGGCGCAGACTCCAAAGCACAGGAGCACCACGATGACCATGAATCCTCCCATCAGCGCGGGATTGGCCAGCATACTGACGAATTCACCAGCCACTGCCTCTGCATCCATGCCGCCGAAATCCCCTTTAAGGGTTTTAAAGAAATAAAGCATCATCCATCCGCCCACTGTTGTGTAGAACATCATCAGAATATAGTTGCCTGCCATAGCGATGTACTTGGTCAGATGCCACCTGCTTCCCTTTGGCTCCAGCAGGTCAAAAGACAGGGCAGCGCTTTTCCGGCTGGCCCTTCCCACTGCAAATTCCATGACTACGATGGGAAGTCCCAGTATCAGCAGGAACACCAGGTATACCAGCACAAAAGCGGCCCCTCCGTATTCGCCTACTATATAAGGGAACCGCCACACATTGCCCAGACCAATGGCACACCCTGCGCTTATAAGGATGAAGCCCAGCCTGGACGAGAATTTTTCGCGTTCCATCTATATATCCCCCGTTTCGTATTATATCGTGAGTTACCGGCCTTTTCAGACAGCCGGACTCAATAAAAGAGCCCTTAACCCTAAGGACTCTTTCATATACTACCATATTATTACATAAATATCAACCTATCTCTGTCCTTTGTCGTAGGGAACGCCGGAGGCCCTGGGCGCCTGGGAGTTCCTGGATGTAAATACAAGGACAATCAGGGTAGCCACATAGGGTATCATCTTATACACATAGCTGGGTATCCCTGTTGCCGCCAGGAACGGTATGCCGGAATAGGCTGCCGCCACCGCCTTCATGAGGCCAAAGAACAGGGAGGCCCACATGATTTTCACCGGCTTCCACTGTCCGAAGATAAGGACCGCCAGGGCCAGGAACCCGTATCCGGCCACGTCCGCGTTAAAGTTGGTGGATGTGGGCACCACGAACACCAGCCCCCCTAAACCGCCCAGGACTCCGGATATGAGGACGCCTGCGTACTGCATGCGGCAGACATTGATGCCCGCTGCGTCTGCTGCCTGGGGATGCTCGCCGCAGGAGCGCAGCCTCAGGCCGAACCTGGTCCGGTAAAGCACCAGGGTGGACAAAATCAGAATGGCGATGCCCAGATACGTGGTGATGTATGTGTTCTGGAATAACAAAGGCCCGAAAAACGGGATACTGCCCAGCAGGGGAACGGATTCAATCCGGAAGGTATTGTTAAACTGAATCTGCTGTACTCCCTGGATGACCCTGGCCACAAAGATGGCAAAGGCCGGGGCAAACATGTTAAGGGCGGTTCCGCTGATGGTCTGGTTTGCCTTCATGTTGATGGATGCGTAGGCATGGAAAAAGGCAAAGACAGCTCCTGTGCCCGTGGAGATAAGGATGGCCAGAAGCAGCTGCATCTGTCCGCTCATCCTGCCTCCTGTCATGTTCAGGAACAGGATGCCTGTAAAGGCTCCCATGGTCATGATTCCCTCCAGGGCAATGTTGACCACGCCGCTCCGCTCGGAAAACATGCCTCCCAGTGCCACAATCATCAGGGGAATGGTAAAAAGCATGGTCTGCTGGAATATAAAATAAATCACACTCATGTCCGGCCGTCTCCTTTCTCCCGTTTACGGTTCATCCGGGTCAGGATGGTCTTCACTATCAGGGCAAAGGCGCTGAAATAAATAATGACCGCCACAATGATATCAATGATCTCCGTGGAGAATTCAAAGAGCTGCAGGTAAAATCCCCCGGCTGTCAGATACGCAATGAACAGCCCGGAAAACAGCACTCCGATGGGATGGCTCAGTCCCAGCAGCGCCACGGAGATACCGGTAAAGCCTTCCGACGCAAGCACATCCTTTATCTCTATGTGCTTGCCGGTGCCTGCCAGGTAGAGAAGTCCCCCTGCCATGCCTGCTATGGCCCCGGCTATGACCATGCTCATGATAATATTCCTTTTTTCATTGATGCCCGCGTACCTGCTGGCATCCCTGTTAAAGCCCACTGCCTTAAGCTCATAGCCAAAGGTGGTCTTATTGAGGATAACCCAGATAATCAGCACGGCGGCAATGGCCAGAAGGATACCGCCGCCCACGCTGGACTCCGGAAACAGCTTATCCATTCCCATCTTGGGAATCTGGGCCGTGGCAGCCACATTTCTGGATTCATTGCGCAGGTTGTTAAAGAGAGGCTTATAGCTCTTTACAATCCAGTTCACCATATACATGCCGATATAGTTCATCATAATGGAGGCAATAACCTCATTTACATTAAAGCAGGCTTTCAGAAATCCCGGGACCATTCCCCACAGAGCCCCGCCCAGTATTGCTGCCAGCAGGGCCACGGCCCACTGTATCCTCCCCAGCCCCGTCCACATGATACCCACATAGACTGCCGCGAAGGCGCCCACAATAAACTGCCCCGGCGTACCGATATTGAACAGGCCTGTCTTAAAGGCAAAGCCAACGGAAAGACCGGTCAGTATGATGGGGGTTGCATAGTAAAACACCTGCCCCACGCCCTTCAGACCGTGGGTAAATGCTCCTGTCAGGATGGTCACAAATCCCGGCAGTGCCTGGGACGGATTGCATATAAGGAGTATGACAAATCCTACCAGCAGTCCGATAACAATGGCAAAGACCGATGAAAGCACGCCTACATAATCCCGTTTTCTCCCTGTCCTGTTGTTTGTGCTCACGCCCTCTCACCTGCCTTTCCTTCTGGCTCCTGGCGTTTGGAACCTGCCATGTAAAGGCCCAGCTCCTGTACCGTCACTTCCCGGGGATTCAGGTCAGCCACAATGGTTCCCTCAAACATGACCAGAATCCGGTCGCTGAGGTTCATGACCTCGTCCAGTTCCAGGGATATGAGCAGAATGGCCGTACCTGCGTCCCTCTGCTTTACCAGCTCCCTGTGGATGTACTCGATGGCGCCCACATCCAGCCCTCTGGTAGGCTGGACCGCCAGCAGGATGTCGTGGTCCCTGGATATCTCCCTTGCCACGATTGCCTTCTGCTGGTTGCCTCCGGACATACTGCGGGTGATTGTGTCCGCTCCCTCGCCGCTTCGTATGTCAAAGTCCTCAATCAGCTTGCTGGCATAGTTATAAATCTCCTCATCCTTAAGGAACCCCCAGCGCTGAAACCCAGGTTCAAAATACTGCTGCAGCACCAGGTTATAGGCCAGATTATAATCCAGCACCAGGCCATGCTTGTGACGGTCCTCCGGTATATGGCTGAGTCCGCCTGTATTGCGGGCGCGTATGCTCTTTTTCGTCACATCCCGGCCGTTTATGAGTATTCTTCCTCCGGCGGTTTCCCCCAGGCCGGTAACGGCGTGTACCAGCTCTGTCTGCCCGTTGCCGTCAATTCCGGCAATACAGACAATCTCACCGCTCCTTACCTGAAAGCTCACGTCATTTACCACCAGCTTGGTATGGCCTTCCATATGGGATTTCACGGAAACATGCTCTGCCTCCAGCACGGTCCTGCCCGGCGCTGCCGGAGTCTTTTCAACAGACAGACTCACCTTGCGGCCCACCATCATCTCCGACATCTCTTCCTTGGTAATGGAAGCCACGTCCACGGTGCCTATGTATTTTCCCCGCCGCAGTACAGAACACCTGTCCGCCACTGCCTTGATTTCATCCAGCTTATGGGTGATGAAAAGAATGGACTTGCCTTCCGCCACCAGGCTTCTCATGATTTCCATGAGCTCGTCGATCTCCTGGGGCGTCAGAACCGCTGTGGGCTCGTCAAATATCATGATTTCATTGTCCCGGTAGAGCATCTTAAGTATCTCCACCCGCTGCTGCATCCCTACTGTTATATCCTGAATCAGCGCGTCCGGGTCAATGTAGAGGCCGTAGCGCTCGCTGAGCTCCACCACCTTCTTCCTGGCGTTGTCCATCTTAAGAAAGCCGTGACTGACTGTCTCCATTCCCAGCACAATGTTCTGGAGCACAGTAAAATTGTGTACCAGCTTGAAGTGCTGGTGCACCATACCGATTCCAAGGGCATTGGCGTCCAAAGGCCCCTTTATCTTCACTTCCCGGCCTCTGACCTTTATGATTCCCTTCTCCGGCTGGTAAAGGCCGAACAGAACGCTCATCAGCGTGGATTTCCCGGCGCCGTTCTCACCTAACAACGCATGGATTTCCCCCTTTCTCAGCTGAAGGGTGATGTTGTCGTTGGCAATGATACCGGGAAATTCTTTTGTAATGCCTAACATCTCAATAATGTAATCATCCATACGGTTCCCCCTCATATAAAACCGTCCAGACAGCATGTTCCGGCCGCCCCACCGCCCGGCGGGATGAGGTGTTCCGGTATAACAGCAGGGTGCCGGACATGCCGGCACCCTCTGTGTCATGACTATCTGCCGCAGGTCATTTCAGGCCCTTGTACAGCCCGTATTGCTGCCAGTCCCTACTCCACAAAGGTAACCTTTGTATTGGTCAAATCGGTCAAATCCTTCGTTGGGTCATTATTATCCGCTGAGAACTGAACCAGCCCAATCTCGCCGTCAGCCAGTTTCTTGTAAACGGCATCGTACTGCTCCTGGGAGAACTTCTCAAACTTGGAGGTATCCATGGGAAGTCCCACGCCATTGTTGGCAACGGTAAACACGGAGGTCTTGCCTCCAGGGAAGCTGCCGTCATAGAAATCCTTTACCCCGTCGTACACGGAGTTGGAAAGAAGCTTCATGGCAGACGTAATCACGGTCTCGGATTCAGCACTCTGGTCCACGTCCACGCCGATTACCTTTGCATTCTTTTCCTGGGCGGCCGCCATCACGGAATTACCTACTGCTCCGCCGCATCCGAAGATTACCTCTGTGCCGTTCTGATACCAGGAAGCAGCCATGGACTGCGCCTCAGGCGTGGCTGAAAATGCACCTGTGTAATTATACATGATTTCCAGGCCTGTGATCCCGTCCTCCTCGGCCGCAAACTCAGCGCCCTGGACAAAACCATATCCAAAACGGATAACGGCCGGCACTGCCATGCCTCCCATAAATCCAAGCTTCGTATAGCCGTCCTTTACAACCGCATAACCGGCCAGGAAACCTGCCTGGTCCTCCTGGAACAGAATGGGCATTACATTATCATTTGTCTTATAATTGTAGTCCGCATCATGGGGCTCCCCGTCCAGCAGGATAAAGTGCACATCCGGATACTTGTCCTGGGCCAGGTAGATGGGCTCCTCAAACAGGAATCCCGGACATACCACCAGCTTAGCGCCGCCCTCAATGGCCAGGCCGATGGTTTCCAAATAGGAATCCGTCGTGCCTTCCTGGGGCTGGTAATATTTATAGGCGATGCTGTTCTCCTCCGCGTACTTCTTAAGTCCTTCCCATGCGCCCTGGTTAAAGGACTTATCGTCTATGGTCCCCAGGTCGGTGACCAGGGCAAGCTCATAGCCTTCGGCTCCTCCCTTGGATGAGGATGTGTTTGCGGCATCCCCTTCCCCTGCCTTGGACTCTTCCTTTGCTTCTGATTTGCTCTCTGAAGCCGGAGCTTCTGTTTCCGCCGGAGCTGCCTTGGTGTCTGTTCCTGATGAGCCTGAGCAGGCTGTCAGGGAACCGGCCATAACCGCTGCCATGGCAAGTGCCAGTATCCTTTTTTTCATAAGCTTGATTCCTCCTCTTCAAATATGGTTGCGTAGCGTCTCAGTACAACTCTAACTTATCATAAATTACAAATTATTACAACCATTTAACCATATTTTTGTCATATCCGTCAAAACATAAAGGGAGGGGCGGCATGCCTGAGCATTAACCGCCTCTCCCTGATTCCTGCATAAAAGCTGTTTATAAATCAAACAAGGATAACTGATTGGATTTTGGAAGGTCCTTAAGCAGCCCCAGATCCGACATAAGGGAACAAAGGGTGCCGTTTACCTTGGAACGGTTGCTGAAATCCTCGATGGACAGGAAAGCTCCGTCTTTGACCGCATCCACCACTGCATCAGCAGCCTTCTCGCCCAGGCCGTCGATGCTGCTGAGGGAAGGCATCAGCTTGCCGTCTATGATTTGGAAGTGCCGCGCCTTGGCCCGGTAGATATCAATGGGCGTAAAATCAAAGCCTCTTGCATACATTTCCTGGACAATCCTCATGTCCCTCAGGGTATCCTGTTCCTTCTTGGACAGGGTGTCCGCCCTTTTCTTATAATCCGCCAGATAGTATTCCAACTTATCCCTTCCCTGGCACATGATTTCATAGGAAAACGCGCTGGCCCGGATGCTGAAGAACGCGGCGTAATAGGCCAGGGGATAAAATATCTTACAGTAGGCAATACGCCATGCCATCATAACGTAGGCAGCCGCATGGGCCTTGGGGAACATGTACTTGATTTTCTTACAGGACCAGATATACCATTCCGGAACGCCGTGGGCTTTCATCTCCTCCTCCCACTCCGGCTTTAATCCCTTTCCCTTTCGCACGCTCTCCATAATGGTAAAGGAAAGTCCCTGCTCCAAACCCTGGGCAATCAGGTAAACCATGATGTCGTCTCGGGTACAGATGGCGGTCTGAATGGTGGCCTTCCCCTCCTGAATCAGGGTCTGGGCATTGCCCAGCCACACATCCGTACCATGGGCCAGACCGGCGATACGCACCAGGTCGGAGAAATACTTGGGCTTGGTGTCAAGAAGCATCTGCATGGCAAAGTCCGTACCGAACTCAGGCACGCCCAGGGCCCCCAGGGGACAGCCGCCGATATCGTCCGGCATGATTCCCAGAGCGGACGTGTCCTGGAACAGGCTCATGACCTCCCGGCTGTCCAGGGGAATGTCCTTTACAGGGTCAATACCGATGAGATCCTGAAGCATACGTATCATGGTGGGATCATCGTGTCCCAGTATATCCAGCTTCAGCAGGTTGTGGTCAATGGAATGGTAGTCAAAATGGGTGGTGACCGTGGAGGTGGTCATATCGTTGGCAGGGTGCTGCACCGGGGTAAAGGAATAGATTTCCTCGCCCAGCGGAAGCACGATAATGCCTCCGGGGTGCTGTCCCGTTGTCCTTCTCACTCCCACGCAGCCCTGCACAATGCGGTTAATCTCGCAGTTTCTTTTCCTGGTTCCCCTTTCCTCATAATATTTCTTTACATATCCGAAGGCCGTCTTGTCCGCCAGGGTGCCTATGGTTCCCGCGCGGAAGGTCTGACCCTTTCCAAAGATAACCTCCGTATAATCATGGGCCTTGCTCTGGTATTCACCGGAGAAGTTAAGGTCGATATCCGGCTCCTTGTCTCCCTTAAATCCCAGGAAGGTCTCAAAGGGGATGTCAAACCCGTCCTTTTCCAGCGGTGTGCCGCACACAGGGCATTCCTTGTCCGGCATATCGCATCCGGCCATGCCGGAGAACTGCTTCACTTCTTCGGAATCAAAGTCATAGTAACGGCACTTGGGGCAATGGTAATGGGGGCTCAGAGGGTTTACCTCGGTGATTCCGGACATGGTAGCCACAAAGGAGGAACCCACGGAACCACGGGAACCCACCAGGTATCCGTCCTCATTGGACTTCCACACCAGCTTCTGGGCAATGATGTACATAACCGCGAATCCGTTGGTGATAATGGAATGAAGCTCCCGCTCCAGGCGGTCCACTACGATTTTAGGCAGGTCCTCCCCGTACATCTCATGAGCCCTGTCATAACAGATCTTGGTCAGCGTCTTATCGGAATCCTCGATGACAGGAGGACACTTGTCCGGCCGCACCGGGGCAATCTTCTCACACATATCGGCAATCTTCCTGGTGTTGGTGATCACCACCTCATGGGCCTTATCCGGTCCAAGGTAGGAAAATTCCTCCAGCATCTCCTCTGTTGTCCTGAGATACAGGGGCGCCTGATCGTCCGAATCCTTAAATCCCTGGCCGGCCATGATGATTCTGCGGTATACCTCGTCCTGGGGATCCAGGAAGTGGACATCGCAGGTAGCGCAGACCAGCTTGTTAAACTGCATTCCCAGTTCCACTATCTTTTTATTTATCTCGATTAAATCCTCCTGGGACTTAACCGTGCTCTTCTCGTCCCGGAGCATGAACGCATTATTTCCCAGGGGCTGGATTTCCAGGTAATCATAGAAACTCACAAGCCGGGCAATCTCTGTATCCGGAGCGCCGCGAAGCAGGGCCTGGTATAATTCTCCGGCCTCGCAGGCCGATCCGATAATCAGTCCCTCCCGGTATTTCTCCAGCAGGCTCTTGGGTATCCTGGGCCTTCTGGCATAGTACTCCAGGTGGGACCAGCTCACCAGCCGGTACATATTCACACGCCCGATATCGTTCTTGGCCAGTATGATTACATGGTGGGTGGGGAGCTTGCGTATGGTATCCGTGTCCATGGTGCTGAGGGCATTGAGCTGGTTTAAATCATTTACATCCCGGTCCCGCAGCATCTTTACAAAGGCAGCGAATATCTCCGCCGTGGCTCCCGCGTCGTCCACCGCTCTGTGGTGGTTCTGGAGCGAAATATTAAGGGCTTTGGCAACGGTGTCCAGCTTAAACCGGTTAAGATTAGGCAGAAGAAGCCTGGCAATGGCAACCGTGTCCAGCACCGTGGGGTCAAAGGGCAGTTCCAGTTTCTCTGCGAAATGGCCTATAAATCCCACATCGAAGCTTGCATTGTGGGCTACAAGGACCGCATCCCCCACAAACTCCAGAAATTGCGGCAGAATCACGTCGATTTTTGGGTATGGAAGCACCATGGAATCGTTGATGCCTGTCAGCTTCTCTATGTCAAAGGGAATGGGCACGTCCGGATTCACAAAGGTGGAGAATTTGTCCGTAATCCTGCCGTCTACCACCTTCACGGCGCCAATCTCAATAATTTTGTTCTTTTTAGGGCTGAAGCCTGTTGTCTCGATATCGAACACAACAAAGGTGTCCCCAAAATCCTGGCCCCTGGAATTCTCTACCAGCTGTTTGGTATCGTCCACCAGGTATCCCTCCACCCCGTAGAGGATTTTAAAGGTATCCCCCTTGTCCAGGGCGTGGTTGGCATCCGGGAAGGCCTGGACGCAGCCATGGTCCGTTACAGCCACAGCGGGCATGCCCCACTGCTTGGCCCTCTTGATGATGCTTTTTACCTCGGATACGCCGTCCATATCGCTCATCTTTGTATGGCAGTGCAGCTCCACGCGCTTTTCCAGGCTGGAGTCCATGCGCTTGCTGGTAAAATCATCCGCCTTCTTGATTCCCACGATGGAGCCAAGGGTCAGCTCGCCGTCAAACTTGTCAATGGTGGTGACTCCCTTTACCTTGATAAACATGCCCGGATTGATGGCGGATTTCACCTCATCAAATATCTCCGGACGGATAAACATTTTAACCGTAATGGTATCCGTAAAATCCGATACATCAAAGGTGAGGATGAACTTGCCGCTTCGAAGCTCCCGGTTCTCGCAGGTCAGCACCTTGCCTCTTAAGGTCACCTCTCCGATTTCCCCGTCGATCTTCTCAATCTCCATGGGCTCGTCCTCAAAGTCACGTCCGTAGAGCACATCGGGGTTGTTGGAACGCTTGACAGAGTACTTCTTGTCGTCGCCGAAACCACTGTCCTTATCCCGTCCCCAGCCCTTGCGCCCCTTGTTGAGCTGGGGCTTATCTCCCTTAAAGCCCTGCTTCTGGCCGCCGCCCTGGCCTGACTGGCTTGATTGTCCCTGCCCAGACTGTCCTGATCTGGCCGGGCTTCCCTGGCTTTGGGACGAACCAGGCGCCCCTGACCGGCCCCCGTTATCTCCAGGCGCGCTCCCGTCTCCCACATCCCCGGAAGCAGCCTGGGCCATAAGTGCATCCCAGGGAGCGCCCTCCGGCCCCTGGCCTGCGTCCAAATAGGAATCCTGGCCTGACCTGCCGCCATTTCCGGACAGCAGCTCCTGACCCTCCAGCCCCTGGGTGGAGAAAGAGGCGCCCATTGCTTCCAGCTCCTCCCTGTGGTTCTGCCAGTATATGGCCTGGGCCTCCCGCTCCATTTTAAGCTCAATCTGTTTTCTGCGGTCGCTGCCCTGTGGCTCCACAAAGGCAAAGCGCACCTCCACAGGCAGGCCGCACCGCTCCGCAAAGACCTTCTCTATGACGCGCTTTAACTCGGCTGTCCTGTCCCGGTTCACCATGGTGTCCTCCACGGTCAAGACCATGATATCCTCCTTCTCAAAGGTAATCCCGGCCTTGCGGAACATGGTGTACTCGATGATGCTGTAGTTTTTAAGCTCCAGAAGAAGACTGTCCTTATATACATCCAAAAGCTTTTTGGGCGTATACTGGTCCGACAGCCTGTATTTTTCCTGAATCTTGATGGCCACCTGCTTATCCGGGAACAGCTGGTCCCGGATGCCTCGCTCCAGGTCGTATATATTCTGTTTATGTATCAGCCTTGCGCTCTTCAGATAAATGCGGATAGAGCTTCTATCCCTGGTGGTGGTCACCTTCTCCACCTGGGCCAGGCCTAAAAGCTCCTTCAGGGATTCCGCTATATTGAGGGTTGGAAATACTTCCAGAAAATTCTTTGCCATATATCCGTCTTCCTTCTATGCCCGGTGTTCCCGGCTCATGGCCAGCAGTTCTTCCCGCAGTACTGCCAGAAGCTCAGACTCAGGCACCTTGCGGATGATTTCGCCCCTTCGTATCAGCAGTCCTTCTCCCACGCCGCCTGCGATGCCGATGTCTGCCTCCCTGGCCTCTCCGGGACCGTTTACAACACATCCCATCACAGCCACCTTCACATCCAGGTCATCAAACTCCGTCACCATGTTCTCCACCTGGTTTGCCAGGCCAATCAAATCAATCCGCGTGCGCCCGCAGGTGGGACAGGACACCACCTCAATACCGCCCTTTCTCAGTCCCAGGGTCCGCAGAATCAGCTTGGCGCTCTTTATCTCCTCCACCGGATCTCCGGTCAGGGACACACGGATGGTATCCCCGATGCCCTCATGAAGGATGATACCCAGTCCCACCGAGGACTTGATGTTGCCGGACATCAAGGTGCCGGACTCCGTGATTCCCACATGGAGAGGGTAATGGGTCCGCATGGCAATCAGCTCATGGGCCTTTACGCACATGAGCACATCCGAGGACTTGATACTGATGACCAGATTGTCATAGCCCATATCCTCGATGAGCTTCACCTTATCCAGGGCGCTCTCCACAATTCCTTCCGCTGTGACTCCCCCGTATTTTTCCAGCAGCGGTTTCTCCAGGGAACCGCTGTTGACGCCCACGCGGATGGGCACCCCGTATTCCCTGGCCCGGTCCACCACTGCCTGCACCTTATGGCGGTCGCCGATGTTGCCGGGATTGATGCGGATTTTATCCGCCCCGTTCTCCATGGCGGCAATGGCCAGACGGTAATCAAAGTGGATGTCCGCCACCAGCGGAATATGAATCTCCTTCTTGATGTCAGCCAGCGCCGAGGCGGCTTCCATGGTAGGCACGGCCACGCGGATAATGTCGCAGCCGGCCTGCTCCAGCCTTTGGATCTGCTCCACCGTGGCGTGCACATCCTCGGTTTTGGTATTGCACATGGACTGAATCAGGACAGGGTTTCCCCCGCCGATGACCCGGTCCCCAATCTGAATCACTTTTGTATCTTTCCTGGTCATATATACCTCTCTTTTCTGAATATAGGACAAAGCCGTTAAAATAATTTCCGGACATCGTTAAACAGGATAAGCACCATAAGGGCCAGAAGAACCATCATTCCCGCCATGTGGACCATGCCTTCCTTTTCCTTGTCAATGGGCTTTCCCCTTACGGCCTCTATGATGAGGAACACAAGGCGTCCTCCGTCCAGAGCCGGAATGGGCAGCAGGTTCATGACGCCCAGGTTGGCGCTTAAGAGTATGGTAAAATTAATCAGCATGAGCACCACAGCCGACAGGCCATAGGGCGCGGTTTCATCCACCGTGGTGTCAATGGCGTTCACAATCCCCACAGGACCGCTGATATCGTTGACCGAAACCATGCCGTGGAACATCATATAAAAGGTGTCAAACACATAGTGAATCCAGTACTGTACCTCATAGGCGCTGTGTACCAGAAGCTGCCCTATGTTCTCTACCGTGCTGGGGACCGGGTTAAACTGGACCCCCATCATATACTGGTTGTTCTCCGCGGAAAAGACAGGCTCCAGCTCCGTGCTGAAGCGCTCGGTCCCTCCCCCTTCCTCCGTCCTCTCCCAGGTAACCTTAAGAGATTTCTGCGGGTGGGTGAACAGGTACCAGTTAATATCCCTGTAAGAATGGACCTTTCTGCCGTTAATGGATTTAATCACATCGCCGGCCTCCATGCCGGCTGCCTGGGCCGGATACCCGTCCACAACCCCGGCCAGCCGGGTGGTGTCATACCCCGTAATACCGATGAGCACCATGGAAAGGCCGAAGGCCAGGATAAAATTAAACACAGGTCCGGCTGCCACCACGGAAATCCTGGCCCATACGGACTTGTTGTTAAACGCGCTTTCGTCTGTTATCCCCTCGTCTTCCCCCAGCATCATGCAGGAGCCGCCAAACGGCAGTATCTTAAAGGAATACCGGGTGCCGCCTTTCTCAAAGCTGAACAGCCTTGGCCCCATGCCAAGGGAAAATTCAATCACACCTATTCCATTTAACTTTGCAAACAAAAAATGGCCGAATTCGTGAATCATGATAATGATTCCCAGCATCAGCATCGCAATAATCAAGCTCATCCGGCTCTCACCTGTCCATCCGGCGCTCCGCCGCCCTTTTTACGCGCGGCGTGCGCCTCCTTTCTGTCTTAATTCCATTTCTGTCTTAATTCCATTTTGATGATAGATAATTGTAAGTTTCCTGTTCTGCCTCCAGAATCTGCGCCACGTCAGGGGAGGGCTTTACACAGTGATGTTCCATGGCCCCCTCTATCATATCCACGATGGCCAGGTAATTGATTTTCCGCTCAAGGAACATGGCGACTGCCATCTCATTGGCAGCGTTGAACACCGTTGGCAGGGTACCGCCCCTGCGCCCCGCCTCGTAGGCCAGCTTAAGGCCCCTGAACGTCTCCATATCCGGCACCTCAAAGGAAATCTTTGTAAGCTTTTCAAAGTCCAGCCGGTCCCCCGGAAGGAAACGGCGCTCCGGATAATAGAGCGCATACTGAATCGGCAGCTTCATATCGGGCGTACCTAACTGGGCTATGACAGCCCCATCCTCAAATTCAACCATGGAGTGGATGATGCTGGCCGGCTGTACCACCACCTGCACCTGGTCCATCTCCGCCCCGAACAGCCAGCGGGCTTCCATGACCTCCAACCCCTTGTTGACCATGGTGGAGGAATCTATGGTGATTTTATGCCCCATGGACCAGTTGGGATGCTTTAACGCGTCCTCCAGCCGGACCTTTTCCAGCTGCTCCCTGGTAAATCCCCGGAACGGACCGCCTGAGGCAGTGAGCAGTATTTTGTGAAGGGGATTGCCGGCTGCTCCCTGTAAGCACTGGAATATAGCAGAGTGCTCCGAATCTACCGGCAGCAGCTTCACGCCCTTTTCCCTGGCAAGAGGCATGATGATATGGCCGGCCGTTACCAGGGTTTCCTTGTTGGCCAGGGCAATGTCCTTTCCTGCTTCCATGGCGGCAATGGTGGGACGAATTCCAATCATCCCCACCACAGCCGTCACCACCAGGTCTGCCTCCGGCGACACGGCTGCCTCCATCAGTCCCTCCATGCCGCTTGCCACCTTCACATCCATATCAGCTACCGCGGCCCGCAGTTCCTTTGCCTTCTCTTCATCCCAGAGACAGGCCAGCCTGGGCTTAAACTCTCGGATTTGTTCCTCCAAAAGCTTTACATTGCTGCCAGCGGCAAGGGCCGTCACCTGGATGTCCTTATTGTATCTCACCACTTCCAATGTCTGGGTGCCGATAGAGCCCGTGGAACCCAGAATTGCAATCTTCTTCATCATAACTTATATTCTCCCTATCCTGAAGAAATACTCAAAAAGCCCATCCTTATTTTAAAAATGTGAGGGCAAAATAAATAGCGGGGGCCGTGAATATCATACTGTCAAACCGGTCCAGGATACCTCCGTGGCCCGGAATCAGATGGCCGTAATCCTTTATGTTGTGGTTTCTCTTAATAGCGGAAGCCGCCAAATCCCCTATCTGGGAAATAACCGCCGCAATGGCGCAGGCAATGGTACAGGCCGCCTGGGGATTATCAAGCTCCGCCATGCTGGCTCCGAAAAGGGATGCATAGATAAAGCCCAGAAGGGCCGCGCCGGCCACGCCTCCCACAGCCCCCTCAATGGATTTCTTGGGGCTCAGGACAGGGGCCAGCTTATGCCTGCCCAAAAGCATGCCTGTACAGTAGGCAAAGGTATCGCAGCCCCAGGAGCTTAAAAATATAAGCCACACCAGGTATGCACCATCGCTCATGTCCCTTGTCTGATACAGAAATGACAGCATGATGGGCACATAGCATACGCCAAAGAACGCGCCCGTCACCTCCTCTGTCTTATACTCAGGGAAGGTAAGCACATAAAGGGCCATCATCGCCATCAGGCAGGCGATAATCATAAGCGTCACATAGCGCTGTCCCTCGAACCACAAAAGTCCATAATAGGAGCAGGCCGTCACATAGCCCACAACAGCCAGGGAACGCCGCTGCATTCCCAGAGCCCTGTAAAGCTCAAATAAACCGATGATGGATATAAGGGCCGTAACGGCATATAGCAGGATTCCTCCCTGCCCAACAATGACAATGGACAGAAGCACCAGTATGATACCGCTGATTAACCGGGTCGTAAACATGGCCTTCTCCTTTCCCTCTCCTTACTTTACAGCGCCGAACCGCCGCTCTCTCTTATTATACTGCACAATGGCTTTTTCTAATTCCTCCTGATTGAAATCCGGCCAGAGACAATCCGTCACCACGATTTCCGTGTAGGCCAGCTGCCACAGCAGGTAATTGGACAGCCGCAGCTCCCCGCTTGTGCGGATTAAAAGGTCCGGGTCCGGCATTCCCGCCGTATCCAGATACGATGCAAACAGCGCCTCATCCACCTGGTCCGGATCCGCCTTTCCAAGGGCGCAGTCTCTTGCCAGCCCGGCCGCCGCCCGGCGGATCTCGTCCCTGCCTCCGTAATTTACAGCTATGACGAAGGTCAGACCTGTGTTATCCTGTGTCTCGGACTCCAGACGGTTTATGCCGTCTATGATATCCCTGTCAAAACGGCTTCTGTCGCCAATCATCTTTACCCGTACATTATTGGCAGACGCTATCTTTAAAAGCCGCACCATATAGTAGCGGAACAGCTGCATAAGCGCCCCTACTTCCTCCGCGGAACGTTTCCAGTTCTCGGTGGAGAACCCATAGACAGTCAGATACCTGATTCCCATTCTGGCTGCAATCTCAACGGTTTTCTCCACGGTGACACATCCTTCCTTGTGCCCCAGGGTGCGGGGAAGCCCCCGTTTTTTGGCCCAGCGGCCATTTCCGTCCAGTATCAGGGCCACATGCTCCGGTATGATCATATCCTTATCTAATGCCATTCTTTCTCTGCCTTTCTTGTCTAAAAGTAACTTGCCCAAATAATATCCTTATCATGTTATATCTTTCCGGTATCAAAAACAAATTAAGAGGCAGGAGTCCCTCCTGCCTCCCATATTCATTTATCACAGATTACACGGTCATGATTTCCTTGGTCTTTTCTTCCACTGCCTTGTCAACCTTTTCCACCATCTTATCCGTAAGCTTCTGCATCTTCTCGGTCATCTCGGTCAGATCATCCTCAGAAATATCCCCTGCCTTCTCTGCCTTCTTAAAGGCCTCGTTGGCGTCACGGCGGATATTGCGCAGGGCTACCTTTGCATTGTCGCCCTTTTTCTTTACATCCTTGGAAACTTCCTTTCTGCGCTCCTCTGTCATCTCCGGGAACACCAGACGGATACAGTTTCCGTCATTAGTTGGGTTGATGCCCAGTTCAGATGTGAGGATGGCTTTCTCAATTGGCTTAAGAAGACTCTTCTCCCATGGCTGAATCACAATCATGCGGGCTTCCGGAACAGAAACATTGCCAACCTGCTGGAGGGGTGTGGGGGTGCCGTAATAGTCCACCTTAATCTTGTCCAGCACATGGGGATTGGCACGTCCTGCGCGGATGGTGCCGTAATCAGACAGCAGTACATCCAGTGTCTTATTCATCTTGTCCTCATAAACTTTTAATTCTTCCATAAGTTCCTCCTGTTAATGCAGCCTTCCCTGCTGCTTAATAATGTTCGTTTTATTATGCAGTAACGATGGTTCCGTTAATCCGGCCCTGCATGGCGTTTGCAATTCCGTCCTTTTCATTGAGACTGAACACTGCCATGGGCATCTTATGCTCCATACACATAATAGACGCAGTCAAATCCACCACAGCCAGCTGCCTGTCAATGACTTCCTGTATGGAAATGGTGTCGTACTTCTTTGCCTCCGGGTTCAGCTTCGGATCGCTGTCATACACTCCGTCAATGGCCTTGGCCAACAGGATACAGTCTGCTTCCATCTCAATGGCCCTGAGGGCAATTCCCGTATCTGTGGAGAAATAGGGATGTCCTGTCCCGCCTGCAAAGAATACCACCATACCCTTTTCAAAATACTTATTCGCCCTGTCCTTGGAAAACAGTTTGGTCATGGAACCGCACTCAAAGGGCGTAAGAATCTGTGTCATCATGCCTGCATTCCTGAAAATCTCAGAAACATAAATGCAGTTCATAACAGTGGCCAGCATACCAATCTGGTCCGCCTTGGTCCTGTCAATGGCCTCACTGGTACGGCCTCTCCAGAAATTACCCCCGCCAATGACGATTCCAACCTGTATACCGGCATCTACAGAGAGCTTTACCTGCCTGGCCACTTCCTTCACCGTGTCCTCGTCAAACCCGGTCTTTTTAGGGCCTGCAAGGGCCTCTCCGCTTAACTTTAAGAATACGCGTTTCATCTTCATAAAGATTTTATCTCCTTGTTGCGATATCTGTGGCTATTATAGCATAGTTAGGTCAATTTGCAAAGAAAAAGAAATTATTTATCATTTTTTCCATTTCGTCTAACATTTCATGGTTCTGCCCTTTCTTTTTCCGTTTTTTTACCGCAGGTCACCTGCCCTGTCCTTAAAAAACTCCGCTTTTCTGTTCTCTGCCCGGTTCTCAATATCGCTGATCCCTTCCAGGGATGTCCTGTATTTGGACGGTGTGGTGTGGTAAACCTGCTTGAAGCTGCTAATGAAGGACCGGCAATACAGTGGCAATGCCATGGGCCGGACGCGTGAAAGCCATCCTGCAGATGGGCTATGCAGGTGAAGGCGCCGGAAAGGCGCTGGCGGATCTGCTGTTCGGAACCGCCTGCCCCGGCGGGAAGCTGGCCGCCACACATCAAAGGCTGCCGCTTTCAATTTCTGATAGCGGCAGCCTCATTGTTTTCCCCCGATGATATGCTATTTCCCCCTGGTCCCGGGAAACAAGAATCCCAGTACGGCCGCCATGGCCATGGTACACACGATAAGCCCGGAAAACCTGAGAAAATAAAAGTTCGTCAGACGTATAATCCCCGACAGGCCATGGTCCCTGACGCTCCCCATGACTCCGTCAAAAATGGAGGCCCCGGCCCCGTAAATCGTAACGGTAAACCCTTCCTGCCCGAATCCGATAACAGGCCCCAGTATCCCGGCCACATCCAGAGCAACCCCTGCTGCAATACAGACCATCAGGGTTTTCACCACGCCCAGCCCTGTTTTTGCCCACAATACTTCACCAAACATGCAGAACACTCCGCCTGCAATAAAAATCTTAACCAGCTCCATAATTAATTCCCCCATTTTCCAAATGGTAAGGCCGGCTAAATCCGGCCAGCCGCATACATCACAACAACGGACACAACAGCCGCCAGGTATCCTGCAAACAATATGAACAGCCCGTCCTTCACACCCCGCCACAACGCCCGGCCCGCTCCCATGCCCTCTTTCCTGGCTCCGTGAACCGCGTCAGTGATGGCGGACGAGAAGCCTCCCATGGTAATCATGGCTCCCATCCCCCCAAAATCAGTAAGCTTTTGGTAATGGCCTGTTATGGTTGTGACAGAACCAACGGCCGCCAGTGTGAATACGGTTACACTGACAGCAAACAGTTCCGGTACGCCGGCCATGCGGTATGCCATTGTCAGGAAATGGCATAAAAAGCAGATAGCGCCTCCTGTCAGAAATGCGCCTGCATAACGGTTTATCTTCATTTCCACCTCATTTCCTTCTGCTTTTCACAGCAGAAATCGTTCATAAAAGGTAACAGTTCTTGCATTTTCCCAAATCATTGCCTATAATTCCTATATCAGATGACGAATCAGGTTAAAGGAGGCTTCACCATGGAAGACAACACACAGGCCGTACAGGCTCTGAGCAAAAAGGACGAGGCTTATGTCCGGATTAAGGACCGCATCATATCCGGCGAATACAAGCCCGGTTCCCTTCTGGTGGAACGCACCCTCAGCGATTCCCTCGACATGAGCCGCACCCCCATACGCGCCGCCCTTATGGACCTGTGCCACACGGGCCTTGCCACCTTTGTCCCCGGCAAGGGCATCTATGTATCTGTCATCGGACGCAGGGACATTGAGGAAATATATGAAATCCGTGCCCTTCTTGATCCGGCTGTTCTCCTGTCCTTCATGAAACAGGCCACCAGGGATCAGATTGCCATGCTCCGCACCTTTGCCGATAACATGCGGGACGCGGTGCGCATGGAAAACACGGGTATGCTCATTGAAAATGATGTCAATTTCCATCAGTACTATACGGATTACTGCGGCAATGCCAGGCTGGCCGACATCATCTGCTCCACCGTGGATCCATTCCACCGCTTCCGCTACATCACCTCGTCGTCCATGAAAATGAACCGCGTATTTGTGGAAGAACATCTTCTGATCATGAAGGCCATAGAGGATAACGACCAGGCAGAGGCAGAGCTTCAGATGAAGGCTCATTACAGTCATTTAAAACGCTATTTAATCCAAAAGCTTACATCGGAGGGGCAGCTTTGACAGGCTGCCCTTCCTTTCGTCTACCTGCATAATCCAGTACTGCGCGCTTAAGGGCCAGTTCCGCCATCATGGCGCAGTGCATGTATTCCGGTTCCAGCCCTCCAAGAGCCGTTGCAATGGCACTGCTGTCTATGGTGTAGGCTTCCAGTACAGGTCTTCCCCTGACCAGGGCTGCGGCTGTCTCGGCACACGCCTTGGACGGAAAACAGGATGTCTCCGTGATTGTGTAGGAGATGGAGGTTATAAGCTCTCTGTCCGCTGAGAAATAGTAGGTCAGCACATCCCTGCAGGAGGGGTCCTGGCAGGCCCCTGTCCCCATGCATGTTTGGGGCTTTCCCCTGTACTCACCCTTAAGGGCTGTTTCTGTTATGTATTCTTTATTCATCCTTCCCGCTCCAGTCCAGTGAACGCCGTACCAGTGTTTCGGCAACATCAATCTTATAAGCGTTGCCTGAAAGGGGAAGCGCCCCCTCCAGTGCCAGCTTAGCGGCACCCAGTGCCGTCTCCCCGGAAGGTTTCCTTCCAATCAGATACGCTTCCGCCTTTTTCCTTCTCATGGGAACAGGTGCAACAGCGCCCAGCGTCATCCTGGCATCTGTAATCACACCGTCATCCAGCACATACCTGTATGCCAGGGCCACCACTGCGAAATCAATGGATTTGCGCAGCCTGAATTTCTCGTATCCTGATATGGTGCCTGCTGCGTCCCATGGAATCTGTATCTCCAGGATAAGCTCCCCCTTAAGCAGGGTGTCGGAAATACGTGTATGGGAGGTCAGAAGCTCCTGCGCCCCCAGAGTCCGCAGGTTTGTGCGGATAACTGCATCCGATGCCAGAAGCGCGGTTGCCATGTCGCTGGGATTCACGGCCAGACAGCCGCAGTTCATGCACCGTCCCGCCTCGCTGTTCAACATGTTGTACGAGTATCCCTTACGGTCTTCCCGGTTCACCCCACGCTCTCCGGCCGGCAGCAGGTCCGGCTCATTGGAGCAGCTGATGTTCCCGCACTCTGGAAGGAAACCTGCCAGCCCCTGGCGGCATTCACCTGTCTCAACAGAAAGTGGCGCTCCCTCCATATGGCGGTTCATCATGACAGCCGCCTCACGGCCGCCGGCCAGTGCCCTTACAACCGTGGCCGGTCCTGTGGTCACATCGCCGGCGGCAAATATTCCCTCCTGGCTGGTGCTGTGGTCCTCACTGGCCTTTATTCTTCCCCGGTCCGTCTCAACCCTGCATACACTGTCCAGGAAGCTCAGGTCAGATCGCTGTCCCACTGCCATAAACACCACATCCGCCTTTTCTTCCATCTGTCTGGCTTCATCGTATACAGGTGCAAAGCGTCCTTCCCCGTCCAGTGTGGAGACACACGCCTTAAACCGGACGCCTGTTATCCTGTCCTCCTCCGGCGATATGGATTCCTTAAGGATTTCCATGGGGCCCCAGCCGTTCTTAATCTCAATCCCCTCCTCCAGGACCCGTTCTATCTCCTCCCTGCCCGCCGGCATCTGTTCCCTGGATTCCAGGCAGATCATGGTGACCTTTGGCACACCCAGGCGCTTTGCCGTGACAGCCACGTCCACAGCCACATTGCCTCCGCCTACCACCACAACCTCTGAACCGGGCCGCTCATGGATATAGCTGTTTACCTCCACCAGGAAATCCAGGCCGAACCGTGTCAGCTCCTCACCTGAAATTCCAATTAACGGACGCTTCCATGCACCGGTATCCAGCAGCACACTGTCATTTTCACTGCGTATGGTCTCCAGCTCAATATCCTCTCCCACCTTTGTGTTAAACACAAAATGGACTCCCATGCCTTCCAGAACGGATACAAACTTCTGCACGATTTCCTTTGGCAGGCGGTAGGCCGGGATGGCATAGGCCAGACATCCGCCGGCCTCCTTCATGCGCTCGTACACAGTGACCCCATAACCGCTCTCTCTCAGATAATAGGCTGCTGCCAGTCCGGCGGGACCGGATCCGACAATGGCGGCCCTCTTTCCATTTTCCTGTTTTGGCGCCTTCATGAACCGCTCATGGTGTTCCAGAATATAATCCCCCACATAGCGCTCCACCGCGCCTACATTGACACGCTCATCGTACTGCTCCCTGTTGCATTTTTCCTGACAGAAATGGGCGCATACCCGGCTGGTGATGGCCGGCATGGGATTGGCTCTCAGGATGATGCGGGCCGCCTCGTCCACATCTCCTTCCCTCAGCTTTTCCATATAGGCGGAGATGTCCGTATGGGCCGGACACCCCTGTGTGCACGGAGTCATGCACACCTTGGCTGCCCCAAAGATGGAATGGTACCGGTTCTCCCCCATCATGGCGGAGCAGAGATGTCCCTCTTTTCTGGCACAGTTCACCCGTCCGCCCAGGCTGTCCGGATACCGGTAGTACCAGCACCGCACATCCTGACACAGGTTGCCGCCTATGGTTGCGGTGTTTCTCAGGTTGGGGGATGCCACGCTTTCGGCTGCCTGGGCAATCATGGGATTCTTCTCCTTTACAAGGGCGGAACGTGCAATGGTATTCAGTGTGGTCATTGCCCCTATGAGCAGGCTGCCATGCTCCTCCCGTATATAGTCCAGGCCTTCTATTCCCTTAAGGCTGACCACCCGTTTTGGGTATTCCGGCAGAATTCGGTTTCTCATAAGGTCAATCAGGTCTGTCCCGCCGGCGCAGGCAGCCGTATGCTCCCCCTTTAACAGCTCACTGGCAAGGGTAACGGTTGACGGTTTTATATATTCAAAATTTTTCATTATGCCCTGTCCTCCTTTTCCTTTAACGCTGCAAGTACTTTTGCAGGCAGGTATGGGTATTCCTCCAGTTCAATGCCGCAGGCATTATAGACAGCCATGGTGATGGCCGGCCCGGACGGCGATATGATGGGTTCCCCGATTCCCATTGCCCCAAAGGGGAAGTCACTTTCCCGCCCCTTTGTGGACTCCAGGCACACATGGTCATGAGGCGGCGCCTCGTTGAAGGTTCTGGCCTTGTACTCAATCAGGTTGGGGTTGAGCACCTTATTGTCCCATTTATCCCAGACCGTCTCCTCCCGGATGGCCACGTCCAGCCCAGCGAAGAAGGAGGTCATCTGGTTATAGGCAGCCCTTGGGTTCATGATGGTCCCTGCGTCCGATCCTCCAAAATGGTCGGTTATCTCTATCAGCCCTGTCTCTGTATCCACTGCCACCTCAATGAACTGTACATGCATGATGGTGGCATTGTCGATGCCGGGCCAGTGTCCGGTTCCGCTTAAGCTGTCCGGATATATGAGAATTTCATGAAGGTCGTGTACCTCCTCCGGATTTGACAGGCGCTTAAGCATACCGTCCTTAAAGTCCCAGTCGGATGCCGGTATTCCCAGCCGTTCCTCTGCCAGTTGGAACAGGTTTTTCTTTAAATCCCTGGCTGCCCTCTGGGCGGAGATGCCGCCGGAGTAGGTGCTTCTGGAGGCAATGCTTCCAAAATCCAGAGGTGCTGCGCTGGTGTCCGAAATACTTACCCGCACCCGGTCCACCGGTATGCAAAGTTCCTCTGCCACGATCTTGCGGTATACGTCCCGGACCCCGCTGCCGAATTCCGTCATAACGGTCTGAATCATGACTCCCCCTGCGCTGGTCATGGTCACATTGGTATTGGAGGCCATGCCGCCGATATCCGAGTGTCCTGACAGTCCCATGCCCACGCCGTACCGCCTGCTTCCGTCAGCTCTGCTGGGAATGCCCCATCCCTTGAAACGGTCCTTCCATCTGAATCCCTCTGCCGCAGCATGGATGGTGTCCTTCCAGTCAGGGGACGCATTATACTGCCACGGTTCCTTCTGGTTCAATGCATTGTAATACCGCTCTCCGTGACGCAGCACATTCTTCTCATAATACACCACCGGGTCAAGCCCCAGGCCGATGCACGCCCTCATGATTGCCCGGTTTACCAGGGCAGAGGATTCCATGTATCCGTATCCCCTAAAGGATCCGGAGGGAACCTTGTTGGTCACTACCACAGTACCCTTGTACCGCTTGTTATCCGTCTTGCACAGAAGGGGCAGACTGGCCGTGCCCACAGATAGCATGTTTTCCTGGGTGGATGCACAGACGCCTGCATCCGCATACTGGGTCATCTCAATGGCGGTTGCCAGTCCTTCCCGGTTCACCCCAAGCCTGACATGGGATTTGGTGCACATGCGCGTCTGGTGGCATGCAAAATGTTCTTCTTTTGTATAAGAAAACATCACAGGCCGTCCGGATGCCTTTGCCATGATGGCGGTCAGCACCGGCGGAACCACATTGCCCACAAACAGCTTGGAGCCAAAGCTTCCCCCCACGCAGGGAGCCACGATACGCACCCTCTCATAGGGAATGTCCAGGGACGCAGCCACATAAGTCTGGCAGTTGGACGGTGCCGCGATGGATCCGTAGATGGTCAGCATATCATCATTCCACTGTGCAATACACACAGGGGCTTCCGCCGGCATGGCGTTCTGGCCGCTTTTAATCTCCCCGTCCATTTCCACAATGATATCCGCCCGGGCAAATCCTGCTTCCGGATCACCCACCTTAAAATCAAGGTCATCCAGTCCCGGAAAGATAGGGGGCGCTATATTGCCCGGAAACACGTCATAGAGCTGGGGCGCGTCCGGCGCCAGCGCTTCATCAATGGTGAATACCGGAGGCAGTTCCTCATACTCCACTTCAATCAGTTCCATGGCATCCAATGCAATGTCCTCTGTGTCCGCCACCACCAGGGCCACCGGGTCCCCCACAAACCGGACTGTTTCATTCAACGGCCGGTAGTGGGGCGCCGGAGTCATTTGGTTTGTAATATAGATGTTGTCCGGTATGTCCTTGTATGTAACCACAGCATGGACCCCGTCACAGGCCTTTGCCCTGTCCACCTCAATCCTGGTAATACGCGCATGGGGGTAAGGGCTTCTGAGCACCTTGCCATAAACCATTCCTGTCACCCGCAGGTCATCCGTAAACACAGCCTTCCCGGTGACAATGTCATCTGCTATGATACGCTTGATTTCCCTGCCAACTACCTTGTAATCCTGGTTCATTCTTCACTCCTCCTTTTCTCCACATAAGCCATGATGCTCTCCACTGCCGTGTAATGGGTCCCGCAGCGGCAGTAATTGCCGGCCAGCGCATCCCGGACCTCCTCCTCAGTGGGGCAGGGCTTCTCATCTAACAGGGCCCTGGCTGTCATAATAATGCCCGATGTGCAGAATCCGCACTGGAATCCGCAATTGTCCACAAAAGCCTGCTGCAGCCCGGTTAAGTCCCCTGTCTCCGGGTCCGCCAGCCCTTCAATGGTGGTGATGCTGCTTCCGTCACAGTCCATGGTAAGCACCATGCAGGAAGTAACCGCACGGCCATCCATGATTACCGTACAGCAGCCGCAGGCCCCCTGCCCGCATCCCAGTTTCAGGCCCATAAGATGAAGCCGGTCCCTCAGTGTGTGGGCCAGGGTTTCAGACTGGGGCATATCCCCCCTGTTGTTTCCCACGGGTATCTCATATTCCCTGCGGTTCACCGTAAGCGTGATAAATTGTTGAAGCTTTTCTTTCATAGCTGCCTCCTTTATTTTTATGTGTTTCTTTTGGTATACCATTTATTTTGAATTTTTATCGTTTTTTCTCGGTTATTTTTTTAAATATGCACTATATTTATTTTATATTATTGTATAATATAGTTATTTTTAATAATTTATGGTATACCAAAATACTATCATCCCTTTCAGCAAATGTCAATTGTACACTCCTCTGTTTCGATATACTACTTTAAATATAACGAATACAGTATACGGCAGTCCGGCCTATGAACCGTATTTAACAGTTCTTCCTGATTTATGCCGGGTTACTGTCATAGGCATCTTTCACAAACAGTTGTTAAACAAAATTATTTATTATTTTTCCATTTCGTCTAACATTTCATAAATAAAAATTGAGATTTTCTGGCTTTTATATTATAATAAAAGAAATGCGAATGCAGACAACCGCTGTCTGCATATGACAAAGGAGGAAACAATCATGGGTTTGTTTCAGCATAAAAAAGAAAAAGGGACAGCAGAGCTTCCGCCTACACCGCCTGTCCTTACCCCCACGGAACCGGATGCTGCCAGCGAGGGCCGCGCAGCCTGCATGAACAGGCTGGAGTCCGTACTGGGCGCCCCTTCGTCCAAGGGAGTGGTTCTAAAACTCTATCTGGAGAATTTTAAGAGTCTGAATAAGACGTTCGGATATGATTACTGTGAGGAGCTTCTTTCCCAGATAAAAAGCTATCTGAAGGAAGTGGCTGAGGGCAATATCTACCGTTACATAGGTGTGGAATTCATCATTATATTGGAACAGCTTTCAGAAGGGAAGGCCTGCGACCTGGCTGATGAGATTCTGGAACGCTTCGGAAACGTTTGGAAAATCCGCGGCGTGGACTGTCTGTGTTCCGCACAGATAGGTCTCTGCTCCTACCCCGGTCATGCCACCAGCACAGATGAGCTGCTTAAGCGCCTGGACCTGGCCGTGTCTGCTGCCTCTGACTGCGGACCCAACCAGATGGCAGTATATGACAGCAACATGCATACCCAGTTCGTCCGCCGCCAGGCCGTTGCCATGTACCTTCAGACAGCCCTGGAAAAGAATGAGCTGGAGGTCCGCTACCGTCCCACCTATAACCTGAAGGAAGGCCGCTTTACAAGGGCTGATTCCTATATGAGAATATTCATTCAGGGCATCGGGCTGGTGGGCGCAGCTGAGTTTATGCCCATAGCCGAGGATTCAGGCCAGATCAGGGCCATTGGCTACTACGCCCTGGACCATGCCGGCAGATGCATTAGCGAACTGATGATTACGGGAAGGGAATTTGACTCCATCTGTATCCCTGTTTCCCCGGTGCTTCTTGTACAGGAGGATTTTCTGGATCAGGTCACAAAGGTCCTTGAGACCTACCAGATACCCAAGGGCAAGCTGGCCCTGGAGGTGGATGACAGCGCCCTGTCCAATGTATATCTGAACGTAAACATCACCATGCAGGAGCTCTCCGACATGGGTGTGGAGCTGGTACTCAACAACTTCGGTTCCGGATGCGCTCCTGTCAGCAGTCTCCTGGACCTTCCCATCAATACAGTAAAGCTGGAGCGCATGTTTGTATGGCAGCTGGAGACCAATCCAAAATCAGCCTCCATTGCAGGCGGACTGATTCAGATTGCCAGGGAACTGGGTATCCATATCATCGCTGAGGGTGTGGAGACAGAGAACCAGCTGAACGCACTGAACAACTATCAGTGCGAGTATCAGCAGGGCTTCTACTACGCTCCCACCATGGAGCAGGACGTGCTCATAAAGGTCATGGGAACTACGCTGGATGAGTCCAGGGTTACCATTGAGGAAGAGAAGCTTAAAATGAAGATGTAACAATAATCCTTGCAGGAAATAAATGCAAGAAAACGCAGGTTCCGTTTTAACGGTTCCTGCGTTTTGCGTTGTTATTGTTATCATTATCAGATATTGTATTACGGCTTCCACTGGGCATAAATGGATTCATTGATTCCTGAATGTATGGTCAGCTCACTGTGTCCATCCTTTACCAGCTTAACCCTCCTGTTGCCATACAGGAAGCAGCGCTCCTGCACTATCTGGTTCATATTGGCAAACAACTCCTCATAGATATCCGTAATTTCTCCACCTATGTAAATGTATTCAGGGTCCATCATGGTAATCAGAACAGAAATCAATCTGCCCAAATATCCGGCGGTCTCGTGAATCAGATGAACGGCCTTTTCATCCTCTTTCTTTGCGTCTGCAACCAGCTGATTCCAGGCCCCCAGGACATCCTCCTGTTCCTCTCCCCTATATTCCGCCACGATATCAGGAATGGCAAGTTCATTCTCAATACATCCATACGCCCCGCATTCAGAACAGTATTTACGGGGATTTCCCAGCGGCGTATGGGCCACCTCACCGCCATACCCGTGATGCCCCCTTAACAAGGAACCTTCGCATATAATTCCGACGCCCACTCCCTCAGAGATATGGAGGTAGACAAGATTTCTGCACTCCGCAATGGTATGCTTAAGGCTTAAGGCACAGAGATTGGCCTCATTATCAACATAGCCCGGAAGCTGGAAGGCTTTCTCTACAATGGCTTTGAGAGGTACGCCCTCATACATCTTTACCGCACAGTTTACAAGTGTCTGAGTAGCCAAATCAAAGATTCCTGAAACAGCCACCCCCACACCGATGTACACGTGATTGGAGTTTTCCCTTGCAATCTCATCAAATCTTTTCCTGGCGTAGTCAATAACCTCCTCAGGGGCGTCCAAACCAGATATATCATATTTTTGATGGAACACAATCTCATTTCTGATATTCAGCACCGCAATTCCCAGCACACCTTTCATCTGCAGGTTCAGACACACCGTACAGAACCTGTTATATGCCAGATTAACCGTGGATGGAGTCCTTCCTACCGACATGGAGTTTTTTTTAACGATTTCAACAATTCCCCTCTCCAATAACTCATTGCACAGATTGGAAACCGTGGCAAAGCTCAATGCTGTTCTGTCAGCTATATCACGCTTTGTAAGACCGCTCTCCCCTGCTGAAAACCTCAGCACATTCACAATACTCTTAACATTGTGCTGTTTAATATCCATTACGTCCAAAGATTCCATCGTTTTCTCCATCTATCCTCTTAATTTACTGCTGGAGGATTCTGATATTTTGCCAATACGGCCTCGTCCTTTAACATCTCACCTGTCAGCAATGAGCTGCCTCCGTAGATGATAGGAGGAACATGTCCAAATGGCGGATTTGCTGATGGGATTTCTGTGGGATGTGCCGCTGCATATGCCAGCATCATCGCCTCATACCCAATCAGATATGGGTCATCCACGATTGTCCCTTCAATATCCCCAGCCTGCAGCAGTTCAATGACCGCTGAACTGTAATCACTTCCAATTATAACAATATTTTCTAAAATATTCAATGTTCTAGCTGCCGCTGCCGCTCCTGGCGCCCCATATCCATGGGTACTGAATATTCCCTTAATCTGAGGGTTGGCCTGAAACAGAGCCGCGCATACGGTTTCCGACTTTGCAACGTCTCCCTCATCGTTTAATTCGGATACAACCTGAACCCCCGGCGCATTCTCAGCCAGCCATTCCTTAAAACCTGCTGCCCTCTCTTCCTGGGCAATGGAGCCCGGAACCAGACATATGGCGACCTGTCCCTCTCCTCCAATCATCTCAGACATGGCTTTTGCTGCATTGGCTCCAAAATCATAGTTATCTGTGCCCACATAGGACAGCCTGCCGCTGTCAGCAGCATCACTGTCAAAACCAATCACAGGAACTCCGGCACTTAGTGCTTTTCCTATGGCCGAATTCAAGGTTGTCTCATCTGCCGCGGATACCAGTATTCCTGCTGGTTTCTTGGCCGTCACCTGTTCCACTGCCCTTGCTTCCAGCGACGCATCCCACTCCGCAGGTCCCTGAAGCTCCACTGTTATATGACTTCCAAGCAGCTTTGCCGCATCCTTCATACCTGCGTAGCACCAGTTGAAATATTCCGCTCCCTTTGTAAAGACCACCATGGAGTACAGTTCATTTTCCCTGGCAGCAGATGAATCCTGTCCGGCCGGCGCCGCTGCCTTTGATGTTTCGCTGCTGCATCCCGCTACACTTGCCAGCATAATTCCAGCCATACACAATGCGATTATTTTCTTCATGTAATTCTCCTCCTTTTATGAATGCCTCTTTTTTAATATGTTCATCCCCTCGCTCATCAGCACTGCCGCAATCAGAAACGCTCCCGTCACCACATCCTGATAATACGTGGAAATCCCGCTCATGACAAATGCATTGTAAATCATGGCCATGAACAGTGTCCCCAGCAAGGTTCCTGTAACCGATCCATATCCTCCGTGGGTCAGGCTTGTCCCGCCTATTGCCACTGTTGTGATTACTCTCAGGTCCGCATTGGTGCCATAGCTGTAGCTTGCGCTGCTGTAGGTCATGGCTGTCAGGATTCCGGCTGCCGCTGCCAGAACAGCAGATATGATGTATACATTCCGGTATACCCCTTCCACCTTTATTCCGGACAGACGGGCCGCTTCTTCATTTCCGCCCACAAAATATATCTGCTGGAATGATTTTTTGTTTTTAGAAAAGTAAATAAAAACAGCTGCCAGCAGGATGTACACAATCCAGCTCAAAGGCATTCCTGCTATCCTGCGTGTACTCCAGGCTGAAAATCCTTCTGAAAAATTAGAAATCGCGCTTCCGCCGGTAAGTGTCAGATTCAGTCCCTTTAAAACTGCCGCAATGGCCATTGTCACTACCATGGGATGCAGATTCAGCTTTTTTCTAAAAAGGTTTGTCAGGCAACCAATCCCCGCTGCCGCTGCCAGAACCAGCATTATAGCTGCCGCAAATGGAACTCCCCGTATCATGAACAGCGCAAGAATGATAGAAGAAAAGGGAAGGACACCTGCCACAGTCAGATCAATTCCCCCGGATATAATTACCAGGGTCATCCCCAAAGCCATGATTGCCTCCATGATGAAATTATCCACCAGTACACAAAGATTGGCTGCTGTAAAGAAATAAGGCGAACGAAACCCCATGAAAACCGCAAGAAGTACGATAAGGAAAATCAGTACCATATAATGAAGGTTGATTTTTTTAGCCATTTCCTTCCACCTCCTCCCGGAACGCCGCCTTCATCACAATCTCTTCTGTCAGATTGTCATTCTCCAATACGGCCTGGCATTTGCCCTCATGCATTACAATGACTTTATCCGATACTCCCAGGATTTCCGGCAGTTCAGAAGAAATCATCCACACAGCCATCCCGCTGTCTGCCAGCCTTCGCAGTATTTCATGAATCATTGCCTTAGCGCCCACATCCACGCCTCTGGTAGGTTCATCCACAATCAGCAGCTTTGGATTGGCAGCAAGCCATTTTGCAAAGAGTACCTTCTGCTGATTACCCCCTGACAGATTGGATAATCTGTTTTCCATACACTGTGTAGGATGTATTTCCAGTTCTTCAATATACGTTTTTGTTATACTTCTGCTCTTATCCTCCTTTATGAATTGTATAGGACTGCATATGGATTTAAGACAGGCTGCAATCGTGTTTTCCCGTACAGTCATGTCAACAAATAGTCCGATTGCCTTGCGGTCCTCTGACAGGTAACACACGCCCGCTTTGATTGCCTGAGCCGGATTGGAAAACCTTACTTCCTTATCCTCAAAAAACACCTTTCCCGAATCAATCTTGTCCGCCCCGAAAATCGAAAACGCACATTCTGTCCGTCCTGCCCCAACCAACCCAAACATTCCGGCAATTTCACCATATCGGATATCAAAGGAAACATGTTCAAATTTATCCTTTCTGCTGATACTCTCTGCCCTGAGAGCACATTTTCCGTTTCTGTCCTTTGCTTTCGGAGGATATAGATTATCAATATTGCGTCCTACCATCATCCTGATTATGGTCTGTACATCCATGTTTTCCCTTGTCAGAGTCCCTGTGCATGTCCCGTCCCTCAGTACCGATACCTTATCAGAAATCCTTGTAATTTCATTTAATTTGTGACTTATGAAAATAATCAGCTTTCCTTTTTCCCTCAAGTCAAATAACAGACGGAACAGGTTCTCGATTTCTTTGTCAGAAAGAGCGCTGGTAGGTTCATCCAAAATCAGTATGTTAACGTCCTTTGACAATACCTTCGTAATTTCTATCATCTGCTGCAGGCCGACGCTCAAGGTTCCGGCCTGAACCCTTGGATTGATGTTAGCACCGATTTTCCGGAACTCTTCCTCTGTATTTTTATAGAGACGGTCCCAATCTATAAACCCCAGCCTGTTGACAGGTTCATTATTGACAAATACATTCTGGGCCACAGTCATATTCCCTGCAATGCTTAATTCCTGATGTACGATTCCTATTCCATGGGCATAAGCCTCCACCGGATTCCTCATGGTTATGTTCCGTCCGTCCAGGAGTACTTCTCCACTGTCAGCCTGGTATATACCTCCGATTATTTTCATCAGGGTCGATTTTCCTGCTCCGTTCTCACCGATAATAGAGTGAATCTCCCCTTTTTCAAAATCAATGGAGATATTTTCCAGTACTTTGTTATTTCCAAAAGATTTTACTACATTTTTTACTTGTAAATAACTCATACCCTTCTCCTATCTCGGTTTTCTTCTTCGGCGCAGGGCATCAAAAGCCACCGCCGCCAGAAGCATAAGGCCGCTTATTGCAGATGACCAGTTAGGCGAACCGTTAAACATGATAAATACGTTATTTACCAGGGCCACTAATATGACTCCGAGAGCAGTTCCCAGAAAGCTTCCCGCCCCGCCATGCATATCAGCGCCGCCTATAACTGCCGCAGAAATCGCCTTCATCTCAAAGGAAATGCCATAACCTGCATGGCCCATACCCAGGCTGCTGGTCATCAGTATCGCAGCAATTCCTGCCATGAGGCCGCTAATCATGTAGCCCAGGATAATCGTAAGTCCAGACGGAATACCTGAAATAAATGCCGCCTGCCTGTTGCCTCCCACGTAAAACATGCTGCGCAGGGGTCTGAAACGTCTTGATAAAAGGGCCAGCAAAAGCATAATGGTGATTGATACCAATATCTTATTAGGTACTCCAAGCAGACTTCCTCTCCCTATATTGGTATAGGCGTCAGTCAACCCTGCCACGAAATAACCGCTGGTCAGCACATAACAGGCTCCCCGGCAAATAGACTGACTTCCAAGAGTCGCCACAAAGGGAGCTACATTGGCTTTGGACACAAGAATACCATTAACCGCACCTATCGCACCCCCAAAAAGAATGCCCAGGCCTACTGCAAGCACTATGTTTATACCTTTTTGAATCATTAAGGTACAGATGATTCCAGACAGCGCAAGGACTGCTCCCACAGACAGGTCCACCCCGCCCAATATAATGACAAAGGTCATTCCGCAGGCCAGCAGCAAATCATAGGCAAGATTGGAAAATATGGCTTCAATGTTGCTTCTGGCATAGAAAAGTTCTCCTTTGAGAATACACATTGCAACAAAAATAACTGCAATTGTAATGATTAACGTTCCTTCCCTGTTATTGACAGACAGTTTCTTTTTGTCTTTCATTCACATCACATCCCTCTGCCTACCAGCTCCTGAACATCCACCGGCATATCAGAACACTTGACAGCAGTTCTTCCCCGCTTTATATATGCGTCCTCAACACAGCCTCCGGCAATCTCGGTATTTGGATAACCGTAACATCCAAGATCCAGCATAATACCTACGTTCTCACCATACGGTTCTTCCTTGTCCGGGGTGATGACCATTGGTTCCAAACACTCCGTCAGCCCGGTTCCATGACATGTACTATAAAAATGAAACTGCTTCATATTACGCCCTCCGATTTCCTGTGAGGCAAAATAATTCCTGGCCGCCAGGTCAATGCGGTTGGAAGGAAGATTCCCCTGGCAAACATGATAGATTTCCTGTTCCGCCCTTCGGTAAGCTTCATTCATGCAGTCAAAATATGCTTTCTGAAGTTCGCTTCTCTTTCCCATAACAAAAGACCTTCTGCATACGCCCTTATAACCCTCAAAGCTGGGACTGCAGCCAATCTGCACGATTTCTCCTTCCTCTATCACTTTGTTTGAGGCTGGTCCAATCACGGTTTTGCACCGGTCACCTGAATTTACAATTGTATCAAACCCAAATCCGGTTCCCCCAAGGGATTTGACTGTAAAGTCTCCTACTGCCGCCACTTCGCTTTCCCTGATTCCCGGCCTGACAACTGCCAGCATGGCTCTTACTGCTGCGCAGGCAATGATATCTGCCTGTTCCATACACTTAAACTCATTCTCTGATTTTTCATACCGGAGGTCAGACAGGATATCGGAAGCATCCACCACTTCCACTTTTCCAAAACTCGTATGGAGGAATTCCATGAATTTTGCCGGAATGATATCATCACTTGTCATATAACCGATTCGTTTGATTTCGTGTCCTATGTAACGGGCAATGACTTCATTCAGCTCATCCCTGTCCACTCCTTCATAATATTCATCGGGTATGCTGAATTCGTTTACAAAACGGGTGTCCAATCCCAATCCGGATTCTTTTGAAAGGATACCGGATTCAGGTCCGGCCAGAAGAAGAGGACGTTTTCCGGGAGCAATCACCCCGCTGGCTCTTTCGATGGTTGGGTTATATCCAGTCAGATAAATACCATCCCCCGGCATCTCTCTGTACCAGAAGAAAAATCCCATATCAATTTTTTTCTCATCCAGCTTCTTCCATACATTCTGATACCGCTCCTCATATTCTTTCTGCGGAATCTTAAAATCCTTATCAATGCGTCCCTCATACGCCCTCACGATTCCCATAACCCTCTCAAAATCCATTGCGCTAATACCCATAACTACCTCCTTCATTTATTTGTGCATTTTTTATATTAAACTAATTATTATAATAC
>CDZC01003497.1_pt1 | contig 51057 bp, 71 predicted proteins | sample 557371 | NCBI WGS metagenome assembly CDZC01 (sample SAMEA3182085, study PRJEB8094) | gut metagenome | biome: human; feature: gut; material: Stool; isolation source: human stools | place: Canada | collected 2013-01-21
GCCTGTTTTTTCGCCTCCATGTCCTCTTAGCTCCCCTATACGCCTACCCTCCGCGCTTCTACTTATACATATCCAAAATCGGGCCGACCTGGTCGGGGGTGAGGCGGCCATAGACGTCATTATTGATCATCATGACCGGGGCCAGACCGCAGGCGCCCACGCAGCGGCAGGAGTCCAGGGAGAACTTGCCGTCCGGGGTGATGGCGCCGGGGACAATGCCCAGCTTCTGTTCCACGGCGTTGAGCACGGCGGCCGCGCCCTTGACATAGCAGGCGGTGCCGAGACAGACGGAGATCTGATACTTTCCCTTGGGGTTCATGGAGAACTGGGCGTAGAACGAGGCAACCCCGTACACCTCGGACAGGGGGATGTCCAATCCTTCGGCCACCATGATCTGAACCTCCTCGGGCAGATAGCCGAAGATTTCCTGAGCGGCTTGGAGCACTGGCATGGTGGCACCTGGCTGTCCCCTGTGCTCGGCGATCACCTGCCGCAGGCGCTCCTCCTGTTCCGGGCTTCCGCGGTAGGGGACGACGGTTTTGCAGTTTGGCATGGATGCGTCCTTCCTTTCTGAAACTGGTTAGTTTAGTTTCGCTTTTTCTATTATATCGCCAAATCATTTCTTGTAAAGACTGTCCAAAATGGCGAAATATGAACTATTAAGTTCAAAAATTAGCCCAAGAAAAAATGAAGGGTAGAAAAAAACCGCTCCGTTGGGCAGGGCGGGCGTATCGGAGTGGCGTCGAATACAGACCATGCACAGGAAAGCGGTTCTTTATTGTTAAATCTTTAACGAAAACGAGTATAACACATCTAACTATGTTTGTAAAGAGAAAAATTTACCTTGTACCCTGCAGCCAATAGAGAACGGCGGCAGCCGTCCGCTCCGGCAGCTCCATGGTGTGCTCCGCCTCCCAGACCTGATCCAGGTAGTGGGCGTCAGAGTTGGTGATGAGCCGAAGCCCGGCCAGATCCGGGCGGAGGCGGAACTCCGGCGGGCATTGGCGGGATACTTCCGCCAGCGGGAATCCCAGCTCCGGCATCCACAGGCCAAGCACCCCCAGAAGAGAGAAGGAGGGGCGGTCGATGTGTGCAGGAAAGGCAGCTCCACCAAAGGCGGCGGCCAGCCGGGATACCTCCTCCAGGCCGATGTCGGTGTGTCCGGCGAGGAAGCGGGGGTCCTCTCCCAACACCAGATTTCCCGCGTCCATATAGATTTGATGGCCAAAGACGGCGGGGTGATTGGACAACGGGGGCAGGCGGCGGGATACATACGCCTCGAACTCCTCCCCGTGATGGGGGGTGGGGAAGAGACAGACTACGTGGATCTCCTCCCGGGTGCACAGCTCCATCCCCGCCAGAGCCAGCAGGTCCCGCTCCTCCGCCGCCCGGCAGAAGGCGGCGCAGTTGCCGCAGGTGTTGTGGTCGGTAAGGGCCACAATATCCAGCCCCGCCAGCGCGCACATGGCCGCCAGGTTGGCGGGGGTCATGTCCTCACTGCCGCAGGGCGACAGGCAGGAATGGAGGTGGAGATCGTAGTAATACTTCATGTAGAACTCCTTTTCGAGATAACGGGAAGGCGTCGTGCCTGTCGCCCGAAACGCGCCGGAAGGCGCGCCCGAGCGTTTTCGCCGGAGCGAAAACCTCGCCGCAGGGCGGATTCACTCCGCCCGAGGGAGAAAAAAGGGGCCCCCGCCCGGCTGAGCCGGGTGGGGTGACAGGCAGGAGTGAAGGTGGAGATCGTAGTAATACTTCATGTAAAACTCCTTTTCAGGATAACAAAACGGCATCGTGCCTATCGCCCGAAGCGCGCCACAAGGCGCGCCGAGGGTTTTCGCGGAGGCGAAAACCTCGCCGCAGGGCGGATTCACTCCGCCCGAGGAAGCAAAAGGGGGTCCCCGCCCGGCGTTGCCGGGTGGGGCGACAGGCAGGAGTGTAGGTAAAAATCGCGGAAATACTTTGTGTAGAATTTGCTTTTAAAATAACAAAATGATATCGAGTGAGGAGGCATTACCCGGCAGCCAGCGCCCCGGACAAACGGGCGGCGGTGTCAAAGGTATCCTGTCCGGCCCCCAGCAGATTGACGCCCTTCTCCTGAGCGCGGCGGAGCAGGTCGCCGTCGGGGGCGACCCCCTCGGTGAGAATGACGCAGGAGACCTCAGCCATGAGGGCCACGGCGGCCACATTCTGGTTGGACATGATCGTGAGCCAGGCGGCGTCCTGTCCGGCCCGGCCCAGCACCCAGCTCAGCAGGTCTCCGGCGTAGCCGCCGGAAACCGGGCGGTCGGGCTGGGCCAGATGGAAGGGGGTCAGGGAGAGGGCTTCGGTCAGTTCGCGTACCGTCATAAAAAACTCCTCCTTGTTGTATAAAGAGGCCGCCGTGAGACGCAGGGCGCTTCACGGCGGCGGTAGGGTCTATTCGGACGGCTCCTGGCGGCGGCGGAAGGGCGGGGGCAGGTAGTCGTCCGCCTCCTCCTTGCTGCCCGCCATGGAGCGCATGCGCTCCCGCACCTTGAAAATGCAGTCGTCCTCCGAGGCGCGGCCCAGTACCACGTCCTCCGCGAAGGCCCGGCAGGAGGGCGCTCCGCAGGAGCCGCAGTGGAGGCCGGGCAGGTGGGACTCCAGCTCCTGGATACGCAACTGTTTGCTGATGGCCATCTCCCGGTCCTGATCCAGCACGAAGGTAGGTAAGTACTGTAGCTCCTTGTCCCTCCGCACGATATCCCGCGCCTCTCCATGAAAGAGGAAACGGTTGCGGGAGACCGGCAGACCCTTGAGCAGGCCCTTGATGCGAAGCTTGGCCGCGTAGGGATTCTCCACATTGAAGCAGCCCCCCACGCACCCCTGGGTGCAGGCTGACAGCTCCAGAAAATCGGCCTCCGGCAGACGGCCGTCTTCGATCTCCTCCAGCATGCGGATGACGTTCTGAATACCGTCCACCGCCACGCAGCGCTCCCCCAGGCGGGCGGCGCTCTCGCCGCCGCAGGAGGCCCAGCCCAGGCCTAGGATACCGGCGGAGGCCATGGGGGTGATCTCCTCCAGCTCCCGCATGGGATTGAGCAGGCGCAGGTAGATGTCCCGGATGGCGAAGGCCCCGTCCAGCACCGGGCGGCTGAGCCCCTCGGAGACCCGGGCGGCCGTCACCTTGGAGGAGCAGGGCACGATGGCGAATACGCCGATGGCCTCCGGCGGCAGGCCGGTCTCCTCGGCTGCCTCCCGCTGGGCCAGAATGGCGGCCAGCTCCATGGGCAGAATGGTACAGGCCACATGGCCCATGAGCTTGGGGAAGCGCATGCGGATGAGGCGGAGCACTGTGGGACAGGAGGAGGAGATCTGGGGCGTCACCTTGGACGGGCCGCCGCTGATGCTCTGCCGCTCAAAGTCGGAGATCATCTCGGCGGCCTTAGCCACCTCATAGACCTTGTGAAAGCCGATCTTCAACAGGCCGTTGAGCACAATATCCACGCTGTCCAGGTGCTGGAACTGCCCATACAGGGCGGGCTCCGGCAGGGCCACGCAGTATTGGTACTGCTTCAGAATGTCCAGACTGTCGCCCACCGACTTGATGGCCTTGTGGGGACAGATGCGGATACAGCTTCCGCAGTCGATGCACCGGTCGGGCAGAATGGTGGCCTTGCGGCCGCGGACCCGGATGGCCTCGGTGGGGCAGCACTTGATGCAGGTGGTGCAGCCCCGGCAGCGCTTCAGCTCCAGGACCACCGAATGTCTCATGGACATGGAGCCGCGTCACCTCGCTTTTCCAAGCTCATCGCGCTCAGGAAACCTTGATTTTAACCGTAACGGTGGTACCCTTGCCCACCTCGGTGTCAATGGTCATCTCGTCGGAGTAGCGCTTCATATTGGGCAGGCCCATGCCAGCGCCGAAGCCCAGCTCCCGGGCGGTCTGCCCGGCGGTGGAGTAGCCCTCCTGCATGGCCTGCTCCACGTCCGGGATGCCCGGCCCGGTATCGGTCATGCGGATAACAATCTGATTGGCGTCCACCTCCACCTCGGCCTGGCCGCCGTCGGCGTGGATCACCATATTGATCTCGCCCTCATACATGCAGATGGACGCACGGCGGATCACGTCCTGGGGCAGTCCCAGCTTCTTCAGCGTCAGCTTCATTTTGCTGGAAGCCTCGCCGGCCTCGATCAGATCGCCGCCCTCCACAGGGTAAACCAGTCTAATTGTCTCCATCACAATTCCCTCGCAATCCATTGGAATATAACAGGCCGCACGCCTCGTACATACGCTTGGGGCAGGTCATAACTACAATGTCACGCTCCTCCGCCAGAGACAGAATGTCCGGCCCCGGCACCTTACCCCGCACAAAGACAATACATTTCATCTCCACCATATCTGCGGTGCGCACCACCTGGGGGTTGACCAGGCCGGTGAGCAGCAGCGCCTGGTTCTTGACAAAGGCCAGCACATCGCTCATGAAGTCGCTGCCGCAGGCGGAAAAAACCTCCCGGTCCAGATGCTCCTCCCCCCACAGCACCTCGGCGTGCAGAATCGTCTTGATATCAGACAGCCTCATTGGCCACTCCTCCTCCCGGAAGGGAAAACTAAACTGTAAGTTCAATGGTATTGTACCACAAACCGGCGCAAAGTGCAAAGGGTTCGTTGAAATATTCACAAAGTTTTGAGATTGAACGGCTTGGTTTTAGTCAATCCGTGCAGTTGACAGTTGGATAGGGCATCCGATATAATATACTTTAACGGAGTAAAGCGATAACCCGGTGCGAAGCCCCGTTCTATTTCAAATTGGAATATCGAGGAGGCCATCTGTCATGGGAAACGAACGTGTTTACAACTTTTCCGCCGGCCCTTCCATGCTGCCGCTGGAGGTATTGGAGCGGGCAGGAGCCGAGATCACAAACTACCAGGGCTCCGGCATGTCCGTCATGGAGATGAGTCACCGCTCCAAGGTGTTCCAGAAGATCTTTGACGACACCAAGGCCAAGCTGCGCGCCCTGCTCAACGTGCCGGAGGGATACCAGATCCTCTTCCTCCAGGGCGGCGCCTCCACCCAGTTCTCCATGGCGCCCCTGAACCTCATCGGGGCCACCGGCAAGGCCGACTACGCCGTGACCGGCAACTTCTCCAACATCGCCTACAAGGAGGCGCAGAAGTACGGCCAGATCCATCTGGCCGCATCCTCCGCCGACAAAAACCACACCTACATTCCCCAGCAGAGTCAACTGGAGCTGGACCCTGAGGCCAGCTATTTCTACTACTGCGCCAACAACACCATCTACGGCACCGAGTGGCAGTATGTCCCGGAGACGGGCGGCGTGCCCATCGTGTGCGACATGTCCTCCGACATCCTCTCCCGCCCCGTGGACGTGTCCAAGTACGGCGTCATCTTCGCCGGCGCCCAGAAGAACATGGCCCCTGCCGGCCTGACGGTAGTGATCATCAAGGAGGAGCTGGCCGGGCATGAGCTGCCCTTCACCCCCCTGATGATGAACTACAAGACCATGATCGACAAGGACTCCATGTACAACACCCCGCCCTGCTGGTGCATCTATATGCTGGGGCTGGTCCTGGACTGGCTGGAGGAGCAGGGGGGCATACCCGGCATGGAGGCCATCAAGCACAAAAAGGCGCAGATGCTCTATGACGTGATCGACTCCTCCCGGCTCTTCACCTGCGCCGTGGAGCCCGGCTCCCGCTCCGATATGAACGTGGTGTTCCGTACCGGCAGCGACGAGCTGGACGCCAAGTTTGTGCAGGAGAGCGTGGCCGCCGGTTTCACCAACCTGAAGGGCCACCGCTCCGTGGGCGGCATGCGGGCAAGCATCTATAACGCCATGCCCACCGAGGGCGTAGAAAAGCTGTGCGACTTTATCAAGGCCTTTGACAGGGCGAATTGAGCCCGCTGCCCGCCCACGGAACCAAGCGTTTTGCCGAAGGCAAAACCTTGATGCGGGGCGGATTTACTCCGCCCGCGCAGATAAAATCGCTTGGGGTCCCGCAAAATGGGAGATTTTGCGGGCAGGGCGGCATGCGGGCGTCTATTTACAACGCCATGCCCACCGAGGGCGTGGAAAAGCTGTGCGACTTCATCCGGGCATTCGATAAGAACAACTGAGCGTTCGGCTTACCCTGGGGCCCTGCAAAGTGGGGCGCGGCTTACGCCGCGTACAGGCATTTTGGCCAGCGGACAAAATCTTGCCGCAGGGCGGATTCCCTCCGTCCGGGGAAGTAAAATCAGGGGCTCCCATGGAAGGCGTGTAGTTTCATCCGGGCATTTGATAAAAACAATGAAGGGGAGAGGGCTATATGTATCGCATCAAGACACTGAATAAGATTTCCCCCGCCGGGCTGTCCGTACTGGACCAGACCCGCTACACCATCAGCACCGATGTGGAAAACGAGGACGGTATTTTGGTCCGCTCGGCGGACATGCACGACTATGCATTCCCCGATGCCCTGCGGGCCGTGGCCCGGGCGGGCGCGGGCACTAATAACATCCCCATCGACCGCTGCTCCGAGGCGGGCATCGTGGTATTCAATACCCCCGGCGCCAACGCCAATGCGGTGAAGGAGCTGGCGGTGTGCGCTCTGCTGCTGGCCTCCCGAAAGATCAGCGACGGCGTGGCCTGGGTGAAGGAGCAGGCCGCCGCCGGGGCGGACGTGGAGCAGGCGGTGGAGAAGGGCAAGAGCCAGTTTGTGGGCCCGGAGCTGTCTGGCAAGATGCTGGGCGTCATCGGCCTGGGGGCCATCGGCGTGCAGGTGGCCAACATCGCCACCAAGCTGGGCATGACCGTGTTCGGCTACGACCCCTTCCTGTCGGTGGACGGAGCTCTGTCCCTGTCCCGGCTGGTCCACCGGGCCATGGATCTGGAGACCATTTATAAGAACTGCGACTACATCACCCTCCACGTGCCCCAGACCCCCGAGACCAAGGGAATGTTCAACGAGGACGCATTCCATATGATGAAGGGCGGCGTACGCATCCTCAACCTGGCGCGGGGCACCCTGGTCAACGACGACGACATGCTGGCCGCCCTGGACAGCGGCAAGGTGGCCTGCTACGTCACCGACTTCCCCAACGGCAAAATCCTGCGGGGCAAGAACGTGGTGGCCATCCCCCATCTGGGGGCCTCCACGCCGGAGAGCGAGGAGAACTGCGCCGTCATGGCGGCCCAGGAGCTGAAGGACTATCTGGAGAACGGCAACATCCAGAACTCGGTGAACCTGCCCACGCTGGTGCAGCCGTGGAGCGGCGTGTCCCGCCTGTGCATCATCCACCGCAACGCCCCCGGCGCCATCGCCAGCATCACTGGAGTGCTCTCCAAGGACGGGGTAAATGTGGCTAACATGACGAACAAGTCCAAGAAGGACTATGCCTATACCGTGGTGGACGTGGACAGCCGCATCGGCGAGTCCGTGGCCGACACCATCCGCGCCCTGGACGTGGTGCTGCGGGTGCGCCTGCTCAATCACTAAACAGCCGCAAAAAACGCGGAGGAACACCGGTTCCTCCGCGTTTTTTTCTTCGGCGTGCGTCAGGTTTCCGCGTTCCCGGCCGTACTGTAAGGTGAAAGGGGGCGAACCAATGGAGGAGGTTTTGGATCATAACCAGGAGGCGGAGCAGATTTTCCGGCAGTACGGCAGGCTGCTGGAGCTGGTGGCCGCCGCTCAGCTCCCCGGCCGCCCGGAGGACGCGGAGGAGTGCGTCCAGGACGCCGTCTGGGCCTTTGTAGAGGGCAGGGCGCCGTGGGATCCCGCGCAGGGGAGTAAGCAGACCTGGCTTTGCGTGCTGGTGCGCAGCCGGGCAAAGGACCGCCGCCGCGCCCTGGCCGCCCGGATGGAGGAGCCACTGGAGGAACACTCTGGCCTGGCGGCGGCGGATCACGCGGAGAGAGCTGCGGTGCGGGACGGACTGCGCCGGGTGCTGGAGGGGCTGAGCCGGGAGGAACGGAGGCTGTTCACCCTGCGGTTTGTCTACGGGCTCTCTTCTGCGGAGCTGGGTGGCGTACTGGGGCTGTCGCCCAACGGGGTGGACGCCCGGGTGAGCCGCCTGCGGAAGAAGCTGAAGCGGCTGCTGGCCCGGCAGGGGCTGGGCCTGTGGGAACGGGAGGGAACCAAATGAGATACTGTGATTGGGACGAGGTACTGGACCGGGATGGTCTGCTGATACTCACGGAGGAGGCGCTGACGCCTCCCAGGCGGAGCCGGGCACCCCTGAGGCGGCTGGCGGCCGCGGCGGCCTGCGCGGGGCTGGTGCTGGGACTGATGAACTACCGGGCCGTGGCCGCCGGGGTGGGGGAGCTCTGCCGCTATTTCGCAGGCATCGGCGCCACGGCGGATGACAAGGCGGAGCTCTGGGTGCTGGAGGAGCCGGTCACCTGGACGGAGGGGGACTGGACCTACGAGGCGGATGCTACCCTGCGCAGCGGGGTGCTGGAACTGGAACTCACCATGAGCAGCCGTTTACCTGCCGATCAGTTGCCCTCTCCGGTGGAGCTGCGGCTGGGCCTGTCGGCGGACGGGGAGCCGCTGCACAATGCCGTCCACACCATCACTCCCTACAGCGTGGCGGATGCCGGGGAGGGGAGCGGCTACCCCCGCTACCGCCTGGAGCAGGGCTATCAGACCACTGCATCCACCCGCCTTCGCTGTACGATGGCCGCCCCGCCGCCGGAGGACTGCGCCCTCCATGTCAGCGGTCTGGGCGTCCAGGGGGGAGTGTTCTCCCTCCGACTGGTGCCGGCAGAGACGCCCCCCACGGTACAGAAGACTTGGACGCTCCCCCAGGGGGATATGACCATCTGGGTGGCGGAGGACGGCTCAGCCATATCCGCCAGCTTCGACAGCACAGAGTGGTGGGGCTGGCCCTTCGACATCTCCTTTATCGGCGCATCGGGAGAGCGCTATCCCTGCCACGACATCACAGGCGCCTATGAGCTGGACGGCACCGAGCGGTTCGAGGCCATCAAGCCGGAGGGCATGGAGGAACCGGTGGACGCAGTGTGTATCGGCGGAGTGGCTGTGGAGAGAATTCAGGATGCCGGCGGCAGGGCCGACCACCTGTATGAAAGTCTCGACTGGGTTATCGAGCTGCCCTGAGCCCCGCAAAAACGTCCCCGGAGGGAATTCCCTCCGGGGACGTTTTTGGATACGGGACAGACAGAGGCTTACAGGGGGTGTCCCTTGGCGGCCACCCGCAGTTCCTCGTCCGGCCGCAGCGTGGCACACCCGGCGGGCGGGGACAGGCCACGCCCCTACAGTTCCTTTTTACAGTAAATCTTCCGCGCGATGCACCAGGAGGCGGCGTAGGCCGCCGCGCACAGGACGGTCACCAGCCAGGGCAGGGCGGCGGCCAGGCCGGGGGTGGGCGGGGGAAGAAGGCCCCGCTGGAAGAGCAAAAGCAGAGCCATGCCGCCGCCGAAGAAGAGGATGAACACAAAGTAGAGGGCTGCCCGGCTGCGGCTCACCCCCAACAGCAGGAGAAGGGGCAGGTTGACGGCGTTGACCGCCAGGGCCAGGCCGGTACAGACCAGCACCGCCAGGGACAGAGCGCTCTCCGGCCCCTCCATCAGGGCGGTGAGGAAGAGGGAAATCCCGCCGCTGAGGGCGGCCAGCAACAGGGCAAGCAGGTACTTGCCGTCCACCGTCCCGCGCCGTCCGGCGGGGGTGGCGGCGGCGTACCGCTCCCAGTGCACAGCCTCGTCATAGCTGAAGCAGGTGGTGGGGAGAAGGGTGCCGTAGAGAACCGCCAGGCCGCACAGAAAAGAGGCGTCCAGCACTCCGGCGGCAGTGAGCGCCAGATAAAGCCCCAGCAGGAGGGCATAGTACCAAAGCTGCCGCCGGAGCAGCAGCCAGTCCTTGTAGAGCAGTCCGGCCATGCTTAGAACTCCTTTCGGGCATAGATGGCCTGGGCAATACAGTAGGAGAGGGCGAAGCCGCCCACGGCCAGGATGGCAAGCAGGCCGGGCAGGGCGGTGAGCACCCACGCCGGGGGCGCGGGGAGGGCGAGGCCCCGGTCGGCCGCCAGGCCCAGCAGGGCAAAGCCGGCGAAGACCAGTAAAAAGAGCGCCATGCTCACCATGCGGGCCTTCTCCGCCCCAAACTTGAGCAGCAGGGGGAGCGCCACCGCGTTCATGATCAGGGCGATCCCCGCACAGGCCAGGGCGGACAGCAGCAGCTCGGACAGGGGCTCCTCCAGCCCGCCGGCCAGGGCCAGCACGACCAGCAGCAGGGAGACAAACACGGTGCTGGCCAGGGTCACCAGCAGGGTGAACAGGTACTTGCCTGTCACCACCCCCCGGCGGCAGGCCGGGGTGGCGATGGCGAAGCGGTTCCAGCGGCTCACGTCGTCGGAGGTGACGGTGGTCATAGGGGTGATCAGGGACATGAGCACCACCATGCCGCACAGCACCGAGGCGGTGAACACTCCCGACAAGCACAGGCCGCCGTAGACCAGGAAAAAGACCAGGTAGGTAGTCAGATGGCCCTTAAGGGCCAGAAAATCCTTGTAGATGAGGCCGGTCATCGGGCATCCCCCTTTACGGTAAAGACCATAATATCCTCCAGCGACACCGGCTCCACCGCCAGCTCGGGGTGGAACCGGGCGAAAGCCCGCCGGTTTTTCACCAGGGCCTCACAGCCGAACTGGCCGGAGCGCACCCCCACCAGCAGGGCGGGGTCCACCCGCTCCAGCTCGGAGCGGCCGCACACCAGCTTGCCGTAGGTGTCCAGCAGCTCATCCTTGGCCCCCGACACCGCCACCCGCCCCCTGTGGAGGTAGGTCACATAGTCGGCCACCTTCTCCAGATCGCTGGTGATGTGGCTGGACAGGAGAATGGCGTGCTCCTCGTCCTGAATGAACGCCAGGAACTCGTCCAAAATTTCGTCCCGCACCACCGGGTCGAGGCCGGAGGTGGCCTCGTCCAGGATCAGCAGGCGGGGCCTAGCGGCAAAGGCCGCCGCGAGGGACAGCTTCATCTTCATGCCCTTGGAGAAGGTCTTGACCAGCTTTTTGCTGGTGAGGCCGAATTTCTCCAGGTAATGCTGGTACAGGGCTCCATCCCAGCCGGGGTAGAGGCGGGCGAGAATGCTCCCCACTTGGGGGGCGGAGAGGCCGTCGTGGAAGGTGGTCTCGTCCAGCACCACCCCCACCTGGGCCTTGACCGCCCGCTCGTCCGCCAGGTTGTCCAGGCCCAGCACCTGGATCTCCCCGCCGTCCCGGCGGACCAGGTTGAGGATGCACTTGATGGTGGTGGACTTGCCTGCGCCGTTCTCCCCGATCAGGCCCATGATGGTGCCGCCGGGTACGGTGAAGGACACGTCGTCCAGCTTGAAGGAGCCGTAGTCCTTGGTGAGATGGGACACTTCCAATGCGTTTTTCATAGTGTTTCGTCTCCATACAGAAGGTTGAGGGTCTCGGTGAGCTCGGCCAGGGTGACGCCGCCGGCCTTGGCGACGTCCACCGCATGGGACAGGTGCTCCTCGGCCCGGCGGAGGGTGTCCTCCCGCACCAGCTCCGGGTTCTGGGGCGCCACAAAGCACCCCTTGCCCGGCACAGTGGTGAGAAAGCCCTCCCGCTCCAGCTCCTCATAGGCCCGCTTGGTGGTGATGACGGAAATGCGCAGCTCCTTGGCCAGCAGCCGCATGGAGGGCAGGGCCTCGCCCTCCTTCAGCTCTCCCCGGAGAATGAGGCCCTTCATCTGCCGGGTGATCTGGTCATAGATGGGTACGCCGCCGGAATTGCGGATGATGATGTCCATGGTACACCTTCTTGATGTCATACTGTATATATTCAGCATATACAGTATGACATATGGAATTCCCCTTGTCAAGAGGGAAAATGAGGGTTACACTGTTGGTAGCTACAAAGGGGGTTGGAAAGCATGTACGCACCCATACTGGAGATTGACACCAGGAAAATCGAGGAGAACGCCCGAAAGCTCCACACCTTCTGCGCCCTGCGGGGGGTGGAGCTGGCCTTTGTCACCAAGGGCTTCTCCGCCCGCCCCGGGGTGATCCGGGCGGCCCGGGCCGGCGGCGTCACCCGCTTCGCGGACAGCCGCCTGAAAAACATCATCGCCGCCAAGACCGCCATACCCGGCCTGCACTACCTGCTCATCCGCATACCCGCCATTGACGAGGCCGAGGAGGTGGTGCGCTGGGCTGACTGTAGCCTCCAGAGCCAGATTGAGGTCATCCGCGCCGTGTCCGATGCAGCTGTCCGGCAGGGGAAGATTCACCCCATTATTCTCATGGTGGACGTGGGGGATCTCCGGGAGGGGGTGTTCGGCCGGGAGCAGTTGGAAGAAATTGCGGGGCAAATTCTGGGCTGTCCCGGTGTGGAGCTGGTGGGTCTGGGCACCAACGTGGGGTGTTACGGAAGCATCCTCCCCTCGGTGGAGAACACCCGCGTGCTGGTAGAGCTGAGGGACTTCCTCAACCGGAAGTACGGCTTCCATATCAAAACCCTGTCCGGCGGCTCCACCTGTACACTCAAGCTGCTGGAGGAGGGGCGGCTTCCTGCGGGCATCAATCACCTGCGGGTGGGCGAGGGGCTACTCTACGGCGAAGACACCACCGGCATGCGCTTTCTGGAGGGGTACCATACCGACGCCTTCCACTTCAAGGCCCAGGTGGTGGAGCTGCGCCGCAAGCCGTCGGTGCCCATCGGGGAGCACGGCCGGGACGGCAAGGGGGAGCTGCCCGAATACCCCGACCGGGGGGTCCACCTGCGGGCCATCTGCGCCGCAGGCAAGCAGGATGTGGCCTGGGCCGCCCTCACCCCCACCCTGCCGGGGGCGGAGATGATCGGCGCCAGCTCCGACCACCTGATTGTAGACGTGGAGGGGTGCGGAGGCCGGGTAAGGGTGGGGGACTGGCTGGACTTCCGCTGCGGCTATATGGCGGTGCTGGACGCCACCACCTCCGCCTATGTGGACGTGCGGGAGGTGTGAACGGCCTCCTCCGTGGGCAGAACGAAAACGAGAGCGGAAGCCGGATGGCCTCCGCTCTCGTTCACTTTGTCGAAAAAGCCTCGCAGAGTTCGCACCCGCAGGCGCGAAGCAAATAAAAGCCGTTTTCTCCAGCGGCATGTACGCCGGAGAAAGCACTTCTCAGCCCGCGCGCGGTGGGCTGCATCCGGCTCGAAAAAGCGGCGAAGCCGCTTTTTCGACGGTCAAAGAAAGCGGAAGCCGTCCGGCTTCCGCTCTCTTTGGTTGGATTCACTTACTTGTGGTCCACAGAATACATATGGGTGATGAGGTCCAGCACCTTGTTGGAGTAGCCAATCTCATTGTCGTACCAGGACACGACCTTCACGAAGGTGTCGGTCAGGGCGATGCCGGCGGTGGCGTCAAAGATGGAGGTGCGGGTGTCGCCCAGGAAGTCGGAGGACACCACGGCGTCCTCGGTGTAGCCCAGGATGCCCTTCAGTTCACCCTCGCTGGCCTTCTTCATGGCGGCGCAGATCTCGTCGTACTTGGCGGGCTTGGCCAGGTTGACGGTCAGGTCCACCACGGAGACATCCAGGGTGGGCACGCGCATGGACATGCCGGTCAGCTTGCCGTTGAGGGAGGGGATGACCTTGCCCACGGCCTTGGCGGCGCCGGTGGAGGAGGGGATGATGTTGCCGGAGGCGGCGCGGCCGCCGCGCCAGTCCTTCTTGGAGGGGCCGTCCACAGTCTTCTGGGTGGCGGTGGTGGAGTGGACGGTGGTCATCAGGCCGTCGGTAATGCCCCAGTTGTCGTGCAGCACCTTGGCGATGGGGGCCAGGCAGTTGGTGGTGCAGGAGGCATTGGAGACAAAGTTCATGCTGGAGTCATAGGTCTCGTGGTTGACGCCCATGACGAACATGGGGGTGTCGTCCTTGGAGGGGGCGGACATGACCACCTTCTTGGCGCCGGCGTCGATGTGGGCCTGGGCCTTCTCCTTGGTCAGGAACATGCCGGTGGACTCCACGACATACTCAGCGCCCACCTCGCCCCAGGGGATGTCCTTGGGATCCATGCAGGCGAAGAACTTCACAGTCTTGCCGTTGACGATGATGGCGTCGTCGGTGTACTCAATGGTGCCGTCAAACTGGCCGTGCATGGTATCATAACGCAGCATGTAGGCCATGTAATCGGGGGTCATAAAGGGATCGTTGATGCCCACGAACTCGATGTCGGAACGGGAGATACCCGCGCGGAACACCAGACGGCCGATCCGGCCAAAGCCATTAATGCCAACTTTAATGCTCATAATGAATCGCTCCTTCGTTCTAATTTGATTCTTAAATGATTTCCAATTGCGCGCCTCCATTATAAACGAATCCGCGCCGAATGAAAAGGGGGAAAACAGAAAACTTACTGGGGAAACTGTATAAATTTACACCGGCACTATCGGTAAACGCGGTGGTTTCGACATGATTCGACATTTCTGCTTGAGCGGCGGGTCGGATTTTGCTATACTGACGTTATCATACCCTTACAACTTTACGGAATTCCTGCGCAAGCTATGGCAGGACTGGAAAGGAGGTCGGCGGCATTTGGATGAGAAGAGAGAGGATCTGGGACCGCTCCTGGTAGAGCAGTTCCGTCAGCAGATGAACAACCTGTCCGCAGCGATTCAGTTGCTCACGCCGGTGGTGCGGGAGAAGGCGGGGCCGCAGTACGACCCCTATTTGGCCATTCTGCACCAGAGCCTGTACCGGTTGATTCGTATGGTGGGCAATCTTGAGTATCTGGAACTGCCTGAGGGAGAGCTCCCCCTGCGGGAGGGCACGCTGGATCTGGCCGGGCTGTGCCGGGAGCTGGGGGAGCAGGTGTCTCCCCTGACGGCGCTGGCTGGCATCCGCTTTTCCTATGAGGAGGAGATAGGGAGCCTCCTCACCCATGGAGACGGGGCCCAGCTCCGGCGGCTGCTGCTCAACCTGATCGCCAACGCCGTCCGCGCGGCGGGAGAGGGCGGAGAGTCCGGCCTGCGCCTGGCCCGCCGGGGCGGGCGGGCGGTCCTCACCGTGTGGGACAACGGACCGGGTTTTCTCCCGGAAACCGATGAGCGGGAGCTGCTTCAGCGGCCGGGCAGCCTGGGTCTTGGACTGAAGGTGGCCCGCCGCATCGCCGCCCTCCACGGGGGGAGCATCGTCTTTGAGCAGCGGGAGGAGCGGGGCTCCCGGGCGATCGTGTCCCTGCCCCTCCGGCCGCCGGAGCCGGGCGAGCTGCTGAAAACGCCCCGGATGGGGTTTGACGGCAGCGGCGGATTTTCCGACACGCTCATCGAGCTGGCGGGCGTGCTGCCCTACCGGGCCTTTTTCCCGGAGGACGTGGAGTAATACAGTGCAGACGGCGCATGGCTGAGGCCATGCGCCGTCTGCATATCAGGGAGGAAAGGAAGGGAAAGAATTTAGTTGGGCAGGTATTCCAGGGGGTCAACAGTGGAGCCGTCCAGCGACATGCTGAAGTGCAGATGGCTGGCCAGGGCGCTCTCGGCGATGGCGGTGCCGCCCACCGAGCCCAGCACGGAGCCGGCGCCAACCGTGTCGCCCACCGCCACCGTGGGTACGGAGGCCAGGTTGGAGTAAGTGCTGGTCAGTCCGCCGCCGTGCTCCACCACAACGGTGGTGCCCATCATGGCGTCCTGGAGGACGGCGGTGACCGTCCCCGCGGCGGCCGCCTTGACCTCAGTACCGGCGGCGGAGGCGATGTCCAGACCGTCGTGGGTGCGCCAGTCGTCCATGGTGGGATTGTAGGAGAGCACCTCCAGGCTGTAGTCCGTCAGAATATCTCCCTGTACCGGCCAGGTAAAGACGGTGGGGGCGGCCTGTGGAGTGGGCTGGGGCGTGGCCGACGGCATCGCCGAGGGCGTGGCCGCCGGTACAGCCGGGGACGCGGGGACGGTGTGCTCCGGCGCAGGGGTGGCCGCCGGGCGGTTCATGAGGCCCGCGTCCACCGGCGTGGGCCGGGGAGAGGGGGTGACGGTGATCTGGGCGGTGCCCGCCACGGGGGCGTCCGGCTCATCCGGGGTGAGAGAGGAAAAGAGATAATAGCCCGAAATTCCTATTGCGGCGACGCAGAGGAACAGGACTATGTAGAAGCCCTTGCCCTCCAGAAAGTCGCCCATTCGTTTTAAGAATGGTTTTTTCATGCTGTTTAGCACCTCCGAGCCTATTGTGGACAGGCCTGGGCTTGGATATACATGGAAAACAAAAAAATTTCCCTTGACCTTCCACGGGGTACAGGGTGTATTAAGAGAACGGCAATTTAAGAAAATTTTAACTAGGTGCGGCTCTGGAGTGACTAAAGCTCTAGGCGTGTAGACAAAAAATGATACTAGCTCGTTACTAATACGTTACTAACGGCGGATTCTTGGTGATTTTGTCAGGCCAGTTTTTTTACCTCTTTGGCGAGATCGGCGGGGGTGGGATGAATGTAGGTGGCGGTGACGTTCCCCTTGAGGGAATGCCCCAGGAGCAGCTTCACTTTGATCTCGTCCACTCCAGCACGGCTTAGGAGGGTGGCGAAGGTATGGCGGCACCAGTGCGGGGTGGCCTCTGGTATGCCGAGCTGCTCTACCACTGGGGTAAACACCGAGATGCGGTAACGGTCGGAGGACATGCCTTTTTCCGCTGACAGCCATTGTTGCACGTAGGCGGAGATCTTGGGGTGGATCGGGATAATCCGGTCACGGCCTGCCGCGCTTTTCACACCGCACTGGAGGTAGCCACCATCCTCGGAGCGGTAAGCGAAGGGGGTAAGGGACAAGAACTCGCTGATGCGCAAGCCGGTATAGCACAGAACCATGGCCTCTGATGCGCCGGGAAAACCGGCCCGCGCCAGCTCCTCCAGTTTGGCAAGCTGGAGATCATTGAGCGCCCCCTTTTTGACCTTGATGTCGACGGTGGGGATATCCAAATAACGAGAGTAATCTTTCCCGATAATATCACGTTTCATGGCGTAGGCGTGCAATGCGCGGATCAAAATTGCATCGTTATTGATGCTGGACTGGGAGCGGCCCTCGTCCTCACCCTCGTCCAGGATGGCCTGCCACTCGTCCAGGGTAACGCTGCGCATTTTACGGGCGGCGTAGCGAGAGACACGCTGGTTCCAGGATGCCTTGTGGGAGGCAACAGAGGATTTCCCGCTCCTGGGGTACTCCCGCTCCGACCAGGCGGTATAGACCTGTTCCACGGTCCAGGAGAGCATATCCGCACTGGGGGTCTGCCCGGCGGCAGCCTTGCGGTTATACTCCTCCAGCGCCTCCTGGGCTTCCTGGAGCTTGGCGTGGTAGCTCAGCGCCACCTGGCGCACGTAGCCGTCTTTATCCCTGGCGGAGATCTTCACGATATAGGGCCGCCGGCGGTTGCCTGAGAGCTTTACAATGGAGCCGGTGCCGTTTGCACGTCGCATGAGTAGGCCCCCTTATTTTTTGGTGTGGCTGACAATCATCTCGGGCGGATTTAGGCCCCAGGAGACTTGCAGGGCGCTGTCCTGCCACAAAATGAGCTCCCGGCTGTAGACGCCGCACTCCACCCGAACGAGGCAAGAAGGGGCCTCCAGCGACGCAGAGACGCTGCCGCCGGGGCCTATACTGCCCAGGAGCTGCCCGTCCACGTAGACGGAGACGCCGGTGCTGGCGAGTTCATTGTTGACCTGCATTACGGTGATTTTCATGGCGTTTACTCCTTGGCATAATACAAATGTTCGATTTTTGGCGTTTTAAGAGACCGGGGCCGTGGCCCCGGCTCTTTGCTATTCTCCGTAATGTGTGCGGCACTGGGCAATCTCAATGCGCCCGTCCCGTATGCGGTAGACCAACCGGTGGGTGTCATCAATACGGCGGCTCCACCAGCCAGATAGGTCTCCCTTTAAAGGCTCTGGCTTGCCGATGCCGTCATAGCCACTGCGGTCGATATCCTTGAGCAGTTGATTGATCCGCTTGAGCAGTTTCTTGTCCTGTTGCTGCCAGTAGAGATAATCTGCCCACGCCTCATCCTGCCACAGCTTATTCATCCTCCACCTCGATCAGCTCGTGGGCTTTGCCATTGCCAGCGTCCAGATCGGCGATGGCCCGGCGCAGGTGGGCCTGGTTGGTGGCGGAGTAGAAGGGATCCATCCGTACCTCGAAGGGCAGGCCGTGGCAGTACAGACACTGCTTGAGGAACATGGTGGTGGCGGTGGTCATGTTCAGGCCAAGGTCATTAAACAGGTTCTCGGCATCCTTCTTCAGGTTGTCATCAATGCGGATGTTGATGTTTGCCATACTATCATCTCCTTTGTGTATAGTATAGCATATGTGCGCACAATGTCAACACGGGTTGAAAGGTAAGATGTATCCAAATTGGACACGCTTATACGGACCCTTTGCCGTTATAGATATCGTTGCAGTACTTCGGTCAGAGTGTCCTTATAATTTCTGAGTTCATAAATATCAGATAGTGTAAATTTACGTTCTTTTTTGTTTTCGTCCGGGACAATCAAGGTTTTTTGATTGTCTGTCAGGCGAAGACGGCAAATCCATTTTCTGATGTTGCCCTTATACAGGATATTGATGTAAGACTCGGTATCCTTATATGTAATCTCATGGATGTCCACAAGGTCTGCAAACAAATTTTTTATAATGAAAAATGCCTCAAGTTCCTCCTCCGTTGTAACAATATTGGGGATTCGCTTCTCTTGCTCGACGGAATCTTCAGAAGGAGAAGGAATATCGTCAACGGGCTTTTGCTCGATAACGGAAACACTTCCACCGGAGCCGCCCAGGGCAGTTTTGATCTTATCGTTCATCATCTCACTGATGAGGTCATTGAGGGCTTTCCGAAGGACAGGACGGAATTTTTCAATAACATTTTGTGTTTTTGGGCCAGAGTAGCAGCCTTGGAGGAAAAAGCGAATAAAGTCATCCGCAGGGGTATCCAGTTGTTCCGTAAAGACGCGCTTAAATTCATGGACGTACTTTAACTCAGATGCTGTACTAAAAATAGAATCAATATCAAAGACCGACTTTGAAAATTTCTTGAGTTCAGGAACCTGGTTCTCACGAACGTCCAAAATATTGATTGTCAGGAAGGGATCATCATCCATTTTGTTTGGGCTGTCCAGATCCGTATAGAAGCGATAGATAATACCGTTGGTGAGAATTGCAAACTTTGCTGTGGTGGTACCAAAATAGCGGAAGAGCTGAGAGTCATGCCGATCCAGATTTTCAGAAATGGACTTGCACTCAATGAGGATGACAGGCTGACCATCTCTGATGATTGCATAGTCAACTTTTTCACCCTTCTTTATCCCAACATCTGCGGTAAACTCAGGGACGAACTCTTGAGGATTGAACACGTCATAGCCGAGCATGGAGAAAAAAGGCATAATGATCGCAGTCTTCGTAGCCTCTTCGGTCTGAATGGAGTCCTTCATGCTCTCGACACGCTTTGAAAATTGCTTTAACTGATCGATAAAGTCCATAATCTGCGCTCCTCTTCTCCAATGTAAATGTGTCCAAGTTGGACACATTCATAAGTATTGATCCACCGCAAGGTTACCATGCTTATACCAGCAGATGGCCTTGCGGACAAGATCCTCAGTAACACCGAAACGCTCGGCTAGATCCCAGACCTCTGTGCAGCCTTCGTGCGCGGCGGCCTCCAGAGCGTCCAGGGGAAGGAACTGCTCGATTTCCCACTTGTCGGCCCGGTTCTCATGCTTTTTCTTTACATCGCAGGCCGCCCAGCGGTTATAGAAGCTGTAGGTCATACAATGACCGACCTCGTGGCCCAGGGTGGTGAACTCGTCTGCTACAGTCTCGAATTTCCACGGGTCCAGCGCGATCGCACGCCGGTCAAGCGATGGAATGAAAATCGAGAAGGACTTGGCGAAGGGCATGGTGTACCAATCTACATCAATCCCCTGATCCACGGCAAAATCATAGAGCTCATAAAGATTCATTCCTGGTCTTTCTTTTTCCTCCACTGCTCGGCCTTGAATCTGGCGTATTCGTACACGTCATCCCACAGGGCGTCTCTCTCCTCGGGGCTCATATCCATGTCCCCACCCATGAATGCCGCCATGATGGTGTCACGGTCCAGCTCGTCCCCATTCTTCGGAGCGGGGGCGGGCTCTTTTTTTTCACCAGTCAGTAAATACTCCACCGAGGTGCCCAGAACTTCCGAGATCTTGGCAAGCCGCTTTGTATAGGAGGCAGAGCGTCTCCGACGCCAATCGCTTGCGGTGTCATCGGAAACCCCTACGAGTTTAGCAAATTCTCGCTGCTCCATGGGCAGGCGATCGAGGATTTCAAAAATCCGATCAACCGTATCCACTTCGCTCACCTCCAAAACGTAAAATTTCCGGGTGCGTTTTTGTTTAAACTTACAAAACCGGAGTTTTTCCGAAAATCTTATTGACAACCGGAGAAACTCCGGCTATGATTTAACCACAGGTAAACAAGAGGGCAAGAGGACACAGACATAGACTGCAAGCTGATTGGGAGGCCGCACATGCACCGACTGGAAGAAGTCCTGATAGGAGTGATCATCCTTGCGGGCCTGGCCGACATACTAATCGCGCTCACGCTGTTCTGTGAGATTGTTTGGGAAGATCTGATAGAACCTCTGAGGCGGTTCAGAAATCGCCGCGCTTCCGGGCCTCGTTCAAATGCCTCCGCATTTCCGACCCTAACGCATTTACTTTCGCATCAATATCCAGCGCCCCGGACGGATCTGACTGCGCCCAATTCAACAGAAATACATACAAATCCTGCGCAGCCGAGGATATCTCAGACGAGGCAAACAGTTGAAGCCGGTACAGAGCGACAGCCAGGGCGTCACGCTCGGCGAACCCCCGGCGGAAGACGAATTGAGAGACGCTGCGGAGATAATCGGAGTAGGCGCTTGCCATCTCGGAGAAATAAGTCCCGTTCAGGGCGGTTCTGCGGGCTTCGCGCACGGAGTAGAGCGCGACGCCGACCGCGAGGAGAGAACTAAGCACTGAGATCAGAGTAAGTATCTCATTGACAGAGAGAGTCAAATTGACCACCACGCAAATCAACGAAATCAAGATCTAACCAAAGGGCGCGGCAACGCCCACAGACAAAGATTGGGGAATGATAAAGATGTTTTTGCGTCCAGAGCCTGATGTACCTATTCGAGTCCTTGATATAGGATTTCCTGCTAGGAACCCCGATGCCGCCCTTGTTGAGAGGCAGAATAAGCGACATCCCGGTGGAGACGGGCAGAAAAGTCGGCGAGATATCCGGTCAATTCATGTATGTCTGGGGTGCCAGACTGCCGATAGGAAAGAGCCATCTTTGTCAGTAGCTGTAAGTGGTGTGATATTTCTGCGGACGCATAAAGCGCAGCGGTATGGGTGGCAACGACCAAAGAAGTGCCTCCAGTTGGAGGATCGTTGTAGACATAACGTACTAAGGCATCAAAGTACTGCTCATAAGCATCGGACATCTTCTGAAAATAGGCCGCTTTTAACTGAGAGGCCCGCTCATGGTAAGCGGTGAACACGACACCGAGAACAGAAATAATAGCTACTACATAGGGGGCAAGTTCCTCTGCCAAAGTTAAAAGGGTAGTAGGCACGTCAATCACATCCGCTTACATTACACTTCTAGTCAAATTTATCATACCACATCGAACAGCCTCGGACAACACCAAATTTGGAGGGGGTGAAGAGGTGAGGATCTGCGAGCTGATGGAGCAGAGGGGCATCCAGCGCATCCAGTTGGCCGACGCCATGGGAGTGTCGCCTTCCTGCATCACCAAATGGGTGCAGGGGACGGCGCTGCCAAGCGCCGACAAGCTGCCCCGGCTGGCCGCCGTCCTGCAATGCAGCATCGACGCCCTCTACGGCCGTGAGCCGCCTGGGGGCGGAACCGGGGACGCAAACTGAGAAAGGAGGTGAATGGGGTGGGTGACAGTAGAGGAAAAGCCGCACCCCTTGAAGAAAAGTGGGTGCGGCTGGAGCGAATGATCAATATGAACTTCAATGAGGCAGAAGTTCATCCGGGGGTGATACTCCAGCTTTCTCGAACTGGTCCCGGAAAAAGCGAAGCAGATGATTACAGGTCTTTTCTGTCTCGAATGCAGTGTTTCGATCCGGGTCAGAAAGAGACGCCGAGTCTAGAAAGTCCCTAGTATTGGCACTCAGTTCTCGCAATGCCCAGTACATTACCTTCAATTCCATCAGAGTAAATTTCTGCTCTGGATCTTCTACTATTCTACTGAGTTTGATTTTAGCAGTGCTGATTGCCATTGTGTTAGCGGTGAGATTTTCGGCAGATGTGTTCCTGAGATGTGGGACGCTTTTCTGAATATAGAGAAGTAAATCGCTGAGAGCTTCTGTAATAATAGTTCGCTCAATTTCGTTAATTTTCACTACGCTCACCTCCCCCCTATAGCCCACATTTTACCACAGGGAGGGAAGGAGGGCAATAAAAAGCCCTAGGGTAAAGAGTAGGACGCGTAATGCCTGGGGCGAAAAAAGTCAAGAAAGGAATTGCTTATGATCCGCACACCGGAGCAGCGGCAGATTGGCCGCTGGATTGAGAACCGTTATGACATTGACAAGGTGCAGTGCGCCGAGGCGGTCACCAAGAACGCGGTGCGCCTGACCCTTCGGGGCCATGAGCCCACCATCCTGATCCTCCGCCAGAACGGGCGGGTGGACCAGATTCCCGAGGCGTCGCTTTTCGAGGAGGTCGTCTGACCTCATGCTTATATTGTACCCCCAGGGAGGAGTGATTACCATGCCGCAGGACAAGCGGAATATCTACAAAATCGCCCGCGAGGCGAAGGGATTGACCCAGGAAGCAGCCGCGGAAAAGCTGGGTATCTCGGACAGCTCCATCCGGGCCTATGAGACCGGCCAGCGCATCCCGCCCCCGGAGGTGGTGGACCTGATGGTCATTGCCTACGACAGCCAGCTCCTGGGCATCCAGCACCTGCGGGCCAGCGCCGACATGGCGCGAAGCATTGTGCCGGATATCCGAGAGGTGCGGCTCCCGGAGGCCATCATGGAGCTGCTGGACCGGGTATATGGCTTTGTGGACGCCCACCGGGACCGGGAGCTGCTGCGCATCGGCAAGGACGGCATTATCGACGATCAGGAGCGCCCCGTCTTCGACACCATCGTGGCGGAGCTGGGCGACTTGGTGGAGGCCGCCATGGCCGTGCGCTACGCCAAGCAGGGACATCTTGAGGAGGGTGTAAAGTGAAAAAGACAACCAAACGGCCGCTCACGGACGAGGAGATCATGGCGTATGACAACGTGCCGATTGATGTGGCGGCCCGATACATAGGCTGGTCGTCCCCCACCATCTACCGCGCCCTGCGGGAAGAGCGGGCACCCTTCGGTTTTGCCGTTTGCAGCGGGGAGGCAGGGACGTGGACATACAACATCAGCCCCGGTCTCCTGGTGAAGTACAAGAGGGGAGACCTGCCTACCTACCGCCTCCGGGAGCTGGAGGAGGTCATGGTGCGCCACGTCCAGGAGGCGCTGGATCTGCGGCTGGCCGGAGTGTCGGCGCTCATGGGAAAGGTGCTGAGCGCATGAGCATGATACGGCTGGAGCTCAGCAATCGGGACTATAACACCATCGCGGAGGCCCTGCTGGAAAGCGCCCTGGACTGGGAGCACGCCGCGGACGAGCTGGGGCGTCTGCACCAGTTTTGCGCCCGGACAGGGGACCCGGCCTACGGGGCCAAGCTGGCCCGGTTGGACCGGGAACAGTACCGCCATAGGCGTCTCGCCCGGCGCAGGCGGGCCGTACTGGAGCGCCTGCAAAAACAGAAGGAGGCAGAATCATGCTGATGGAGCTGGATTATGAGACCGTGTCGGCGCTAGAGTCGGCGCTGATCGTGGCAGAGGACAGCAAGATGCTAGATGCCAAGGACTGGGCCAATATCGCCGAGTCCTTGGGGGCATCGGAACGGAGCCAGGCGGTGGAAAATCTGGCGGCGTTTTGCCGGGGACAGGCTAACAGCTACCGTAAGGCCATGGACGCTTTGCAGCAGGCAAAAAAGAAAGGCCCCAGTCGCTCGGACACAGCGACCAGGGCCTAACGTGAAGACACCTGTATTATAGCACACAATTTTGAGTTACACAAGGGGGTGGTGCGCCTTGATGGAGTTTCACTTCAACGCAGAGCTGGCCAAGCAGTACGGCGTGGATGGAGCGATTTTCCTCCACTGCATGGCGTTCTGGGTGGCTAAGAACCGGGCCAACGGGCGGCACTACCATGAGGGGCGGTATTGGACCTACAACACACTGGAGGCCCTGTCCAAGCTGTTCCCCTTTTGGTCCCGCCGTCAGTTGGAACGCATCATAAACGGGCTCAAGGAGGCCGGAGCCCTCCTGGCCGGAAATTTCAGCGAGGACAGGACCGACCGCACCCGCTGGTATGCCCTGGCTGATTGCATCCTGGAGGTCTATGGGGAAAGTGAGCCGCCCATTTCACGAAATGGTGAAATGCATTTCACCGATCGGGGACAGCCATTTCACGAAACGGTGAAATGTAATAAGGAAACAGTTACTTACCAGATAGATCCCCCTAAGCCCCCCAAAGGGGGCCGGAGGGGAAGTGCAGAGCTGGATGGGGCAGTCAAGTCCCTACTGGCGGAGTACGCTGCCGGAGACACGGAGCTGGCCGAGGCCTTGGATGCCCTGATGGAGATCCGGGCGGCGAAAAAGGCGGTGGACTCCACCCGGGCGGTGACCACTCTGCTCAACCGGCTAAACCGCCTGTCAGACAATTCGCGGGAAGTAAAGCTCCAGATCCTGGAGCAGTCCGTGACCAACAGTTGGAAGGGCATTTTCCCGCTGAAAGGCGGACAGGGCCCAACGAGAAAGGAGCCAAAACGATATGTCGAATAACACCCCGGAGCTCAGCGATGTGCTGCTCTACGACCCCGGCTATCTGAACCCTGAACTGCCCACCGGATTCTGGTTCTGCGCTGACCCGGAGGACGTGCTGGCCGTCCAGATCAACGCCGGATGCCTGCGGGCTTCGGCGGGCTGGGAGGCATTGAGCCGCCACGAGCGGTTTTTCCTCCAATTTTGCTACGTGCTGGTAGTCTGCGGGGACCCGGAGAAGCGGGCGGTCATGGTGCGGGAGTTGCGCCAGCGCCTGCCCAATGTCATCCTGCTGGCCGTGGAGGACAAGGGATTCTGCCGGTGCAACTCCGTGCGGGACCTCCGGGCCACCTGCGGACTGCGGGCGGTGGAGCGGATGCTCCTGGAGGCGGTGGAGATCCCAGCCTACGGCCTCCTGGACCTGGCGGACGTAAGCGCGCCGGACGTGTCCAAACTGGACAAGGTGCTCTTCGGCATCTCCAACCTGGACCGGGCCACGGGCGGGGCCGTCATGGGGGAGCTGTCCGTCTGGACGGGCAAGCGGGGCGAGGGCAAGAGCACCCTGCTGGACCAGTTTCTGCTGGAGGCCATCGACCAGGGGCAGCCGGTGTGCGCTTACTCCGGTGAGCTCCCCGCCTGGAAATTCAAATACTGGGCGTCTCTCCAGGCGGCGGGCCCCAAAAACCTCCAGGTCCGCAAAGACCAGTTGAGCGGCCGAGAGATTCCGCACCCGACCCCTTTCGCCCAGCAGATGATCGACGAGTGGTGGCGGGGACGGTTCCTGCTCTACGACATCGGCACCAGCACCTACCACGACGCCGCCAATATCCTGCGGGTGTTCCGCTACGCCCACCGGCGCTATGGGGCCAAGGTCTACCTGGTGGACAACCTCATGACCGCCCGCTTCCGGGGGAACGACCGGGACTTCTACCGGGCGCAATCGGAGTTTGTTGCGGAGCTGGCCTCCTTTGCCCATGATAACAACGTCCACGTCCATCTGGTCGCCCACCCGCGCAAAACTGACCGCATCTCAGATTCGGACGAGGTGGCCGGCATCGGGGACGTGACCAATCTGGCGGACAACGTCTACGTCCTGGAGAAGGAGGAGCGGGAGGACCGCCAGCAGGATTCGGTGCTTACGATCCTCAAAAACCGCTTTTTCGGGGAGCGGGGCCGGAGCATTGGCCTGAACTTCGAGCGAAGAAGCAAGCGGTTTTACAAGTCGGGGACGGGCAACCCGGACAAGGTGTACGGCTGGGCGCTGAGCGGGCGTCAGGCAGTTGTGGATTTGCCGGAGGGCGGAGAGGACCCGTTCCCGTAAGCGGAAGGAGGGCGTGCAGATGGAGAAGCGGCGGCTGGAGCTGATTGAGGCGGAGTGCCGCCGGCATGCCGCCCTGGCACGGGTGGACGCGGCCCGCCGGGCCGAGCATGAGGAGGTGGCGGAGGCCCTGGCGTGGGCGCTTCGCTGTCTCGGGAAGGAGGAGCCCATATGCGTATCGGTGAGGCTTACACCTTTGTCCCCGCCGCCTTCGGCGCGGAAATTGGGGGCAAGGAGACAAAAACCATCCCCCGGCGGGTGACCGGGCATATTGAGTACATCAACCGGGCCCACCGCTACTTCACCGTCCGGGTGGACACCGGGCGGGGAATCCTGCGGGAGAGCTTCAAATTTTAAACTGGAAGGACGATAAACGTGAAGACAATCGCCATTGTAAACCTGAAGGGCGGCGTCGGAAAGACCGTTACCGCCGTCAATGTGGCCGCCATCCTGGCCACCGAGTACGGACAGCGGGTGCTGCTTATTGACGCAGACCCCCAGGCAAACGCCACCCAGTCCCTGCTCCCGCCAGGGGAATATAACACCTTGGCCGGGCTGCTGACCATCCCGGACGTCTACTACGACGACCTGCTGTATCACAGCAGCATCCGGGGCCTGGACGTATTGCCGGCCGACGACGAGCTGCGCAACCTGGACGTGGATCTGCTCCAGGGGGAGCGGCCCAACCTGCGGGCCATCCGTGACCTGCGGGACGCGGTGGCGGAGGATGACGCCTACGACTGCATCGTGATTGACTGCCCACCCGCGCTGTCCCCAGCCTGCGCGGCGGCCATCGCCGCCTCTACCGACGTGGTCATCCCCATCAAAGTAGACGCTTACTCGGTCCGAGGCATGAATGAGCTGACAGCCCAGATTGACCGCCTGCGGAGCATCTACCCGGACGTGCATGTGGCGGGCTGCCTGCCCACCATGTGGTACCGCTCGGACACGGTGGAGCAGGGGGAGCGGCTGCTCCAGGAGCAGGCCCCGGTCCATGTCTTTGCCAGCCACATCCGGCGCAGCCCCAAGGTGGACGAGTCCACCTGGACGGGGGAGCCGGTGGTGAGCTGGTCGCCCCGTTCCGCGGCGGCCCAGGATTACCGGGCCTTCGTGGCAGAGTTCCTGGAAGAGGGGGCGGGCGAATGAGCCGGTTTGATATCACCCAGGCTTTCCAGCAGGCTGTCCGGCCTCAGGGGGAGCGTACCATTGAGGCCATCACCGGGGATATCCTGGAGGCCAAACGCAGAGGCGGCGAGGCCATCCTCACCATCGGCCGGTGTCTGATCGAAGCTAAAGAGCTGCTCCCCCACGGGGAGTGGCTGCCCTGGCTCAATGAGCAGGCAGAACTGCCGGAGAGAACGGCTCAGAAGTTTATGAGACTGGCTCGTGAATGGTCAAATCCGAATACGTTGGCGGATTTGGGTGCCTCCAAGGCGCTGATGCTCCTAGCCCTGCCGCCAGAGGAGCGGGAGCAGTTTGAGACGGAGCACAATGTCATCGACATGAGCGCCCGCCAGCTGAGACAGGCGCTGAAAGGCCGGGACGAGGCGCAGAAGGCCGCCGAGCAGGCCAAGGCTGACGCGGCAGTTGCCGAACAGGCCCGGGCCAAAATGGAACAGGATATGGTCGCAGCGAAGGGATGCCTGGAAGCGGCCCGGGCTGAGGCGGATTTAGCCGACAGCCGGGCGCGGGCCCTGGAGGAGAAGCTGCGTATGCTCCAAGAAAAGCCGGTGGATGTGGCCGTGGAGACCGTTGTGGATCAAGATGCCATTGATAAGGCCCGGGAGGAGGCCAGGGCGCAGACGGTGGCCGAGATGCAGGCCAAGCTGGACAGGGCCAGGGAGGCGAAAGCACGGGCCGAGGAAAAGCAGAAAATCGCGGAGGATGCCTTGAAGGACGCGCGCTGCCGTCTGGAGGAGCAGGCCCGGAAAACTGCGCTGGGCAGCGGCGGTGACGAAGGCCCCTGGCATTGGTGGCCGGAGCAGCCTCAGGAGAGCGGCCTGTACTGGTGCATCACGGGCCCTATGTCCCACGGTGGGAGCCTGTACTGGTGGGATGCCGAAAAGGAGCAGTGGGAGCACGCGGCCATGGCCTTCCCGCTATCGCCGGCCGTGACGATCTGGATGCGGTGCCCGCAGCTCCCTGAGAGCATGGATTGGCAAAGACAGGAGGATCCAGATGTCAAAGAATAAAAAATCACACCGCCGCCCCGGGCCGGGTAAGCCCCAGGGCGCGACCTATGCCCAGATGCTGGCCCGCAAGGCGGCCGTCCGGCGGGGGCTGGAGCAGGCTGCCCGGGATGCCACAGTACAGGTAGAGGCGGATACCCATACCCAGCGGGCCATGTGGCTGATGGTGTGCTCCATCGCCGACGCCTACGGCTTCGGGCCAAAACAGATGCAAAAGTTTTTCTCCGCGCTCCAGGACAACACGGACGAGCTGGAGCGGATGCGGGCAGAAGTGGACGAGGAATACGCCTTCGAGAAGCTCCGTCAGAAAGCCCAAACCGTCACCGGCATGGAGGTGCATTACCTCTACGAGCAGGAGGCTCTGCTGGCAGAGATGCGGGCGGCGAAGGAGGGGGTGTCAGCCCATGAGTAAGCGGATAATCCAAACCACACCCAGCGGCGAATGGATGCCGCTGCCAAAAATGCCGGTGGCGTGAGGCCGGGAGCCTATGTCGTTGGACGGTTATGGGCCGGAGACGATAGCCCAGGCAACCGGCTACTCCATATCAACCACCAAAGAGTACATGAAACAGTTTTTTATGGCGGGGCCATGCGAACGCTGCTCGTCCAAGAGCATTTGTGATGCGGCTGGCGGGACGTGCAGCAGAAAAGAGCGATGGAAAGCAGTCAAGGAGGAATCGAACGATGGACGATAAGACGCGCGCCCTTCTGGGTGACCACGAGGCGACGAAACTGGCGCATCTCTCCCTCTTCTCCGGCATCGGGGGACTTGACCTTGCCGCCGAGTGGGCCGGATTTACCACCGTCGGACAGTGCGAGTGGGCGGATTATCCCACCCGCGTGCTGGAAAAGCACTGGCCTGATGTGCCCCGCTGGCAGGATATACGAACACTGACGGGAGATAGTTTTTATGAAAAGACAGGAATGCGAACAGTTGACGTTATTTCAGGAGGGTTCCCCTGCCAGCCGTTCAGCGTTGCCGGAAAGCGAAGAGGCAAGGAGGATGACCGTTACCTCTGGCCTGAAATGCTTAGAGTTATCTCGGAACTCCGGCCCGCTTGGGTTGTTGGCGAGAACGTTGCTGGGATCGTCAATATGGCGCTCGACCAGGTGTGCGCTGACCTGGAAAGCGAGGATTACGCCGTCCAAGCGTTTATTATTCCGGCTTGTGCCGTTGATGCCCCGCACAGGAGGGACAGATGCGCAATTATCGGGTGTAGAACGCTGGAAGAAAAACATAACGGGAAAGGATGGAGACCCAATTCTCTGGAAAACTCCGATTGCGTCAGATTCGGCAAACAGGGAATTTTATCACAACAGCCGAGGCGAACCAAATTTGAGCGGGATGGTAAAGATGTGGCCAACGCCGATTGCAACGGACTGGAAGAACAGGGGATGCAAGGATTACCGGAAAAACAGGGAGCATCAGTTGCAAACGGAGGTTGGTGGCCAGCTGAACCCGACGTGGGTAGAATATCTTATGGGGTTCCCTCTCGGGTGGACCGACTTAAATGCCTCGGAAACGCCGTAGTGCCCCAGCAGTTTTATCCGATCTTTCGGGCCATAGCGGACATAGAGAGGGGAATTATACATGGATGATATCAAATTAGCCCTGCTAGGCAATAAAGAGGCGGCGAAACGGCTGACGGATGCGGGGGTGCTGCTGCCGTGTCCACACTGCAAGGGACGTGCGGTACTGGTAGAAGGGACACTTCAAGCATCAGGGAAATACAGTGTAGTGTGCGGTGAATGCTTTTGCGCTACAACATGGTGCATTTTAAAAGAGGATGCTATTGGACGGTGGAACACTCGCGCGCCGATTCTGAGCGCGGAGGAGTTGGAGGGGATGGAATGAACTTTGGATATGACTACACCCATTCTGCCCCGGATGGTAACGGTGTGGAGTATATCTCATTCATGCTGGAGCCAGAACGACTTGACGGGCACGGGTTGCGATGCGGGAAAGCCGTACATATCGACATTGATAACCGGCGGCAGAAAACAACGGTTTTCACATTTGACTGGATACGGGGAGGCCCCGCAAATCACAAGAAAATTGCCGAGCTAAAAGATGATGTTGTGGGAGATGCGGAAATTCCCGGCCTGATGAAACGGCTTGGAATCTATTTGGAAGCAAAGGAGGCCCAGCCGTGACGCGGGAAGAAGCGATTGAAATAGTTGAATACGCGAGAGCATTCAACTCAGAAAACACACCACTAATGAGGGCGCTCGACTATATGATTGCCGCCCTCCGCCCCGTCAGCCGGGAGCAGGTGGAGCGGGTGTGGCCGGGGTGCAAGATGTGTAAGACACCCTCGATCGCTCCACCAGTAGGGTTCTATTGCCCTTGGTGTGGGGCTCCACGCACCGCAGAGGCAAAGACGAATCTTAGGAAAAGACTGGAGGCGCTGAAAGATGGCGAGGGCGATTAAACCTTGCCCGTATTGTGGAGGAGAGGCCAAAGTAAGACGGGTTGGACGGTGGAGACTGCGATTCTCCGTTTTTTGCTCCTGCTGCGATAAATCAACTATACCTGGTTCGGCCTGGAAGGTCACAAAACGTGGAGCGATAAGAGAATGGGACAGTAGGTGGTTGCCCTGCGGGAAGGAGAAAACGGATGGGATGGATACGTAGAGAAACAGAAAAGGGTACAACTCAATATATCTGCCCGAATTGCCACGATTATCATGAGTTCCGAGAGGACTTCGGAGAGCAAACGTTCAACGAAAATTTTATTTTCTGCCGCCGGTGCGGAGCAAGAAACGGGACAGGCACTGCGCCCACCCTCACCCCGCCGAACGAGTGGGTGAGCGTTGAGAATGCCATGCCGCCAGAGCATGAGCCGGTGTTATGTATCGCAAGCGGGAGTCCGAAGCCGAACATCACGCTGGAGGACGCATATCAGCTTGGATCATGGAATAAGGCTGACGGCTGGATTATTGATGAATACCTGGACTGGGAAGATGCTGATGTCTCGTGGTGGATGCCACTTCCCACACCACCTGACCGCCGCCCTCCGGAGGTATCGCCATGAGACACCAATATACCCGTGCAGAGCTGGAGCAACTCCCCAAAGAGCACCCAGTCTGGATTGAGGGCGTGGGGCTGAGGCAGCTCCAGTGGGGCGGCTGGGAGATCGCCACTCACATCCACAACGAGCGGCTGTGCCTCAAGCATGAGGCCGACAGTCGGGGGCTGTTGCTCTCTCTGTATAGTCAAGTTTGGGTGGCCTTTGATGGACCGCCGGAGGAGTAGCAAAAAAACCGCCCCCGAAGGGGCGGTGAAAGATCTATTCTGCTGGTTCAGGAGGGCACTTGAGCGTCCAGCCGAAGTAACTCATGGCGGGGGTTTTTCGCTTTCCGCACATAGTGAGTGCGATTGCCTGGAAGCCGGAAGCAATCTGGTGGGCTGAGTGATCTCCCTCCGGTTTCCCAAAGAGGTCGGTATTCTCTCGCGCCCAGAGGATCAGGTTGCGAACTGTGATCTCGTTCCCGCACGGATCCACAAGAGTCCAGATCTTGGCGTTCTGGTTCGTCTCAAAACGGCCGGCAATAGGGGATCGCTGGGCCGCGGCTGTTCCGAGTTTTAGGTTTTCGGTTTTCCCTTTTGCGGACAGGCGCTGGCGAGACTCGTCGCTCCAATTTACCCGCAGCCCTTTGTGCGTCAGTGACTTCCAGACGGAAGAACAGGCCGCGGAACAGGTTATGGCATTACTGCTTGGTGGGCTGGGGAAAAGCTTATGACACACAGGACAGACCCTCCAGTTTCGCCCCGCGTACTTCGGCGCGCAGTCGGGGCAGAATTGAGGCGTCGGGGTGCCGTCCAGAGTGATCGGGAAATAGCGCCCGCAGCCCGGGCAGCGGGCATTCTGTTTCTTCCCCAAACAGCCGCAGGATTTGACCCGATTATATTTCAGGCCGGAGGAGCTAAGGAGAAAGACAGACCCGCAGTCGCATTTGCAGAGCCACATGACGAAACCCGCGTATCGCTGTTTCATCATTTTGACGCCCACCAGCCGCCCGCTGCGTTTCCCGCGCAGGTCAACAAGCTTTGCGTGTCCGCAGGATTTAGTTATGCCGGATAGAAGGTGTGGGCGGGAGACATAGACAAGCTTGCCACAGGAGCATCGGCAAGCCCACACGACGGATGACCCGGAGCGTTGTTCCGTCGGATACAACGCCGTGAGTTCGCCAAAGGTATGCCCAGTGAGATCTTCTTTCGGCAAAGCACCCCGTTTTCGCTTTTTGCCGTTTCCGCAGGTTGTCAAAGTGATCCCCCCTTAAATGAGCTTATGTGGATCGATGCCCAGCACGTCCGCCAGCGCAAGCAGGTTCTTAGCGGTGAGGTTTCCGGCCTCGGATTCTCCCAACTCGACCCGCTGGATTTGGCGGATATTGACACCAGAGCGCTCGGCCAACTGCTTCTGCGTCAGACTAGCTTTGACCCGCTCATAGGTCAGCCTGGTTGCGGTGGGGTACCTATCATATATGGAGGTGTCCCCCATCTTCTCGGCGTCCTTGACGGGCATCCAGACCCACTGATACGGCACGATGTGCCTTTTCAGGCAGCCCAGGATCAGCTCCTGTCCTTGCTTCATGGCTGTTTCCCAGTTCTCAGCCTCGATGATGGCCTTCATTCTCCCCACATATACCTGGGCGCCCGGAACGGGAGGGACATCCTCCCCGGCGGCTGGGTTACGCTTTAAGTCTGCAATGATGTAATACTTTTCCATAGTTGTCTCCTTACTAATCGTAATTAAGCGTACTTGACGCAGATGGAATTGAGAGTTTCGCGGCTGCCAGTCCAAGCCTTGTTGTCACGATCCCAAACCAGACCGAACTCGCGCATCATGCTGCGCACGGGGTAGGTATTGCCAGTGACGGTCAGGGCATCCATGTCGATGTCCACCAGGACGGGGTGCGCCAGGGTTCCGCCGACCTGGACATTGCGCACGAGGCCGGAGAACACACGGGCGGCTTCCTTCGCGGATTTCCAGGCGCGGCGCAGGCACTCGCCGAAGCTGAGAGAGGTGACCCACTTGAGGGACATCTTGCGCAGGTTCCAAGCGGCTTTCATGATCTCAGAGAGATTATACTTTTTCATGTTAGTTACCTCCTGGGGTTGTCCCCTCTTGATGATTTTATTATACGCTAATATTAGCGTAATGTCAATAGGAAGATGCTAATATTAGCGCAAAGATTTGAAGGAGTGATAAGATGAAAAACAGCGAATTGGTGCCGGTGATGCTGGTACGGGTGCCGGAGATATCGGCGGAAGCGAGGACCAAACTAAAGGCTGAGATTGAGTCGTCCATCTATGATGGTGTGCTCCTGCTGGACGAGTCTCTGCCCTATGAGGTGGTCGAGCTGCCTCTGCCGCGTGACTCCCCGGTAGAGCTCCTGGAGCCGGAATCCAGGCCACCCAAGGAGCCCCACGGCCGGAATGCAGCGGAGAAGCGGGAGATCCTTGACCGCCTCTATGCCTACCGCAAGAGCGCAGGGCTGGGCTGCTTTGAGCCACTGGCTGAGGCTTGCGGCAAAGGGATTACACCGGATCTGCTCCGCCGCCTCTACAGCGGGGACGAGGTGGTACCCATCCAGGTGTGGCGTCAGGTCGGCGCCGGCCTGGGCAAGCTGGGTGTGTCCAAGTTGGACACAAATGGGGGATAAGCATGGGAGACTGCGTCCGTATCGAGGAGTACCGGCACACCTGTGCTAATTGCTACTGGCACGATGTCGCCATGTGGGCGTGCAAGCGCCCGGGAGGCTGGTGGTGGGATAAGCGGTATCATCGCTGCGCTGCCTTCCGGTGGCGGAACAGCCCGCCGGGGAGAAGGAAAGGAGAAACTCAACATGAAAAATAAGGACCTGCGGAGATTGCGCTGTCTGGTGAAGGCGCAGACCTTGTGGCACCTGGAGCGGCTGGCCCAGATGGACGGGTGCGGCGACGTGGGCCGCATGGTAGACAAGTTGACCCGGGACAAGATGCTGGCCCTCCGCCAGTCTGTCGTCGGGCCATGGGCGGCCCACCATGTGGCCCGAGCTAAGAGGGTGGATTGATGGCAAAGCGGCTCAAGACCATCACGGCGGGGCGCCTGGTGGTCGTTGGGTGCTACACCATCCCAACACCCCGCAGCACAGAGCAGGACAGAAAAGCACTGCGTGAGATCTCCAGCGCAGCCCAGATGACGATTAACGCCAACCGCTCCTGGCAACGGCTGGAGCTGCTGCTGGCCGCCAACTTCGGGCGGAGAGATCTCCACGTGGTGCTCACCTATGACGACGAGCACCTGCCGGCCAACCGGCAGGCGGCGGTGAAGCGGGTGCGCAAGATGCTGCCCCAGCTCCGGGCCGTGCGGAAGTCCAGGGGGCAGGAGCTCAAATACATCTATGTGACGGAGCAGCTCAGCTCCGAGGGCGGGCGGCTCCATCACCACATGGTAGTCAATGGTACCGGGGCGGATTTGGATGTGCTCCGATCTCTCTGGCCTTATGGTGAGGTGGAGCTGGAGGCCCTGGATACGTGGCAGGGCTACGAGGCCCTGGCCAAGTACCTGACCAAGGAACCCAGGGAGCTGGGTAAGCCGGAGGTGGGGGCGCGGAACTGGGCGGCCTCCCTTGGGCTGAAAAAGCCGAAGGTGGAGAGTGAAATCGTCAAGGATAACCTGACGGTGGCCGCGCCGCCCGGAGCAGTCATCCTCAGCGCACCGCCACCCGTGCGAAACGAGTTCGGCGAGTTTGTCATGCTGAAATACTATTTACCAATAAGGAAGAAGGAGGAGAAGAAAGGAACCAGGCCACCGCGCAGGCGGAAAAGAAAATAGCCCTCGTGTCTTTATTCGGTCTGGAAACCAGGGGTAACAAGTCCACAGGGAGGGAGAAAGTGCATGGAAAAGTTGCAAAACAGAGGCGAGTGTGGTAAACTAATCGTGAAGGACGGATGGCTGAAATGTCCGTCCTGCCGCAAGCGGCTGCTCCGAGTGGAGCACGACACTTCGGCGCACAATCTCATTGTCTACTGCCGAAACTGCAAGCGCAGTGTAACGGTAGACATCGACAGAGGCCAGTGCTTTGAGAGCCAGAGCCCGACATGATCCCAGCGTGGGATGTGGTCGGGCTCTGGCTTTTTGTTTTGCCCGGAGGTGATAGCCCGTGGCCATGAAGCCGCTCCGACCATGCCGGCACCCAGGATGCCCGGAGCTCACCCGAGAGGGATACTGCCCCAGGCATAAGCCCAAGCGGGCGGGGCGCCGGGTGTCCGCCCAGTGGCACGGCTGGTACAGTCTGCCCGTCTGGACGGACGACCTGCGGCCCAATCAGCTCTTGCGTGAGCCGTGGTGCCGGGAGTGCGCCCGACGGGGCATACGCACCAGGGCCACGGTGGTGGACCACATCCAGCCCCACCGAGGCAACTGGGCCCGCTTCATTGACCGGGACAATTTGCAGAGCCTGTGCAAGTCCTGCCACGATCGCAAGACCGCCCTCGAAATGGCGGCGGAAAAACGGCAAAACCGGGGGCGTTTTTAGTGCCTGGAATCGGCAAAACCGACGGAATGCTTGGGCGTGCGCAACGGATCTGCCCGCGCACGGCAAGCCGAAGGCTTGCCAGACCCTCCCCCCGGCCTGGAAAAGTTTGGGGGAATTGAAGCAAGACCGCACGGCCCCCTCGGTGAGAGATTTTCTCCCCACGGGAAATCCCGAAGCCCGGCGCAGCCCCGCAGGTGGCGAAAGCCGGGAGCAGGCGGGGAGAGAGATGGGGAAAAGCTGGGGGCGAGACGGGCGGCAAAACTGAAAACGAGGAGGTGGCCGGAATGGCTATCGAAACACAGAACGGGTACCCGTCCATCCGCATCACGGCGGGGGAGCGGGTACTGAGAAAGGCGGCGGAGCTGGTGCCCTATGAGGGGAACCCGCGCCGTCACGGCGAAAAGCAGATGCAGGCGCTGCGCCGGAGCCTGCGGGAGTTTGGCTTTCTCCGGCCGCTCCTGATCGACCGGGAGAACCGGCTGGTGGCCGGCCAGGCCGTCCTCCAGGCCGCCATGGCCGAGGGGATGGATGTGGTGCCGTGTATCCTGGCCGAAGGACTGACGGCGGAGCAGCGGCGGGCGTATATCCTGGCGGACAACCGCCTGGCCGAGCTGGCCGAGTGGGACCGGCAGGCCCTGCGGGTGGAGCTCCAGGCCCTCAACGACCTGGGCTTCGACCTGGAGCTGACGGGCTTCTCCCTGGAGGCGCTGCCCTTCCGCCTGGACGGGGAGCCGCCGGCGGCGGAGGAGGACGCGGAGGCCCCGGTGCAGGGGCGGGCACCGCTGGAAAGCGGCCGCTGCTATCAGCTCGGCCGGCACCGGCTGTATGTGGGGGACGCTACGTCCCCCGGCGCTCTGGATGCGCTTATGGACGGAGCGAAGGCGCGTCTGCTCCTGACTGACCCACCCTACAATGTTAACCTGTACGGTGAGGCCAAGCCCAGGAGCCGGACGGACGGGCTGCGGGTGCTCAACGACCACTGGGAGAGCGAGGATGCCTTTGAGGACTTCCTGGCGGGGGCGCTGGCCGGATGCGCCGGGCACATGGAGCCGGGCGCGGCCTTCTACCTGTGGCATGCCTCCATGCACGCGGTCAGCGCCTACCATGCCTGCGCCCGGAGCGGGCTGGGGGTGCGCCAGCAGTTGATCTGGGTCAAGCAGAGCTTCATTCTGGGGCGCCAGGACTACCAGTGGCAGCACGAGCCCTGTCTGTATGGATGGAAGCCGGGAGCGGCCCACCGCTGGGAGGGAGACCGGAAGCAGGGCACGGTCCTGCGCTTCGACCGGCCGGTCCGCTCGGCGGAGCACCCCACCATGAAGCCGGTGAAACTCTTTGACTACCTGATCCGCAACAGCAGCCGCCCTGGGGATATCGTGCTGGACCCCTTTGCCGGGAGCGGGACCACCCTGGCGGCCTGTGAGCAATCCGGGCGGACGGCTTATGTGGCAGAGCTGGACCCCGGCTATGCGGCGGGAATTGCGGATCGCTGGAGGCGGCTGGCCGGAGAGTAGGCCGCCGCCGCATAAACAGAAGCGAGGTGAGAGAATGCCCGGACCGAGACAGAGCCTGGAGGTGCTGGAGGGAAAGGGCCGGAAGCATCTGAGCCGGAGCGAGCGGGCCCAGCGGGCGGCCGGGGAGGTGCGGCCCGCGCCGCCCAAGCAGATCAGGGCCCCGGACTACCTCCCACAAAACCTGCGGGATGAGTTCCGCAGCCTGGCCAGGCAGCTCAAGGAGCTGGGGCTGCTCAGCAGCCTGGACTACGACACCCTGGCCCGCTACCTGTTAGCCCGGCAGAGCTATCTGGCTGCCACCCAGGAGGTGATCGCCCTCCAGCGGGGGGCGGAGCGGGCGGACGGCAGCCGGGTCATAGACACCGAGGCGCTGGACGTGGCCACCCGCATCCAGGACCGCTTTTTCAAACAGTGCCGGGGGTGCGCCAACGACATGGGCCTGACCGTCACCAGCCGGTGCAGGCTGGTGCTGCCGGAGAGTGCGCGGCCCCCGGAGGAAAACGCCTTCGAGCGGCTGATGCGGGAGAAGCGGGAGCGGATGCAGCGTGCCTGAGCGGCTGACCCTGGCGCCGGGGGTGGAGGTGCCAGCGCCGGAGGACGGGAGCGTGCTCCGCTACAGCGGGGAGGCGGTGCAGGACGTACTGGACTTCTTTTCCCTGCTGTGCTTCGCGCAGAATGAGTGGGCGGGCAGGCCCTTCGACCTGCTCCCCTGGGAGGAGGAGGCCGTCCGGCAGTTCTACGGCATCCAGGTACAGGATGAGGACGGCCTGTGGGTGCGCTACCGGCGCTACCTCTACGACGAGCTGCCCAAGAAAAACGGCAAGACGGAGCTGGCGGCCGGCCTGGGCCTGTATCACCTGCTGTACGACGGTGAGGAGCGGCCGCGGGTGGGGGTGTTCTCTTCCGACAAGGAGAACGCCTCCCAGATTTACGAGGCGGCCAAGTACATGGTGGAGAACACCAGCCTGGGCCAGCCGGAGCACGACCCCATCGCCTGGGCGGTGGACTCCCGCAAGGAGATCCACACCAAGTACGGCGGCGTGCTCAAGGTGTACTCCGCCGACGCGGCCACCAAGCACGGATACTCCTTCAGCGCGATTATTATCGACGAGCTCCACGCCCAGCCCAACCGCAGGCTGTGGGACGTGCTGACGGCCGGCTCCAACGCCGCCCGGCGGCAGCAGGCGGTGATCGTGCTGACCACGGCGGGCGACGACCCCGACCGCACCAGCATCGGCTGGGAGGTGCACGAGAAATGCCGCCGCATCCTGGCCTGGCGGCGGGGAGAGCCCGAGCGGGAGGGGGACGCGGACGCGCCGGAGTGGTGCCCCATCATGTACGGCATCGGTATCCTGGCCGGAGACGACCCGGAGCGGATCGCGGAGCTGGACATCTACGATGAGGCGCTGTGGTACGCCTGCAACCCGGGGCTGGGGCACAACCTCAAGCTGCGGGACTTCCGGGCGGACGCCCGGGCGGCCCGGCAGAGCGAGGCAGCGGAGCGGTGGTTCCGGTGGCTGCGGCTCAACCAGTGGATCTCCACCAAGAGCGTGGGATGGCTGCCCCTGACGATCTACGACAAGACCCAGTTTAACCGGCCGGAGTGGAAGGTTCTCAACGCCCCGGCCCGGCGGCAGGCGGCGCGGGACTATCTGGCCGGCAAGAAGTGCTTCGGCGGGCTGGATCTGTCCACCACCACCGACCTGACGGCCTTTACCCTGCTGTTTCCGCCCCAGGAGGGGCTGGATACCTGGGCGGTGCTGTTCTGGGCGTGGCGGCCCGAGGAGGGTGTGCTGGAGGCCGAGCAGCGGGACCATGTACCCTACCGGGACTGGGCCCGAGCGGGCTTTTTGGCGCTGTGCCCCGGCGATATGGTGGACTTCACCATGGTGGAGGACGCTGTGGCCGCGGCAGCCGATGTGTTCGACTTGGACACATTGGGCGTGGACCCCTACCTGTCCCGCACGCTGACGCCCCGGCTCATGGAGCGCGGCGTCAATGTGGTGGAGATCCCCCAGGACATGAAGAACCTGTCCCCGGCCATGAAGGAGATAGAGCGGCTGATCCGTGCCCACCAGATGCTCCACGAGCACAACACGGCCGCCCGCTGGTGCTGGGGCAACGTCCGCTGCGCGGTGGATGGCAACGAGAACATCAAGCCCATGAAGAACCGGAGCATCGGCCGCATCGACATCACGGTGGCCTGGATCATCTCCATGGCCGTGGCGTTGCTCCGGATGCCGGTGGGACCGGACATCAACGAACACATACTCTCCGAGGATTGGGGGATTTAAGATGAAACATCTGAAGGCGGCCGGGCGGAGGCTGGCGCTCTACCTGGACGACCTGCTGCTCCTGGCCGGCAGCGCCTGCTTTGTGCGGGCGGCCTGGGAGCTGGGCGGCCGCCCGGCCGCGCTGCTCGTGGCCGGCGGGTGCCTGGTGGCCTACGCCGTGGTCATCGCCAGGGCGCGGAGAGGGGGAAGACGATGATCCTTGACCGGGCAATCAACGCGTCGATGGAGACGCAGACGCTCTCCCAGGAGGAGCTGGGGCGGTTCCTCAAAAATCTGTTCTTGACCGGGGAGGATGTGGAGACGGGCCAGAGAACCGCAGAGCGGCTCTCCCCGGTGGCGGCTGCCCACCGCATCCTCAGCAACTCCTTCGGGCTGATCCCCTTCGGCACCTATGTCAAGGACGGGGACGCCCGGCGGGCGGTGCACGACCCGGCGCTGGACCGGCTGCTGAAGGTGCGGCCCAACGAGCGCATGTCCCCGTTTCTGTGCCAGAAGCTCATCATGTCCAACGCCTTCTGGCACGGCTTCGGGGCCTGCTGGAACCGGCGGGACGGAGCTGGCCGCCTGGTGGCCCGCATCCCCCTGCCCACGGAGTGCTGCACCATCCGCAAGGACCTGGAGAGCGGGCATTACTGGTACGACTACAACGTGGACGGCTGGCAGCGCACCTTTGCCCCCTATGAGCTGTCCTTCCTCTTCTTCGAAACCTATGACGGTATTCGAGGCCGCGGCTTGCTGGATCTGGCACGGGAGACAGTGGCCATGGATACCATGGCCCAGCGCTTCGGCAAGAAGTTCTACCAGAACGGGGCCCGGCTGTCCGGCGTCCTGGAGGTGGATACCGACGCCAAGCCGGAGACACGCCGGAGACTCAAGGACGAGTTCCGCGGCTATGCCGCCGACGACGCCTTTGCGGTGGCGGTGCTGGACCACGGGATGAAATTCACCCCGCTGGGCATCAGCCAGAGCGACGCCCAGTATATCGAGAGCCGGCAGTTCACGGCGGAGGAGGTCGCCCGGTTTACCGGCATCCCCAAGCACATGCTCCAGACGGGCAAGGAGAGCTACGACTCCAACGCCCAGCAGCGGCAGAACTACGTGACCGACACCCTGCTGCCCTACGTGGTGCAGTGGGAGCAGGAGGACGGCTATAAGGCCATCCCGCCGGACAAGCGGGACGGGGAGGGCTGGTACATGCGGGGCAATGTGGCGGTGCTCCTCCGGGGCGACGACCTGACCCGCAGCCAAGTTTACGAGCGGATGATCCGCACCTCTGTTTACAACCCGGACGAGTGCCGGGCCATGGAGGAGAAGGCCCCCATCCCCGGCGGACTGGGCCAGCAATTCCTGGCGACAAAGAATCTGGCCTCCCTGGAGGCCGTGCTGAAAGGAGAGAAATAGATGGACATCAGCCTGAGAGGCGAGCTGTGGGACAACGACTCCGCCGACGTACTCCGCTTTTGGGGCTGGCGGGACATCACGGCGCCCATGGATATCGCCGGCGCCCTGGAGCGGGCCGGCGGCGAGGATGTGACGCTGCTGGTCAACTCGCCCGGCGGCGACATGGCGGTGGGGCTGGAGATCCGCTCCATGCTCCGGCGGTATGCCGGCAAAACCACTGCGCTGTTCCAGGGCTTAGGGGCCAGCGCGGCCACCCTGGCGGCCACCGGCTGCCAGGTGATCCAGAGCGAGCCGGGGGCTCTGCTGTGCTACCACAACCCCGCCGGCGGCGCGGAGGGGGACTACCGGGCCATGCGGCGGTCGGCCGAGGCCCTGCGCAACGCCCGGGACTGCATCCTGGAGGTCTACACCGCCCGAGGCGGTGGCAAGACCCGGGAGGAGCTGGTCTCCCTCATGGACAAGGACATCTGGATCACCCCCACCCAGGCCAGGGAGTACGGCCTGATCGACGAGATTGTGGGGGCGGCCCAGGAGCCGGAGGAGGAGCCGGCGGCTTTTGTGGCTGCGGCAGGGCGGCGTATCCGGCTGACGGCGGCCATGCGGGAGCAATATCAGGCCCATGTGGCAGCCGAGCGGGCCGAGGCGGCCCGGAAGGACGAGGCGGCGCGCACCCTGGCACGGCTCAGGGCGCTTGCTGGATTTTAAGGACTGAAAGGAGATAACAGCATGGATTTCATGGAAAAGATCACCGAGCTGCGTGCCAAGAAGGGCCAGTTGCTCACCCAGGCCCAGGCCCTGGTAGACGAGGGTAAGATTGAGGAGGCCAACGAGCTTACCGGCCAGATGGAGGCGATCAACACCTCGATTGCCGGCCTGGAGGCGCTGGCCAAGGCCAGCCAGGAGGGCGCGAAGCCCGCTTACGACGGCGCGCTCCACAGCGGCAAGCCCAAGGACGAGGGCAAGGGAGAGGACAAGCCTTTTGCCTCTTTGGGCGAGCAGCTCCAGGCCGTCTATAACTTCCGCAAGAACCACGTGGAGGATAGGCGCCTCCAGAGGGTCAACAACGCGGTGCTGGGCGTCAACGAGGGCAGCGGCGCCGATGGAGGCTTTGCCATCCAGACCGATTTCGCCGGGATGATCCTGGAGAGCGCCGTGCAGCAGAGTCCCTTGCTCAACCGGATGGACCGCTACACCTGCTCCAGCGCGGCCAACGCCATGCGGTGGATCTCGGCCGACGAGACCGACGTGAGCAAGAGCGTGTTCGGCGGCATCCAGATGTACTGGGCCGCCGAGGGGGCCACAGTGGCGGCCAGCAAGCCCCAGTTCCGAGAGCTGAAGATGGACCTGGAGAAGATGATGGGCTTCCTCTACTGCACCGACGAGATGCTGAGCGACTCCGCCTTCATGTCCAGCTTTGCGGGGCCCTCCTTCGCCCTGGCGGCTGACCGGCTGCTCACCGAGAGCTCGATCTCCGGCGACGGCGTGGGCAAGCCCCTGGGCCTGCTCCGCTCCAAGGCGCTGGTCGAGGTGGCCAAGGAGGCCAGCCAGGAGGCGGGCACCTTCGTGGGCGCAAACGCTATCAAGATGCAGGCCCGGGCCATGCCCAGGGGCAGGGAGCGGCTGGTGTGGCTGATGCACCCTGACCTGGAGGAGCAGCTCCCCTACCTGTCCATCCAGAGCGGCGAGGCGGCTAAGTTCCTGTGGAATCCCGAGGGCGGCCTGGGCAACTTCGACACCCAGCGGGTGCTCAACAAGCCGGTGCTGTTCGAGGATAGCTGCGCCTCCCCCGGCGTGCGGGGCGATGCGCTGCTGGTAGATCCCTACATGTATATCCTGCTCACCAAGGGCACCGTCAAGCAGGACTGGTCCATCCACGTGGAGTTCCTGACCGACCAGAACTGCTTCCGGGTGGTGTACCGCTGCAACGGCGCACCCAAGGTCAACAAGCCCCTGACCATCAAGAACAGCAGCAAGACCCGCAGCCCCTTCGTGGCGCTGGCGGACCGGAAGTAAGGAGGAGCAAGCATGAAGCGTATTTCGGAAGCACTGGCGTTCCAGAACGTCCTGGCCCCCCAGAGCGTGGCGGCCTCCACCGACAAGACGACCGCCTATGTGGACGTGTCCGGGGTGGAGGAGATTGTATTCCTGGTGTCCGCCGCCGCCCTGGGCAAGGGGAAGGGGCTGACGGTCTCCCTGCTGGCCTCCGGCGACAGCGGCGGGGACGGAGCGCAGGAGATCGGCAAGACCACCTTCACCGACAGCGTGGGCACCGCCCCTCAACTTGCGGTGGTGACGTACAAGGTGAGCGCCCTCAACGGGCGGTATGTGGCCGTCAAGCTCCGCCATGATGCGGCGGCCGAGGTGGTCTGCGGTGTGACGGCTGCCTCCTCCGGGCTCTACCTGCCCGCGGCCAACGGCTGGACGCTGGCGGTGTGACATGGCGCTGAGCGAGGCGCGGCGGGCCAGCCTGCTGGCCTACTGCCGCATCGAAGAACCCACGGCGGAGGAGCTGCTCACCCTGGAGGGGCTATATGACGCGGCGGTGGGCTACATGGAGCAGGCGGGGGTGTCTGAGCCGGAGGAGGGCACCCCCCGTCGGGCCCAGTACGACCTGTGCATCAACTTCATGGTGCTGCGGGACTTTGATTTGCGGGAGGCCACGATCACCGGCACGATTGTCAATGACAACCCGGCCTTCCGGCGCCTGCTCACCCAGCTCAAGCTAACAGAGCCGGATGTGTCCAAGTTGGACACATCCGGGGGTGGGGAGGTGTGAGGCAATGGCAGACTACATCGACGCAGGGAAGCTGAATAAGGCCGCCCAGGTGCTGGAGCTACGGGAGACCGCGCCCGGCGTATGGGAGTGGGCGCCCGTCCGGCGGGCATGGGCCTCCATCACCTTCCAGAGCAAGACCAACCTGTTTTCCAAGGTGGGCATCGGGGCCAGGGACGCCGCCGTGGTCGTGCGGCGGCAGCCCCTCACCCTCCACCACGTCCTCCGCTGGGGTGATACCCACCTGTTTTTGACCTCCATCGTGCCCATGGGCCGCAACCACCTGGAGGTGGACGCGGCGGTGGTGGAGACCGTGGCCTGCACCGCAGTGCGCACCGAGGACACGGTAGGCGAAAACGGCCGACCGGTCCATGGGGAGACCATGCGCGTCACCTTTCCGGCGGTGCTGACGGAGAAGTACGTCCGCTATGAGCGGGAGGACACTCACGCGGAGAGCGAGGCGGCCTACGTGCTGGTCACCGGGAAGCCCATCGAGCTGAAGGAGGGCGACCTGGTAACGGTTCGGGAGGGGCCGGCGCGCGGCACCTACCATGTGCAGGCGGCCCACCGGCTTGACCCGTACAAGAGCGAATATGAGATAGCCTGGCGGGGGGATGTGTGATGGCCGTTACGGTGGACACCAGCGGGCTGGACAGGCTGATGGAGAGCTGGGACGCGCTGGTCAGACAGTTCCCCGAAAAAAAGCGGGGCCTCCTGGAGCAGATCGGCGCCAGACTGCTCCAGGAGGTGCGGACGGGCATCGGCGGCACCGGCAAGGTGTCGGGCTGGCAGGCCCCCCACATGGGCAGCGGCGGCGGCTACGTGGCGGTCCGGCCCAAGGCGGAGACCTACCAGACGACCAAGAGCGGGAAACGGTACGCCGTGGGCTACATCACCAACGCGATTGAGGGCGGCCACCAGCACGGCGGGCCCCGCGGCGGGGGAAAGGGGTACCGCTACCGGCCCCGCTATCACACGTCGGCGGTGCCCGGCCGCTTTTTCTACGAGGCCGCGCGGGCGGCCCTGGCCGGTATGGGCCAGGAGGAGGCGGACCGACTGATGCAGCTCATTGTGGACGGACTGGAGGCGAACCTGTGACTTATATCGACGTGCTGGAGGCCATTGCCGGACGGGTGGCGTCCCTCTGGCCGGAGCGGATGCTGTACCGGGACTTCTGCCCGGCAGACCACAAGCGCCCCTCCGGATTCTTGTACGTGGAACGGGCGGAGATGGAGGACGTCAACCTGGGGCTGGTGCAGTGGAGCCTGGAGGCCAGGCTGGAGCTGTACGCGGCCACGGACGAGTACAGCGTGGAGAGCACGGAGCAGCTCCGCGCCGACCAGGCGGCGGTGCTGGGGCAGTTCGGCGGCCCGGCCCTGGCGGTGGGAGACCGGCACATCCAGGTGAGCGCTGCGGCGGACACGCCAGGGCCGGGGGTGGCCTATGTGATCTTCTCCGCCCAGTGGATGGACGCCCGGCCGGGCTATCAGGACCCGGAGGCGGCGGACACCCCCAAGATGGAGCACTTTGCAATCGAACGAACTGCGCTTTGACGCAAGAGAGGATGATACGATGGCGACGACAATCGGGCTGCCCAGCCTGACGATTACCTTCCAGGCGGCCGCCCAGCAGGCGGCCAACCGGAGCAAGAAGGGCTATGTGGGCGTATTTGTACGGGATGCCAAGGCCCAGGGCGTCCACCAGCTTTCCAGCGCGGCGCTGATTCCCACTGAGCTGGGGCAGGAAAACCAGAATTACATCAGGAGGGCGTTCACCGGCAGCGACCGGGGCGGCCCCAGCAAGGTGGTGGCGGTGGTCATCGCCACGGGTACGGAGGACACCACCGCCCTGGAGGCGGGGCTCAAGAGCATTGAGGGGCTGACGCTGGACTACCTGGCCGGGCCGCCCGACGCGACGGCCGCCGAGCTGACGGCGCTGGAGAAGTGGGTCAAGGACCGGAGGGCGGCCTACTTCACCGAGAAGCTGGTGGAGCCCAACGCCGCCAAGGCCCCGGACGACATGGGGATTATCGACTTCGCCGAGACCGACGGGGCCATTGCGGAGGGGGCGGCCACCTACACCGCGGGGCAGTACGCCAGCCGGATCGCGGGTGTGCTGGCGGGCATCCCCGCGGGCATGTCGGCCACCTACGCCCCCCTGACGGAGCTGACCGCCGTGACGCCCCGCTCCACACAGGAACAGGAGGCGGCCATCAAAGCGGGCAAGCTAATCCTGATCCACGACGGCGTCAAGGCCAAGATCGCCCGGGGCGTCAACTCCCTGACCACCATCCCCGCCACGGGGAAGGCGGACTGGAGCAAGATCAAGATCGTGGAGGGGATGGATCTCCTCACCTACTATCTGCGCACCACCATCCAGGACGAGTATGTGGGCCGGTACGCCAACACCTACGACAACAAGTGCGTCCTGGTGACCGCCATCCAGACCTTCCTGGCCGAGCTGGAGGGCCAGGGGGTGCTCTCCTCCGGGGAGAGCTGGGCGGAGCTCGACACGGAGGCCCAGGAGCGGTGGATGCGCTCCCAGGGCATTGAGACGGCGGATATGACCGCGCAGGAAATCAAGGAGTATCAGACCGGGAGCTGGGTCTTTGTCCGGGTGGGCGGCCGCTTCGTGGACGCCATGGAGGACTTCCAGCTCTCCGTGGACAACCTGTAAGGAGGGATAGACATGGCAAGAACCATTGACAGCGCCAGGCGGGTCATTTCGGGCACCTGGGGCGAGCTGTGGATCGACGGGGAGAAGGTGGCGGAGGTCTCCGCCTGTCAGGCCAAGGTGGCGCTGAACAAGGAGACCGTCAACCTGTGCGGCCGGTTCATGACCACCCACAAGGCCATGAACGCCAGCGGCACCGGGAGCCTGACGCTGCACAAGGTGGACTCCGGCTTCGCCCAGAGGATGGAGGGCATCAAGCGCGGCGTGGACCGGCGCTTCACGGTGATCTCCAAGCTGCGGGACCCGGACAGCTACGGCGCGGAGCGGGTAGCCCTCTACGATGTCAGCTTCGACGACCTGACCCTGGCCGACTGGCAGGCCGCCGCCGTGGGCTCGGTGACCGCCCCCTTCACGTTCAGCGACTACGAATACCTGGATCAGATTGAGGTGCAGTGATGGAGAAGAACGATGTGATCGCAAGCCTGCTGGAGCTGCCGGAATTTGAACCGGACCGGAAGACGGTGAAGCTCCCCCGGCTCAACCTGGTGCTGGAGCTCCAGGAGGTGCCCTATAACAAGCTGGTGCGCATCCGCCGGGAGGAGGACGCCCAGCTCCACCTGATCCTGGCTGCCGTGGTCAACCACCCGGAGCTGCGGCAGGCGGAGTGGTACCACGACAAGGAGGGCTGCGCCACGCCGGTGGACGCGCTGAAAAAGCTGCTGCGCATGGGCGAGGTGGAGAAGCTGTGCCGGGTCATCGATCAGCTCAACGGCTACGGGCCGGGGAGCGTGACGGTGCTCTCCGGCAAGGAGCTGGAGGGGGCGGCCATCGGCGCGGCCCTGGAGGAGCTGGAAAAAAACGGGCCAGCCGCGCAGATCTGATCGCAGCCCAACGGCTGCTGATAGAGCACGGCGTGCTCCCCGGGACGTTCCTGCGCCTGCCCCCGGGGGAGCGCGCCCTGGTCTGCGCGATGATGATTGACTACAAGCGGCAAAAGGAGGAAGGATGATGTCGGGGCGAAAGAGCGACGCCAGCATTGCGTTCAGCGTGACGGACAACCTGTCCCAGTCCATCGTGGGGATGAAGAACTCCGTCAACTCCTTCCGGGCGGACGTGACCGGGTTGCAGGAGCGCCTGGATGCCCTGGATCATACCAGGGTACGCCTCAAAAATTTCGACCTGAAGGAGGCGCGCAGCGAGCTGACCCGTACCAAGGCCGCGCTGGACGAGCTGGGAGAGGCGGCCACGGAGGCAGAGCGGGCCGCGGCCCAGGCGGATTTCGATAAGGCGGTGCAGAATTACGCCAATGTGGAGCATCAGCTCAGCATGGTCAGCAAACAGGCCCGGCAGGTGGAGAAGGACATGCTGGACGCCTCCAGCGCCATCAGCAAGGCGGACAACCGGGCGGGGGCAGGCGCGGGGCAGGGCGGCTCCTCCATGCTGACCGCCCTGGGCAAGGCGGGCCTGGGCCAGATGGCCGGCGACGCCGCCCAGGAGGTGGCCAACCTCCTGATCGGCTCGGCCTTCGGGGACGAGGCGGGCGGCGTGCTCTCCTCCGGCCTGTCCGGGGCCATCTCCGGCGCGGCCATCGGCAGCATCATCCCCGGTATCGGCACTGCGGTGGGCGCGGCCATCGGCGGCGGCCTGGGGGTGCTCCAGGGCGCAACGCAGGCCGCCGGCAGCCGGGACGAGGCGTTCAAGGCATACTATGGAGACCTGTACGAGCAAGGCCAGACGGCCGCGGACGAGAGCCTGACGGCCGGCTCGGCCACGGCAGCTCAGCGGGAGCTGGACGCCATTGCCTTCAACAAGCTGTTGGGCTCCGGTGTGGGCGACCAGTACCTGGAGCGCCTGCGGGCCCTGGCGGCGGAGACGCCGCTGGAGTACGCGGATCTGACCGGCATGAGCCGGGCCCTGGCCACCGGCTTCGGGGACAGCCCGGAGCGGATGCTGGAACTCATGCGGGCCATCGGCGACGCAGGCAGCGCCGTGGGCGTCTCGGCCGCCGACATGGAGGAGATGGCCCGCGCCATGAGCCGGATGAACAGCTCCGGCAAGGCCTCGCTGGAGTTCCTCAACATTTTCCAGGACCGGGGCGTGGATGTGATCGGGATGCTGGGGGAGGCCCTGGGGGAAACCCAGGGCGATATCTATAGCATGATCTCCAAGGGGGAGATTAACGGCCAGACGGCCGCCAACATCATCCAGGCCGGTATGGAGTCCGCCTATAAGGGCTCCATGGAGGAGATGGCCGTCACCTTCAGCGGCCTGACCTCCACCCTGGAGGATACCATGACGGAGATTGACAATGCACGGGGCGAGGGGTACAACGCGGAGCGCTCCGGCGGCCTCCAGGCGGAGATTGACGCCTATGGCGGTGCGCTGGGCCAGGCGGTGGAGAGCCTCAACGCCATTGCGGGCCAGAACGAGGCGTACCTGGAGAACCTGTCCGAGCAGTACACCCGGGAGGCCCTGTCCGCCGTGCTGCTGGGGGAGACGCCCAGCGGCATCTATGGCCCGGAGCAGCAGGAGGAGCTGGCCGCCATGCGGGAGGAGTACCAGGCGGCCAGCGAGGCGTATGCGTCCGGCAGCCAGGAGGCGGGGCTCAAGATGGACAGCCTGCGGCGGGAGGCGGAGGGCCTGGCCAAGGCGGCCTATGAGAGCAGCGAGCAGTACCAGAGCGTACATGACACGGAGCTGGATCTGATCAGCGCCATCCGGGAGAATACCGCCGCCCTGTCCGGCTGGCGGAATGAGTATGAGACACAGCAGGCCATGACCAAGGGCAGCCTGGTAAACCTGATCGGAGAAAACAGCCTGGTGGGCCAGGCGATGGGCTTTTTCAGTGGTGCATCGGCACTGGTCGGAACCGGGTCGGAGACTACCACAGGACTGTCCGTAGAGGAGCGGCAGGCCGGCAACTGGCGGCGGGGCGGCTACTACGACGAGGACGGCGTATGGCGTTCGCACGCCGCCGGGCTGGAGCGGGTGCCCTACGACGGGTACGCCGCCCTGCTCCACGAGGGGGAGCGGGTGCTCACCGCCCGGGAGGCCCGGCAGGCCGACCAGGGCGGCGGGGCGCAGGTGACCATCACCGGAAATACCTTCGAGGTGCGCCAGGAGAGCGACATCGACGCCATTGCGGAGGCGCTCTACCGGAGGCTCCGGCTGGCACAGATGGGAGGGGTGCGGTAGTGCTGCGGCTGATTACCTTCCTGGAGGAGGCCGCCGGCGTGGAGCTGGTACTCCCGGTGACCCCGGCCGGCTACCAGTGGGCCCATGAGGCCGCCATCGAGACGGTGACGGTGGACCAACTGGGGGATCTCAACTTCTTTGGCGGGAAAAGGATGGGGAGCACCACCCTGCACGACTGCCTCCTGCCCGCCCAGGCGTACCCGTTTTTGTCGCCGGGGGCGGGCACCAACCCCTGGCTCTACCTGGAGCAGCTGGAGCGGTGGGTGGACAAGGGGACGGTGGTGCGCTGGATGGTCAGCGGCACGCCGGTCAACGCCGCGGTGCTGCTGGAGGGGGTGACCTACCGGGAGCAGGACGGCACCAACGACCTGTACGCCGACATCACCCTGCGCCAGTACACCCGGCCGGAGACGCCGGTGCTGCCCGCGGAGCCGTCCGCCTCCGGCGCGGGGACGGCGGCCAGCCGGGACAGCGCCACCGGCACGGCCACGGCCAAGACCTGCACGGTGGCCAGCGGTGACACCCTGTGGGGCATCTGCCGCCGGTACTATGGGGACGGCTCCCTGGCCTGGCGGCTGGCCGCCGCCAACGGCATCGCCAACGCCAACCTGATCCGCCCCGGTCAGGTGCTCACCATCCCGCCGCTGGCCCAGCTCCCGGCGGCCGCGGCCAGGCCGACGTCGGCGAAGATCGCGGCCGCCACCAAGGTGCGGGAGGTGAAAGAAGAGGAGAGCGGAACGGCGCGCCTTGTGCCCTGGGTGCCGGAGAACACGGTGAAGAGCCTGGCGGATCTGGAGCTGGATAAAATCGCGTCGGGAGGTGGCCTATGGCAGAGTACCAGGTGGTGATCGTCAGCCCCCAGGGGGAGACCTGGGACGTGACGGAGCGGGTGAGCACCCTCACCTGGTCGGGCAGCATCAAGCGGGTGTCCCGCTCCGTGGAGGCCGTCATGGCCACGCCCAACGACGGGAGCCTGCCCGAGCTGCCCTGCGAGCTAGGCAATGAGCTGCGGCTCTGGTGCGGCGGCCGCACCCGGTTCCGGGGAAACATCGTCACCCGGGAGAAGGCCACCGAGGGGGTGGCTACCACCTTGACGGCCCTGGACCGGGGGCGCTTCCTGGCCAACAACGAGGGATGGTACACCTTCCGGGGCGCGGCCCCAGAGGAGGCCGTGCGGGCCCTCTGCGGGGACTTTGGCATCCCGGTCGGCAGCCTGGCGGCCACCGGGACGGTGGTGAGCCGGAAATACCCGGGGGTGGCCCTGGACAAGATTGTGGACGGGCTCTACACCCTGGCCGCCCGGCAGAACGGGCGGCGCTACCTCTCCCGCTTCAACGGCCTGGGGGAGCTGGAGGTGGTGGAAAA